>Ga0163217_1106119_pt1 | contig 19845 bp, 13 predicted proteins | sample SynspAceP_FD_185933 | JGI IMG/M metagenome (GOLD analysis project Ga0163217, IMG submission 185933) | Saline lake microbial communities from Ace Lake in Antarctica - Synechococcus sp. Ace-P (PacBio error correction) | ecosystem: Environmental > Aquatic > Non-marine Saline and Alkaline > Saline ...
AAAAGGAAAGAGAAATTAAGATCAAATTTTTTGGAAAAAATGGAACGGGTTTAATAAACATTTTTAACTTGTCGTTTTTTTAAATTACACGAGGTAAAATATAATAAAAAATTACCTTTGTTTTTTGAATCATAGGGGTAAAAACCTAACCCTTGTTTTCACAAACCAATAATTAATTTATTCTTCACATACTTTAATGTTTTCCCCTATTGCTATGATTTCATGATGAATTTTTCCCGGAAAAAGAATCGACTATCGTTAAAGGTTATATTCCTTTACGCTTAGAAATAATCTGTAAGCTCGTCCTTAAAATCCATTAAATACCTCCTTTCGACTTTAGATAAGGCCTACTTCCTCCAAAGGGTAACTGAATAGCAAAGGCCACCCTACGCACAATTAGTTGCCTGTTGGTGAATTCAACTTTCGGTTTGATACTTGAAGTTAACCGTTCCCTCAATCCCCTTTCCTAAAATGGTATTCATAAAACGTCCCTTAAATCCAAATTGGGCGTAATTTATCGTAGAATCACATAGAAAGCAGCTTTAACCGGTATAATTCTTTTCTATCAAATAAGAAAGCCATAAATTTTTGAGCTGTCCCCTACCTCGTCCTTTTATGTGGACCAATGTTGTGGATTGCGCGTTCAACAGATGATCCAAATTTCTTGATCGATTAAGATATGGCCCTGGGGTTTTTTGATGCTAAAGGCATACTGACCGCCCATTTTCCGAGTAATGGAGCCTAAATGTGAATATCATCCCCTATTTGCCAAAATAAAATCCCTTGCGGTTAACAGTTTAAATAATCCGATTGCGGGATTTTTCACAATGCAATGAAGCCGTTCCGTTTTATAGAGATTATGCCTTCAAAGCTATGTTTCTTCATAACCCACTTTCCATAAATCCGATGTCATCGAACCGGTGATAGTTGGGTAATCAAGCATTGGGAAAGAAAAAAAGCGGTAAGCGTTTTTAAATCATTACTCTTACCTCCTTTGTCTTCATTAAACACTTCCAAAACACCCTTGCATTTTGATGGATGCAACCAGAGGAATAATGTAAGCTTCCTTCGCATTTGGAATATGAATAATTGTCCAGGAACATCTTTAACGAATGGACCATTGGAGTTGCTTAGGATATTGGTGCCCATTATATAATTATGAGACCAAACCCTGTAGCAAATGAAATAAGGTACTTTTTGCTCCAAGAAATATCGAATACATTGGCTTCCAATACTTTTTAAAATCGAAACCCTGTTTTCCAGTGTTTTTAGTTCTTTTTTCGATTCCCTTTATACCCAACATCATGTCGCAATGCTCTCAAATCCTTTTTGAACGAATCAATAAGGTAAACTACCGATTATTGTTCGGGCAATATAATGGTTAGAAATGAATTATCGTTCCGAACGTCGCTAAAAAGGCCAGCACCTCCTTGACAATTTTTGAGCGATAACAATCGATAACAATATATCACGTTATTGGCATCGAAATAGGCTTTGTAAAAAGCGTTCTTATTAAGTTTTTTGTATTTCAAAGGAAACAAATGGTTGCTAATCACATCTATTCTTGGTTTGCGTATTCTGGACTGGTTAGCTGTGGATGGTTTTGCAATATTTACTTTCGCAATTATTTCCGAATAACTACCATTATAAATCCTGATTTATTCATAATGTTATTTAATGGCACTTAGTTGACCTTTCTTCCGTAAAGCAATTCACAATCCAGATTCTGAATAGGATTTTTAATACAATCTGGCAGGTCTTCAAGTGAAATGCTCTCGTACATTTAACATAGGTCCATTAGTGCTTTTCCAACGCTTTTGTTGACCATAGGCTAATAGCTTGGAGCGCATGTTCCTAGCAAAAAACCTTTTGCAGTTTGGAGACCGCTTAATTGAGGATGTTACGTAGAACGTTGGATAAATCTGAACTGTAGCCGCTCCCTCTACTTCGATGCCAAACGATAACGCCATCCGGCCATTGTGGGGGTCCATCGTCCTTACTTGGGATGTGGTGCGGTCCTCAGTAGTTCGGACAGTGCTTTAAAGCTTTGGCACTTGTAACTTTTGGAAGGATGTTGTTAAGTGATATCCCTGTATATAGAACCTAACCCCGTTGAATGTCCTCGTTCTTGAATTGCGGATCCGATATACGGTAGCCCCTGTCCTGTCGTGTTTCAGGCGACTGGAAGAGTCCAAACTGTTTTTCAAAGGTATTTCTGTGTCGCTACGTTCCGTTTGAAATCAATTGAAAGGTTTATTTGCAGACAATCTTCCCTTATGGTGGTCGAAGACATATGGACATGCTCGTGCTGGTATCTGTGGTGGTCGTACCACCATATAGGGTGTCTCCATATCCCATATGTTCCATGTACGCTTTTGGACAGTTCAAAAAAGTCCTTGCGGTCCATTGTTCGCGGACTCGGGAAGATTGGATGAGTTGCAATGTACATATTCGTCCTTTCAGAATCGTGCCGATTGCGAGATAGTAAAGGACCCCACCGAAAAAATGCTGTGGTTGGTATCGGTATCGCGAATAGGGTTCCTGGAAGCCGAGTATGGTGCTATCGACTTGCCCAATACATAATTCTTATCCCCTCACATTATGCCCGAATATAGTAATCCTTGCCTATCATTTAACTTCCGTTGTTGATCGTTTTCTATAAGTTCGAGCATCAGTTCGCTGGCTTTTTCCCCATCTCGGCGTTCTAGGCTTGCGGTTGGGGCTTCGTTCGCATATTCTTGTAGTTGGCCACCTTTGACCAGTTGGTTGATATTGGATCCAATTTTGTTCAATTGGTAATTGAGGTTCGATATTTCATCTGGAACCGCGTTCCTTTATCGTTTTTCCCTCTTAAGGATAAGCTTTTCTCAAAAATGGTCCTACCGATCCCCTTTTTTAGCAAAATCCAAAAGATTATAGGACTTGCAAGGATGGTCTTACTTTTTTCAAGTTCCCGTGCCATTGAACCTAAAGCGTTATGGCATGGCTCCCGCCTTCCTATCCCCCAAACGTTTTCTCCGCCCTTGGTGATTGCCATTTTCTCCGCTCTATATTATCGAGTTTCACTTCGTCAGAAGTAGGCGTTTTAAGATGCCTTAAAACATAACTTGCTATCCGTCTACACGGATAAAATATAAGTAGAATAATAATTGGAATTACAACAGATCTAATAATCATAGTATTTTACACTTTAAAATACATATCAGGCCATATGGATATAAATGGGTAACAGGCATAAGAATTAATATGGTCTTATTTGATGCATCTGGAAATGTGAGAAACAAGAAATACAAATCTATTTTTTGTGGGTGGCGAAGAAAGGTCAAGCGACTTTTTTGGGCGCTTGTACTTTTGCACGATACCGAGGGTGTCGAGGAAAACAGGAACGGCAAAGATTTCCGAGCGGGCAGGCAAAAGCCGTGGTCCGTATGGGGAGGGATTGTAAGTGGAAGGGGCGCGACTTCCTCTGGGATTTGGAAGCTATACAGAAACCAACATTAATTAAATCCCGTCCTTAACAACTTAATAATTGAATAAACCATATTGAGGAAGCTGAAAAAAACCAAAACTAAATATCCAAGCGTAAACAGTGTAATATATCCTCTAACAAGATTGGGTAAAAATGTAAAAAAATCCTCCGCAAAAACCAAATTCATAAAACCACCAATGGAACGCTCCCGGCTGTACTATCTGTTTTGATATGGATTTTATATGGTCATACAATTAATTATTTATTGTAAAAAACTGATTATTAGGATAATTATGATACATATAATTTAAATATAAATATAGGTGCACTATTCAAATATATTTATATGACATATATCCCTAAGAATATATGATATTCTTATCCAATATATGAGTGTAACTGCTTAAACAATATATGTAAATATCAAAATTAATATCTATATCATGGACAAACAAAAATTATAAGTATCGTAGGTGAAAGGTGGTATGGAAAAAACGACCTTACCTTATCCCTTGCTCCAATCTTCAGTTATGCAAAAGGAAAAAAAAGTAGTGCTCCTTGAATGGAACAATCCCAGTAATTCCATCTATAAAAAAAGACAACGTGAAACTTAGTTTTTTTGGATGCTTGGAAATACGGACATTGGAACGCTTACACTATAGACGGGAACAGTAGGACCATCCAAGAACACAATTATTGAAAATATTACGGTCTAAATGGATTATATTATACTGGAACCTCCTGGGAGTTCCAACGTAGAATGGAAAAGGGCTTTTATATGTTGGAACATATTTCATCCCATTAGCCACGACGAATTGGAGATAGACAGCACCTCTAATTTCTATTTTACGCCTAAAAAACAAACTTTCTGGATAATGAACCAGCGAGTATCAAAAGTGTCAACCTATTTTTTCAAACAAGTTTAAATTGTAAAGGAAAAGCAGTTTCTCACTGCTCCCCCAACAATGCGAAAAAGCTGCAGCCCTATCATGCAAGTGTGGTCAAGGACCAGAACTATTTTTACAAAGAACAATATAGGAATACCCTCTACCCCATCCGAACATAAGGAAAAGGGGAATGGATAAATTAAAAAATTCCTTCGAAGAATAGAACAAGTTTAAATCAAATTATAAACTAGATTCAATGGCAAAACGAAAAAATCACCACACTTGATCTGCTCGAACAAATGCAAATAAAAACCAGAGACAACAAGCGCCGTTAGAACAGCTATAATTGGATCGTTGGGCTAAAACAACAACGCCTTCCTAAACGTAGAATAAAGATGCCATCAACATGTGAGAAAAATGGGAAAACCAGAGCAAGAGAGTCCCTCTCAATTAACAATCCTAGTATACGGAAAAAAAGCTGGAATGTTATTGCAAACCGATAAATTGAAAAAATAAAACAAGAAACTTTTTTTATGACCATCAACAGCGATTGGTGCGATGGAAATATGAAAATTGGCAATGTAATCTCTCCTATAAAAGGAGTCAGACCCTCAGGAACGATTGGATTCGAAAGGTTTTACTGGATTTACGAATAGAAATTATGAAAAATAATTGCTCTCATTGAGCAAAAAGTAAAAACTGAAATTTGAGCAGTTACTGTAGCATATTGTTGTGTCTTGCCCTTGGTTTTGGTAACGGGTAACTCATGTGGGTGCTATTATGCCAAAAAAAAATATTAAAAAAAAAACCACTCAAAAAAATTAGAAATTTTTGCGGTTTTAAAATGATAAATTTTTGTAGTAAAATCAGATAATGATAGGAACCGATTAAACGCTGTATCGACCAGTAACCGAATGGAAAGACACTTCAAAAACTTTTGGAAGCTTTTTAGAGAGGTTCAGTTGAAGATGGATTTCAAATCCATAACTCGCAAAAAGCATGAAAGAAACTCAAAGTCATCCGCAACAAGGATATCGGCCGATGAATACCGCCGGAATCCGAAAACTGAAAACATTTCTTCTTTTTTAATCTGTTAATCTCAATAACCAATGGGTGTGTGCTCCTTATGGTCAATTCGATCAACTTGCCTCAGGAAGCACAGGATTTTCAAGCACGATTCGAAAAACCTTCCAAGGGGACAATTGTAGATATTATTAAGGTTATGCAGGTTGGCCATTGCCCATAACAGGTTTGACCTATCTCTATATTCGAGATCAGCAGACGCGACCTGGCCATAAATTGGGCAAGATTATTATTGGTATCGCCATTTTTTTTGCCTCTGATCGCCATAGGTGAGGAAAATAGCTAACATCTAAATTCCCGTTTAAGGAAAAATTGCCACATGTCCGATAAAGAAAGGGCTTGCAAAAAGATGTCTATTAAAAAGGTCTCAATGCAAAATACATTTTACTGGTATACAATTGGTACGGCAGCCATTATAGACCGGTCTTGTCCTATCCGCTTTTTATTTCTATGTTTGTTGCCTTGCTAATAAGCTGGTAATGCAATTGTCGTCGTATTATGATCTTGCTGTTTTATTCTAGGACCTTATGGAGCCATGGCTTTGTTAAAAAAACGCAGATGCTTCCCAAACCTGATTCCTCAAATAGCCATGATATTAAAAATCATTGTTTATGGGAAAACCGGTTTAGCTCTTATGGATGCATTCCCTATATACGGAAATACGAACGGCAAAGGCCTTAATATCAAAGAAAAGGGACTGTTTAAACGATACATGACAACTTATCTTCCAGAGGGTAATTCACATTGGATGCCAAAGAAATGAGAACCCCTTCAAGAATCTTTTTCTTAAACATCATAAATATTTGGGCCGAAATAGACCTTACATAGGCAAGATTTCTTTCTCGCGGAGAACTATACGCCCAATCTCAGAAAGACTGCAGGGCGATATGATGGAAAAGGCGAACGAAAACATTTTCAAGTCGCCCTATTTAGTTGGAACGCAACTATTATATATCAGTTGTTTTGTCCAGAAAACTATATCAAAGACAGTTTCAAAACGGGCGAACTCCTTTTTAAGAGAAAAAACCGGGATTTTTTTATTGAACCCATAACCGTTCCGAATGAAGTGATCAATAGTAGTATACTACCCAGATGTTGAAGCTCAGGTACCAAACGTGACAATCTATCAATTCCTCGGATCAAATAGAATCGCAATATTCTTGGAATACGAATGACCTTTTTCCCAAAATGGACTTTAATGCCAACTAACTTTGCTTAAAAGGAAATAAGCAAATCTGGTGGAAATGTAGGATTTTGACAGCAACACCATCATGTGGGAATACAAACAAGGACAATTTTCACCCTGGCAAAACTTTGGACCAGTTTAATAAAGACATATCGGACCTACGAATTTGTATGCGAAAATTCACTACCACCCGACAAAACCGATTTCCCTCCATAGGCAATCTTTTTTCTTAGGCTTCAAAGTGCCTTCATGAACACATCATTAACCAATACCTTTATATTCCCAAATCAAGAAAAAGTCCTCTCAGGCCTAAGAAAAAAAGCAAAGAGCTTTCAACGTTCGTAATTGGCAAAAAATGCAGTAAACGCCATCCTATGCAGACCAAATTTATGAATTATACCAAAGAATTTTGTGGAAAAATCATAAGGAATCCCTGTTTTACCAATCTCAATGTTTTTGGGTTTTGAAGAATAGGGAATCACAGCACAGGCAAAATGGAAAACTCCATTACAGGCGCTTTCAAAAAACTAAAGATAAATGCCCAAACAACAACACCATAGACCGAAAGAACCTATTCTTGTGCAGAGTAGCTGTAACGCAATTGGAATATCTTCAGACATGTACTTGCCGCATGCCCAGTGATATGGCCACTCCCTACTCTATTTTGAAGGGCGGGTTTATAAAAGAGCAACCAGGGAAGTTGAAGGGATTGCGGTTGTTGGAACGGGTACTGGCCAAACCGCTTTCAGTATCTGTGTAACAGGGATCCGGAAAAAAAAGATTGGTATCTTCAATCGGGGCATGGTTTGGTCGCCTCAGGATCGGGTGTGGCAGTCCTATTTAAGCCAATCATAATTTTGCTTCCGAACTAAGACAGGGCGCTGAGGCCCTATTATGGAAGAGGCAATCATACGATAAACTTACTGACAGTATTTGGCGGGGTAAACGTTTGCAGCCACGATGAATGAAAAGCCGTTTACCTTCAAGTCCCCTTTTTATGACCAACATATGATTCTCTTCAAAGCGAAATCGAGGGCAAAACTTTAAGCTGAAGGAAAGCTAATTTACCTTGTAACCCTGTCTAATTGATTTATTGGTCCAGGGATGGGAATATAGGCCGGATCAGAAATCAACAAATACCGTTTGGAATGTTTTGTATTACCGCTATTTACGAAGGGATGTGGGAAAAAATGAAGCAATAATTTTAAGTTCGATACCATTTTGAATACGGTAAAATTCCACTTGTAAACCTATATAAAACTACAAGAGTCCCAAAGGAAAAGTTCCGATTCGATGTATTCATGTTCCTTTTTGGAGAAATACCTATGTCAATTGGTACTAGGCGGAAGCTTCCTGAACAAATTGGGACGATCGATTTCCAGCCTAAGTGATGAAAAGATATTTATTTCAATTGGGCAAATGATTGATAACGAACTGCTATTTCCTATTACGTCCTTGATGATATGGAAACATTCAACAAGAGATGCACGACCACAAGATTATCCATTATTAAAAACTGGCCGTCGACGAAGCCTGGAGGCTCTGGTAAGACCGGAACTTGTAAAACTACTTAACAGCCAGTCTAGATGGCAGAAGTTGGGCGGCCCAGCCATCCTTCATTTCCCAAAAAGTTGATGATTTATATCCTCTAAAATCATCAAAATGCTATTGTGTGGTCATTCGCATATAAAAGTGTTTTGGATATGCGCGACTTTGCCCGATCCTTTGGATAAAAATCAGTCTTAATGGGATGGGGTGAAAAACAGAAAACAACTCATTCCTTCCTCTCAACCAAAGACTACCAAAAGACAGGAAATTCCGTGAAGGTGCATTTTGTGGATGGACAAGGTAAAGGGGTATGGCGTGGAAACGTCTTTGGAAGAAAAGTGGGTATTTAATGAAACCAACCCCACCTGAAAGTGCCAAGATCAAACAACTATAGCAATAAATCAATAAAAATTGGGAGTTGACCGGCTAAGGCATAGCCTTTTGACAATACTCCAATAAAACTAAGAAAAAATGAAACTAACTCGGAATTCTGAGCTATTGCTGCACCTGGCGCTTTTTTTCCGCAGATTCCCAGTTAGATGTTGCTTACAAACGCTAGCGTGTGGGGTGGTCAACAGCCACGCTAATGAAATATCAACATAAGGAGCTAAAAGGCGTAAAATAAAAACTTGTCCCAGTTTGATTAATTCGAATGGAGAAAAACAATAAGAAAACTTCCAAATCCAGAGAAATTCCTGAAAGAAGAGCTAAGAAGCTAAGAACAGGACACCCAAATATGTGACGGATCGAACAGATGTGAGCTTGGCATAGAAACTAAAAACTAAGATTCTGCGAAGCATATAGAACTTCCAAAACAGACCCGCCAAGAATTGGAATATTTGGCAAGCGAAAGGAAATCGAGAATTTATTGGTTATGCACCAAATGCTCTTTTTGGAGACTCAAAATCTATTTCAACAATGCAATGAAGATTATTAATACCAAGCATCATTTACCCTGAGAACGGTAAGAGGTTCGATGCATTACGTTAAACTGGAAACTCATTTAGACACCTAATTGTTACATCATAACACTATCACAAAGCAATCCCCTCCGAGAATCTCCGCCCGCCAACTGATCAATATGAATAAAACTATCATGTATGAACTCCTGACAAACGAATACGGAATCGGTCAATGAACTATTTGACCAATATATTTAAGATGCCGTACGAAGTGGTTGACCCCGATATAGAAATCGTCAGGTTTTTCGCATGCATAGGTATCTCTGTGGTTGCATTCTAGGTGTTTCTTCAATAAAGGATAAGCGAGCTGATATTTTCGAAACAATCTCAAATGGTTTTCCATTGCCTTTGGTCCTCTTTAATTATCCCGCTGCCTGACAAGGACCTTCTGAAATTCTACCAGGTATTGAATGTCCCTTAAAAGGCAAAATGATATTTCATGGGACTTCTCCATGTTAAAATTTGTGGCCAGACAACAGCTATGGTGGCTTTTGGTGTAATCCTGGTCTTCTACAAGGGAATGCCGGAGGCTATACAAGTAACTTACCTGGGGCTATACCTCCGGATTACTTGCAATGCGGTCCGTTATTTCCGCATGGTATTTGTGGGAATAAAAGCGATGTCCGTAGTCTAATTTGTTCGTGTGAAATATTGGGGCCATTAAATATAGGTTAATCCTTAAATACCTGTAATTTTTTCTGGACTGTGAAGGCATGGCTACAAAAATTCATGAGTGTCTGCCTTATGGATAACCCATGCTTTCACCTTATCGATAACTTAGCGCAGTACTGGACAACTAATAGACCATTACTGGTCCGACAGCAGAATACTAATGTTTAGGTTTAGTGCTCGCCTGCGGTTGTTGATGCGATGAACGTTTGTTTATGCTAAAGGCCCCTATATAATCCAACTTCATCCGTTCAGGGAAAGAGCGTCAAGTGCCAGCCATTTAACCCAGGATCAAAGCAAAACACTATGTGAAAAAAGTAAGCAAACAAAACAGCAGTTGAATGCCAATACGGGTGGAGCTACAAAAGGGAGTAAAGACCCAATGACAATAAGTCAGTTTAACGATAAAAATTGCCATTTAAACCCGAATAACAAAAAACAGATGGACGTAATTATAAGATTTCAACGATAAGCAAGATTGGTAAGTAGAAGTAACAAAGTCCTATATGTACTTAATTTCACGTTCGTACCACTATCCTCAATATCTTCTATCACTACCCAGCACGAACGAGAGCGCCAAAAACAATTTTCTAATCTGGCCGAAACGCCAGAAGCTGGCTGGCAGTTCAGGATAAAGGACTACAACGCGGGCAATAATATTTTAATGTGAAGCCATATGCCAATGTTCCATGAAATTGTTTTTTGCGTTGGAACCGGATTTAACGCCATATCAAGAAGAAATATCGAAGAATAAGGCCGCTGTAAAATGGCCGATCATTACGGTACAAAGGCTGTAACATCGTTGATCGATCAAAACTATTACGAGAATCGCCAAAAGTGGCTATTCGATAGAGATAGAAAAGGATTCAAATTTCGTGATTACTCCGAATATCCATTTCATTTCGATTCCGTTGGAAAACAAAGGATTTTAAAGAGTGGCAATGTGGAATAAATCGGAATATGAAACATAGGGTAACTTGGTAGAGACCAGCTCAACCCAAATAATTTGAAAACGGACTAAAAGAGATTATAAAGTTGATGTTTGACACAACCAAGAATTTGTATAACCTAACTTATGAAGCCGCAAAATTGACCAAATTTCCAATCTTTGATAAACCGGCAATAGTTCCTGTTCGCTTTCCTTTGCCCCTATTAATAGTACGTCTGGCAAGTATCTTTGTAATGACCAGTAATCAAGTTCTATGGCTAAGGTACAAGCAAAAAAGTAACAGTGACGAATGCGAAACAAAATTTGCGGACCATAACAAACAACTCGGAATCAAGACCTATACGATATTTTACAAAATTACAAACAAGATTCCCTAGATAATTGAGGTCAAAAGGGACTCTTCAAAGAGCATTTTTAGAAACCAAGAAAAGAGAAACGATTTCGTTAGAACGTATTTTAGAGGAACTCAAATACTTTTCATTGGATGAAAAGGAAAAACAGTAGCAATAGGACTGTCAGGACCACTTCATATCCCCGAAACAATTATCCCGAGAGTACAATCCAAACCACGGATGCACAAAAAAAACTGGAATACAGAAATTTATTGATGCTAAGCAAGGGATCAAAGGCTTGCCCGTAGTCAGGATTATTCCGCTCATATACAAACCATCCACCGACTCAAAGGCAAATGCAATAGCATTCGATGCAGCAATTTTCCGTGACCAGTTTATTTACCGGGTAACACCGTGGTACCTCTGATCTAAAAGGATGAATATTCTATTTCAAGGTAAGGCGATTCCCTAGGAAACTTTTATTTACCAAACAGCCAACGTGAAGGGATCAAGGGTTTTATGGATTAACAATATTGACAATTAGAATGGAATTATGACCGGCAATTGATCAGAAGATGGCTGGACCCCCTTCGGACTGCAACCAATGAGCGAGCAGGTCCAATTATTTGCAGGAATTCACGAGCCGATATTCAACAAACAAAGTGTAAAACGATTATCGGGGGCTATTGGCCGAAACTGTAGAAATTCCTTTGCAACAAAACCTAGTACGCTCCTTTGGTAATTTTTCCAAAAGAAAAAAACAAACAGAAAGACAAGATACTTTTGGTAAAAATGGAGACCGGTTAATTTAAAACTAAAAAACACAAAGTAATGATCATAAGCGCTATTGCCTTATATCGGTCCTATTATCAAGGGTATGCTTGTGTAGCCAAGTCTCTATCGATACCTTGCAGAATATCTATAGGACTTCAAGAGCAATTCTGATCTTCTGAACAACAGTTTCGGATAAGCAGTATCGGCAACGATTTGGTTTTATTGTGGACTTAACCCAAAACCCGAAGGAGGCAAAATTAGTGCGAATAATAAAACTCTAATGTACGATGAAGCTCGCTATTGAAAAAGAAATGTAACCAACTATTGGTCATTACCTGATTACAGGAACCGTTTCGTTTGTATTGGATACTAGTTGAGGTTCCAGAAAAACGACATGGTACATCACGCCAAGAAATGGCGTTGCCCAACATTGAGGGAAAACCATTGAAAAAAGGAATGAAAATGAGGCGAAATATGGGCATCTCTGAAAACCTAACAATTGAAATTCTGGAAATGGACACTACCTCTGATGCTAAAGATCTCCGCCAAAATAGTTTCTGTTATTCCAAAGTTAGTGCTACAACGAATTGTACCAATCCGACCCTTTGACTATTATAATCTGCCTTCGACTGTATACATGCAATTCGACAAGCAAAATCAGTCGGTATTTTTTCTCGATTGGAACGATGTTTTTCCTTGTTAAAAGGTGTCTGATTATAACGAGAACGAGCTTTTATTTTTCATTATGGAATAGAAAACAAGGAGGCCTTGATATGGATATCAACTTTATAAAGCATCAAATTGCGGACTACTATAAAAATTAGCAGTAGTAACCAAAAATGGAGCTAAACCGGTTTTGTATATAAACAACCTAAAACATAACAGAAAAAGTTGAGAACCATTTTGTTGTGGTATTTATAAAGTTTGCCCAGGATCGGAAAAAAGAGGTCCTGGTGGGAATGGACGAGAAATCTGGAAACCCGCAATCCCATTGCGCATAGGCCATGACCATTATCATAATCCATAAACTTTTAAAATGAGGAATTCATAAGCAGTTTGCACTTTTCATTCGACATGGCAATACCACGCAAAGTGGCATTTTATGCCTCATCGGTCGAATAAAGGGGTTACGCAGAGATTGTATGGTAATAGATGGCCACGTTCCAACTACCACGTTGAACCGGGACCTGATATGCAATTGAGCATATTTGCCGCCTTGCAGAGGAAATAAAGGTTCGTTTTGATATTCCTATATACAGTTTTCCCCTGGGTACAGCCCGATACTTTATCAAGATTTGGGAACAGAAAATTTTAAACGTAGCCCTCAATTTTGCGGTGGGGCAATAATCGGATACGAAGGTCATTAACAATGCAAGCAACTTGCTTTGAGAACGGAAGGCGATCATAAGATGCTAAAAGTCCAATTTAGATATGGAAAAAAAAAAAAAAGGAGCCCCCTATTTGGACTGGAAGGGAAATACCCTCAGCAATGATCTTTTCCTCCTTTCTACAAACGGCCAACGAATACTACACGCGTCAAGTAGCGATGTAGGAAATTTTTATCGCTATGTCGAATCGGTTCTTCGCTATTTTCTCTGTTCTAAACACTTTGAAGATGAAAAAAACTAAAATAGAGTAACTTAAAGTAGTACTGGGGCTGGTTTGCCTTAATATCAGCTGCTTTATTCTATGCTTGTACAAGGATTTTGGAGGATAATTATTTTGGATTATTTGATTTCAATTCTCCATTGAACACTAGAAAACGCAGTTTCCGTTTTTGAAAGTGCAGAAACTTTATTTTCCAATTGTTCCTGAAAAAGAATAAGTACTGTCATTATTAACGAAAACTGGGTTTCCGGCTTGGTTCAATGGAGAAATTGAAATCAATATCATCCAAATAATATCCCAAAATCTTGCTACAAGCAATGATAAGCACTGATATTAGGCAACAAGCCCCAGACTACTTTAGTTACTCTATTGGTAGTTTTTTCATCTTCAAAGTGTTTAGAACAGAAAAAATAGCGAAGACCGATTCCGACATAAGGGATAAAATTCCTACATCGCTAGTGACGTGAATAGTATTCGTTGGCCTTTAGTAGAAAGGAGAACCAATCATTGCTGAAGGTTATTTCCCCTTTCAGGTCACCAAATAGGCTCCATATATAAATTGGAACTTTTGCTATCTTATGTGATCGCTCCGTTCTCAAGCAAGTTGCTGCCATTGCTAATGAAACCTCGTATCCGATGAATTGCCCCACCGCAAAATTGAGGGCATACCGTTTAAAATTTTTTTCTGTTCCCAAGATCTTGATAAAGTATTCCGCGGGCTGTACAGTGAAAATGTTTATAAGGAATATCAAACGAACCTTATCCTCTGCAATGGCGGCAAATATGGCTCAATTGCATATATCGTGTCCCGGTTCACGTGGTAGTCTAAGGGCGGGCCCATGATACCATAACCTCTCTGCGTACCCGCTTAGTCCGACCGATGAGGGCAAATATATTGCCACTTTGGGCGTGTAAATGCCATTGTCGAATGAAAAGTGCAAAACTGCTATGGAATTCTCATTTTTAAAAAGTTTATGGATTTATTGAATAATTTTCATGCCTAAGTGCGCTAAATGAGAGATTGCGGTTTCCAGATTCCTCGTCCAATTCCACCAGGACCTCTTTTTTCTCATCCAGGTCAAACTTTTACATACCTAAAACAAATGTTCTCACTTTTTTCCTGTTCATGGTTTTAGGTTGTTTATATACAATAAACGGTTTGAGCCCATTTTTTTGGTTATCTACTGCTAGTTTTTTATAGTTGGTCGCAATTGAATGCTTTATAAAACGTTTGATATCCATACAAGGCCCTCCTTGGTTTTTCCTATCCTTAATGAAAATAAAGCCTCGTCCTCGTTATCATAGACCCCTTTAAACCAAAGGAAAACATCGTCCAATCGAGAAAATACCGACTGATTTTAAGGCTTGTCCGAATTGGCATGTAAATAAGCATCGAAGCGATAATATTCCAAAGGGTCGGATTGGTACCAATTCTTTAGTAGCACTAACTTTGGAATTAACAGAAACTATTTTGGCGGAATTTTAGCATCAGAGGTAGTGGTCCATTTCAGAATTTTCATTGTTATGGCTTTCAGAGATGCCCATAGTCGCTCAATTTTCCATTCCTTTTTCAATGGGTTTTCCCTCATGTTGGCAACGGCCATTTCCTTGCGGGGGATGTACCATGTTCGTTTTTTCTGGAACGCTCAACTAGTTTCAATACAAAATCGTAAACGTTTCCGTAACAGTAATGACCAAAGAGTTGGTTACATTTTCTTTTTCAATAGCGAGTTCGATCGTAATAGAGTTTTATTTTCCGCCACTAAATTTGCCTCTTCCGGGTTTTGTAAGTTCAAATAAAACCAAAATCGTTCCGATACTGCTTTCGATGGTTTTCAGAACAGATCAAAATTGTCTTGAAGTTCCTAGATTATTTGCAAGGGTATCGGATAGAGACTTGGCTACACAACGCAACCCTGATAATAGGACCGATATAAGCAATAGCGGCTTTGATCATTACTTTTGTGTTTTTTAGTTTTAGAATTACACGTCCCCCATTTACCAAAGTATCTTGTCTTTCTGTTTGTATTTTTTCTTCGTTGGAAAAAAATTAGCAAAGGAGCCGTAACTAGGTTTTGTGGCCAAAGGAAATTTCTACAGTTTTCGCCATAGCCCCCGATAATTCGTTTACACTTTGTTGTTGAATAATCGGCTGTGGCAATTCTGCACATAATTGACCTGCTCGCTCATTGTGCAGTCTCGACCAATGCCATCTTCCTGATCAATCTGCGGTCCAATTCCATTCCTACCCATTGTCAATATTGGTTATAATCCAATAAGAAAGCCTTGATCCCTTCACGTTGGCTGTTGCGTAAATAAAAGTATCTAGGGAATCGCCTACCCTTGAAATAGATATCATCCTTAAGATCAGGTAACACGGTTACCCGGTAAAAAAATAAAACTGGTCCACGGTTAAATTGCTGCACGAATGCTATTGCAATTTGCCCTTTGAGTCGGTGGAATGTTCTGTATAATGGAGCGGAATAATCTGACTACGGGCAAGCCTTTGATCCCTTGCTTGCATCAATAAATTTCTGTATTCAGTTTTTTTTTTGTGCATCCGTGGTTTTGGGATTGTACTCGGGATAATTGTTCGGGATATGAAGTGTCCCTTGACACGTCCTATTGCTAAGCTTGTTTCCTTTCTCCAATGAAAGTTATTGAGTTTCCTCTAAAATACGTTTCTACCGAATCGTTCTTCTTGTTCTTAAAATGCTCTTGAAGAGTCCTTTGACCTCAATTGATCTTAGGAATCTTGTTGTAATTTTTGTAAATCGTTTAGGTTCTTAGCATCGAGTTGTTGTTATGGTCGGCAAATTAGTGTTGTTACGCATCGTCACTGTTACTTTTTTGCTGTCCTATCGCATAAGAACTGATACTGGTCCATTACAAAGAAATACTGCCGAAGTACTATAATAGGGGCAAGAAAGCGAACCAGACTATGCCGTTATCCAAAGATTGAAAATTGGTCAAATTGGCGGTTCAAATAAGTTGGTTATTACAAATCTTGGTTGTTCCAAACATCGAACTTTTATAATCTTTTAAGTCGTTCAAATTATTTGGAGTTGAGCTGGTCTCTACCAAGTACCCCTATGGTTATCATATTCCGATATTCACATGCCCACCTTTAAAATCCTTTTGTTTTCCAACGAATCGAAATGGAAATGGATATTCGGAGTAACCATCGACCAATGAAATCCTTTTCCTATCTCTATCCGAATAGCCACTTTTGGCGATATCCTCGTAATAGGTTTTTGATCGATCAACACGATGTACAGCCTTGTCCGAAAGTCGCCCCATATACAGCGCCCTTTATCTTCTATATTTCTCTTGATAATGGCGTAAATTCCGGTTTCACGAACGCAAAAAACAATTCATGGAATTGGGCAATAGGCCTTCACATAAAATCTATTGCCGCTTGGTATTCCCTTTATCCTGCCTGCAGCCAGCTTCTGGCCGTTATCGAGCAAGATAAGAAATGTTTTTGGCGCTCTCGTCGTCTGTTAGGTATAGAAGATATTGAGGAAGTGATACGAACGTGAGAATTTAAAGATACATATAGGACTTTTTACTTTCTACTCCAAATCTGCTTAAATCGGTGAAATCTTATAAATTACCGTCCATCTGTTTTTTTTTATCGTTTAAAGGCAATTTTTATTCGTTTTCAACTGCTTATTTGTATTAGGTTCTTACTCCTTTGTAGCTCCACCCGTATGCATCAACTGCTTGTTTGTGCTACTTTTTTCACATAGTGTTTTTGCTTGTCCTTTAAATTGGCTGGCACTGACGCTCATTCCTGAACGATGAAGTTGGATTAATATAGGGGCCTTTAGATAACACAAAAACGTGCATCGCATCAACAAACGCGCAGGCGAGCACTAAACCTAAATTGTATCTGCTTCGGACAGTAATGAGTCTATTTAGTTGTCCAATACATGCGCATAAAAGTGTATCGATAAGGTGAAGCTGGGTATCCATAGTGCAAGACACTCATGAATTTTGTAGCCATGCTTCCCATTCCAGAAAATAACAGGTTAAAGGATGAACCCTATATTAATTGGCCCCATATTATCAACACGAACAAATAGACTACGGACATCGCTTTATTCCAAAAAAAAAAAATACCACTGCGGAAATAACGACCGCAATTGCATGGTAAAAAAAAAGGGTAAACTCCGGAGGTAATAGCCCCCAGGATAATACTTGTATAGCCTCCGATCCCCTTGTAGAAGCACCCAGGATACACCCAAATCCAACCATAGCGTTGTCTGGGCCACCAAGATTTTAATATGGAAACGTTCCCCCCATGAAATATCATTTGCCTTTAAGGACATTCCAATACCTTAGTAGAATCAAGAATGGTCCTTGCGGTCAGGGCGCGATAATTTAAAGAGGACAAAGGCCAATGAACCCATTTGAGATGTTCGAAAATATCAGCTTCGCTTCTCCTTTATTGAGAACACTGAATGGCAACACAGAGATACCTTATGCATGCGAAACCTGACTCGAATTTCTTATCATCGGGTCAACCTTCGTAGCATCTAAAAATAATTGTCAAATATGTTCATTGACCGATTCCGTATTCTTTGTCATGATGTTTCATACCATGATTAGTTTTATTCATATTGATCAAGTGTGGGCGAGATCTCGAGGGAATTGATTTGTGATAGTTTATGATTGTAAAACAATTAGGTGTCTAAAAGAGTTCCAAGTTTAAACGTTAATGCACGACCTTCTTTGCCGTTCTTTCAGGTAAAATGATGGGCTTTGGTATTTATAATTCATGCATTGTTGAAATAGATTTTTTAGTCTCCAAAAGAGCATGTGCATAACCAAATAACATTCATCGATTTCCTTTCGCTCCAAATATTCCAATTCTTGGACGGTCTGTTTGGAAGTTCATTGCTTCGAGAATTTAAGTTTTTAGTCTATTCCAAGCTCACATCTGTCGATCCGTCACATATTTGGGGCCTGTTTCTTAGCCTTCAGCTCTTCTTTCCAGAATTTCTCTGGATTTGGAAGTTTCATTATTGTTTTTTTTCTCTCATTAGATTTAATCAACTGACAGATTTTTATTACAGCTTTTAGCTCTATTGTTGATATTCATTAGGCTGCTGTTGACCACCCCAACGCTAGCGGTTTGTATGCAACATCTGTAACTGGAAATCTGGAAAAAAGCCGCCAGTGGCAGCAATAGGCTCAGAAATTACGTGAGTTATTTTTCATTTTTTAGTTTTTAATGGATAATTGTCAAAGGCATAATGCCTTTAGCCGTCAACTCCCAATTTTTATGATTTTTAAATTGTATAGTTGTTTTGATCTTGGCTAGCTTTCGGCTGGGGTTGGTTTCATAAATACACTTTTCTTGCAAAGACGGTTTCCACGCCATACACCTTACCTTGTCCATCAACAAATGCAACCATCACGGATTTCCCCTGTCCTTTTGGTAGGCTTTGTTGAGAGAAAGAATGAGTTGTTTCTGTTTTCACCCAATCCATTAAGGACGTATTTTATCAAAGGATCGGGCAAAGTCGCGCATATCAAAAACACTTTATAGCGAATTGACCACATAGCATTTTTGATATTTCCAGAGGTATAAAAATCAATCACTTTTTGGGAAAAAGATGGCTGCCGCCAACTTTCTGGCCATTCCTAGACTGGCTGTTAAGTAGTGTACAAGTTTCCGGTCTTACAGAAAGCCTTCCCAGGCCCTTCGTCCGACGGCCAGTTTTTATTAATGGGATTAATCCTTGTAGGGTCGGCATCTTCTTGTGAATGTTTCCATAATCATCAAAGGCGGTAAATAGGAAAATAGCAAGTTCGGTTACATCAATTTGCCCAATGTTGAAATAAATAATCTTTTCATCACTTAGGCTGGAAATCCCGATCGTCCAATTGTGTTCAGTAAGCTTTCCACCTAGTACCATGGCATAGTATTTCTCAAAAGGAACCATGAATGACATCGGAAATCAGAACTTTTCTTGGGACTTTTTTAGTTTTTTATAGTTTACAAGTGAATTTTACAGTATCAAAAATGTATCCGACTTAAAATTTTGTGTCTCCATTTTTCCACATCGCATTCGTATAGTCCGTAATCAAAAATTCCAAACGGTATTTGTGATTTCCTGATCCGCTAATTTCCATCCTGACCCAATAATCAATTAGAAGGGTTACAGGTAAATTAAGACCTTTCCTTCAGCTAAAGTTTTGCCTCGATTACGCTTTGAAGAGAATCATATTTGTCCAATAAAAAGGGGTGAAGGTAAACGCTTTTTCATTCATCGTGCTGCAACGTTACCCCGCCAAATACCTCAGTAAGTTTATCTAGAGTTGCCATCTTCCATAATTATGGCCTCAGCGCCCTGTCTTAGTTCCGGA
>Ga0163217_1080225_pt1 | contig 19842 bp, 12 predicted proteins | sample SynspAceP_FD_185933 | JGI IMG/M metagenome (GOLD analysis project Ga0163217, IMG submission 185933) | Saline lake microbial communities from Ace Lake in Antarctica - Synechococcus sp. Ace-P (PacBio error correction) | ecosystem: Environmental > Aquatic > Non-marine Saline and Alkaline > Saline ...
CACTAAGTATCGAAAGGACCTTTGTCACGGGCATCGGAGCACGGTCTCATTGTCTGCGTTGAGGCTGTAGTAAAATGAAAGGAATGTCGAACTGATCCCGATAATTTCTGCCCACTCCACGCCATCAATGTCTCGCTGATCTGAATATCAGAAGTGGCCAAGTCAGGAAGGTCTTTGTTGCAAAGACCGATGGCTGTGTCAGCATTAATCTGCGCACCCGGCAACTTTGTGATTTTAATATCTAAGGATAATCTTCAACACTCCTCAGAGATCCAAAAGATTTCAATCTTTCGACGATTAGCACTTTAAGTTGGCTTCAATTTCCCATTATTTAAATGAACAATTAAAATGCAGAAATGCCAGAAAGTCTAGGTAGTGGCGGAATACGAAATAATGAAAGTAGCTCCTTGGTTTGGCTGTCGCCTGACGAACTTACCGATTGTTCCGCCATGCATGACCCAACAAATTCTTTTACAATGGAAAGTCCTAAGCCTGTTCCTTGACTATTCTTGCACGTTGGTAGCGCGATAGAACGAGGAGAAAAGGCCCCTTCTGATCCTTTTGGGAATGTCCTATTCCCTGGTCATTTTGCAAGAAATAATCGACTTCAGAACAGCGAACGAATGAGAGTGGTTAGTTTGGGTCTTTTTCATGTCTGGAGAATTTTTCAAGAAGTTTGGACATGAATCAAATTCGTCAGAACATGCTCCATGAGCTGCCGGTGCTATTGAACAGGGCGCTCTATAACCTTTTGTTTCTAATTGATTCCTCGCTGGTCAATCTTCCTTGACAGATTTTCTGAATAACACTGATTTGCAAGTTGGAACCAATCTTTCTTCATTTCGTAGAGATTTCTACCCTTCCGCAGCTTCGATTTTTCTCTGAGCAAAAGAATATCATTCATAAGATGGTGACCCTACCAATCTCGAGAATCGATACGTTGGAAAATATCGGTTTAAAAATTCCCTCTTTTGCGGCATTCGGTAAAGGAGGCTTCTACTGATAGCCAATTAAGTCGACATTGTTGCTTGATCGTGGTCAATGGAGTCCGGAATTCATGGAGAAGTCATAAAGAGACAAATCCTGGATTTTGAGTTCATTGAGCTCGCGTTCTTTTTATTAAAGATTTCTCCATTTCATCTTGGTTCGCTTAGCCAAAGAATGTCGCGGATGAAGGCAGTAAAAGAAGTGTTTTTACCTCTTAGGATTGGGCATAATGCTGAAGCTCTATCGGAAAACCTCTTCCACCTGATCTGCGCATTGGCGGTGACTTTCAAATCCGTTGATTGAGCACAGGCCCATACACCCGTTTTTAGGTATTTTTTTTTCATCCCTTTTTTCGTGGGATGTGTGATGTTTGGTTGGTATAAATGTTTGACGTAACGATTCCTTCCGATTGATTTCTTGAGCTGTCATCCAAAGAATGCTCCTCCGCCTCGTGGGATTCCATTCTTGGATTATTCTTGCTCAATCGACAGTAATGATAGCATCAAAGAGCTATTCAATTATCGTCTCGAAGCCTTCTTTTCGTTATTTTCTCGTAGCTCAAGTTCTGCACTTTCCTGTCTTCGTTTCGCTTTTGCACTTTTGATTCGCGAGGCAACGGAGATTTGCGATGGTTTGAAGCGTTTTAAGGTGCTTCGAAGTGCAAGAAACCAATTTTCTTGGACTGTTCACAGTTGGATAACTCCGATGCTTTATTTTCGATTTTGATCGGAAGAGCGAATGCTCTGAAACCGTAAGTGGCTTTCTGAGCAATATTCTATTATCTAGAGTAACCAGTGTTTCAAACGATTTCCAGGTTTTCCAGATTCGGCCACTGAGCCAATAATACCTTCGCCAAACTTTAGGTTTTCCCCAGAATTTCATGGAGTCCCAAATCTTTGTAAAGACTTGCCTTCAATTTCTAGAATTTGCTTGTCCTCATTGAGATATAAATTTCCTGAATTATCAAAGCCAAACGAATGACTATGTGAGATGCGATCTCGGGAAGCTACTCCAACACGGTATCTACTTCAATAAGCGGGTTTACAAACTGATTGATTGAAGAAAGAAATTGCTGGCTTCAATACTTCTAATTTCCTTTTGTTTTACGACCTGAGATATCCAACATGAATTCCAATGAGCCAGTTGATTTCATTGGGAATCGAAGGTAGGAGACACCGGAAATTCAATGCATAGATTTCGCCTCACCCGCTTTTTGTTAAGGATTTGTGCTTTCGTAAAGCACTGATTTATTTTTTTTTTCTAAGGCTCATCTTGCTTTTTTGGATTTCAGCACGCATTTCAGCATTGGTGAGGATTTGCGAAGCAACTTTTTCCCATCAGTTCTTCTCGAAGCATAAATCCCGTATTTCGCACATGGCGTCATTGAATATAGATAATGCGCTCGTCTTGGTCCACTTCGATTAAGTCCCAAACGGAGGTTTTGGATGATTCCTCCGTATTTTCTCGGATTGATCAACATATCTGTGGCAAAGATACTTTTCTGTGATGATTCCTTGCCACGCCATGGAGCCTTTTTAATTTCATTTCCTTGTAGATTAACTGGACATTCTGGCCCAGCCAAATCGTTTGACCAGTTGCCGAGATTACAGGAAACTCCAAGATTAAGTGATCTTAGTTTTAGCCTTCAAATTGTTTTTTATAGAAATTTCTAACCCCTAGCCACATTGAGAATCGGGGTGCACCAATTCGTGTTACCTCATTTCCAAAAGTCTTGCTCTGAGTAATTCGAATTTCTTGGGCCGCAAACTTTCCCAAAGTGAAAAACCGCCTAAATCAGTCTCATAGATAATACATGAGCCTGTTTACTAGAATCCGAATCGGTCAATAGAGAAGCTGGGGAAAATCATGCAATTGTTTCAGTGCTCAAAAGGGCTAAAGTTTTAAGAGGGCTAACTACTTCCGATATTATGCAAATCAAATCATTAGCCGTTATAATCCAAGAATTTTTTTCGATGAATGGACAGTAATCCTTCGAATGAGATGAAAAAAATGGGATTTAAATTCAAATCACTTACCCGCGGATTCTTTCTTTAGAAATTTTAATTAATTTGCTGGGTTGTTCCCAATCCCAAGAAAATCGGATATTATCAGCTAATATTCCTCATTAATCTTGGGCTTTTTACGCTTATTCTGGCATGAATTCTCGTCCCACTTGCTTTCGCTACTGCACTTATGTTCTCTGCTGCTCTTCCAAAGTGGAGATAAAATTGCGGCGAAGGGATATTTCTACTTCTTCTGATCAGAATTCGAATTGGTGCCGTACCCTTTTTGACCAGAAATTGTTCACCTGTCATAACTTCAATGAGAATCAATAGTCCCAAAAATTTGAGCGGTTTGACTCGTCAGATAGAAACAGATTGGATTAGAAAATTCATTCCAAAAACCCTTCGGAAGTTTAATCTCACTCGATGAAAGAGCCTGAGATTTGGCTATTTACAAACCCGAAATGGCCGGCTAATCTAACTTTTCGGATTCAGATCTTAATTCCATCCTAGTTACCTGCATACCTTCGAGTCGCTCCAATTGACAATTTTTGGGGGGATATTCTACCTCCAATCTTATCCCTATGCAAAAATTCAAGACTCGGGCAATCCGTCCTAGAACTGGAGGTTTTTGCTCCAATTTACCCGCATCGGACCTACGGAACCCGCTTTAGCCAAAATGACTAAAAATGGAGCCGATTCCCAGGGACAAACCGCCTGAATGAATTAATGACCAGCGTATCGGGAATCTAGAATTGATTAATTACAACAAACCGCAACTATACCTAGATCTGAAAACAAAGACCAGATATGGTGGAGCAAACCAGGATGGGGTACTGGTCTTGGCAGTTTTGCTTTCATCCTGAAATTTGAAAGAATGGTCTTTTCTATACGCCCATACTGAAACGCAGGAGGGACACAACCCTTCGGATTTCGGCTATACCGACATGCTTTGAAGTCTTTCAATGGCAGTGGGTACTTAACTGAATGGAAGGCCGATAAATCCAAATGCCCAATCTATTAAAGGAACTGAACCGGCGAATCTTTCGGATCGATAATTCCTCTTCAGGCTCACGGGATGCAAGAGCTTACTTCAATCCTCCATTCTAAAAAAGGAGATCCTGACTTCGGCCTACTCTACATAAAGGATACGGCGATGGAGGTACGGCAGAAAACGATTTGCTCATATAGCTAACCACGGTGGAGTCAGGAGTTTACAGTAGCATTTTGAGAATTGATCCAGCGGGTGAAAGATGGCGTCAACGGAAACTATGGAATTCCAAAAATCAATCCTTTGCTGGTGTTCCCGAAAAGCCGGGGAGTTTTTGGCTATGGATCCGAAATCCCACCCGAATCTTTTTGGATGAAAGGAAACTTATTCCGCTACAGAATATCGGTCAGCAAAGTATAGAAGATCGATTCAATCTGATCGAACCTGGGAAATTTTTACGGTTGCCGATCCGAGAAGGGAACGGTTTAATGATTAATCCTTTTTGGAAGTTTTTCCGCGGCCTTTATCCTTGCCAAAAGATGACGACAAGCTTGGAGTTAACTAACCATTGAATTCAGCTAGAGGCATAATGAAACGGTAGCTATTATCGGAGGAATATTTTATGGCGGCAGGCTCAGCTTAAAGGCAAATTCTTGTTTAGGAGATATTCCCAACAGGCAGATTGTTCTTTTCGGCGCGCTTTGAATCATCGAAGCCAAGTTCGGAAGTGAAAAGCTTCAAAGTTATCTTCGAAGGAGAAGCCCAAACGCATGGAGGAGCCTAGTCCGGAGGACGAGTGGAATTTGAAGTTTGGAATTGACGCTGAAAAGCAAGTTTACATCATGAGTAAGAATCAGGGGTAAATCTATAAAATCATCACACGTTATGAAATAAGTCTTTTAAATCCCCCTTTCAACCAATCGCTTTTTTTGGGTAGTTTTTTTTTTTTGCTTCTGCCACAGGAAAAAGAAAAGTGGGAGTTTGTCGTCACATGAAAATGCCAATTTCCAAGATTAGATTCGACACTTCCAGAGCTATGTGAACTCAGGCCAAATGGTGGGGATCTCGCCTTGATTTTGAAAAAGATCAGGAGTTTTTATTCTCAAATGCTATTTTGGGCTTTGCCAATGTGGAAAAGCAAATCCCATGGATGGAATACCATAGCACAGATATTATTCTATGCCCAAACCAATCACTGAGACAAGCGCTAATGACAACATTTGGGAGGAGGGAAATTTCAGTTGGAATGATCCCTTTAAGAAAAAAACGCTCCAGAAATTTGCCAACATGAAGGTGTACCAAGGAGTGGATGAAAAAGGGAATATGATTTTAGTTGGTGCAGATCGACCAATGCTCTATTCGGGACACTTCACTCGCCATACCGCATGGTTTTCCAAATCGAAAATGAATCCCAGGACTGAGTGAGTTTGGATTGGCTTGAGAAAAGATGCTCGAAGCTATGAAAACAACTTAAACTCAAATGGCAGAAAAGAATAGGGAGTAATCACCGCTTTGGTTCAGCCCTGAAACACACATGGGAATAATGCCAATCCGTGGATGTTCAGGCTTTTTTGGGGTAGAGAGAAATCTCAGGTGTACCTTATGCTGAAATGTTCCAGAGAACATGTTTTGGGTCCTTTGAAATTGGATCACTACCCGCTATGTCGTACCAGCGAAGATTTAAATAGTTTTCTGCAGCTTATCAGCGAACAGGTGAGGGGGAATTGACACAAATGCCAGATTCCTTCGGCTTCATGCCTTTAATCTAAAAAAGTGGCCATTGGAGCCCTGGAGGTTTTGGCTGACTTCCACTTTGGATGATTACCCATGGACCTTTGCTAGGATGCCGTCAATGAAGGCACATCAATGGTACTCACAATTCTGAAACCAGAAAACCGTAAAACTGATGGCGACCAATACAAGCTTTTCCAGACTCAGTTGTAGCTGAGCGAGCGTTTGTGCTACGCAAGTAAAGGGCGAGTAAGGTTTTTGGATTGATTTTTGGCCGGTACGTACAGACCCGCCGCTGGACCAGAATGAATGGAATGGTACTGTTGGTGGCAATTCCTTTTGGGGACGGCGCTGCGAGTACCTTGTTTTGGGTTAGATCCTAAAAATGAATTGGTCGCCGTACTTTTTTTGTTCAATAATTCCCTTACGATGGATTGGAACTGGCAAAAAAACTTTAATAGAGATGCAGTATTATGGGAAAATACTGTTAATTCTGCTCAATCAAAACTAAATTATCATGAAGAAATTTTTTTTAAGAAAATAGGCTTTGGATCAAAGGCAAGCTTATCTGATCAAACGGGAGCTTTTGCGATCAAAGGCGCAGCCATTGGACTTCTGTATTATCCTTGATCGTTTTTGTCATCGAGGTGGTAGGAATGAGTGTCAACTGGAAGGATTCCCTTGGATTCTAAGTATTTTGCATTATTGATTTTTTGGTTGCTGTCACCCTGTTGCTTTTCTTTCAGTGAAGCTGATTATTTGATTTTTGAGATTCCAAGAATTACAAACTTGCCCTTGTTTCCTGTCGATTCTGGCTTTCGCTAGGTTCGGCTGAACGATGGTGAGCGATTTGCGATTTTTCTGGTCTTGGTTTTTTTCTCTTTTTTGGCGCTGGAATGCCATGTTTTTGGAAAGGGCATTTTAAGAACTACTACTCCAAAAAGATAATATCCGTTTTGGAGGGATTGGTTGGAGTGCTGGATCGGAATTTTATCTAGCTTTGGAAAGCAATCCGTTGGATTGAAAATGGAAGAGCAGATCAATGCGGCAAAACTAACACGGATCGGATCGATCCGAATTTCGGCAGCATCTCCTCCCAGGAGAAAATGGAAGCTTTGCGATTACCACATTCACCTATGGATCGGGAAAAGACTCAGGCGGGAAAGAGTTTGCTGAAGGGGCCAAATACATCACTGAATCGTGGATGGATCGTGCCTTTCTTGATATTGGAAAAAACTTGGTGGCTGGTGGCGTAAGTTGGTATTGGGGTTTTTGGTGCAAAGGAAATTACCAGCTGAATGCACGAGTTTGGGATGCCTGAGGGCAAGGTCGCATTCCCTTGTTTTGGTGGTTCATGGAAATCATTCCATGGCAGGACTTTTTCAAGATCCAGGCTATGATTATTTAGGTGATTTTTAGCATCTCGCGGAATGATTCTAGCCTCTGTGGATGAGAATTTTATCAAGCATCTTGGACGGATCCTTTTTTTTGGTCGATTGGAAAAAGAGAATGATGCTCGAGGTTGGTTGCTTTTGGAGCATTTGCGAGTCCTGGGAAAGTTGGAATAAAGGATGCATCTCATCGCCTTTTTGGCAAGGCGATATGGACAAATTGCACTGATGGGACATTCCCGTGGAGGGAAGCAGTTGTCATGCGGCCATGCGAACGCTTTGGATTATTACCGATGATGCTTCAATCAAGTCTGGGTTATCCTTTTAATTCCAAAGGCATTGTAGCCAATCGCCCGCATTGATGACAAACAAACCGGGAGGGTCAGGAACAAAATTCGAAATGTAGATTAACCTGAACTTTTCATGGTGCCCAAGATGCTGATGTAACTTCCTTTGCCGGAGCCATGCAATATGAAAGCGAATCAAAGTTCACAGAACAGTACCCTATCATTTCAAATCTTCGGTTTATATCTCTGGGAGCAAATCATGGCCAATTTTTCAAACAACTTCATGGGGAGACAATGATCATGGAGTGACCTTAAAGAATTCTTACATCTTGGCCAATTGATGCCGTGCTGAGGGCGCAGCAGCAGGTTGCCAAAGTCTACATCGGAGCATTCTTAGAAGCGAGCTTTGAAATAATCGTTCTGAGTATCTCCGTTGTTTTACTGATTCGAAGAAAAGGAAAAGAAATGGCTTCCGGAGTCGATTATTTTGACACAGTTTGAAGATTTCTAACAGTAAGTTTTGGGGCTGATTATGAGGAAGAATTTTGAAGTCAAAAGACCATTCAAGGGGGGGCAATCGAGCCAATAACCTATCGGTGTGGCGAAAGGTGAATCGACCATGGATATGGAAGAAGGGAAGTAGAGCGGTTTATCTTGTTGGAATTACGAAGAATTGAATGAAGAGTCGATACGCTTTGGAAGGCTGGAGCAAAGCCCAATTCTTCCAGATTCAATTTTGGGGGCGAGCTATCACGATTTCGTCTGGATTCGACGAGCTTTAAGAGCCGACTCTACTTCTGTATTGGTTTTTTCTTTAGCGGAACTACAGAAGCGGGCTTTAATCCAAAGTCATGAGGGAAATGGAAGATACACAATGTGAATGAGTTAACAAACTGCGAATAAAAATGAGTTAGCCAATAATACTGAAACAGAAAATGAGGAAGCCATATCAGAAGAAGAAGGAAAAAGAAGAAAACTCCAGATGCTGCCACTAGATTTAACATTACACTGACGATCGGAATGGGGAACAAATCTCCTTCTTACTTTCAGAGTTTTCCTATTACAGCGGCAAATTAAATCTAGGGTTTTGAAATCCGATTCTGGAGGATAAAGATATTCGGAAAATATCTTCAAGACATTCTTTTTTTGGGACCTGGGAAAAATTGAAATGTACTCAATGAGAAGTTTCAACCCACTTCATTGTTTGAGATTTCGCTTCTTTGATTTTGACGAAATGAAAGAGGGAAGTGGATATTATAGAGCAAGATTGGATATATGAAAAAAATTTAAACAGAAAGCGCATTAATTGAATCTCTTAAAAATCTCATCCATCCTGTATCAATCTTTAGAGTGGTTTTGCGGATGACTCATTCCACTGACAAATTAAGTATAACTTTATTTCAATAATAACATTATCAAATTTAATACTATTTTTTTATGAACCATCTGGTGAGTATAAATAAGGATCCTATCCTTTTCATTTCGTAATAGGTCGTAGTAAGTGCTTGTCAAAAATCAGAGGGATTTTTTCAAAAGTGGTCTTGATATGAAGGAATGGATGAGCCCAATGGCAATGACATTCTTCGCAGAATAATCGAATTCTTTTTGTGGGAAAGAAAAAGAGACGTGAATTATTTTGGATCAAAAACCAGAAAAATCAGGCCTGGCTGCAACGATCCAGTTAGCACCAAATACCCAATAAGAGGGAGTCGTAATTGGATCTGAAGAAGGACTAATGGGAGTGGTCGTTTGGTCCAGTTTTGAAAAAATCCTTGGGTTATATCTATTAATGCAGACCCTACAGAACCCAAATGTTTGGCGAGATATGACCTAAATGGGGAGTACTTTGGATGTGGCATCAAAAAAATTCTTTTGGTTGTTCCTAATACAAAGAGGTTTAATCATACAGGTGGAGAATGGTTTCTTTTTCGATCAAAAGAAATCTTTCTTAACCGTAGGAACATAATACGAATAAACCCAATGTCAGGAACTTCCAGCTGGATGAAAGACCAGATTTGGAAAATGCCGATGAATCAAAAGATCTGCTGGGATACCAATGATTTGAGAGGCAAAATTCAAGAATCCATCCTGAAGAACGATGGAACTTATACGATTCCAAAGGGAATTTTATTTTTCCCGAAGGCACTGAAAAGACGAGAACCTGACAATTTTAATAACCATGGGTCCAATAGAAACCCTTGAGGGTTTCTTTTGGATAGTGAAACAGGATATAATGTATTGGGGAGAAATAGGGCCGCGAATCTAATGTTGATTCGATTGGGGACCTCAAGGAATATGATAATTTAATCAGGCCAAAGGCCCGGGCTTTTTTGGATGGCCATATTTCATTGGTGAGATAATCAGGCCTATACTAGACATGAACTATGAAAAAGGCCACATTTGGTGAACCATTTGATGTGAATAATCCAGCGAAATGAATCTGTCAACAATACTTGTTGAGAGAGCTGCCACAACTCCGTAGTACCTGCCATGATTTGGTATCCTTATGATGTGTCTGAGGTTTCCATTGTTAGGAAGCTCTTCAAAGAAGCGCCACGGGTGGTCCGGTTTTCAGAAGGAAAGGATTTTGTAAAGAAGCTCCCTTGTTTTTCCAGCATATTATGAGGGAAAAAATGGTAATCGTAAAAGATTTTAATACGAGCTGATAATCGTCAGTGAGCTGGATGAAAATGGAGATTATAATCTATGGAGAGATTCCTTCCAGGGAACATTTAGCGCTGCTTTGTCCAATGAATATGGATTTTGGTTCCGGACGGGGCGCTGTATATTCCTGGAATATGGGCGAAAGGTTTGGTTTCAAAAAGAAACCGCGGATCTTCGAATAGTAAGAATCGAAATACAATAAAGGAAATAGAAGGGCCAAATGTGAACTGTAAGTGCTTGATAAATTTTAGCTGGAGGCCATTCCATTTACAGTAAAACTTGTCCTCAGAGGGCACCACAGATGAAGATACTATGATAGGGAAAAGCTTTACTTATAGCTGGGAGATTACTCTGGTAATGGAACTACTGTAAATCTTAAGGGGGCGGAGCCTCTTATACCTTTAAGACACCAGGAATCTTTATAAAGCACTCTTACGTTACAATACTAAAGGAAATCTAATTCTGCGAGCCTTGATTTAGTAGCGGGAAATGATCAGCCAGAGGTAAAATTGATTTCCAAAGGGAAAAACAAGATACCTTCTATTTGGAGAGAAGTTAAATTGATTAATCAGGTAATGGTGAATGACAAAGAAGATGGTAAGTAACAACCAATGGCTCTATCAAGAAAGAGGAAGTAGCGTAACTTTTTTGATTACGTCCTGCTGGTTTTTGATCCAATCGAGCTGGCATCAAAAAACATAGTGGAGCTGAAACAAAGCTGTTCTATATTGGCCGAAATCTCATTGAAATCAAGTCATTGTAAACGTCTTTGTCATTCAATTTGATTCGACTTCCCGTGGTCCAGCTTAATGCTGCAGTTGCCAAAAAGTATCCTAACATCCCTTCAAATGTCGATAATGTTGGTAAAAAAAGATAATAAATGGGGGAAAGTGGGAGTTTGGGGAAAACTATGCATGAGTGCCCACCCACAGCTTTTCTGAAGGCAAGATGTAAAGCGTATGGGTGAAATATATATTTAGCTTTAAACGAGGATCAGTCTACCGTATCATCACTTCCATGGAAGGAAAAGTTTACCCCGAAGGTACCAGAAGGAGAAGAATGGTGAGGGGGGACAATATTTACTCAGAGCGTAATTATTCAGATAAAGGATCAGGAAATGTACACTCTCTATCCGGAGAAGATTTTGTGGCTTTGAGAAATCCTACCTAGATCCTCAGCTAAGCTGAAATACGGAAAGGCGTTCAAATAGAGACAAACTCCTAGCTTTCAATTTCTTTATGGTGGGAGATCCATCTTACAATTGGTTTTAAAAGATATTGATATGACAGGTATCAAAGAAATCATAACAGCTCTATCTAGGGAATGAATGACCGAGATGGAGCTAAGGAGGCTTTTCGGTTTGAAATTCGAATTGGACTCCCTACCGGCAATTAATGGTCAGACTGACAAAGTTACTGAAGCTCCAATGGGGGTTTTAAACCCGTCTGCCTGCTGTCCTCAAGATTAGGTGGAGAGACAAAATTCTGGCAAAATTATTGGCTTCGTTATCAGCAGTAACCGGGAAACATGATATTTACCTTTGTCTTCAAAAAAACCCAAAGGCGAAAGCCGAGAAAATCTTGGTTTCTGTCAAATGAAATTCAATTCAAAACTAGTTTTCAATAAATTTGAATTTAGTCCCGTTGGAGTTTGTTTTTTGAGCGGATAGATTTCTTTGAAGAAAAGGAGTGTAAATCCAAAAAAAATCTCAGATCATTCGGTCTGAGATTTTTTTTCGCCCTAAATTTTTCTTTTTTATAGTGGTATCCGGCTTTTGGTTGGGGTTTTGGTTTTGGGCAAGGAAACCCTTATTGAATAAATTATTTTAGCTTCTTCTAACGGCTTTATCTTTAGATCCACTCACTTGCTGCTGGAGTTCTTTTTTTACACTATCCTGGATCAATTCAGCTTTAAGTTTGAGCTCTTGCTTTGATGCTAATCCTGTGCAATATTTGAACTGCTCGGTAAGCTTTTTGATTGTAGCGCTTGCCGTTTCGCCGGATATCGCGGGCCTGAGCGCATTGCTCAATAGAGTCTCCAATACTTAATTTCTCCAGCAAAGCGATTTCGGAGGAATTATAATTTCCTGTCAAGATTTTATGCCAAGGAATCATTGAGTTTTCATCCCTGCGTTCCTGAAATAGTAAGCCAAGATTGGCATTCGCTTGTGCTCCCAAACTTACCAGCTGGTACAAGCTATTAATAGGTAATTTAAGGAGCCGTCAAAACCCTCCGCTACCTTGAATAGTTGCTTGATAATCCCACAGTTTGACATCGAATGGACGGACATCCATTACGCCATTTCCTCGATTGAAATAGGAATGCAACATTCTTTAAATTGAAGGGTGTTGAATATCTTTTAAGTCGGGTTAAATTGGTGATACCCTCTAATATTTTACTTGTCTCTTAGAGCTGTTTCAGCAACTTTCAAAAGCCCCTTCGCCATCTAAGCTAGCCAGTATCGGCACTCATATCCTGCCCTAGATTTTTACCTGAAAGTTCAGGTTGGTATTGAATTTACCAGTGAGGTTTTTGAGCGATTGGTGCAACAGCTTTGACGGTAATTGAACGTTGCCTTGAAAGATTCTGCAGATAACTGAGGGTCTGCAATATTCGATTCAAAGTCAAATATCGGGTTGATCAGATCTCTCGGGTCATAGCTGCATTTCATTCCAATAAAGTGCCCAAGGGTTTTTCATGCTTGCTTCTGAGAAAGTCCAAAACGCCTTCGCTGTAAAATAATTTTACCCTGAATTTTCCTTTAGATTAACTTTTCCATAAAGTACTCATCGGAAGATGCCGCACAGGGTGAAATCGATTATTTTTTTGGAAGCTCAATTACACTAAGCTTGGAAGTGTGTCTTGTGGTTGCGCTTTTCTGTCATCCATTCATTTGCATTGAAAACGAGGACTTTTTTACGCGTCAGTAGTCCTCGAAGTGTTTTCCCTGCATGCAGAGAGGAAATAATTCAATGTAGTTCGATAATGTACCACTCGCTTGGACGCGGGCTTTCGCCGAGTTGGAATCAAATTCTGTTAGTTGAATCACTTCGGGGGTAAAAGGTTGCCCGCGCTTTTGAGATGACAACCCCTTTGAGGCACGTCCGGCGAAGAGAACTTTAAACTGGTCCAATCGCCATATCTCCACAGAGTCTCCCAATTGATTATATTTCTTTAGCTTCAACTTGCCGCATAGAAACCTTTGGACAGTAAAAGTCGGTCCTGAATCCGGCCTTCCATTTTGAATATCTTCCATTGGGAAAATTGCCAAGATCTTTTTTTCAATCTAACTGCTCCCTATGATTTCCCCAATCGTCGCAGATGAGTTGGATTCAAAATCTCGGATTTTCAATTTTCGCTGTCTTTTCTTCCTCTAGCTCGAACCGAACTGGCTCAGATCACACTATAAAATCATTTCATTTTCCACTGGATTTTGGAATACTTGCTGTGATATTTCATCTGCTCCATTGAGGCGGGATAATCCGCACTTTTTCGCATAGCCATTAGTCCAGTAAGTAGCTTGGCTTAATAGCCGGGATAACTTTTATTGCTAGCGAGAATCATATCTTCCTTTAAGATGAAGCTCCACTGCTAATTGCCCTTTGAGTGCAAGTCCTTCAATCGGAAAAAATAGTGGGGTGAGTTCCTCGAGGTTTAATTCACCTTTTCAAGTCCCGTCCATAGTGGTAGCTTGATCAAATCCTCCGAAAAAATTCCGAAATCGGGATTGCTTACCCAAAAATCCAACTTGAACGTAGGAATGCTTGATTGAAGTATTGTCCGCAAGCTACTGGTCTGCATTTTTTTTGCCTGAAAGTCAAGATTAACATTTTTTCCACAGGACGAGGGAAGATCAGGATATTTGAACATCCCGCATCGCTGAGGTCATTGCAATGTCGAAGGCGGGGAAATTTTTTCATCGTTGTAAAAATCCCTTTGACGAACCCTTGAAAGGTCATTGTGCCAGAGGTCTCCAAGCTAGAAAACTCTCGTATAAATCCCAAGGAACCAAGGAAAGAAGACTTTTTAACGAATTCTTCTTTTAACCCTCAAAAAGTCAAATCCACCAGCTCAATATCATCGCAGGCATTGCTGGCGACGTATCCTTTTTAGGCCGAAAAATAAAATCATTGAGTTGGAAATTTCCCTCATAAGAGAATTTCATCTTATCCATATCGACTTGAGGAGCGTTTTTTCTCCATTGAAGCTTTTATTGCTGAGATAGCTGATACCTTATAGCTGAGGTCTGCATAGTCCGCACTTTAATTTTAAATTGGAAGGTCATGAAACACTTAGCTTGTAACTCACCAGATCCCGGAGCTTCAATTCCACCCAGCCAAGTAAAAATAGGCTAATTGTCGATCGTCATACACTAAGTTTAGCCCCATTATCTGCGAGAGATTTGGCAGCAATTTTCAAGTTGCTCTCTTCAGTTTAACCGCCCGCTTCCTGTGGAAAAGTAATGTCCATAATTAGCGCGACATGCTTCTAGAAACTTTGACATAAAGGCTTCCATTCAGGTGAATCCCTGGTTATGTGGAATACTCGTCAATAGACCGATTTCAGATTAAAGTCGATCTGAAGTTCATTTAGAGCGAGCAATGTATCGCCTTCGAAAGGTGCATTCCCTACAATTGGTGAAATCTCACACTCGCAGAAATATTGGAAATCTTCTGAAGAAGCTGAGACTAATATTATCCAAATCATAAATAACCTGGGCATTGGATGGACTTGGATATTTCTGATCGATTCGTGGCAAGCGATTTTGTCTTTGATCATAAAAGCGCAAAGCAATTGCTGAGTATCAAAAGGAAGCCGAATAATTCCGAAATAGGATTAGAACTTGTTTTTTTTTCATGAATATGTGATTTGGAAGCCATTTGAGAATGGAAACTGTAATTAATTTTCATCAACGTGGAGCTTGTTTGAATATCTACGCAGGATTAAGACTTAGGAACTTATTTACTAACAAGATTTAAGCCGAAATCGTAGCATTTCCGTCAGAAAATGTCAATTCTTCAGTTTTTCGAAGACTGCAGCAAATTTTATGAAACTTCTTGGAAATGAGATTCGCATTCACTCTTCGGTAAAGATTGAGGGCATACTTGTCCGTCATTCCAGAAATGAAATCAACTAATGCGCGAAGTATTGGGTAAGGATTTACTTCAGACCCCCAACCTTTAAGTGGAAAATCCTCTGGAAGTAAGCCTCAAAATGCTTTTAATCCTGCCCAGAAAAAACGCTCTGGGAGGTAGAATTGATGATGAAAGGAGCTTTTTGAAATCACCGAAAGCAATCCCTTCCAAGACCTGAAACCCTGCAGCTTTCTTTTTTTCCATACAATCTTTGATCGATAAATCCGTGACTGAGACTTCCGTTATCTTGTAAAGCTTTGCCGGAAGGAAAATATCGTAAGAGACTTATCAAAATTTTCCCTTGCACATGCTTTCCTCATACTGGGCAAACACTTCCACCGTCTCTGAATTAATTCGCCTATCGCCAGGGCGCGAGGCTCCAAAGATTTTGGGCATTAACTTCGTCCGCTCCATCTTTTTGGCGGTCAAACTTTGTCTTCAAATTGGCGCAAGGAAGGGCTTAACCCGTTTCCGTCCAATCCAACCAAGCCAGGGTGCATCCATCTTCCCAAGTCGATGATGCTGTAGCAAATAATCGTCTGCCGCCTCAACCAAAAATGCCAAAGGGTGTCTAAACCAGCATTCTGAACTGATCGCTGCATGCCTAGTAACTGAAGCAAGCTGCTCAAAATCTGTAGTTTGATTTGCAAAAAAGCCGTAACTTCTTTTGACTCCGTCGGGCAAAATCACGCTGTTGGATCAAACTTTGGTCTTGGTATTTTGGTAAAAGCTGCCATGCAGCTAGGTGAGGTTTTAGCCAAATTGCTTGGAGTCAAACATTCGAAAGCCCTGTGCATTTCCTTCCAAAATTGCAGAGATCGAATAGTATTGCTCTGGACGGAATATGGATTCCCATATTTCCGGCCTGGGTGAAATTTGAAAAAGTCGGAGATTGCTTCTTTCCTCTCCAGCATGTCCAAATGGTGGATTTTCCAATGTCATGCGATTAAGGCAAGCAAAGCAGCTACGATGGAACAATATCATAAGCAGTAATCCCTTTATTACTCAGGCTGGGATATTTTTTTAAGTAAAAACTCCCCGGCTATTTTCCACCAGAGATCCTGCCTACGCTTGACCTTCAAGGACTAAATGCGTGAGTCTAGTGTGACAAAAGCCTGTTCTGGAAGGGGAAAAACCTGAGTTTTAATCCCTGAAGATTCGGTAGGGCGCCGAAAAAATAATTCGATCGTAATCTACTTCAAATTCACGTTCGCGTGTCTTGAGGCTGTTGTTTGTTCGGAGCATCAACCAAATCTCCCCTTGGTGAGGAGGTATTCCCGATTTCATCATCCCCAAAATAAGAAAAGGTCCTGGCATTATCCCTATTATGGAGAATATTCATGATGGCATTGGTGCTTGCCTATACTATAGTGGACTTAAACCAACTATTTCTTAATGCAGATTATTTTTGAGTTATTTTTATTGCTGGCACTCATGCGGTGCGGTTGTCTGGTTTCCCTGCAATACTGATGATGAACTTGTGCTGGAATCTGAAAAGTTAATTTCTACCTTAGTAGATGCCCGGGAAGATTTCGATGACGTCTGGATGCGAAAGTCATTGCTCTGCGCATTAAAGCTGATGACGAATGATCCAACTCATGACAGACCTTGAAGACGATTTCTGATGAATCCTCAATGGTTGGAGATTCCATTTGAAGAGGGAAGTAGATATGTCAACCTTTTGGATTGAACAGGAGAGAATTCGCAGTTTTTAAGGATCAGAGATTTTTCCCCGAAGGTGAAATGCGATCAAGCTGAGATTAGTAATTAGCGCGATTGCATAATTATGTAGTGCCAAAGACGGGAAGCGCTCAGAGCCTGAAAACTCAAGTGCACAGCAAGTGGCCTGAAGATTAAATTAACATGAGTCTATGCGAAGAAGAAAGTCTTATGATATCGTAATAGACTTCGACCGTGGAAAAGTCCATCGTGGTGGAGGAAATTCAGGGCAATATTAATTCTAAAAGCCTGTATTAAGAGCTTATGTGGCCGAAGTGCAAGCAGGCATTAGGGTCCAGGTTATTTCCAAAAGAGCCCAACCATAGCTGTTAAAGCAGATCAAGGAAGACATTGAATACAACACGTTTGTAGATGAAAATGGGTAATTTTAAAATCCCAGGGAATGGATTGATGGGGTTATATGCTCTGACCTTTACTCTAATTCAGCATTTAACGCTTGTCAGCAAAAAGCGGAATCCTTGGTGGGAAGAAGGAAAAACTAAGACAATTGATCCGATTACCCTCTTCCTAGAGAATTTAAAAGCCGGTTTCGACCGGCTTTTTTTTTGCCTTATTTTTTTGGGGCTAAATTTGTGGCTGTGAATAAAAACCATTTTTACTCTTTTTTGCTTTTTTGGACCTCCTGTCTAAATCTATTCCTGGCCAACAAAGCGGATTCAGGGCCTAATCCTTGGTCATTGATTTTGTAGAAACTCCTGCAAAATGGGACCTGCTGTTGCTCGGTAGAGATTGAAAGGAGTAGAATTAGAAATTTTGGTTCAGGGAAGAGAAACGAGAAGTCAATTTTTTTCCTTGAATATAAAACTGGAGACAAGCAGATTAGGGTTAGCGACCTCATAGAGGGCCAAGGTTTTAATCATCGGCAGAGGAAGAACTTTTCCTGCAGGAAAAGTAATTGGAATCAGGGTTCAAGATGGGCAAGAATCATATGCTTTATCCAAAGAAAAGTAAGGGTTTTTCAATGCCCTTGGTGGATCCGAACAATGTTTTTTTCCCGCTAGTAGCAGAACTGGATCTGGAAGCTGGAATCGCCTATGATGTGACTCTTGGAAATTATGCTTAGAAAAAAATCAATCCTCCAGCAACCTACATCTCCCATAACTTTTCAATTAGCCCCTTCTTTACTGCTTGTGGAAGGTGCTTCAATCAGGAGAATTCAGGAACTGTTGGTCTTCCATGACGTTGAACACCAAAGGCAATCTATTTAATTCAAGGGGTAACTGATTCCAAACCAGTACTATCCGAATACCTCTGGAGGGTATTTATTCAGAAGTAGAACCAGAAATTATTCGCTTATTTCGACCCAAAAGACATTAGATATGTTGGGCGAGAATGGTTCACTAACGTGGGTTAATCAGAAGAGGGTAAAACTACAGAATGTTTCCAGTCCAATACCTTCAAAATCAAGCCATGAGTCGTATTGATGAGCGATACATGCAAGCGAGCGCTAGAGCTTGCAGCGATGGGATTAGGGAGCGTTAGTCCAAATCCGGCATGGTGGGCTGTGTGAATCGTAAACATGAATGATCAAATCATTGAGAAGGATTCATCCAAAAAATACGGAGAAGCACACGCAGAAGTTCAATGCAATAAATGCCGTTGAGATTCAATCGTTGGCTTGGAATGCTACGGTCTATGTGACCCTTGGAGGCCTTGTGCCCCACTGGGGAAAACTCTCCTTGTGCAAATCTTTTGGTTGAAAAAAATAGTAGGCCCGAAATAGTGAATTGCTACCAGTAGATTCCAATCCTTTGGTGGGGGGAAAAGGATTAAAATTTCCTAGAAGCTGCAGAATAACTGTGATCTCAGGAGTTTTTAGAAAAAAGAGGCTCGAGTTTTTAAACAAGCGATTTTTTTACCAGATTGAAAAAAGAGACCTATTGTGGATATTGAAGTGGCACAGACTTCTGATGTTTTTGTGGCCAGATCTGATTTTTCTTCCCAAATGGATAGTAATCCATCAAGCAGCGCAATTGTCCCATAATGGGAGAGGGGCAAGAAAGAAGATGGGGATTTGGTTGGGAAAAATACAGCAAATCTACGATGACCCTTCCTTGAATGTCAGAGAATGGGTGGGTAAAAATCCAAATAGTTTTTGGTTCGTTGATTCTAGAGCGTGGAATTACCGCCAAAAATCTCAAACTTTTTGATCAAAACCCATTCCTACTATTTGCTTTTAATACGCCTGAAGTCAGAAAAGCAAGAACAAATTTGGAATATGTCATCCTTAGGGAGGGTTTTTGAGATTTCTACACTGCTCGATGAGCTAATCTAATCGAACTATTGCAAAGCATTATCGTGGGGAGGGAGGAAGTTTTCTTCTTTCTAATTTATAGCGGCCGAAACTTTGGGAATGAAGGGCTGCGTGTGGTTTACAAGTCAAAATAAGTTTGGGCAGGGATCCCTGCCCCAAAACTGAATCAAATCAGTACTGAATCCTTCAATCCCAATCGGATTACTGCCATATCCATTTACCATGTCTGAAAACATTTAATATTCCTGTTTCTGCGCTAGCAAATCAGAAGAAAATACGAAGTCCAAATCCTTCCACAAATCGAGGCGTGATTTCTGGAGAGCCCGGATCTCCCTATGCAAACCTTGCAAATATTTCTGCTGCTTTGAAGGAAGCTTTTTGGGTTTTTTTCTGGGTGGGGGGTTTTTACACTCGTAAAAGGAGATCAATTGGTGCTGACGCCTTCAAGGCCCGATAGCCTTGCACTCGAATCAACCGGGCAAAGGTGTCCTGTGGAACAGCTTGGGTAGAAAAGAAAACGCATGTGCCTGATGTTGAGGGCTTTTCCCGGGCATATTGCGTGGTGCGGCCTTCTAATCCGGAGATTGTATTCTGTTTTCAAAGAAGGCGAAGTGAAATAATGGGTCTTGGAATGTGACAGTGATCAGGCTGATGATTTT
>Ga0163217_1117751_pt1 | contig 19835 bp, 13 predicted proteins | sample SynspAceP_FD_185933 | JGI IMG/M metagenome (GOLD analysis project Ga0163217, IMG submission 185933) | Saline lake microbial communities from Ace Lake in Antarctica - Synechococcus sp. Ace-P (PacBio error correction) | ecosystem: Environmental > Aquatic > Non-marine Saline and Alkaline > Saline ...
TTTCTCTGTTTCCTCTAAAGTCTCTTGACTGTGGGGCAAATTTTCCACTAAGGGATCAGGAGCAAAGTGAACTTATTATAACTGGCGAGGCTATCAATTTGAGTTTGGGAAAAAATAACCGGTTTTGTGAAATTAACTAATGAGCCCATTAGCGCACCCTTCATATTTGCCATAATTACCAAAAATCACTGACCTAGAAAATATTCCCCGAGACCTGATGGATCAATTTAGTCATGAACTTATGATGGTTTCTCTTAAAGCAAACGTGGCTCAAGGTTTCCTAAACGGAACAGGAAAATGGCGCCCAAACTAACTCACTGATAATGCTTGTAATCAAAGAATATTCTTTTCATAGCGAACAGCCGGGATTTGCAGGTTTGGGAAGCGGTTTTGGAGTTATATTGGCAAAGGGCTTTAAGGGACGCTTTGGTAGATGAAGTCCCCAGTGTCTAATGATCAAGAGCTTTCGGGCTATGGAAACGGTCTTTTACAGATTGCAAAGGTTCCTGCCTGAGTTCGAAAGCCTCAGTTACCAAGTCCACGAAAAGAACCTAAACTCAATGGCACAAGAAAAAACAATCCTTAATAAAAACTTTACCTCAACAACCATTTTTCTATCTGCTTTACAGAGAAAAACTGTTAAACAGTAATTTATTCAGCGGAAGCATACTTCAGATTCTGTGAGGCATACTCGGAAGATGAGATTAGCAGGATATGCCTAAAAAAAGCGGTCCACCTATATCTTTTGACGCCGCGTGGAGAGTAATATTGAATCAAGTTTTCACGGAGGAAGAGTTTAATCCCAATACGGCCTAAAGCGTTCTTTCCCATGAAGCGAGGATCTTTCCAAAAACCGTCTTTGGCTTGCCCATGGCTGATAGATCCTCAAAAATCCACTCACTGCTCGAGTGGCAGTCATCGGTTTGGCAAAATTTCTTTTGCAGAGGGCTGGTTTGCTACTCCGAGGATTTCGGAAATCAGGGACAATTGCCTTTCATCCCGGAATTGCTTGGATTGGGCGGTGTGCAGGGGAGTTCCAGATCCTTCGGGTTGGGATGTGAAGGTCTGCCTCATTGCGCTGATTGGGAGAGTCGGCGACCTATCGGAGCGGCGTCAATAAAAGCAGGACAGGAACGGTGGAGGAAGGAGAGGGATCCTGACAATAACTTACTCGCCAAACGACCATACGTTCGTTTACTTGCGAGAATTGATCCGCGATAATGCGTCTCTTTGCAGTTCTGGACTGTTGAATCAGTCAGTTGGTAAGGAAAGAGTGTATTCCCTTTATCCGGGAGGACTTTGGGAGCAAAGGTAATTTTGTGCAGGATTATTCAGGTGAACCGTTTATCGCAGGAGTATGTATAGGTGGGCGGTTTGGATAACGCTCAAGTTCACCATAGTCTTCGGCCTTTAAGCCATGCGGTTCGATGCTCCCGACCGCGAGTTATTCCGAGATAAGTAAGAGGCATGTTGGACCAATACAACCGCTTCATGTGCTTTGGTCTGATGAAGGTGACCGACCTTTGTGGAGGCTTCCAAGTTTTTGGGAGAACAAAGGCAGGCTTACCCTGAAATCTCTAAGTCCATAGACAAGAACATTTCGAAGACTACAGACAGAAAACCCTAACCCGAAAGAGCTTTGAATCCTCCTGGATTTGAGAGAAAATGAATACCGTAAATTTCAATGTCAGATCAAACAAAATAAAAGGTTGGCTTGTCTTCGGGAGCATATCAGATTCGTCCAGACTCAGATCCTCCAAGGTTAGCGGCCAATGCGTGACAAAGCCGTGCCATTCTCAATCAGATGCTTTCCTAACCAAAAGATAACATGAGCACCACCACGTGCCCCGCTGAGATCTTCCAAATCGGCCTTCAGGAAAATTGAAAAAAACAGGATAGAAGGAGGTTTTGACTAAAAAACTTCTTTGGGAATTGGTTCTCTTGCTCTTGGGTCATTGAATGGGAATGGAACGATTTTGCAGGGGAATCCACAAGACCCTGCCTATGCTTTCCGAGTCCGCTAATGATTGGAAGGCTTAGCCACATTTTTGTCCCCTAAGGCAAAGCGGGTGATTTATTCTATTTCAAGCTGGCGGACCTCCAGTTTGGATTTGTTCGATTACAGCCAAAAAGTTAAGTTAACCTTCACGGGCAAGAGGCTTCCCCCGATTACGGTGAGAGGACGGGCAGCGGCTCAAAACCGGGATGAGCGCAGATCAAGAGTTCTTTTGCCTATGACCGCTTCCGCTTTCAAGTCAGCCAATATGGCAGACAGGGCTTGGTCAGTGAAATTGATGCCTCATACTGCAGAATTGGTGACGAGCTTTGCTTTATCAAGAGCAATGCAGACTGGGCAGATCTTAGAGCAACGCTCAGACTTTTTTTCCAGACAGGGCGCAATCAGCCTTCAGCCGCCCATCTATGGGAGCTTGGATGAGTTTATGGCCCTTGGTCAGACAATTCAAGAACCTACCTTCCTTATCATATTGGTTTTCCAAAAAATGCCGTGCAGATCACCGCTTAATTCCAAGACTTTGGGGAAATGGAATTTCTACCTTCAGAAATACCAGGAATGTCAGTTTCGGTCCCGGCAAGACCCAGTCCTCTACTCGGGAATCCGGAAAATTAACGACGGGAAGGACCGAGCGCGAAATGCTCAATTACCTCAATCACTGAATGAGGCAACAGTTTGGAATACTATGGTGATCCTGAGATCAGCGCCCGAATCGCCCAATACGAGATGGCCTCGAATGCAGACTTCCGTAATCCTGAAGTTCGGATTATGTCCAACGAGCCTGACTGGGTGTATGAATTTTGTATGGGGAAGAGAGCCGTCTGATCCCCGGTACTATGCCGCCAACTGCATCTTTAGCCAGAAAGCTCATCGAGGCAGGGGAATTCACATTTGGTCAGCCGTCTATCATCAGGGATGGATCGGATCACGGAAATTCTACCCAATGGAATAAAAAACCAATGTGAGAAAAAACTGACCGGAGCTACTGCATGCATCTGATCAAGATGCTGAAAGCAGCGCGCTTATTGGAAGACACGTTGGTAACGTTTGGGGTGGCGAATTTTGGCAGGACAGTCTACAGTCAGGGCACGCTAAATCTCTCTGATAATTATGGTCGGGATCATCACCCTAGGTGTTTTACCACGTGGAATGTGTGGAGCAGGCGTCAAGCCAGGTTTTAGCTACGGGGAGACAGACGATTTTGGATTAATGTAGTCATACGATCCTGTCCAGGTGCATGATTACAGGCAAGCGATTTTTTACATTTGTTTGGGATCGATCACGAAAAGACTCACCTATAAGCATAGGGACGCCCAGATTTAGATTGACCGACGGTAGAAGGTCATGTGGTTAGGAAATTTTTAACCTAGAAAGATCAAAATATGAATCACAGGTAATATTTTCCTTTCTTGGAGCTTTCATCTCCTCTCCTTGGGTTCAATTCGCCTATCCCCTTTTTATAGAAAAGCTGCTTCCTGTCCTGTAGTATTCTTTTTGAGAAATTAAGTTTTAAAATAATTAGGGGCGAAAAGCAGGAAAGTAAAGACTCAGAAATGCCACAAGTTGAGTTTTTTTGTAACACACTAATCCGTGGTCCAGGGCTAAATGCGTTTCCAGACTAGCACTTCCATAAGCTAAATAATTGGACTATCAAAGAATTTAATCGATTTGGACCTAGAAAAATACGAAAGGTGAACTGACACAAGGTCTAAATGATCAAAAAATAAATGTAAATAAGACTTGACTTTTGGTAAAGTTCTTATTTAACATTTGTAAAGTAACTTTTACATAAATATCATGAAACAATGGAAAAATTAGAACGAGCCAAAAGAAGTCAAAAAAATTAGCTATCTGGACTTGTCCTGGGTTGCTAACCATGGCAAATCGCAACCTTGGGCCTGAATTTTATCTGGGATAATCAATCCTTCCTGACCACCTTGGGCGCGATCCTTGTCAACTTAGGCCAATGGCGTCCTGATGAACTTGGCAAAATCGAGATCTATTCAATCATTTTGATGAGTTGGAGAAAAAATCCACTTAGAATCCTTGGCATCACATTAGTCTAGCAGTAGTAGTCGGGCTGAGACTTTTCTATTTTAGAATTAAGCAGGACCTTCATCCCATTTAAAGCTTGAATATTGGATTCCTTAAGTCATGTTTATTGTAATCTTGCTATTTGGTGTCATGTGCTAATCAATACTAGGAGGTTACAAATGAAAAATAAGATCAGAGACCTTCGAACCGCTCGAATTGACGCCAAGAGGACTTGCTGAAATCATTGGATCTCGCGTCAAAGACGATCATGCGATCGAAAAGAAAATTGATCCAAAAGTTTGCCGACAGCTTTTTCGGTTGCAAACTATTGAGTTTACAGATCGAGGAGCTGTTTAGCTATGGGCAGGATTACACATCCAATGATCGGTGATTAAAAGATTGATTTTAATCCGACCCTAAATGGCTAATGTTGGAATCTCCATTTCTCATTTTGCTATAGACCGGAAAGGCTTAAAGAATAGAAGGCCAAAATCAGTTAAATTAAGGCCTTCTATCTATTTAAAGCCTTCAATTCCGACTGGAAAGGGTGACTTTTCTCAACTTTTAAAAGGGGTACCTTCAACGCTCCTCCACAAAATCCTTTTTCCAAAAACTCGTGTCGCGATAAAGTTGGGAAATATCAGCATCCAAAATCAGTAAGGCGCCAGTTCGCAAACGCAACAACCCGCATTACTTGTGAAATTGCTGGAAAAACGCTCCTGTATACACCCATCAAAGCGAAATATCTAGCTTTGCATCAAGCATCGGAATATCGCTGCCAAGATCAACAGGATTTAATACTATAAAGCCAAGGTGAGCTTTTTCCAAGGGGTAATCAAGCCAGACTAATAAATCAGGTAAAGTACAAAGCCATCCGTAAATAGAGAAAAGTAAATCCAAAAGCCCTAGACTGATAACCGATAGCTTTGGCCTTATCGCCGAGTAAGTACAAGCTTGCCAAAAAAGCAAAACCTGCAAACATACAGCACTAAGCATCACCGCCGACTGCCAAAAGTATAATCAAACTCGTATCTGCTCCCCAAAACAGCATCGGAAGTCCAAAGCCTATTAAAATAGGACAGCTTAGCATCCGGTATCACTGCAACAGCTGACTTAAGAAAGACCCTGCGATCGCTTCACGGGTTGGGCTAGCATCAGTTCGATCAAAACTCCTACGATTTTGTAAGAAATGAGTAGTCGCAAACACCGCCGAAATGAGGGGCAACGAAATCATAATCATGATATTCATCAGGCTCAAGGGGACCTTGCTCAGGTCATCGGAAATCTGATAAATCGAATCGCTATCAAGACGAGAAAGAAAGGTGTAGATGATTGCAAATCTAGACTTGAGAAGTATCGTAGAGGGCGTATTTTTAGTAGCTTAAGCATGAGTCAAATCTTTATTTTTGGATTTTTTTTTTAAGGGACCATTGCATGAGTTTGGCTATAGGCAGGTGAGAATCGAGCCTCTAACCAGTTATCTCCTGTGAGACTGTCAATGGTATCAATGGAAACACTTCACCTTCGAAAATATAAATGCATGATCCGTAAGCCTCTTCGAGATCGTTCAGAATATGTGGAGGTAATGAGAATAAGCTTCCCCGCAGTGATTTCTTTTTCTGATCCTAGCTCCAGATCTCGACAGCGATTGGATCCAGACCAGCAGTAGGCTCGTCAAAAAGAAATAAAAGAGATTTCAGGATTGAAAAGAAAGCAAGGCTGCACTGACCTTTTGCCTTCGTTCCTCCTGAAGGGTTCCGATTGCTTTTAAATCTTTAAGACTTTTCCAGTTCATAAAGCGGCTGATTAGCTCCATATCATATTCTTGATTTACAGGGCCGCGCATGTCTTATCATCTGTCAAACAACGTGCCAATCTCCATAATTTGCAGGATAGCGGCCTATTTGAGGCATATAACCAATCATTTTTTTTTAACGATAGCATCGTTTCCTTTGATCGATTCGCTTTACCAGAATTTTCCCACCTGAGTCTGGGCAAGACCATACCAAGTAATAGATTTGATAGCGGGTTTATACAACTTGTCCATTAGGACCCCAGAGGGCGTAGCTTTTTACCTAATTCAAATCGAGCTTAAAAGTCTTTTAAAGGACTTGGAGTTAAACCAAATTCTTCAGAAAGAATTAATAAGATAATAAGCTTTCATTTTGGGAGTGTCGATCTTTGATTCGGGAGTGAGTGTGGGCAGGAATCTTTTCCATGCGATCCAAAAGTGTGACCATGAAACCCTCACACCATGACTGCTTGCCGGGATTTTTTCGCGATTACACTACTATAAGTTGATGGGGCGAATAGGGCACATCGCCTATCTGAATCTTATTGAGAATCATAGCCCTCATATTTATCCCAATGTTTTGATTGATTGTAGAGACCACCGAGCCAATTAGAGCTCATGTCAAAGGGTGTTTGTACAGAAATTAATTAACCTGTAAAGTATTCTGATCGCAGTTTTGCATGAACTTCAAGTGCCTCATCCATTTTCGCTTGAATTCATATGCCCGTAAATTCGATTCTAGCTCTACTTGCTTCCCTCCATGTAGATTTCCGGTGGTATTTTTCCCCGAAGACATGGTTCAATGACGCGGCTATCAAACTGATGATCCTAAGTAATACAACCGTAAGCACTAGCACCGCCAGTTTCTCTTCAAATCGATTTCCCTGCAATCAATAATTTTTGTGTACATCACGGCAACTCCGGCTCCGTTATTTTTAAAGGTATTTTTCTGATTAGCCTATTGTCAGATGGCAAACATGAAATGGAAGTCCATTAGCGGCATATTTTTTCCTCCGAACGAAAATTTCCTTTGACGTTGTGTGTCTGTCGTGAACTCCAGTAGATTCCGTCAAGATGACCTGAAACTTATTATTTCCGAATAAGGAGTTTTTTACACTTTCAGAGATGGATGCCATTCCCTACTTCAAACTCCCGGATAGCATCCGGTATGGATCGTATTATAAATAAGGTTTAAGATTACTCGAGTTCGGAAAAATGTTAGCCCAAAGAAAGTCCTGGTCCAAAAATATTGTCATCGATATAATACAGTTTTTTGGAAATCAAAGAACTTCATAGCCGCGGAGTCCATCCATGTTTGACTTCCCCGTATTGATAATTTTAAAACCTTGGATCGTCCACGTTGGAGCAGCGACAAGGAGTATGATTCCTTTGCCTTCCCATCTAGAATGGGATAAAATCTATACCAATTAAAGTGAGCGGCCTTTGCGAATAATGATTGCATTCAAACGGATAGGTTCCTGGAGGCAAAAAAATAAGAGAGTCTCCTGCAGCAGCTTGATCAATTAGCTTTGGTTGGACATTATCTTTTGGAGATACCGAAATCACCTTAGCTTAGCGCTAGATTCGAAGTCCAGAAGGAGTATCAAAGGCAAAAAGAAAAGTAAACAGTTGAAATTTTCAATGGTTAGCTCGTTTTTGAGATTTTACTTAAACTGAGTGACTAGCCTCGCCCCAAGCTAGGTAGAATGCCTCCAATCTGCATAATCTGTTCGCTTCAATAAGTCGTAATCTTTAAATGCCACAATCTGACTGGCCATGGGTTGTCTAAAATTGTTCTGATTTTAAATAAATAAAGGCATCCTTTAAAGCTTCGATCAATATTCCTCGTTGAGGTAGGTCAGTCACTAAAATATGTTTGTATTCCTGCCCCTGCCTTCATCCGAATTCTAAAATTCAGCAGCAGTTCAAATCGTCAAAAATGAACACTTTGCCTTTTCAGTCACGCGCTCTGAACGCGTACTTTGGATCCATCAGAGTCATTTACAATGATGACATCCAATCTTGTCCATAGACATCTGGTTCCTTGGATCAGCAGAGCTAACTTGCCAAAAAAAAGGATAGCGATTAGAGAAAATGTGCGCATTATGAGAATATGATTTTAAGTGGGTAATGTGATTTATTAAATTTTGGAAAGTTTTCTCCATCCGGTCTCATGACGATTGCTAGCAAAAGGCAGGCGTGTTTGCCGGTCGATGAGGAAATCCAGCTTCGGTATCAGGTCCAGAATAGGCTAGGTATCCAGAGCTCCTTATATCCAATCAATGAAGGTTGGTTAGCCATTTCCTTCCCTTTGTAATAGCGGCCTTAGGATCAAGGCGTGTGTCCATATTCCATATCCCAGAGGTACATATCTACTAGTACCAATGCACCGAAAACGAAATCAACCCAAAAAACCCGTACACCAGGACCACTTTACCTATAATAAAAAGCCGAATACACCTAAGGACCAATGAGTGCCCCTATAACATAAATTTGAGGTACTCGAAACTCAGAGAACATTTTCATCTCTCGATGTGATTTTTCATTCCGATGTAATGATTTGACGCCTTTGATCTCTGATCAAATCCAGTTCCACTGAGTGTGAAGTCAATCCATATTTCTCATATCAGGGGCCTTCAGCGGTATTGAGGTGCCCAAGAGACTTGAATCTGGCCCAGCGGCGTAAAGATAACGGTGGATGATTGCCTAGGCCTGCCAGCAAGATCATGGCAAATCTATTCGAAGGAAAACTTAGGGGTCTTTCGAGGAGGTTGGTTGTGATAAATACCGTGCGATTTTCATGGAGAAATCACGGTAATATGAATCTTGATTAGTCTGATCTTCCGGTGGGAGGCATTATCAAAAGGACGTTAGAATCGCCTTTGGCAGTACGCGCATATATCCTTGCACTCTCTCTGGTGTAAGGCTGGAGGCATAAGTCAGATGCAGATATGAAATGGTATAACCTTTCTTGGCCGTCAGGAAATGCGCGTGAGTGGTAGAAGTCTCTGCTTCTGGCCATGATAGGGAGTTCGGGCTGTGCGCAGCGGTCCTTTTGACCAGCTTAGAGAGTGCCGTGAGGGCACATCCCAGTCCTGCTCGAGATTGGGTGACCGTGAAAAATTAATCCTCATCCTCCTACGAATACTTCCTTCGGTCATGATATCAGGACGGAAACTTGAACGAATATGAATGTCATGTGCACGGTGAACTTCATTTTCCCTTCCTTTCTGAACGCGAGCATCTTTTAGATCCTTAAGTTGCATAAGGACTTCATGAATTTTCTCAATTCTGGCCGTAGAGATGGTGACTTTGCTGTCTTTGATCAAACTTGGCAGGAAATTGGCCTCAGCAATTGTGAGGTGCTTCACCTACTGGTTTTGTGGAAGATATTCGATTGGCAACAGCTGCATTTTGTTCCCGTGAGATGTCAAAATGCGTTGCAGAGAGCGTGAGCTTATTGGACTCATGTTGGCTAGGGTAGCGATCGGTTGTTCTTGCTGATCTTTATGTAACGCTGTCTTCGATCCATGCGTAGTTTACCATGAAGGCTTACCAGTACGGTCCACCAGGAATAGCTGTGCAAGTGAAACCGACAGAATAAAGTAGTTGACAGCGATCTACCTAACTTGAGGTCTCAATGTTCCGACCTTTACGATCTTGCAGAAGAGACTTAACATGGAATGTATAAAGGGCAATCCTTTTCCCGTCAAACTTCTTCGTATGCCAAAGACCCTAATCCGGTGGCTTTTTTGAGAGAGAGGAAGAGTGAGACAGAATCTCTTCGACTTCACGGAGACTGGCATTTCCATCAGGTTTCTCCTTTCTGTATTAATCTTTGATTTTCATAGCTTTTAGCATTTTTGGTAAACAGGAAGACACAGGAAATATCGCTGCGAAAGCTTACCACTACCAATGAAGGATAGCTCCCGCTAATGTTGGATCGTGTAATCGTACCAATGTGGAGATTTAGACATGGGATAAAGTACGAAGGCCAGTCTTTCAAAGATTTTGGGATCAGAACTGAACCTGTTCTTTGAGTTAACATAAGTCGCCGAATGAGTTTCTCTACTCGACGTTATTCGTCTGTTGTTCATATCTGCGACTTCTTCTTGGTTCCTTATCCGAAGCGACGTACTCTTCTTAGTTCTTTTTCTTTCCAAGTGATCGCCAGGGATAGTCCTTAATCCTTTGAGAAGCATTCACTTCCAATAGGTTGAGCCATCTCGGTATTATAAGTACTGAGAAAGAAAAACCACATCCATCCGAGGATTTATTTTACCTTGAGCTCTTTGCCAAGTCCAAAGCGCGAAGGGGCGCTCAAGGGCTGGAAATGAAATATCCATGTGCACCGAGGAGATCGACACCAATAAAAGAGATATGGCCCTTGATATGTTCCTCCTTATAGCTATCTATTCGAAACATCTTTATTATCCCCTACAGGAACCGAGAAACGAGTACCATGCCACCTACATACGGCCGCTATTCTTGGGTAATAAATGGAGAGGGTGGGATTAGCCGTGCGGAATTTGGGAGATGCTGGGCGTATGTGATTTTCTCAACGGTTTTGAAGGTAGTCAAGTCCACCCGAGCGATTCGAGGATATTGTACCCAATTGGCAAACGCCCATCTTGTGCGTCCATGCTCTGCATTCGTAGTTGGAGATATGCCGATGTGTTGCAAATCATCCCAGGGCACTCAAATGCCCACATTTTGAGGTATTTTGTTGAGTCATAGGCTTGGATCTGTCTTTCCGAGTAGTCCATAGCCATGCTTTCAGGTAGTAGAAAGAATACAGGTAAGAATTGCTTCAGTATCTTCCCGGAGGGTAAGGTGCCCACGACCGAGATCTGTCCGTTAAAGTCCAAGCGCAAGAACGAATGTATAATTAAATTCATCGGGATCGACCTGGTCTACATACACTGAAGCAGTCATCGGGCGAGAGATATGCAGTTTTTTGCACTTTTTAGGCTTACAGCTGATGCTAGAGCCGCGAGCGGTCAAAGCCCAACAGCTCAAAGCCATAGCAGTGTGCGATATTTAGTAGGATAGTTGATTAATAGAGGCACTTAAGATGCAGCATTCGCCGCGTCGCTAGCTTTGGTTTTCGATCATTTTGTCTGAAATTCCAGAAATGCCACGTGGCAATCATCCATGAGTGATTTGGTTTTAGGCATCCGCCGTAAGACAGTTCCTTCCAGAAGCTTTTGAGTCTACAGGATATCCTGAATGCAAGCATTACATTCGACATTTGGTGATCATATTCAGATCCACTCCGGTCCCTGGCGGCGATTAGTGACTCCTTGAAATCCAAGGACGACCAGTCGCTTAATCATTCAGGCTGATTGGCAAGCAAGTGACACTCATACACACGATGCTTTGGCCAGTTGTCTGCAATGCCGGATCTACACCAGCCCCGAATTTACATCTGGATCGCTCCGACCCCTGTTTAGGATCGGCTGTTTCACTTCTTCTACTGCGGACTGATTCTGGCGAGAGCTACTAATCGGAAGAGCTGCCTCCTCCACATGAAGTCAGAGTAATCCCTAGGATACCCAGAGCATAATGGAATGAATTTTTCATAGTCTGATTTTTTGAACGGGGGTTAATTGATTTGATTTTTTTGATTGATAAGATTGAGTTTGATTATTGTAAATTAAAGAAATGAGCAAGATTCCGAGTCCGATAGGTAAGAATGAAGGATGCTAGAAGTAGCCATAGATGATATTTGGGCTAGAATCCAAGGTTGCCCCAATGAGGTTCCCTGTAAAACAGTAGCGCATCCGAAACACAAATCTCGTAAAAAGACTTAACCATCCAAATTGGAGCCAACTTTGTGTCAGGGATCCAAACCCTTAGCGAGCAGCTAGCGACCCTAATCCAAAACTCATAATACCCTAACACGACGAGATGTAGAAACCCCGATCACATACTTCGGATCGTGGTAGGACATCACCGCAATTTGGAGGGAAGGATAATAAGGGCTTGCAAAAGCTCCCTTAACTTTAATAGACTAAGCAAAGCCGAACGGAGCCAAGCACTGCTAGTCACCGGGAAGCTCATTTTTTTAAGCTCCTTGAAAAGAGGAGAATAATCCATAGTAGGCTAAAAGCTGCAGGCTCACTGCAATCATGAACACGTTTGAAAGCCATAAAGAAGGCTCGGCCCAAGTACCCGCTAGGCGAAAGTCAACAGCTAACAGGATAGTCCCCAGCAATAGTGCAGTTTCCTGAGGCGACTTCTAAGCGTATGAAAACCTTGCTTTTCTACATGCAAGACCACTAAACCCCAAAACCCCTAGCACAAACCATCCATTGAGTGGAGAATGAAGAAACCATTGTATACTCAATAAGTAGAGCTCATGCATTCTACCCAACTGAGAACATGATTGGCCCCCCAAAGCCCACCAAGCCCCAAGGTTTGAAATCAAAACAGAAAACTGATTTGCCAGACGACTTAACCTTACACCCAATCGTCTTTCCTAATAGCCTGACATGACGGAGGCCTTAACTGCAAATCCGTAGGTTACCAGTATTCTGTAGTATGGAAAGCTGATTACTCACCATGCCATACGCCTTGGACTGGGGAAATGAATTACTAGCATCCTAAAACTGAATAATTGCGAGAAGAAAAAGCCCACCAAATTCTTTTCTTGATCCTCTGGCTTGAATAAAGAGAAGCTATCCCAGCCATCAGCAATCATAAAACCCAAACGCAAAGTAAGGCCACATGAGAGTGGGGCAAATGAAGACTATTTCTATAATCCACTAGCGGAACAATCCATCACTGTAAAATTCTCGCAATTCCATAGGCCCTAGCAATGAAGGCTATAAAGAAAAAACCATAACGCCCATCTCATCCAAGAGAGTTGGAAAAAATTCTCAGGAAGGAAATATGAAATATAAGGGGTTTAGATGCCTTCATCTGCCTATTAGTTTATTCAGTTTCTTGATAGATTCTTTTTGCCAGAAGGAAAAAAGATATTGTTCTCTAAATGGATATGCGTTGGTAGATTCATTTTCAAATTCCTTCCAACATGGAAGCAGGCAACTATATAAGTCTGGCAAGCAAATCGGAAGGCGGTGTGGTAATTATTGCTCAAAATCCGGCGATTTGCGAATCTTTCTCCCTCCGTATCATGCTCATGCTCCCATCATCGCATTGGAACTTATCAAATGCTTCCCGACTGCGGAGCGAAAGCTTGATGCTTTAATTTTGGACTCTCCCCATGGCCTTCACATAGGAAAAAAGTATAAACTCCTCCTTTTTTCATATGAGAGGTCAAAGCATCGCTGCCCCAAAAAACAATTCTTTGATTTGCTTCAGCTCAGGATGATTCCAAGCCATGCACTTCTCGATTTTATCCAAAGTAAGATTTCACTGCGGGAAGTGTCCTCCACAATATTTGTGATGCACCTGCACGATGTGATTCACCAGCTTACTCATCCCCATTGATTGGTAGTTTGTATCGTCCGTGGTTTTTTATCGCAGTCTGCACCTTTTCGACAACTTCTTCGATAGTTCAGGCTCGAGCTTGACAAACGCTCCGCCAGCTTGAATCCCACCCTTTGGCAAGCAGAAATCATACCATAGTCAGTAAATACTTCGCAGACCTAAAATTGCCTGCTAACTATTATCTCCTACTTTTTATTTGCTATTGCCGTCCATGACCTGAGGTCCTTTATTGGTAAAATTTTTATCGCTCATTCTAAATTTTTTAGGTAGCTCACACCATGCACCTGTGGATTTCTTTGTGCCATATAATCTCTTAAAGTTGTAGTCAATCAACGTACCGGTAAGATGAATTCTCGGGAGGTCGCTGTGCCATTTGGTGGTGAAGCGCACAAGGCCTCTCTTTCGGAACACTCTTGGAAACCGCAAGACACAATCCTGAAAAAATAGCATCCCCATCAATAGCCTGGACAATTCGATGGAGAGAGACTGCTTTTCCTTCTTTCCGAAATCAGAAAACCACCATGCGGACCTTTGATAGAGCTAAGCAATTTTTTCCCTAACCAATGTTGAAGAATCTTAGTGTAAATGGCTCTTGGGCGAATCGATTGCCAGCAGCAAAAGACTCTTTAAGCTCAAGCCCATATTTTTCTGGAATTGTGGGGCTAAAAAGATCATGGAGTTAATCGCGTATTTACAGGCTTTTGAAAACATACATGTCGAATTATTTTTTTTCAAAACTACAGGAATTTAATATAGGATAAAAATAATCTTTTATTCTTTTTTTTATTTTAAAAAATCACTGATTTTTATCATGTAAAATATCTGGTTAAAAAGTAAATAAGTGGTTATTTTATTAAAATATGCATTTATGAGACTCTTTTAAAACTAAATCCGATTTTGGAATTGAATTTAAATATTTTAGGAACGAGTTTTATCTTTAAATAGTATTAATACAAGCTTTTCATCGAAATTAAAACAACTGTAAAAATCACTCAAAATTTACTAACAAATATTCCAACTTGACTCTCCATAAAAAAAACATTATGAAAAAAATCACCTACTAGTTTATTACTGTATGCGCCTTCGCACAATGGGTCCTTGCGGAAGGCTCAAACGACCGAAACAGAAAGCACTTCGGCTAATGTAAACCACCACCAATCTGGGACAGTCTGGAGTGGTGGAGTAATGTATCTAATCCTAATGTGGTACAAAGTAGCGGTCGATCACCTGTCACAAATTTGCGCACACTGGTGGCTCCTTTAAAAGCTGGCCGCTTATGTCGATGTACTTTTCTAACGTAGGGCCCTTTCAACAGTCTTCGCTCCCACGAACAGCGCATTTGGATGCACTTCCGGCAGGAAACTTTGATGAATTGGTCAAGCCAGAAAATCAGCGGAAGCTTAGGAGATATCGTTAGCTGTACATGTGCCTTAGCGGTATATCAAAAAAGAAGATATCGTAATCTCAATGGAAAAAACTAGGCACTGCAGATTGGAAGAATCGGTAATATCGCTGTTGCAGAAGATGGATCGGGTTACGAATCAACGGTGCTCCAAATTATCGCATCGGTACAGCATCCCCAATGGAGTCATTCACCATTATTGATCAAGTATTATTACCAAAATAAAGGGATTGTGGTTTCTTAGATAGCGAAATGCCGAATCTGTAATTGATTCTGGCTTTTGCATTTTTAAAAAAAACATAACTTTACATTTGAATAAATTTTATTTAGCATGTTTCCAAAGCATCCAAAAGCATGCCATCCAAAGGCAGTAATCTATAATTTACACCCAAAGTCTTGGTCGATAAAAAAGTACAGCGGCAAAAAGAAAATTGCGAGCGAGATTGGGAACCCCGAGCCCATTCACCGCAAAAATCCTTCAATCTTTTAGCAAAAGCAGATTCTTTATTTCAATCATTGAAAGGCGCAAAACGGAGTTTTTACATCGATTAAGCTCATTCTCATATCCACCTCTTAAAAGATGTAATTCGTGCTAGATGGAGATCACCTCTTCGTTGGATGCAGCATGGGGATTTTAGTGAATGGCTTCTGAAAAAAATCCATGCCCACTTCATTTTCGAAGCAAATGAAAGTTTCGTCAAGCTAGATGAAGATGCTCACACAAAGAAAGTATAAAACACTTAGCAGTAGAAGATCATCAAAGGCGAAACGAGTCTTTTTAACCTTTTAACTTCAGTATAATCCCAAGATTTTAGAACCCAAATTCCCGCAGGGCATCTCACAGGATTTTCACTAATAAGCACGTTTGCTCAATGCGCTGATTAAGCTCACAGAAAATCTAACCAATCTGTTTTGGTGGAATAGTTTAGGTCTGTGGCCACTCCACCCTATTATTCTTTTAAAAAAAGGAAAATAAAAAAGCCACCCCAAACTAATTGGAGTTGCTCTTAACCGAAAATGAAAGAGTTTTAAAAACTTCAAACTCCGAAAGGACCTGTAAAAAGTCCGTCCCTTCTGCAGGCATGATTTCCCGTCCGGGATACCCCTCCAGCTCTTCGGGTGAAGTAAGCTGCATCCGCTAGGTTATTGACACCTGACTTCAGCTATATTTCTTTTATAGGTGTAGCCTGCCGAGAAAGAAGTCCTGTAACCACAATAGGCCGGGAAATCAAACCTGAGGTTGCAGCTGCATTTGGCTTCTACAGAATTTGAAAGCATCAGAAAAGGTCTCCGCAATATTCACTGAGCTGCCAATCATGAGAAATCCCTTGTATCGGTCGTTGCCTCATATCTATTGATCTTTCGAGGTGCAATTTTCCACTTGATTTCCTGCAAGGTTACCTGCTACGATTTCCCATTACTAATGCTAGTTTCGCATCAAAATCTTGGGTACGCTGCATTGATATAACGCAAGGAGGCGAAAAAGATGGATATAACCCGATTGATGATTGCCTAACGAAAGCCAGTAATCGGGTCAAACTCACAAATGCCTCTACAACCTTGGTGCTGAGGTTCCAAGTGGTAACGGAACCTGAAATCGAGTGCCCATCAGCAAGCCGTCTGAGTAAGCATTTCCGATTCGATCTGCAATATGTTCCAAGTAGAAAAAAACTCGCATCAAAAATTTTAGGAATCACCGATGTTCCCACGGTAACCCAAATCGAAATTGTAACCTCTGGCATCCTGAAGATTCGGATCATAACGTCATAGTGGGCCGGTGGAAGTCAAGTCAGAAATCAAAAACCGGTCCGATAAGCTGAGAAAAAGTTGTGTACACTCAGTACTTCTTGTCAATGATATTCTCCTCCAAACCTAGCAAAGCAAAGGTTCGTGTTCGCGGGTTTCTGGAACGAGCTGTTGTGGCCCTCCATTTACAGTGTTTTTAGGAATTCCAGTCATGTCGGACGAAATATTCTCCAAACGAAGTCCCAGCCGTAAGCAAAAGCTTGTTCGTCACATTGAACATATTCTCCTTACAAATGTCTGGCGTGATCGTATTGACAAAACCTAAATCCTAGGATAGCTTGCTTCGAACCAAATCCAAAGTTCATAATAAGTCCAGCATCTCCTACAGCCTCGTTGATTTCGATCTTATATTTCCCTTTGAAAAATATCGATATCCCGGAAACCAAAATTAATGTTCTTTTCCAAAAAGTAATAAGAAGTACTCAGCCTCAGTTAGTCCCAAATGTATGATACAATGTCCGTCTACTTACGATTTCCCAAATCATCCTTCTTGGAAGTAATTGCGCTCGTAAAACCAACGCTATTTCGCTCAGCCGATGCTTCCAAAAGCTTTCAAATTTAAAACTTGTCTTTGGGCTGAACGAGTAGTCGGCATTTAGAGAAGGGATAAACCAGGGCGTACTGAAACCCAATTTCTGGCTCGAGTTACTTTTGACTTGGATCTTCAGCAAACTGAGCTCAGTCAAACCACCGGGCCTGCTGAATCGTGGTAGTCATGTAGGTCATTTTCGGGTACCGGGATTTTCAACCTATCTACTGCTAATTCCCTCAAGATGTTGCATGAATCGGTAATTGAAAAAATCCATTATCTCTCAGCCATTTTCTTCTCTTTTTTGATATAAGCGGTGTAATCCACTTTCCTTCCGTCCTCCGTAATAGTTGAAGGTGCTAAAAGTCCAATTACTCCCTACCGTGTTGAATCCGTCTCAGCAGTAAAATCGAGGTGGATGGATCTGGGCTTACGCCATACAAAATTCAGATATCCCTCCGAAACTGTGGCCCATATTGTAAAGAGGAAAGCCTCCACAAATGATTTCGATGTTTTCCACCAACTTTTCCATTGGAGTGTGAAATATGCTCTGGGTTAGCCCATCGGGTCTGGAGTGATGTCGTAGCCGTTCATCTCGGACCGTTGAATTCCCAGATCTGTTTGGGCTCATCCTCTTGATGCACACCAAGTTTGAAATACCCGAACCGTCATTTCCCAAATAGAAATACCAGGGTTCGAACCAAAAATCGTTGGTCGGCCTATTATTCAATTGCCAGATTGGCGTCACATCTCAACCTAAGCGAATGACTATCATTCATTTTTTCTGACCCGCATTGATTCGGAAATCTTCCACTTCAGGAAGACGACCTTGCCCATTCATTCCTCGGCTTGCATTGCCAGCTCAAACGATTCTTAACGCAGAATGTCCAATCATCTACTAATAAAAAAATCAAGGTTTTTTTGACCTCATCTTTGCCCATCGAAAAAGACAGGCTTTGAGTTTTAAAAACCAAACATCATATTAGTCTTTAAGGCATAGGAGCCAATTGGCAAATGCTTTGATTACAGTCTCCATTTTGATCAGATTTGTAAAACTCCCTCTGACGGTTCCTCTACAGGACTGGAAACTCCTGGAATAGGTTTCTGCGCTTGATCAAGAATCTTTCCTGAACTGCGTTCCGCTGGGCGAATGCCGAAACTCAGAGACAGGAAATAAATGAACAGGGTGGTAATAAACTACTCTCATTATTATATGATTTTAATTAAAGATCGATTTTAAATAGTGATGCAAACCTAATGGATAGAAATGATCTAAACAAGCCTCTATTTAGAAAAAAATTCTAATTAAAGTTATAGCTACTATTAAATCACAATTGATGGCTTTTGATGAAAAAGCTTAACTTTTGAAATAATAATTTTAAGTAATTGCCAGCTCCCTTATTCTTTGTTTCCTTTTTCGTGGTCTTCAGCGTCAGCTGTGCCCGAAAAGCAAAGCCGAAACCTAAACATCCTTTCATCTTCGCAGACGACAGAGGGCTGATGCCTTTGGGATCGCCGGGAATACTGTTTTGAACACTCCAACATTGATGAGATTGGCAGATCCGAACTCGTTTTACCAAGGCTTATGTCATGGGTGGGAATCAACGGTGCCATCTGTGCTGCAGTCCGGGCGATGATTGCCTTTCTGGAAAGAGCCCTTTTTCAATGTTTTAGATAAATGGAAGGTCCATGGAAACCCATGCCATTGTAATTTTTGGGAAGCAGGGCTATGAAACCTTTCGCACTGGAATGGCACAATGAAAAAGAACTATCTTGAAGCAAGTTTTAAAAAGGAAAAAATGTATTCCTCGGGCGCCATGGCAGATTCAATTTCCGTTTGGGCTGTTCGGGGATCTCCAAGCCGATGGGAAGCTTTCCGACCTGTGAAAAAAGGCTATTCACCAGATTTTTCGCTGATTGGTTCACTAAAAGACCTTCTTGAAGAATTACGCCGAAGATCAGCACAGCAAAAATCCATTTTTGCATATGTCTGCCATTCAACGTTCCCACGATCCATATTCCCTAAGTCCGGCTACATCATCGAGCTACGATTACGCTAAAATCCCTTCTTCTGAAAATTTCATGGGCTTCATCCTTTTGAATTGCAATTGAATGTTCGGGATGAAAATCTTACCGGATGGCCTAAGACAACCTGAAATCATACAAGAAAATTCTCTCGGACTATTATTAGCCCTTGATCACACACTTGACGATCAAGTCGGGGAGCTGATCGCTACGCTAAAAGCAAATGGCCTTTATGAAAATACGATCCAATCGGTATATGCTGCGGACAATGGCTTGGCGATCGGTCGCAATGGACTGCTTGGAAAGGCAAAACTTGTACAGCACTCTACCAAAGTGCCCATATCCATTACCGACCGGGCAATCCCGAAAGGATCAACTTTCAGATGCATTGGTTTATTTGGTTTGATCTGTACCACAACTTTAGCAGATTTGGCAGATTAGTAGCACCTGAAAGGAATTGATGGAAAGACTTGTACCAATTCCTTACGGGTTTCGGAAAAGGGAGGTTCGTCCTGCCTCTTTCACCTGGCTTAGAGGCATACCGGTCCTGGGCATTTCGGGAGGGAAATTGGGAAATTGATTCGCTCATCCACGAGCGGGATTTCACCCAGCTTTTCAATCTGAAAGAAGATCCATTTGAGTTGAATAATCTAGTGAAAATGGATTCGGATAAAGTGAATGAACTTCAACGTCTCATTAAAAATCTGCCCCAAAAATCGCATGGAGAATACGGTTCGCTTGGACTGCAGAAGTCATCTCCCCAAGGAAATATGTTGGG
>Ga0163217_1098697_pt1 | contig 19833 bp, 14 predicted proteins | sample SynspAceP_FD_185933 | JGI IMG/M metagenome (GOLD analysis project Ga0163217, IMG submission 185933) | Saline lake microbial communities from Ace Lake in Antarctica - Synechococcus sp. Ace-P (PacBio error correction) | ecosystem: Environmental > Aquatic > Non-marine Saline and Alkaline > Saline ...
ACAAGGGAGGGACAGGGGAAGATATTCCCTTTGGGACCCTTGGTTTGCGAAGTGACGGGGCCTCGCAAGGTCAGGCGGCCCTGCACGGGATACTGCCTGAACCAGCGCCGAGAAGCCTGTTTTCATGATGATTACCCCGAAAACAATTCTACTGCGCTCGCAACACTGAGGCGAAGCGCGAACGACTCGGGCGTTTTCCATGGCCAAGAACGAATGACGAGCAGGAAATAGGATGCGGACCGCCGGCGCCCCTCCAGTTGCCCGCTTGTGCGTGTGCCGGTTCGGCAGCTTGGGGCCCCTCCAATTCGCAGCCAATCTGGTTGGGTCAGAGCTGCATTTTCAGGCAACGGGCGATCTTGAGGAATCAGTAGAACGTGGGAATGTGCTTCGCCCCCGCTCGATTTTGCCCATGTGCGACCCGCTCGATTCGGCCAGATGGGCCGCGTTTCCCTGTGCGATTCCCTCTGGTTCCGTTCCTTTCCTCCCGCAACACTTGCCCAAACGCGATCGCTGGGTTCGCTTTTTTCGTATGTTGTTGTCCCGGCTTGGTCGGCCGGTTGGATCGATCGCCTTTGCATTGCCAAAACGTCGATCAGGGCCCACGATATAAACACGTTAAACTTAAACTTATTCGATTAGTTTCCATGCTTTAGGCCTTCGGAAGTTGCACGTGAGATTCGATCCGACGTCTCCACTGAAATCCGTCTGGCAGTCCTCGGCGATTTGGTTCCTCCCCAACTCCGCCGACCGTGCTCGGCCATACAGCGCGCCGGAGAGACCGAACCCTGGCCGTTCTGATCGACACAAGCGCCACCGGACAACAACAGAAACGACTGGTGAGGTTTCGACTTCGCGTTGTCGCCGCCCAACCGGGAGTGGCCGGGCTGGGTCTGCGAACCGCTGTGGCACGACACTTGGCCGTCGCATGTGGCAAAAGGATCCCATTGCTTGGCCTACCGGAATAACCCTGCCAGGAAGCGCTCAAACAGCCGTGATTCTACGCGCGATCAACGGCCGAAGATCGTGGCGCCGTCTCGCCGAGCGCATTCGAGAACGAATTGTGGGACCGGAAGCAGCCGTCAGTACTTCCGAGGTCGCCATTGACGCCTTGGTCGCAGCGGGGTAGAAATACCGTGGCCCCAATCCAGCGAGACTTGCCGGGTATGAGATGCCAAGGCATCGCCTGCGGCGCTTGGGCGGAGCGGACAGGATGATCGTGAACCGGCTACCTGATTAACGCCGACGTTTGCCTGACGGAGCCTCAGAGGACTTTTCTTCGACGCGCCCGCTCAATGTCCTGGAGCCCGCTCGGCCCGGCACGCGCTCACTCCCGTCGCGATGAACCCGCAGCAGGCCTGCGCGTTTCGACAGCGGCCCGAAGGTTTTCCCATGACCTCGCTCTCGATCGCCACGAGCCATGCATCGAGGATGTCCGCCAATCCTGCATGTGATCTTCGCGATGCGATGTACTTGGTGTGGTCGTAGGGCGCGCGCGACGAATTTCTCTTTCCGCTTCGAGTGGGGCGAGTGCAGATAACCCGGTTCTCGGGGTGCTCAACCAGCCGAGCAGCGGGTCGCTGTTGAGCGGAAGCCTGCGAAGAAAACTGTCCCCGTAGGCCATGCGCTCAACCCTTGTTGAGCGTCTAGCCGGACATCAAGCGTTCCCGCTTCTGAAGCCGGGAAACAGCACTTACTTCCGGCCTGTCAGCGTGTGGAGTTCTTTCACAGCACGATGGCCCTGCTTCGAGACGAACGGATGTGAGGGTACCGCGCAATCTTCATGCGCCCGCAGGAACCGTCACAATCGCACTGTCCAGATAGAACTTCGACCAGTGCGCTTCGGCGTTCGGCGTGCGGGACGTAAAGTGAGGGCATCAAGCGCAGTGCAATGACAGTGACCCCGGGGTTTTTTTTTTAACTGCATCATCCACACGGCTAAGAACTCGGATCTCTTGCTACGGTACGGTGGATGGTGTCGAACTGGGGGCGTTTTGACCGGACCGTTTCAAGCACGCCGTCGGATCGCTGTCGCAAAGGCCTTCCCCGCCGCGTTTGCGAAGAGTTTGGCTGCACAATTGCTGATCAGGACGAAACGGTGGGAGCGCCGCGCTCCGCAACACCCTTAATACGGGGCGCAGGTGACAGTCCGGATTGAGCTGACGGCAGCTTGCCCTTTGGAAAAACGCGTTCTCCAAAGTGCCGTCTGAACTTGATCGCGTAGCCCTGTCCACTGCACGTTGGCTCGCCATCCATCTGCGGGCCACCTGGCTCAAAGGTGTCTCGTTCCTTCACTGAGTGGAGATGTTGCTCTCTCTCCACCAACGGGATGTACGCCCTTCTTGACGATTCGCGCGCGCGATCCCCGCTCGGTCCGCGCCGCCTCCACGAGACTGGGGGTACTTGCCGATCGCGTAGAGGCAAGGCTTTCGCAAGCGATAGCGGTAGTCGCCACAACTTGCTTCCGCTGGGCGTGGACGTACAGCACAGACTGCCCCCGTCCTTGAGCCAGTACGGTTCTTTTTTGAGAAGGATGGTCCTCGACCTGTCCTGGCCGAGAGCAGGTTATGGCATGTGTGTATACACCCTCTTGAGGCCTATATACACAGAAATATGCACTTTGCAGCAGATTGGTCAGAGCCTTCACCAGACCATCAAGAATTTAACATCTATAAAATCAATGATTACACTTTCTCCATGGACCAATGGAGTTTGAATGATGCCTATTCGTAGTTGTCGATCAATCAATAACATGTCTTTTCCCTCACTCGACTGAACTGTTTTTCGGCCAGGGACACAGCCCGGAAATCGGCACGACCGTTTTATGATGGTTTCTTCCCTCCAGCGCCGGTACGAGTCGGCGACGAATACCGCCACGCCTGCACGCTGCAGCTCGCCGTTCTTGATCACCGCGTACGGATTGCAATCGCGGTGTCCATATTGGCCGTCCAATGCCGCCCAGTAACCCACCGGCGCATAGACGCCGCGTTTGACCGGTCCAGCTCATCGATGGATCTCCATCGGCGCGATCTTTGGCGCCCGGACAGGGCCTGCGGGCAGAATCGCACGCAGGGCATCCATTGGCTTCAGGTTGCCCGAGCAACTGGCCCTTCCACGTTGGAGACGATGTGCATCACGTTGGAATACGCCGCCTGAGTGACCATTTTTTCGGTGAACTCCTGCACTTGCAGTCTGCGCTACGCGCCCACGTCATTGCGGGCCCAGGTCAAATCAGCATCAATGCTCGCAATTTCCTTGGCATGGAGAGCAGTCACTTCCAGGCGTGATCTGCTCTTTCGTGGCGCCGCGTGCCGTGCCGGCAATCGGGCGCACGGTGACTTCGCATCTTCCCACGCAACCAGTAACCTCGGCCGAACTGCGACCCATCAATGAAATCGCAAAGTTGAAAAGACTATATAAGGGTTTGGGTCTGCTTGGCAGTGCCGATACAGATCAATCGGCTCGCCTTAAAGTCGATACTGTCATACGCTGCCGAGGGCCCACCTGCATGCAGTCGCCGCAAATGTATTCTTGACGTATCCACTGCGCGCCGTAGTCTCGGCGGGTGAAACGGCGGCGGTAGTCCAGCCTCGGCGATCCGTGGATTATCCAGCGATAGCCGGTTTGCGGCTGGGCCACGGCTGCGCAAGCTTGTCGAGAATCTGAAGCAAGGCGCGCGGTTGGCGCTATTCGAGATTGTCGTCTGCGGATCTGCCAGCACGATGGCGTCAGCTGCCGCAAGGTTGTCCAGAATACCACTACTTGTCCGAATCCATCAGCAGATGTCGGGTTACCCAGCGGAATCGGGGTTCGGACAATGGCCAGGCGTGGCTCGACGTTAACGCACGTGAGCAATCATAGCCGAACTAGCGACCAGGCCACCGTTGAAACGCGGCAGACCGGGAAATGCTCCGGCACGCGATAACGTGCTTGATTCTTTTCGACAAAAGCCCAGCGGATCGGCACCTCATGCTGCTCGGTTTCGACCCATCGACCAGCACATGCACGCTATGCCATAAAACGGGCAAACGTGCGGCGGGCAGGCTAGGATCGAATACGGCCCCACTTCTCCGCGCCTTGCACTGATTTCGAGCAATAGGAAGTAGGGGCTCGGCCAGCCTTCAGATAGGTCGAACAGCGGCGTGTCCAGATAGCCAGCACTTCGCGTACCACAGTGTACACGATTAAGTCCTGGGAGCCAGGCTTAGAAATTCTTCTCGGTCATGAATAGCCTCATGGGGGCGGGAAATTGTCACACAAACACGGGGCCCGCGCTAACGCGGGCAGGCAGAATCAGGTGCGCAGACGCCAGCGGGCGAGGGCCTTGAATCACTCTCATCAGTTTGCGAGTTGCTGACAAACACGGCTGATCCGTCTTGGTAAGGTGTGGGAACACCGAAAGGTTATATAGCACGTCGAGTGAATCAACCAGCATAGAATCGGGTTTTCAGGCTGACCGGACGGCCATGGTTATGAGAGCCATATGACCGGCCACACTTTTACTCCGCCGCCGCGGGCGAGTACGTCATTGGCGAGTCACCGAATAAAAGGGCGTATCCGCAACTGCCACGCCAGCCTCCTGCATGAATCCAGTGAGGCAGCCGGTCGGCTTCTTGCACCGGAAGCGTAATCACCACGACCAGCCAGCGAACAATACCAGCAAGGCCTTCTCTCCAGGAGCGGCGCGACAAGAGCGCTCGGGGCTTTGTTGTTGGCTAACCGCAATCAGTACGGCCGGTTGCTGCAGAAGATTGAGAAAAGCAGTCACACCGGGATAGAGGGTAGTGGTTCGTGTCCGCCGGAATAGGCCTGCAGAAAGGCTGATCGCAAGCTTAGCTTCTTTTTTCCATCGACGCTGGGTGCTCGATGGACGCCGGCCCGCACGGCCGAACAGCCAACGAGCCATTTGCCTACCAGTCGCGTAACCGCTCAACACACCTGCGGGGGCGACAACCCAACAACAGCTAATCGAGGCAGCAGCCCAATCGGGCACGAGTCAGCAAGGTGCCGTCGATAAAAATCACCAGCTTCGGCAGTTGCCGCAACAGGGGACCCAGCATCACGTGCGACCTGGGCGCTCGGGCGCATGCGATCGGATCACCGCCCTTGTAATCGGGCTTGTTTGAAGATCGCCGACAGCACGAAAGGTATCAGCACCGGCTTTCGGCAATCTGCGGTATTCCTGCTCGCTGACCCGCCGTCGACTTCCAGGCGAATATCGGCCCGCTGCAATCGATCAGCGCGCGCGCTTTCGCGCAAGCTTGTCGAGTGTGCGGGGATAATTTCTGTCCGTCGAAAAGCCAGGGTTTGAGCTCATCAGCAGCACATTGTCGACCTGTCCATTACGGTACTGAGGCTGTCCAGCGAGGTTTGGCCGGATGAACACCAGAAACCGCCTTTGGCACCACTTCACGATCCAGCTGCAGGACCGGTCGATATCTCACGGCTCCGGATGAAAGGTAATTAAAGGAAGCAACCTCGCTTCGAGGAAATCACCGATAATGCGGTTCACGGTTTGACCATCAAATTGCCATCAATGGGTGCGGTAATGCGTATTTTTGCGCAATGCGCTGCCACCATCGGGCCAATTGGTCAGGTGGGGTACGGTAATGGTTGTCCATCACATCGAAGTGAAACGATAATCGGCACCGCCGCCAGCCACTTGTCGACCTCCTCGCAAGGCGGGCCCCACCAAAAAAAAATTTCCGGGCCCCCCGGAAAAAACAGGGAAAATCCGGAGGGGCAATCGCGTAATCAGGCATACGGACCTCGCAGTGAATTCGGAAACGGCATAGTCTAACTCAAGCGGTCGCGGCCTGCCTGTTATACTCGGAACAATGCCCTTGACGCCTGCCATGCGAGCTCTGACCTCACAACCCGCGCCTGCCAGCAAGGCTTTTTTCGTCCTGATCCTGTTCTCGGCGGGCCCAACATCAGCCTTGGGCAAGACCCCTCAAGCGCCACCGACGCGGGCAAAACCTGCCGACGTGCGCCAGCATATCCTCGTATCCGGCACCGACTCGCAGTCAGGTGCAAGAGCTCAGCCCTTGAGCGGCTGCTACCCGCCACCAGCAAAGGCGTTCTGGTATATCCGGCGACGGCATTCTTGGGCTTTTTTTCCTGCCGGCGGCACACCGAGCTTGGGGTGGGTATTTGATCGCCGACCAGAATGAACATGCCGACTGTGCGAACCTGAATAGGCCCTGGCCGCGCAATCAGCGCGCGGGCTGCACACCTGCAATCATCTGCCAGAACCGACGGCCCGATCTGGCGGCTTGACGAGGAGCAACGCCAAGCCGGGCCAAGCAATACCAGAGCAACCTGGCCGCGCATCTCAAGCCGCCGCAGGTTCTGATCGCGAAGGCCGGCGAGCAAAAAGAATCTCCGATTGTGCTACTGGGCGTGGTGAAGGGCTTTCTGGGCTTTGTCTGCAGCTACGCAAACCGACGCAGGCGGGCGAGACCTTGGCCGCACTGGGCTACAAGCACTGGGACACATCGAACAGGGCGAGACAACCACAGCCAGCTAACTGGAGCGTTGGCCGGTCGACTACGACATCCTGACTCTCGCAACGAATGGGTGGAAGCGCGCCGGCTGCAGCAGACGTCTCGGCCATGCCATACGCAGTTGATGTGGCCGCAGGGAGATAGCTTCCGACCCTTGCAGCAGCAAATGTGATCAACGGCTGGAAGCTGGTTGCAACGACTCTGACCCAACAGTCCAGCTACCGAAAGCCGATTAAGCGGAAGGCCTCCGATGGCGCTTGATACGCTCGTAGGCTTCCTGAATAAGGTGGATAACGCCACTGCGCGCCAGGTTCAGCAGGGCGGCCACGGCGATCAACTTGTCCGGATGGTAAGCGCTCAACTGCCGACGGTAGCGCGCTTGAATTTCCTCGGGCGGCGCATCAGTTGAACTTCCAAGGAGTGCGGCTCCTGTAGTCGATCGCGATGGCGACCGGGGGGCTAGCAGGGCGAACCTGCTGTCGACTTCTGCTCGCGGGTGCGACCTTGTCCCGCTGATGGGCTGATGCATGCGCTGCTTGCTCGGCGCGCCCAAGCCCGGCATGATTACCCATTCGTCAGCGCTCGCGCTCCTGAGCCCAAGCACCCCGTCGCCACGCCATTCGCACAGCAGAATCGAGCAAACTCTGCGATCCGCTCGGGCTCGGCGCTTGAGCAGATTGCGCAACCATGGCGTCAGACGCCGGTCCGGTGCTGCCTTGAAATTGACATTGCATTGCTTGCAGAGTGCTCGTCGCAAGGCGATATTGCTGGCCATAAGATCTCTGCCAGTTGCAAGGTGCCACCGGCAAAAACTGGCCCTCGGCTTAGCCCAGCCCGCCAGACATAGAAACAGTATTTTTTCAAGCTGGCCTCCGGCGGCCCGGTCATCTCACGCAGCGCCGTGGCCAGATCGCTCCAGGCGCTGAAGCCCTGCCAAATGCGATCAGCGCATGCCGAGTACCGCGCCAAAAGACCCCGCCGGGAATGCCGCAATAGACCACCCAGGCTGCGCCTGCCACCGTTACCGGCCAAGGCATAGGCTCAGCTCTCCTGCGCCAGTCGATCGCATCGGGCAAAGCCGCTCGGGCGTACCCACATCCGACAGGGCCCAGAGAAATACTCACCGTCACTGGGCCGGCATCCGCCGCCCGGCGCAGCAAGCGGCGCCAGGGCAAGGCGCCAGCTTTGCTGGCCGGCGAACAGCTTGCGGGTGATCACCGCCAGACCCAATAGGTAGGCTTCCGAACCGATTCCGAGGGTTGCTTACCAATCCATCGGACAAGCAAATTCCGCCCTGATCCTTGAACGAGGGGGTATCTACCAGTACCAGATGCGCCCAACTTGCCAGGCGCGAGCTCAAGGTGAAAGTCGAACTGGCGTCAGACGTCGCCATTTACCAGTACGAAGGGCCGCTGCGAGGCAGCTCTCAGCGCGTTGAAAATATGCCCCCCCCGCCCCTGTTTAGGGGCTGGTCCTCAGGTACAAGCGTTTTCACACCCAGCGCGGCCCCATCGCGAAATACGCCTCAAGTTGCGCACACCAAGCCAGGCGTGGTTTGAATAACCAAAGTGGTCAAGCGCAACGCTGCAAGCGCTTCATATGCACTGAATCAGGGCTTGCCAAGTGACCCGTGCACAACGGCTTTGGGTGTATGCAGCGTCAAAGGACGGTCATGCGCTCACCCTTGCCGCGCAAGAATCATGGCTTTCACGATGGAAAATCCAGGTATCGAGCAACCGTTCCAATGGGCCCAGGCGTGAATCGCTGGCGCAGGCTCACAGCAGGTAGTCAACGAGACGCTCGGCCAGGTAATGTTTTGGCGGGGGGCCCGCCCCTTGTGCATCCGAATAGGCGATACGGGCAAAATCCAGCACTTTCAGATGGCGCCTGAACACCCATCCAGTCCGCGCTGCCCAGAAAAGTATCGACCGACGCCGGCACCGCGAGCCCGGCCTCTTTCGCACGCTGCCAGTTAAAGGTGCAGGCGCCTCCCGTTGCGCCAGCGGCAAGCTGAAAAAGGCAGGCACAGGGAGGTGGAGTCAAGCTCAAGGGCCCGTAAGAGCGCGTCCCTGAAAAATCCAGCCATCCCGGCCTCGCCCGCAGCCGTTCATAGATTTGCTGCGGCATATAGTCCCCGGTGTACAAACACTGCGGCTCGGCCAAGGACGCTGGTCCAGTCAAAGCACAACGGCAAGCGCATCCCAGTCCTGGCCTCCCCTGCGCTAAACCCGTTCAGATGCGGCCCACGTACCAGTCGGGAAACAACTGCAGCTCGCGCGTAGAATGGTTCATCATAGTCGGGCAACACACGGGGCCGGCTGGTCTGCTGCCAGCGAATCAGCGTGGTGATCGCTCTTTATAGAGAACGATCCAGCTCGCAGCACTGAGCCTGCTCGATGCTTTGCAGTAGGGTATGGGTCCCATGTCTTCAAGTAGCAAAAAACCCTGATCCAGGGTCGGCCGCGTGGAATTGTTGCGTGCGCGCCCGACTCGGCCAGCAGGCCTGCAATAAGCACAAAAGAGGTCCGAGTCCTGTTCTCCGGCGGCGCAATCCATGAACCACCAGGCTGCGCTGACCATCAACGCAGCGAAAAATAACGTCTGAAACTCGCATCGCGCGCTGCGGCCGCAATTTGCCCATCTCCACATCGCCCCAAGCCGCATGCAAGCGTTAGTTTCAGCCAATTGCGAAGGCAACCACGCCTCCAGCTGTGTTTTTCTGAATCATCATTTCCATCCATTCAGACGGACGCTGGTTGGCGTCCTACAATGCTTTATTATCTCTTTATCTTGCTGATTCTCGAGCATGCATATTGCATTCTCTCGCACAATGCGTCGCGCGCACACCGACTGGAAGCCCGGAAAACATACATGGCTATCCGCATACACCGTCCGCCCTACCTTTCCATGCTGTGGTCAGTGGGTGCTGTTAGCACAACCCTGCAGCAGTTTGGCCAGCAACTCGAGGTTGAATGTCGCGCCAGCATGGCGCGGAGGCTGGGACTGTTCTCCGCTGTCGCGCCAACGGCATTACCGCGCGGCCCGCGCAGCCCGTAGAGCGTGCAGTGGAACGAGCACCGACCGCAACGCCAGAGAGCAGCCGGCCGTGGCCAGCCCGGCCTACCCAGCAAATCAGGTGACTACAGCGAGCTCGGATTGGTTCCCGGCGCGCTCACGCAGGAAAGAACAGGCAGCGATAGCGCCCTTTGCGGTGGCGCCTATATCGAACCTGAAGCGGCGAAGGCCGCGATTAACGAGACGCCCTTCGACCAATTGCCCGGTTTCCTGACGAGCCGATTCCAGTCGTTTTTGAGCAGGGCAGTCCAGACGTACTCTGGAGGGCGATGTTGCTGTTGCAGCAGGGTCGCCCTGCAGCCCAGTCGAACAGCGCCCGCTTTGCCCAGGCCAAAACCTGATCGTGCTGGCGGGGCAATGTGCGGCTGGCCGTGACCAGGGCGTACTGGTGCGGGGCGAGGAGGCACGCATGCGATCGATACCGGCGAAACCCGCATTGATCAGGTTCCGCTTGTGTAAGCGCCCAGGTTTTCTCACCGGGCTCGCAGGTGGTGGTAGTGCCGTCGGTCATGACAATAACCGATCATCACGGCGCATCAGCTTGGTTGGCAGTAACCCAGGACCCGGGCGTCGTGCACCCACATAGCGGACCTGATCATATTGCGGGTTTCGCCGGTATCGATCTGCATGCGTGCGCTCTCGAGCAACCAAGTACGCCCTGGTCACGCAGGCGCACATATGCAGTCCAGCAACGATCCGGTTGTTGGTCCTGGTCAAAGCTGGCCGCTGAGTTCGACTTGGGCTTGCAAGGCGACTGCTGCAACAGCCATCCCCTCCAGAGTAACGGTCTGACACGCGCTGCTCAAAACGAACTGGAATCCGCTGCGGCAGAAACGGGCAATTGGTCCACAGGCGTCTCGTATCACAGCGGCCTTCGCGCTCAGTTCAGATCACTCACGGCCCACCGGCAATAGGGCCGCTATCGCTGCCTGTGCTCCTGCGTGAGCTGCGCGCGGGACCCAATCGAGCTCGCTGTAGTCCCTGAGTGCTGGGATAGGCGGGCTGCCACGGCCGCTGCTCTTCTGGCGTTGCGGTCCGGTGCTCGTTCACACTGCACGCTTAACGGGCTGGGCGGGCCGCGGCGGTAATGCGTTTTGGCGCGGCAAGCGAGACAGTCCAGCCTCCGCCGCCGTGCTGGCGCGCGGACATATCAACCTGGTTGCTGGCAAACTGCTCAGGGGTTGTGCTAACAGCAGCCCACTGACAGCATCATGGAAACGGTAGGGCGCCGGGACGTGGTCATGCGTAGGCCATGTATTTTTTTCCGGCTCAGTCGGTGCGCGCGACGCTTGTGCGAGAAGAATGCAATATGCATGCTGCGAGTAAATCAGCAAGATAAGAGATAATAAAGCATTGTAGGACGCCAGAGCAGCGTCCGTCTGATGGGATGGAAATGAATGGATCAAGAAAAGACAGCTGGAGCGTGGTGCTTCGCAATTGTGCTGAAACTACGCTGCATGCGGCTGGGGCGATGTGGGAGATGGGCAATTGTCGGCCGCCCAGCGCGGATGCGAGTTTCAGACGTTATTTTCGCTGGCGTGATTGGTCAGCGAGCCTGGTGTCATGGATGCGCCGCCGAGAACGAGGAAACTCGACCTTTTGTGCGTATTGCAGGCCTGCTGGCCGGTCGGGGGCGACGCAACGCCACAATCCACGCCGGGCCGACCTGGATCAGGGTTTTTTGCTACTTGAAGACATGGGCACCATCCCTACTTGCAAAGCATCGAGCAGGCGTCAGTGCTGCCGACTGGATCGTCTCTATAAGGACGATCAACCACGCTGCATTCGCTGGCGCAGACAGCCGCCCCGGTGTTGTTTGCCCGATATGATGAAACCATTCTACGCGCGAGCTGCAGTTGTTTCCCGACTGGCTACGTGGGCCGGCATCTGAACCGGGAGTTTTTGCGCAGGGAGGCCAGGACTGGGAATGCGCATTTGCGTGTGCTGCTGGACAGCCGTCTGGCCGAGCGCAGTGTTTGTAACACCGGACTATATGCCGGCAATCTGAATGACGGTGCGGGCGAGCCCGGGTGTGCGGATTTTCCGGACGCGCTCTACGGGCCCTTGAGCTATGAGTCACCTCCCTGTTTGCCGATGCCTTTTTCCCAGCTTGCCGCTGGGCAACGGGAGGCGGGCCTGCACTGTACTGCAGCGTGCGAAGAGGCGGTCGCGGTGCCGGCGTCGTTCGATATTTTCTGGGGGCAGTCGCGGCTGATGAGCATCGGCTCTACAGCGATCACGCTGCTGGGGATTTTTCCCGTATGCCTATCGGGATTCACTAAGCCGCCAATTACCTGGCCGATGCGTTGCTTTCGTACTACGCGTGAAGCCTGCGCCAGCGATTCACGCCTGGGCCTTGACGGTTTGCTCGATAGCCTGGATTTGCCATCGTGAAAGCCATGATTTGCGGCGGGGCAGGGTGAGCGCATGCGTCCCTTTGACGCTGCATACACCAAGCCGTTGTTGCGGTCACTGGCAGCCGCTGATTCAGTGGCATATGGAAGCGCTGCAGCGTGCGGAAGCTTGACCACTTTGGGTATCAAGCACGCCTGCTGGGGTGGCGCAACTGGAGGCGTATTTTTGGCGAGGGGTCTGCGCGGGTGTGAAAAATACGCTGTGTTCCACTGAGGACCAGCCCTGGAAACAAGGGGGCGTATTTTCAACGCGCTGGAGCTGCTCGCAGCGAGCCCTCGTACTGGTAAATGGCGACGTCTGGACGCCGTTCGACTTATCACCTTGAGCCCTCGGCCTGCAATTTGGCGCAATCTGTATGGTAGATACCCTCGTTCAAGATAAGGGCGGGATTTTGGCTTGTCCGTGGATTGGTAAGCACCCTCGGAATGGTTCGGAAGCCTGCCTCTTCGGGTCTGGCGGTGATACACCCGCAGCTGTTTCGCCGGCCAGCTAAGCTGGCGCCTTTGCCCTGGCGCCGCTGCTGGCGCGGCGGTGGACGGAATGCCGGCCAGGTGAGCAGATTGAGTATTTCTCTGGCCCTGGGTCGATGTTGGGTACGCCCGAGCGAGTCTGTGCCGATGCCGATCGGACTGGGGCAGGAGAGCTGAGCCTATGCCCTGCCGTACGTGGCAGGCGCAGGCCTGGGTGGTCTGATTGTGCGGCATGTCCGGCGGAGGGTCTTTGGCGCGTACTCGGCATGCGCTGGATCGCATTGGCAGCTTCAGCGCTGGAGCGATCTGCACGGCGCTGGCTGGATGAACGGCCGCCTTTTAGGCCAGCTTGAAAAAATACTGTTTCTATGCTTGGGGCGGCTGGCTAAGGCCGAGGGCCGAGTTTTGCCGGTCACCTGCAACTGGCCAGAGATCTTTTGCAGCAATATCGCCTTGGCGACGAGGCCACGTCTGCAAGCAATGGCAATGGTTAAATCACAGGCAAGGCACCGGACCGGCGTCTGACGCCCATAAGGTGCGCAATTCTGCTCAGCGCGAGCCGAGCGGGTCGCAGAGTTGCTCGATTGCTGCTGGCGAATGGCGCTGGCCGACGGGTGCTTGGCGCTCAGAGCGCGAAGCTGCGTAGACGAATGGGGTAATCATGGTCCGGCTTGGGGGCGCGCCGAGCAGCAGCGCATGCCTCACGCCATCCGCGGACAAGGCTCGCACCGGCGCACAGAAGTCCCGACAGCCAGGTCTCTCGCCTGCTACCGGCGCCCCGTCGCCAATCGCGATCGACTACAGGAAGCCGCAGCCTCCTTGAAGTTCAACTGGAATGCGCCGCCGAGGAAATGCAGCGACGCCTACCGTCGGCAGTTTGAGCCGCAACCATCCGGACAATAGTTGATCGCCCGTGGCCCTGGTGAACAGCCGGCGGTCGCAGGTGAGCGTATCCACCTTAATTCGTGAAGCCTACGAGCGTATGCAAGCGCCATCGGGCTTTCGCTAATCGGGCTTTCGGTAGCTGGACTTTGGGTCGAGTACGTTGCAACCACCGTCCACGCCGTCTGAATCAGCAGTTTGGCTGCTGCAGGTCGGAGCTATCTCCGCTGCCGGCCACATCAAACTGGCGGTATTGGGCATGCGCCGAGACGTCTGGCATGCACAGCCGCGCGCTTCACCCGATTCGTTGCCGAAGAGGTCAGGATGTCGTAGGTCGGACCGGCCACTGCTCCAGTAGCTGCTGGTGTTGTCTCGCCTGTTGATGTGCCGATTCTGTAGCACCAGTGCGCAAAGGGCCTCGCCCGCCTGCGTCGTTTGGCGTAGTGCAGACAAGCCAGAAGCCCCTTCACCAGGCCCCCAGTAGCACATCGGCAGAATTCTTTTGCTCGCCGCCTCGGCGAATCAGACCGTGCCGGCGGGCTTGAATGCGCGCCAGGGTTCTGCGCTGGTATTGCTTGGCCCGTGGCTTGGCAGTTGCTCCTCGTCAAGCGCCAATCGGGGCCGTCGGGTTTCTGGACAGACTGATTGGCCTGTGTGCCAGCCCGCGGCGCTGATGTCGGCGGCCAGGGCCGATCGGTTCGGCCATCGGCATGTTCATTTCTGGTCGGCGAATCAATGATCCCACCCAAGGCTCGGTTGTGCCGCGGCAGAAAAGCCAGGAAATGCCTGCTCGCGATATCCAGAACGCCTTTGCTGGGTGGCGGGTAGCAAGCCGCTTCAAGGCTGACTCTTGCACCTGACTGCGAGTCGTGGGGATATCGAGGTATCTGCGCAGCGTCGGCAGGTTGGGCTCGTGTGGGCTGATTGGGGTTTGCGCCGCTGATTGTTGGCCGCCCGAGTACAGGACAGACCCAGAAAAAAGCCTTTGCTGGGCAGGCCGCGGGTGTAGGGTCAGAGCTCGAAATGCAGGCGTCCAAGGGGCATTTGTTCCGAGTATAACAGGGCAGGGCGCGCCGCTGAGTTAGACTATGGCCGTCCGAATTCATGCCGAGGTCCGTCATGCCGATTAACGCGTTGCCTTCGATCCTGTCTGCCGAGTTTTGCCCGCGCTGGCGAGGAGTAGACAAGGTTGCTGGCGGCGGGTGCGATATCGTTCCTTCGATGTGATGACAACATTACGTACCCAACCTGACAAATTGGCCCGATGGTGTGCAGGCATTGCGCAAATACGGCATTACTGCACCATCTGATGTGCAATTTGATGGTCAAGCCGGTTTGACCCGCATTATCGTGTGATTTCTCGAAGCGGGTGCTTCCTTATTACCTTTCTCCGAGGCCAGTGACATATCGACCGGTCGCTGCAGCTGATTCGTGAAGGTGTGCCAAAGCCGGTCCTGGGTGTTCAATCCGGCCACCTCGCTGGACAGCTCAAGTAACGTAATGGACAGGTCGACATGGTGCTGCTGATGAGCGTCAACCCTGGCTTCGGCGACAAGAATTCCAAATCCGCACACTCGACAAGCTGGCGCGAAGCGCGGCGCGCTGATCGTGCCAGCGGCCGCGATATTCCGCCGGAAGTCGACGGGCGTCAAGCGAGCAGAATATCCGCCAGATTGCCAAGCCGTGCTGATACTTTGTGCTGGCTCGGCGGATCTTAAAACAAGCCCGATTACAGGGGTGATCGATCGGTGCCGCCGAGCTGGCCAGGTACGCAACGTTGATGTGGAGTCACCCTGTTTGGCGGCAACTGCCGAAAGCTGGTGATCACTTTTGATCTGGACGCAGCCTTGCTGGACTCGGTGGCCCCGATCTGGCTGCTGCCCGTCGAATAGCATTTTTGGGCTTGGTCCGCCCGTCGAGTGTTGAGCGGTACGCGACTGGGTAGGCAATGGCTGATGGTGCTGGTTCGGCGTGCGCTGGCCGGTCCATTCGAGCACGCCAGCGTCGATGAAAAGAGCTAAAGCTTTGCGCATCAAAAGCCTTTCTCAGGCCTATTCGGGCGGACAGAATCACTACTCTATCCGGGTTGATATATATAATGCTTTGCAGCCACGGCGTACTGAATAGAGCGGGTACAACCAAACAAGCCCGAGGCGCTTTTGTCGCGCTGACTTCTGAGACGAGAGGGCCGCCTGGGTTATTTTCGCTGGCTGGTCGGTGGTGATACGCTGCCGGTGCAGAAGCCGACCGGCTGCCCTGCCTGGATCATGAGGGGCTGCGTGGCAGATGCGGATCGCCATATATATAGTGACTCGCGCAATGAAAGATAGATATAGAGGCGGGAGTAAAATATAGACAGTTATATAGATATATAGAGAGTGAGATGGAAAACCCGGATTTTGCTGGTTGATTCAACTCGACGTGCTCATATAACCTTTCGGTTTCCCCCACCTTCCAGACGGATCAGCCGTGTTTGTCCAGCACCGCAAAACTGAATGAAGAGTGATCCAGGCCCTCGCCCGCTGGACGTTGGCGCACATGATCGCCTAGCCTCGTTTAGCGCGGGCCCTGTTGTTTGTGTGGAATTCCCGCCGCATGAGGCTGATCATCGACCCGAGAAGAATTTTCTAAGCCTGCTGGCCAGGATTTATCTGTTACTGTGGTACGCGAAGTGTGGCTGATCTGGCACGCCGCTGTCGACTTCTGAAGCTGGCGATGCTCCTACTCCTATTGCTCGAATCAGTGCAAGGGGCGGCGAGAAGTGGGGCCGTTAATTCGATCCTAGCCTGCCCGCCCACGTGTTGCGCGTTATGGGCAAGAAGTGATGTCTGGTCGATGGTGTCGAAACCGAGCAGCATGAAGTGTGCCGATCGCTGGCTTTTGTCGAAGAATTCAAGGCACGTTATCGCGTGCCGGAGATTCCCGGTCTGCGCGTTAAAACGGTGCTGGTCGCTATTTCGGTATGATTGCGTGGTTACGTCGAGCCCACGCTGGCGCATTGTTGCGAACCCGATCGCTGGGTTAATCCCGGACATCCCTGCTATGTCTCGGACGAAAGTAGTGGTATTCGACAACCTGCCCGGCAAGCTGCACGCATCGTGGCTGGCAGATCCGGCAGACGACAATGCCTTCGATAGCGCAACGCGCGGCCCTTGCTCAGATTCTCGACAAGCTGCGCCAGCCGCTGGCCCAGCGCAAACACGCTATCTGCTGGAATAATCCACGCGGATCGCGAGCTGGACTACCAGCGCCAGTTCAACCCGCGAGGACTACGAGCGCGCAGTGGAATACCCGTCAAGGAATACATTTCTTTTGGCCGGCGACTGCATCAGGTGGTGCCTCGCAGCGTATGAGTATCGACTTTAAGGCCGACCGATTTGATCAGTTCGGGCACAGTGCGCAGCAGAACAACGCCTTATATGTACTTTTTCACCTTTGCGATTTCCATTGGTCGGCAGTTGCCCGAAGGTACTGGTGCGTGTGAAGATGGCGAGTCACCGTGCGCCCGATTGCGGCACCGGCACGCGGCGCCACGAAGAAGGCAGATCACGCCCCTGGAAGTGACCTGCTCTCGATGCAAGGAAATTGGCCGAGCATCTGATGCTGATTGACCCTGGCCGCAATGACGTGCCCGGTAGCGCAGACTGCAAGGTGCGGTCACCAAAAATGGTCATCGAGCGCTTTCCAACGTGATGCCATCGTTTCCTCCACGGAAGGGCCAGTTGCTCGGCACCTGAATGCCATGGATGCCTGGCGTGCGAATTTTCTGCCGCAGGACCCTGTCCGGGCGCACGATCCGCGCGATGGAGATCATCGATGCAGCTGGAACCGGTCAAACGCGCGTCTATGGCGGCGCGGTGGGTTACTGGGCGTGGAACGGCAATATGGACATCCGCGCATGCAATCCGTACGCGGTGATAAGAACGGCGAGCTGCACGTGCAGGTCGGTGGCGGTTCGTTTCGCCGACTCGGTACCGGCCTTGGAGTGGGAAGAAACATCCAAAAACGTCGGTGCGATGTTCCGGTGTTGGCCTGGGCCGAACAGTCAGTCGAGTGAGGAAAAGACATGTTATTGATGATCGACAACTACGATTAGCATCTCATCAAGCTCCATTGTGTCCATGGAGAAAGTGTAAATCATTGATTTTTAATAGATGTAATTCTTGATGGTCCTGGTGAAGGCTAGACAATCTGCTGCAGAGTGTGTATATTTTCTGTGTATATAGGCTCAAAGAGAAGGTGATATACACACTGGCCATGAACCTGCTCTCGGCAGGAAGGTCGAGCCATTCTTCTCAAAAAGAAACCGTACTGGCTAAGGACGGGGGCAGTCGGTTTCTGTACGTCCAGCCCAGCGGAAGCAAGTTGTGGCGCTAACCGCTATCGGCTTCGAAAGCCTGCCATCTACGCGATCGGCTAAGTACGCCCCAGGTCTTCGCTGGGAGGCGGCGCGGACCGAGCGGGAATCGCGCGCGCGAACTTCGTTCAAGAAGGGCGTACATCCCGTGGTGGGAGAAAGAGTCAACTCTCCACTTCAGCTTGAAAAGAACGAGAACACCTTTGAGCGCGGTGGCCCGCAGATGGATGGCGAGCAACGTGCCAGTGGAGCGAGGCTACGCCGATCAAGTCAGGCGCACTTTGGAGACGACGTTTTTTCCCAAAAGTGGGCAAGCTGCTCAGCTCAATCGGACTGCTCAACCTGCGCCCCGTCATTAGGGTGTTTGCGGAGCGCGGCGCTCACCGTTGCGATTGATCAGGCAATTGTGGCAGCACTTTCAGCATACAGCGGCGGGTGAAGAGCTTTGCGACCCAGCGATCCGCGGCGCTGCTGAAACGGTGGTCAAACGCCCCGAGTTCGCACCATCCACACCGCTACCGTGGCAAGAGAATCCGAAGTTCCTTCCGAAACGTGTGAGTGATGGCAAGGTTACCGGGTCACTGTCAATTGCCTGCGCTTGATGGCCCTCCTCTTACGCCGCACGGCCGAACTGCGGCAAGCGCACTGGTTCGATTCGATCTGGAACAGTGCGATGTGGGCGGTTTCCTGCGGGGCCATGAAGATGCGCGACCCTCACATCGTTCCGCTTCTCGAAGCAGGCCATCGTTGCTGTTGATAAGACTCAACACGCTGACAGGCGGAAGTAAGGTGCTGTTTTCCGGCTTCAGGAAGCCGGAACGGTGATGTCGGCTAATGACGCTCAACAAGGTGTTGGAGCGGCATGGGCTACGGTGAACAGTTTTTCTTCGCATGGCTTCCGCTCAACAGCGACCACGCTGCTCGCTTGTTGAGCTACCCCGAGAACCGGGTTTGATCTGCAATCGCCCACTCGAAGCGGAAGACAGATTCGTCGGCGCCCGCCCTACGACGCACACCAGTACAATCGCATCGCGAAGATCATCATGCAGGATTGGGCGGACATCCTCGATGCGATGGCTCTGTGGCGATTCGATGAGCGAGGTCATGGAAACCTTCGGTGGCCGCTTGTCGAACGGTGGGGGGCTCCAGGGCTTGCTGCTGGTGTTCATCGAGCGGGAAGTGAGGCGCGTCGGGCCGAGGCGGCTTCCAGTGAGCATTGAGCGGCGCGTCGAAGAAAGTCCTCTTGAGGCTCCGCAGGGCAATCGTCGGTCTCAATCAGGTAGGCGGTCACGATCATCGGTGGGCGCTCGCCAGCGGTCCGCAGGCGATGCCCTTGGGATCTATACCGGCAAGTCTGTGGATGGGCACGGTGATTCCGTACCCCGCTGCGAAGCGTCATGGCGACCTCGAACGTACTGACGGCTGCTTCGGCGTCCCACAATTCGTTCTCGAATGCGCTCTGTGCGAGCGTGGCGCACGAACTCTTCGGCCGTTGATCGCGCGTAGATCAGCGCTGTTTGAGCGGCTTACCTGGCAGGGTATATTCCCGTAGGCCAGTCAAGTGGGATCGCTTGGCCACAGCGACGGCCAAGGTTCGTGCCACAGCGTTCGCAGACCAGCCCGGCCACTCCCGTGGTGGGCGGCAGAACCCCAACGCGAGTCGAACCGTACCAGGTTCGTCTCCTGTTGTTGTTCGCGGTGGCCGCCTGTGTCGAATCAGAACGGCCAGGGTGTCCGGTCTTCGCGCGCTGTATGGCGAGCACGTCGCGAGTTGGGGAGGAACCATCGCCGAGGACTGCCAGACGGATTTCAGTGGAGACGTCGACTCGATCCTTCAACGTGCAACTTCCGAAGGCCTAAAGCAGGAAACTTAATCGAATAAGTTAAGTTTTTTTAACGTGTTTATAATCGTGCCACTGATCGACGCTTTTGGCAATGCAAAAGCGATCGATCCAAACGCGGCCGACCAGCCGGGACAACACACATCGAAGCGGAACCAGCGATTCCAGCGTTTGGGGCAGTGGGCGGGAGGAAAGAACGGGACCAGGGATCGCACAGGAAACGCTGGCCCATCTGGCCGGAATCGAGCGGTCGCACAATGGCCAAGACTCGAGCGGGTGCGAGCACATTC
>Ga0163217_1048173_pt1 | contig 19832 bp, 24 predicted proteins | sample SynspAceP_FD_185933 | JGI IMG/M metagenome (GOLD analysis project Ga0163217, IMG submission 185933) | Saline lake microbial communities from Ace Lake in Antarctica - Synechococcus sp. Ace-P (PacBio error correction) | ecosystem: Environmental > Aquatic > Non-marine Saline and Alkaline > Saline ...
AAGCAAACGGCCAGCGCCTTTGGGTGGCGGATCCTGAATTCAAGACCGCGGCAGCTTTCAGACCCTCGGATGTCGTTCCATCTGAATACTTGGTGTCCCGCGCCGCGTCTGACATTTAATGCCGGCGGTCTTTTTGCCCAAAGGGGCCCGAGATCGGGCGGGGCTGTGCCCTGGTTAAATCGGGCCTCGTGTTGATCCACGGCGGCAGGAACCGGGATGCTGGTGCGACATTCCGGTGCGGTGTTTCAAAAGGACTTCGATGGCCGTAAATGCGTTTGTTGTGCTTGGTGATAGTTGATCAGTCTTGGTGGAATAGATGAAGTTTGAATCTATGTTCCGCTTCAGCCGACCTTCGCTTTTGCTGCTTGGGTGATTCGGTCCCTACCGGCGGATATCGAGCGCGTGAAAGGGCGGGCTTTTGGCGGCTAGGCCCCCCTCTTGTTGTAGGGTAATAATCTTTGGCATCCATAGCTGAAGTACTTCTTCCGGTGATTGGCTTGCTCGGATTAGCCGAGGAATTTTCGCCCTTCTTCGGACTTAAGCAGGCTTTGAGTGCCCGAGGCGGCGGTTTTTGGGCTATGTTTCGAAGGGCATATCTATCCGGTAGAAACGGGAGGATAGTGGGAGAGCTTGGAGTAACTGCCCATCACCCCCACGTACCGATGTGCAGGTTGTAATCTCAGTAAGGGAAACGAAACCTAAGCCAAATATTCCGTTCTTTGTCTTGTTTTTGCGTGTTTCAATTGTTTGGCAGTAGTTGATCAAAAATTACCTGGATACGCACTGATTGCCTTGATGAAAGTACGTTCCCGTACTTCTCTCCGCCTTGCGTGAAGCGGGCAGGCATAATCGGTTTTGAAGCCCTCGCGCCTCTCGTTGGCTTAGCTTCGCTTCTGCTAACGCTCTTATCGTTGGGAAGCGTGGCGAGGCAAAACCCGCCGGGCAGGCCAGCGCTTGCGGTGCTGGAAAGACGTCGTCGTCGCGGGCAAGGTTGCGGCCGAGGCTCGGGCACTCTGCCTCTTCCAATTTTATTCGACCTTTTTCGCCGGAAATTGCGGGATTCTCGTCCGGGGCTTCGAACCGCTCGGCGCAAATGTTGTCCTTCACGCTCGGAAAGTGGTGAAGGTCTGTTGGGCGAAGCGATCATAACAGCGCGAACTTCCTCATGACGAGTCACGAGCTTGACGGGGATTCATAACCAAGATCGTTGCAAAGGACATTTCCCGCGCACGACCTTCTGCTTGCCGGTTTCTCCTTGCAAGGTCCCTTTCAGGCAATGGCGTCGGGCGTGTCAAAGAAAGAATGCCCTCGCCTGGCGCAATTGGCTTCGCGGACGAGACGCAGGGCACGCTGTTCTTTCGACGTGGCGTCGGGATCATCGGCCTAAGCCCCGCCCGAGGAGGCGTTCTCCTTGATGAAGACGTGAAGAATCTTCGTAAACCAGCGTACATAGGGCCGCACTTCGCTGGATATCCTGCGGACCTTACGCTGAACTTGGCTATCATGTTCCCCACGCCTCGAGTGATCAAAGCGCGAAGGGCTATGTGCCGGCAGCACCGGGCAACGCGATCTGATCGCCGTTTTCCCGTGAGGAATTGCGACTTCACAATTTGGAACGAGCTGGACGTGGCCCTCACGCGCCTGAATAGCGGGCCAAATGCTCAAGGCGTCCTGCACCGTGATAAGACGGCAGCGAGAAGGGGCCGGACAAGCACTATACCGATGCAATACGGGGCGGGTGAATCCGAAGTTCATTCTCACACGATCACCCTGTGGCCGCTCATCGTGCAAGACTATGCCGCCAAGAACGCGCGCGGCCCGGGAACGGGCTTTGGCTCGGGCTTGTGGCCGGGGCAGAGTTGCCCGCAACGCTCTCTGCCCGCTATTACATAGGCGCTCCGAATCCTGATTAACCGGGGGGTATACGGGCAGAACCCGCGCCCGCCTGACCCGACCGCGCGAAAAATGCGCCCGCTTATGGGCTTCGACAAGCCGGCGAGGTCGGCCTTCAAAAATTCCGGTTTCGGATACGCAGGCAATTACAAGCCAGTTCGGCAATTCGGTTTGCCGTGCGTGATCGAAGCCGTTGCGCGCACAGTCTGCCCTATATCGCGGCCGAGGCAACGCAAGACCCCGCGCACCTGCAAAGGCGGCTTCCGCTCGTTGGCTGACGTTGTGGACGCCGCGACTCGAAGCCGGATGATGGCGGGCAATCCCGAGGAAGGTACGAACGGAGGGCCGGGAAATGATCTTCCTGCCGGCGGGGGCTTCAACGCCGGGGCTGCCCGGTCCGGCTGCAGGTGAAAGGCGCCCTTGCCGGGTCGCCGATCTGGTTGTTTCCGGGCCGCCGCGCCCGGCGAATATTCGTTCACGGCTGTTCTGGCACGGGCACACTCTGCTCCCTGTGTCCGTGTTGCCTGCGCACTGAGGGCAAGAGTTTCTGGCGCGCGAAGAATTCAAAGGCAATGCACCGTGACGATGCGGGCCAGAGGCTGCGCTTATGGCGTAACTGGCTGGCGGTTTCTGACGGATCTGGGAATCGTTGCCCTCGAAGGGGCGCGGGCCGGCTGCCCGTGGAGAGCCGTTCTTGTGAAGCCGCGCTGGGCGGAATGGCTTGTGAATTTTGGCCCATGGGCCGAGACGTATTGCAGGGGGAAGTGCGTATGGCGGGTAAGTGATGTTTGACGGATTGGCCTCGCAGAATGTTTGCGCATCTCTGACAACGTCGCCCTTTGGCGTCAAAGCGGCTTTCCGGCAAATGACACGCTCGCCAACCGGACGCCTATCAGGCAGGCCCCTATATCCCTGAAAGAGTTCCCTGTTCCGCATAATTTTCCCGGCGATCAAATTCCGGGACGGGACGGGTAAGAACGCCTGATGCACTGGTTTGAACTGGCGGTAGATTCGCACGATGGACGTGCGCTAAGGTTGCTGCGCGATCTATCTCTTATTTCCAAGCGTTTCTCGAGGGGCATGCCCAATACGGGCCGGGAATGTGAAACCCTGCTTGACCCATTTTTGGCGTGCGGGTGCTTGCGGCATTCTTGGACTGCCGGGAGAGCACTTGGGCGCGACTGACGGATCTTGCTTTCTTCCGCTGGTATTCGAGAAGCGGCGCGTGCCATGCCCGCTTGTCCATGTCTGGGTTGTGCCGGCTTCACGAGACATTGTGAGGAAGACAATTTGCCGAGGGAGCGGGTTCGGCCCGGTGGATTTGCCCGGGCGCTTTGTCATTGTGGTCCCCAGAGCAACCCCGGGCTGTTCCCGCTTCTTCGTGCGGCTCCGGCCGCCCGGTGGGCTGGCTGGAATGGCTCTGATTGATTTTCCGCCCGCAATGGCTGGCACAGTTCCCTGCAATCAGGCGCGGATATTGTGCGTCAAGACGGTGGAGTCTTCTGGCTCTCGAACGATGCCATCCTCCCGTACAATAGGCGGCCTGTCTGCGGCGGCGCATTGCGAGTTTGACATCTTTCGTGCTTGGAAAGAGGCTTAATCGAGTCGTTCGGCGATCATGGCCGGATGTTCACTTGACTTTAGAGCGGTTTTCATTTCCCCCGCGGCGCAAACCGTCCTGCATACGGCGCCAAGGCGCGCTGGGCCGATCTACGTGGGAACGTGCACATGGCGCGGGGAAATTATTTCCTGATTGAGGAGGAGGGGTTTCCCGCGAGGGTGTGGGATTTTTCCACACGGGCCGCAATCATTAACCCTTGGCAAGCTGCCGGTATTTTTCCTGTGTTCCCTCGCAGGCCGTCCTTGACGCGACCTGCTTGAGCTTTTTCCATAGGTCCCGTGTCTTCGGTATGCTTCGCTAACGATAGAGCCACATGCCGCGAGGCCGCTGCGGCAGGTGATCAATCGAGGCAGCCGGATTTTCCGGTGAAGGACACTGGTGTGAACCTTGCATGGATGGGCGTCCTCCGAGGCTCAGTTCTTGCGAGATGACTGCAGGCCAATGTGCAGCTTTGTCCGTGCGGGCGGCGACCCTATTAGCCAAAGTTCCCGGTCAGGCATCGGACCTTGACATTTATTGAACGTCTGTTGTAGAGTTTCTTGGGGGGATTTGAGAATCTTTTGCATCAAGCCTAATGGAGTGTCCCTTAATGCACGGACTTTTTCCCACTGGGTCAGGAGGCGCCCGATGCACTGTGGCTATCACCGGGCTGACGCGGCAGAAACTTGCTGCAAAGCGCGACAAATTCAAAAGATGAGAAGTCCTGCGTCCAATCAGTTGGATGAGAAAACGCGGGTTTGGGGGCAACGTAGGTTGGGGCGTTAGGCCCGACTGGAGGGGCCCAAACCCGCGTTTTTTTCTGCGCCGTTAAATGGGGGGTCCTGCCGGTCGTGACCGGTTCGGATAGAAGACGGTTTTTCCTGTGGTTGAGTCGTTCATTGGCCGGCCGCCATGGCACTGATCAGAGCAGACGAGGCTTTTTCATTGAATGCCTTCAGGACAAACCCCTAAACCTGTTCCCTTGTGGCCGCCGCCAAGGCTGGTCTCGAGCCCCGGCGATCCGTGGCTATCGCCTGCAGGGCCGATCCGATCCTGCGTCGCAAAAGAAGGCTCTGCGGAGAGACCGTCCCCGGACCCCTGCTTTCGTGATATTTTTTTCGACGACCGAGGTTTTTCCTTTTGCCTACTGTTGCTTGAGTCTTGTCCCTCTGGTCGCTGCCGGTTGCGATCTTCGAGAACTTCTGCGCCGATACCCTGATCTGAGTGCCGGCATCCGTCGTTCTTTACGCTGGTAGCTGGCGGATTGACGGGCAATGGTTCGCGGAAAGCACGGCCGCCGGAGACAGGAAAGTGATCTTTCGCAGACCCATGTGTTCCGGGCAAGGATGGCCCTGTCGGACTTCCACCGTACATGAACAAGCCATTGGCGTGAGCGTGCGCCGTCGTTTCATTGGTGAGAGTCGGCTGTAAATCACTTCTCGGGTCTGGCCTGAGTTCCTGGTTGTCTGGTCATCGCTCCTATTGGTCGTGCTGGGTGGCGAAGAGCTATGTGCTGCTGGCACTGAAGTGCTTGCGGGAGAATGCCCTCTTTGTGTCTCTCTTGGGGGCGTCGCCTGCGAATCACCGGACCGAGCAGCCTTCGTTCGGTCCGCTTTCGAAGAAATTCATGAGCATATCACCTTCAGGAAGATCTGACGATCGAGGTGGATGCGCTGTGTAGCGCATTGACTGGCATGAACGCCATCTTGGTTTGCGCATAGTCACAATTGGTGTTGGCCCAGTTTGGAACGGGGCGATCGAAGGCCCCATGTGCCATCGAATGCGGGGGCGAGTTGGCCGAAATGCGCTGATCTATGGCGTGGGATCGCAGGACTTTCGAAGGAAATTCTGATTGGCTTAGTGCGGGCTGCTTCATTCTGATGAATCGTAGGTGCGGATTCAACCATGCGCGCATGCCAAGCGCTTATCGTATGTTGAGTCGCTGGTCTCAGTCGTCTCGAGTTCCCTTTGCCGCGCCCGGGCGGACTCACGGACTGGCGAGAGTGTTTTAACGGGTGCGCGTGGGCACCTTTCACGGGTGCGGCTCTTCTGCTTGCGCATTATTGGTTCCTTTTTTACACCGTACCATCTCCGGCTGATCGGTCATTTCCCGCTTGCGTTGGTGGCGGATCTTAAGCGATGATCGGGGGCTTTGTATTTGCTCCTCGGAGCGGTACCTTTCTGTGACGCCTGGCCTGCTGTCCGCACTGTCGTACCCGCCACGGCCCACATCGCATTTGTGGTCAATGTACCACCAAATGTCATCCAGTTCGCTTCGCAAAAGGCCATGGCGCTGATGGGTTGGTTTTATTCCGGTGCGATCATGCTGTTTTCCGCGGCAGGCTTTGTCCGCGCACACTGTTCGCGGTCAGCTGGAACGGGCCGACAGAAAAGGTTCTGGCCTGCCGCATGATGGTTGATCTTGCGGCTGGCGCTGGCCGCATTAACGCGGCTGCGGAGCCCGTTAACTGGTCTCGCTTCCACCTCGAAAGAGTGATCTTTCGTCAGAAACGGCTGCCCGACATCGTTAGCCGCTGCGACCGTTGCGCTTTTTGCTCCGTTAGCGGGGGCAGTCTGCCTGGGGTCGAGGTGCAGTTACCTGGGCCGATCTGTCGGCTCTATGCGACCAAGCGTTCTGGGCAATACGCCGATGATCGACAGGATGGTAAGCAGCATGACATCGAACGATATCTGACGCTGACCCGCCTCACCCTTGTGCGCTGAATGAATTTGCGCCTGCCCCGCGATCAAGGCCCTCTGGCCGCGCTTTTGCCGACAGGCCGATATAAGAGGGTGGCGCGCTGCCGCGTGCCTGCTCAGCGCTCTGGTTGGAAAACTACCGAGCTTGGCAGAACGTGGACTTCGGACCGGCCCTGCGTTGAGCGCTCCTATCGTTCAGGCACGCCCCTGCTTCCGGCATAGAACACTCGTACAGCATGTCGACTTCACCGCCGTCCCTATGCTGTCCAAGGCTGCACATCAATCGCTCATCACCGGGCCGGTGAAGCAGCTTGGGTCGGAAAGGGCGCCAGACTATCCTGTTCGTTTGGGTCGCCTGGGGGTCGGCTTAAGATGCCACCTCAGTTCCGCCTATTTGGGTCTGGCAGACTCATCGAGAACGGCCCTATCCGTTGCGTGCTCTTCACTTCCGCACTGACCGATCTGTGTCCAGAAAGCTCCATAGAGGCCCGCGCTGAGATCTCTTGCGCTGGAAGCGCTATCGCCAAGTAAACTCGCAAATTTTGACTTTCTGCTTTGTTTTTTCCTCGACGATCAGATCTTGGCCTTTTCTTACGGTCACCGAAGGATCAGTGGCCCGAGATCCCCAGCGTGGCTGTTTTCGAGACTGATCAGGCGCCCGAGTTTATGTATCGATTTTGTTGTAGCAGCGGGCGCCTCCGATGCTGGGATGGCACGGCGTTGTGCAAAGCCAACCTCTTCGGTGGCATGGAGTATCGATATTCTTCCGCGCCGACCCGCCCATGACGTTCTTCTTGGCTCGTCCGTCTGACCGCGATGGTCACCACGCCTCACAATGCCTTTTCGGAGGATGAATGTCGATAGATGCTTTTTAATCCGGAGGAAGGGCCGGCACAGATAAGGCCATGAGATCAAGTCCGAACCCATTTCGAAATGGAGTCGTACGACCTGAGCCGACTAAACAACGCAGCCGCTGTATTGAACGCTCCGCGACAATCAAGCAGGCCACAAAACCTTCCTTCTCCTGCGACATAACTGATCAGTGCCGAATTCTCTATTGCCCGTCGCGGCCAAGGATTTATCATTCCGTTTGGCGCGCTTGTCTCTCATGCCAGATTTGTCGGGCGCTAACCACTTGCTCTTTAGGTTATTCCGCTCTGCAAGTCCATTGGGCTGAGGTTCTTGTTTCTCATTGGCGGAGGTTTGACGAGAATAGTGACTTTTTCCGTTTTGTCCAACAACTGCCTGATCTGCATCTGGACGTGCACGCGCCTGATGCTCGTTTGGCGCTTGTGCGTGCTCCTGACCTGCGGCTGAGGGTGGTGGTTTTGTCCGCCAGTTCGCAACTGCTCTGTGATCCCGGGTTATTGTTGATTCTTTGCCTGTGGGCCGGGTGAGGGTGCGGTGATGCGCTGCGGGTGATTTTTGCGTGGTGATCTGTTGGTTGAGTGGGTCGCGGAAACTAATGGCAGCCAAAACTGCCGCGTTTTTGATGAGTTCAGGTTGAGCTGCCCTGTGTTGTCCGATTGTGTCGGGGCATTCGCGACGTTTCAATCTTGCGCGGCAACCATAGATGGCGGCCGTCGAAAATGTCAGTCTTGCTTTTGAGTGGAGCCACCGCACTGTCCAATAGTTGGTTCGTTTTTTGATCAATGTCCCGGCACCCGGAATGAGTTTCCGTAGGTGGGTGAGGTTCATAAGCTAGCAATCGTCGTTCCCTGGTGCGCATCTTTGGGTGTCTTTTGCCGAAGTGCGCTGTTACGCGAAGCCTGGGCTTTGCGTCGTCTATGATGCCGGCGCCGGGGTCATTTTTCTACGGGGCTTTAACATGCGGGATAATTGCACACTAGCCTGAACTGGTCAGCTGAGGGCTGCATGATGTCTATCGCGCTTCCCCGCGTCATGCGATCTGGTATGCTCATGGCTATGACTTATTGGGGCGTCTGGGGTCCATATCCACAAGCGGGTGTCCGAAGTAAGTCTGGATTGGTCCTGGATAGTAAGACGGTTTTTTTCGGCCGTGTTTTGGGAGATTCGTTCATGTTGCCTAGGCCGCCATGTCGAACTGATCTAACAGATTGAAGGCTCTTTTCCATGACGCTCAGATCAAACCCAAGCCCCGTTCCCTTTGCGCTGCCAAGGCTGTCTCAGCCTAGTGCGAGCGGGCTTATGTTTCGCCTTCAGGCCGATCGGCAATCCGTGCCGTTCCCAAAGACGGTTTCGCGAGCAGACGTCGCCGGACCCGCGTTTCGGATACTGTTCGAACACGAGGTGCGTTGCCTACTGGCGCTCGAAGTGCCTTCTCGCTGGTCTGCGGCCGGTTTTGGCGTATTTCTTTGAAGTGAACTTCTTGCGGGCCGAATACCGCTGGATCTTGAGCTGCTCGGCACTTCTTGTTCGGCGCCGCTGGAGCGGCGGATTACGGCATTGGCGCGCAATAAGGCACGGCCCGAATCAGGAAGTGATCTTTCGGTCAGACTTCTGTGCCGGGCAAGATGGGCTGCCGGAGCTTGGTCCACCGGACGATTAACAAGCAATGTGGCGTGAGCGTGGGCCGGTCAGTTTTTCTGCTGAGCATCGCTGTGATCACTTCCGGCTGGCTATTTCCTGGCTTGAGTCACGCCCATTCGTGCTGGGTGTGGTGAGTTACCACCATGTCATTTTCATTCGCTGCGCGAAAAAACCAATGGCCCTGAATGGTGCTGTGTTTTTTTTACCTTTTTTTTGCTGACCAGTCTGGTTTTCCGTCGTTCAGGTCTTTCCGTGACGTGTTCGTTCGTCATTTGGCTTGGATACGGCAACCCAGAAAGGGTGGCTTCTGCCGCATGATGGTTGATTCTTCTGGGCGCTGCTCATGACGGTGGCTGCGATTTTTGTCCTGAACTGGCCGCTCAGGATCGAAGAGGAACCTTCGTCAGAAACCGACTGCTCTGACATCGCGGCCTGTGCTGCGCCGCCTCTCTTCGCATCTTCTTCGTGCTGAACAGTCGCTGCCTTTTTCTCGGTCCGAGTTCCAATGTGGCCTGATCTGTCGGCCTATCGACCTAAACTTCGGGCATATTGCGTTCCGTTTTGACTTGTTTGCTTGCAGGAGGCCCGCGGCATTGAATCATACGATACGATATCGACGCCCATCTCCGCCTTCTACCTTGCGTTCTGAAGTGATGAGTTACGTCTGCCCGCGATCTTAAAGGGGCCCCTCTGGCCGCACTTTGCCGAACAGGTCCGATAAAGAGGGCTGGTGCGCGCTGGCGCTCGCGCTTCAGTGCTCTGGTGGTGATACACGAACCGGCAGAAACGCGATCGACGCCGCGTTTGAGCGCCAATGATGCGTCCAAGCACGCCTGCTTCCTCGGCAAAGACACTCGCCTTATTCCGTTTTCGACTTTTTCACCGCCGTTCCGATGCTCTCCAAGGCGTCAGGTGCCATCACTGCCATCTTTTACCTGTTGGGGGCCGGTGAACAGCTTGGGTTCGCCAAGGGTCGCCCAGATTTATCTTCTGCTGTTCGGGCCGCCGGGGGGTTCGGCTAAAGCCATCTCTTAGCTCCGTTCCATTTTTGCGTTGGCTGTGCAACTCATGCGATGAACGGCTATCCTTGTTCGTGCTCTTTCAGCTTGTCCGCAACATACCGATCTCTGGTCCAGAAGCTCAAACAGGCGTTCCCAATACGCGGAATCGTCTGCGCGTCGATGAAGCGCTTGAGTCGCTCTAAGGCTCGAATATATTTGACCTGCTGATCGCTCGACGACAGTCGGCTACGTCACCAAGGATCAGGCGCCGAGACCTAAGCGTGCTGTTCTGATGGCTGAATCTATTCGCCCGGATAGTTCGAACGTGGCGCTTCCAGATTGCCTGGAGTCACCGCAAACCAGCCCTTCGGTTGCGTGGAAATACGGATCTTCCCGTGTTGTTTTACTGCGGCCATGACCGCTGGCCGCTCGTCGAGCGATTGGGTCCACCGACGCCACCATGGGCTTCGAGATGAAGTGTTCGAGAAAGCTATCGGAGGAAGAAGCATTGCACAAAAGCCAAAGAGGATCAAGCCGACGTCTTCACGTAAAGACGGTATCGAGCGGACGTAGCGACAACAACGCTGCGTGATTGACGGCTCCGGCGACCAACAACACGCCACAAATCCCCTTGCTCTCACTGACAAACTATCAGTCCAAACTCAACAACCGTCGCGGCCAAGGATTAATCACCTGATTGTCGCGCTGCTCTCATTTCCAAATGTCCGTCGCTGACAGGGCGCAGCCCGGTGGGCAAGTATGTACATCTGTCGGTGCGGTGGAATGTCCGTAGAACTGGCGGAGCCGTCGCCGGATCTTGTGCGTGAAAGCATCTTACCCCCGGTGGTTTTTGGCGCGTCAAAGACGCCGTGCACGTGATGTCATTCGGCCAAGCCTTGTCGAGGCTCGGAGGCGCAGATCATCGAACGGATGGCTGGCTCGGTTACGTAAAACCTTCCCCGGCAAAGATACGCATGAGTCCGTAGGTCGTCACGTGGTCGCAAGGCGCTCCGGAAATCCTGGCATCTGGGTTCTATTTTCGCGTGTTCTCGCAACCTGAAGCGTAAGCGGCTACGGCGTCCTCACTATGCGGCGAGTGCTTTGAAGGCCTGAATGAAGCACCAAGGCATCAGGTCTTCGAGCGACTGTTGCGGGGTGGCCGTCAAGAGGAAGCGCAGAGTTTTCGTGTGGCGGCAATGTAGTCCCACCGGGTTCAGTCGGCCAATGTTTTAGCAGGTGCGGACGCAGCGAGGGCGAGCATCGCCCGAGTTTTCGGGCTCCCACCGTCACTTGCCGTTCGCGAAGAGCGCATTTTTTTTTCTTCGTGAGGGCAAGGTTCGGGTTGCGGATTGTTCTTCGGACCCTGTGGTTGGTTCCGGCCATCGCGAGGGTGCTCGTCGTTGTTGTGGCGTTTGAGAGTGTCTATCAGGGGCCGCCAGTGCCCCGTTTGCGCAACGTCGTGAGGGAGGAGTCGCCCGGGGTTGTGCGGGCTTTGTGCGGGCCGAGCCTCGGGGATGCGTATGCTCGAGCTCGATGGATGTTCCGCGGAGCTGCAGACTGCGAAGCTTCATCTCAAGGTGCCACGGCTTGGCGGCGGCGGGAGTGATGGCGCGTGAGGATGCGTCGCGCGGGCGCAGTCCCGGCACAGCCGCGTCTTGCACGCGCACGGTTCGTGTTTCGACCTGATACAGCAGCGCGATCTGGGCCAGGGCATTGCGCTTCGGCGATGGCGGAGTCCCTGCGTTCTCGAAGTCTGCGGTCACGAAGCGGCTCGACGTTGTTGGGTCCTAGCGAGTAGACCAGTTTTTGCCAACGGGCCGTTGTCCCGCGCGCGGATCTCGGCTCAGCAGCGGTGTAGGATTGATAGGCCGATCGGGCTTGCAGAAAGCGACCCTGATACCCTGCGAGGAACGGTCAGCTGGATGGCTGCGTTCTTGCCGCGGCCGGGGCGTATGTGGATACGGAACGATGGTCGTTGGCCCCGACACCGTCCAATGAACCGCGCCTCATCGACACCGCACTCGGCCCGAAGGTAGCCCTGCTTCTGTGTGCCTTCCAGCCCTCGGTCCAGCACCTGCGCGCGGGTCTGCATCCACGAATGGTATGCGTCTCGCGCGGCGCCAGGATGGGCCGCGCATCTGGTTGATCACCGCATCAGGTGGAAGGACAGGCGCGGCTAACCCAATTGTCCAAGGGTGCCGCGATTCCAGATCGATCCGGCCTGCCGTGTTGAATTTGATCTCGCCTGTATTCGTTAGACGCAGATGGTCGTCCGAACTTTTTGCGACGATGACCAGGCGAGGGGAACAACGTGCCGTGGCAGCCCTGCCCGGCACGACAGGTGCTCGTGGGCGCATTAGCGCTTGCGGGCCACGGCTGCTGAATCTGAGGCGCCGGGACAGGCGTATTTGGGCCGGGCGGCGTCTTTACGAAGCTACTCTCGGAACTTGGGCGGGATCACATCGAGCCGCTCGGACACATCCTTCACCGATCCGGGCATCTCGCCCAGGGTTCGGCGAAGTGGGCAATTGTCGTGCTGGTCGGGGGTTCGAAGTCATCCGGCGTTCTGATCCGGGCGAGGTATGAGGTCGGGCAGGGTGGCCGCGATTGCGCGGCGTAGGCTGTAGCGGGGTATCGGTGAAGGCCTTTCCCCCGGCAGCGCGGCCTCGGCCGGTGTGGTCCTGCGCGGCTCGATCACGCCGCGGGGTTTTTTGAGCGCGGAGTTCGGCATCTTCGAGTGCAATGGGTTGATACCTGGGTCCGGCGGAGGTCAGCTTTTCTCGGGATTGGCGTTGCCAAACTTCTCGCGTGTGGCGCGGTGCGCAGGATTATCTTTCGCTAGCGCCGGTTGGGTCCCTCTTGCACTTCGGCGAGCAGCCGCCTCGACGCGTGTCGCCAAGCGTGGCTGCAAGGCACGGCATTTTCGGTGGGCGATAGAGCGTCGGTATTCTCTATGGTGTTCAAAGTGAAAGTCATAAAATCCGCGCCGTTCTTACCAGTAAGAAGACGGTCACTTCGCACTTTTAGTCACTCACCTGCTCCGCCAGCGACGAAACGCGCACGCTCCGGCCGGGGGAGCCCGACCGCCAGTCCCGACCCCTCGTAGCAACTTCCGGGGACATCTGCGCGGGTGCTGGACATCCTCATCACTCCGCGCCTGCACTGCGGGCCTGTATCATAGACTGTGCTCGTCTCCGAGTCGCTTGTGAACCAGCAGCCTACGGCCGGTTTGATCTCCAGTACCAGAAAGTTTAGATGTGCGGCGCGGCAGCGGTTTCGTACCGGAACGCAAAGACCGCCCCGCAAAACGGATCGTAGTCCGGGATAAACATTTCTCCTGCACCGCCAGGCAGGGGGGGTGGCGCAGTCGATGCTCTTGTGCGGAGAATTCACAGGGCCCGCGTCGCCTATAGGATTAGGAGCGCGCGTTCAACCGCTGCCCACCCTGGACGTAACATCAGCGATACATCGGCCGCCCGTGCCTGCTGCTTGTAGTTTGCTGGCCGCGTCGAAGCTGGCCTGTCATCGGCTGCTCAAATGGTTTCCTGGGCGCGGATCACCGACAGTTCCCACACAAATCCAATGCCGGATACCAGAGCCGACTGCGCCAGCGACAACCGGTTCGCGGATCCCCGACGACCTTATTGGGTCGGACGAAGCTTATTGGCAAGGCGCGGAGGCCACGCTTCTTTTCGGGCACTACGGCAGGGGTCCCCTTTACGTATCTGTTGGCGCATGGCGGTGAAATCTGCCAACGTGTCGGTGCCGGTGCTTGCGGCGCATATCGGCCGACTGTATATCACCGGCGGCATGTCAGGTATCTGGTTCCGTCCGCGATCCGCGTGTGCCCGCCCTCTGCCTTGGGTTCGGTGCGGGGCCGACGGATCGGACCGCTCGGTCCCTTCATCTTACCTCAAGGCCGGGAAATCACAAACACCGCTTTTGCCGTCCAAATGACGCCTCATGTTTGCGCGTGCTCTCTCCAAAGCCAAACCCTCCCGCTGCATAGGCTGCGCCAAGTTATGGCTCGGTCAAGATCAACAGATGGTCGAGAGGTGTCGGCGTGGCGCTTACCTTGAAGGCGCTGGGCCGATTAAGGCGGTGTTGTCCTCAACGGTGCTCTAGGACAGCGCCATCTGCAACGCTATCTCGACAATTCGTGTTCCGCTGGAATTTCCGGCGGGCGACACTACGCGCGGCCGCCTTCGAGTAGTTCGCTTGCTTTCGGGATCGTGTACTGTGGTCTCGCACCGGCAAGCCCTATCGTCCGCGATTTCGTCGAATCATGCGGCTCTGGGGAGAGGTCCGTAGTTTCAATCGTAAGATCCTCTGCGTTCATGCATCGCCCCAATAACGTCCAAGATTTATGTGGATCCGTGGCCGGGCGCCTCCAGGGACAGGCGAACCAATTGAGTCTGCTGTCATGGCCGAATCATGTTCGTTCTGGCCGGAAACAAGAGAGGGAATAATGCCTTCGATTGGTAGGATTGTCGGCCACTTGCATAGGGTCCAATTGCAATTGGCCTAGTCGTTGCGCGTTAGTCGGGCTCGTATGTCCATTTCGGCGTTCTCGGGGCTGGCTGGGTCTCTCAATGGATGTGGATCTTTGAAGCCGGAGGCCATGGAGTGTGTTCGTCGCTTCCCCATGGGTGGGTCAGATCCGCCCGTTCGGCAGCGGGTTAATTCGTCGCCGTACGGACTCGCGGGGTCGTGACGAGGCTCTCAAGATCGCGTGCCTCATGGCGCGCCTTCGCTGATAGTGTCCTTCGCGGTCTGGTCGACCACTTTCATGAAAGCGCATTTGCTAGGCTGGGTCAGCCTCTTCCTATGCCAGATGTCGTCGTAGCGGACGCGCTTGGATATAAGGCCCGCGCTGAGTGGCTGTGCTTTGCTCGCCGCAGGATTCGCCTTCAAGGGAGCGAGACGGCTCGCTGCCCTGTGTTCGGTGCCGTTTTTGGTCTTGGTTGGGTGAGGGCGACTCGTACTGCGCTCCTTTGGCGGCCTCGGGACGCGTAAGATTGACCGCAGGCCTTCAAGGTGCTGGTTGGCTGCGGCTTCACCGAGCATTATTTGACGGGGGCCGGTTGCATCGTGCCGCGGCGAGCCATTGCTCCATTAGGGGATAACCGCAGTTTGTATGCAGTGGACGTATCGCTAGTGCATGCGCAGTATAAGTTGTTGGCTGCCTCCCAGGCGTGCTGCGAGCATACGCATGGCCCGGAATGGTGAAAGGTCGGCCCGTAGTGCATCTCAGCGTTTCTTCGCCCGCGATGTCCCTGGCAATTTTGGGCAGTTTTTGGTCGAAACCTGGGGAACGAGAGTGGAGCGAGGCGCTCAGAACAGAGTTTTGCCGTGAATTGTCTTTCAACGTCGGTCGTGTACGTTGAGGTGCGGCGGCGGACGAATCCTGCGACTGGCCATGCGTCGGGTCCGACCACGAGGCTAGGGTGCCGTTCGGGTCCTAACGCTTAGCCTTGCCCAGAAGCTCGGACTGCGAGGGGAGTCCATGAGCTGATATCTCGTCGAGGTCGCCTGGCATTCCGCGCGGAAGGGCACGGCTGATTGTAGGATCCTTTTCGTACTGGGCAATTAAAGCGTCACCGTTGATGCATAAAATTATCGTCTTCAGGCAGTCGAGAGACTTCCTTTCAGAGCGCGCGGACGCGGACTCCTTGCCGACGGGAGCCGGTGCGCCCGGTGTAAGGACGCCGCTCGAGTTATCATGATGAGTGATGTCGCCTTCGGCTGCCAGTAATTTGTCGTCCTACGGTCATCGGAGGGCGGCGGGACAGTGATCTCGGGTCTGTCTCCAAAAACCTCAGGGCGTTTTCTGGCTCGCGGCGTCAAGGCTTCGATGCAGCCGGGATCGAATCGCAGGAATGCACCGCCGGGGGCGGGCCCAAATGGTCGAATAGAAGGAGCGTCGGCCTCCGTTCGAATACGGAGGGACCGGCGGCTTCGAGGAGTGAGGCTCCGCTGAGGGAAAATTGCATGGTTCGCGCAGTTCGAGAGCATTCGTCGCTGTTCGAACGCGGTATCCGGGTTCGATGCACCCGACAGGAGTGGGTAAACGGCAGGGTGGTGCGGTGCGAGTTCGACGGTGAAGGGCAAAGTGCTCAGGGCGCGGGTAGCGCGCGCTCAAGGGATCGAGGGGTGAGGCCATCAGCTATGGCACGAAGGTGCTTTTTGGAGGTGGGAGCTTCTTCAGGGTACCGGGTTTGGCCCCGGCATAATAGCATCCTTCAGTTCCCAAGTGGCGCCGAGGTAGACCCAATTCCGACTATAGTGAACATGGGGTGCCGCTGCCTGCGACCGCAATGACATTGATGGACCAGCCACGCTCCGCTTCGTGCGGGTCTTCGTTAATATCCCGTTGATGTTCTGGAAACGCGTGTGCGAGGGTGGCCATCTAGCAAATCCTATTCTGATCGAGACGCACGCGTAAGTCGCCGGTGCCGGCTCGCGGAAAGCCGGCTGTCACCAGCCTTCGAGGATGTGGCGCAGACTTCGCTTTGCGGATTTTTGCTCAGCGGTTCTCGCTATAGGCCGCCCGCCACATTAGCTGATAGGCGGCAGAACCGCCTGAAGGATGTGGACCTGCTCAGCCGACGATGATTTCTGGTCGCGCCGGTTGTGATTTGGACGAGGGTTTGGGCGTGTATGCCGTGGATCTCATGAATCACCTGGCGCTTCGCCTGCGCGCATGAATGAGCGCGACAGGAGCTCGTCGAAATCGGATTTCGTGATCGAGGGATTTTCCTTCGGGCCTGGTCCGATGATCAGTCTGTGCGTATCGCAGAGTCGTCTGAGCGCCAGTATATTGAGCAACAAGAAGCACGATGCTCTGGCGTTGCCGGGCGAGGGAGCTGCGGGATGTCGACTTCGTCAGGGAGAGACTTTGCTAGTAGACGGACGGTGAGGTGGTGGCGTGCTTGAAGAGCTCCTGTGCGTAATCTGCTTCGACCATTCTACCGGATTCGGCCGGTTGCGTCGTGCGCATAAGGGCCATGCGAGCAACAGATCCCGCAGGTTTACTCGTTCTAAGTGAAAACGCCGTCATAGCGGTCCCCTTGCCACAATCAGCCGCCGTTCCGATTGCTGCCCAGAGCGGGCTTTGAAGCGCGCTCGTGCGCTGCCGTGCGATCGCGATACGCTGCCTCTCAGAGAGACGGGCCCGGTCTTTTGCGCCGATGCGAAAGCTCTTCGCTCCGCAATGGTGGGCCCAGGGCTTGGAGTCGCCGTATCCTTGCGATACTCTGATGAAGTTCAGCTTTTTTCAGCGTGCCGATAGAATTTTCGGTCAAGGCGCGCATATAGAGCGCTGTATAGGCCTTTCGCCAACGCGTCCTGTTCTTGATGATCGCTTCGAGAGACCCGGCTCATTAAGATTCAATTTCGCGCTCAGTCCCTGCAGCTCTTTCGTCGCGCTGGCTGCGCCCCTGCGCGGCGAGCGTGTAATGTCGGGTTTTCGAGAGTTTGATAGGGTGTGAATTCTCCTGTGCGCTTGGCGTCCGGTTTCCAGGGCCACTAATTATTGCGCACGGCACAGCTGATCAAGCGGCAAAACAGGGCTTTCTAGCCGCGTCATTTCGGCAGCAATCGGCGCAGCGCAATGCCGAAGGTCGGCCAGTGTCCAGCGAATGAGAGCGGCAGTTCGGATCGCCCGGGAGCGCGGCGTCACCCCGTTTTGAGTTTGCAAACACCTGCGCTGTCCCGCCCAGGCAATGTAAGCCGTGAGGCCTATTGTCGACGTCGCCTTTTGTAGATAAGGAGAAATTCAATCCCACTGTTCGGCGCCCATGCCGCTGTTGCGTGTTTTGGTCCTGTGCCTGGCGAAGCATCTCGGGAGCGCCCGTCGCAACATAACTGCGAACCTCGTCCTGCAAAGTAACAAGGTCCGGCGCCTGCTTTCCAAAATTAATTATATCCTATTTCTAAGACTTGCGCAGACTCGCTAAGCTGAGTATGGCGTGCAACCTGTGCTTCGGTGCCTTTGAACCGACGAGCTTCGCGCGATCGATCGTATAGTCGGCCGAACAAAACTTCTTCTTCTGCCCGACTTGGGAGATGAGCAAAGGGACGAGGCTATCTTTTTCAAACTACGGTCGCAATCCGATCCGAGATATCGGAGATCGACTTGGCCTCACGCTCGCGCGCCTGCTTGAACGTGGAGGTTCTGGTCACGCATTTTCGGCGAAGTCGAAGCGCCCACTCTTGGTTCATCCTGCGGGTGGATTCAAGATCACCGCTCGATCTCGTCAATAAGCCGTCCGAAACCCCCTTTCGCCGAGACAACTCTTCGACGAACTGCTGAGACAGATAGCGGGCGCGTGTAGGGGGGAAAAAAAAAAACCCCGGGGAAAACATGTGCCCATCGGCGTCGCCGTCCAATCCGATGCACGTGTAACCCTAGCGCCTCCCCCCCACTCAGAGTGGTCGTCGGCATTTCAATTAGCCGACGCGCTCGGCGAGGAACGAAGGGCTGATGCTCTCGTTCGCTTCCCACCCGTGGTGTAATGCGCATCCATGCCGCCGCGGATGACATCTGCGAGCGCGGTCCTTTCCCCGAGCCGCGTGCGCCGATGATGGCGACAAGGCGGGTTCAGTGGGATGTCTGGTGAGGTCGCCCATCCGCAATTTTTCGATTCTGACATGCGCGCTGACCTGAAGATGGTATCGCCGATTGCCGGCGGCTGCTCACCAACATAGGCGCGCCCTTCGGGATCAATGCAGGCTTGCCGGAAGTGTATCGAAACTCCAACGCGCCCTTGATCCACGAAAAACGGTAATCGCCGCGGTTTTGGCCTACTGTTTCTGGTCAGAGAATTCACTGCCATGCAAACAGGGCTTGCACACGTCGTTATCGATTCTCGCAGCTCTCGTGTCACGCCGCGCTGGGCCTATCCAGAAATTCGCGCTGCGCCGGGCTGCCTCGAAAGATGATGTGGCGAACTTCCTCGAATTTCCCTGGAGGACGGTGGTAATCAGCGCCTGACGAACCCGGGAGTGCCATCTCCAGCAGCGCCGGCAACGGCGAATCAGAATGTTCATTCTTTCGCCATTCGCTTTCGCCAATAACCTTGCGCAGTTTGGATCGAAGTTGACCTTGAATGCGTGGCATCCTTGCGGAGCGAGCGCGGTACGTTATTCGACTGGTCGCATCGTTTCCCCAAGCTTGATCAGTTCCCTCGCGAGTGCAATCGAAGCGTGTCATTAAAGGCATGGAACTGCAGGTCGCTTTAAGGATCGCTTCCACTCGTTGAGATGGTCGGGGTCCTTCGGGCGACCAAGAAGGTGTACATTCACGAAGCCCGAATTTCGCCGCAACCCATCAAGATCGGAGCTCGATGTTGGGCCCAATACTAGCTTTCAACGTCGGGCCAAGCGGCAGGCCGATTGCTGCTTCCGAAATTCCCTCGTAGGTTTTCGGTGAGTAATAAATCGGTACCGAAATAGCCTCCATCTTCGGGGTCAGAATTTCAAGCGAAGTAAAGTAAGCATCCCAAGGGATCGCTGCTCCGAACCTGGTTGTTGAAGGAACGGTAACAGGGGCAATGAATATCGCAGCTCCAACGGTGCCCATTCCGAACCACGATTATCAATTCGCCCCCTTAAAGCCGTCATTATTGAGACAATGTTTGCCACACTGGGCACGGAGTCGACGCATTGGCGCGCTTAAATCGAAAGTATTGCGTTCGGCGCAGCCTGATGGCTTGCCCTGACCTTGGCGTCCCGTCGTCGCTTGCTTGTGAAGATGAATCAGCAGTGGGCTCCCCGACCGCGAAGTTCCCTCATGAACCGATCTTGCCATGAACAGCGCTGATCGCCGAGGGGAAATGTGATCCTCCGGGATGGAACACATGGGTTCGACGACACCCGCTGGCGCGGCTTGGCATCCTGCGCGCACCTGATACCAGACCGAATCAGCCGGAAGGGCTCTTTCAAAGCGCGCGGCGACGATGTTTCATGACGGTGGGCCGAGGTTTCAAACCCTTGGGCCGGGAACCGGCAGGTATAGCCACGGGTCGCCTCGGCATCAGCTCTTGCCCCGGCCGCATGGGCGAGGCGCAGCGTTGCCATCACAAGCGGTCGCGCAGCGCGCTCGCGCCTCTACATCCATATGGCGC
>Ga0163217_1109075_pt1 | contig 19821 bp, 9 predicted proteins | sample SynspAceP_FD_185933 | JGI IMG/M metagenome (GOLD analysis project Ga0163217, IMG submission 185933) | Saline lake microbial communities from Ace Lake in Antarctica - Synechococcus sp. Ace-P (PacBio error correction) | ecosystem: Environmental > Aquatic > Non-marine Saline and Alkaline > Saline ...
GGGATTTCGTTCTAGAATTTGTTTTTTGAATTTTTAAGGGCTACACTCAATTAAAAAGTACCATGGACACTTTCAACAATTAATTTACCTGTACAGGTATGTTCCTTTTTATATTAATTTCAGACGAATGTCCCTATCGCTTGATATCTATTACAAGAGAATATAAACCCACTCAAAAACTTCTATCCTTTGCCTACCCCTTGGTTTGACCACATGTCTTTTCCACACAGTAGGCAGGGACCTTATTTGGCAAGGGCTTCAACAACCTACTAGTCAATAACTCCAAAAAAGAATAGTACATATTCCTCAATCACTGCGTTTTAAACTTATACTTTTGGGATATTTAAAAAAATGGTGTATGCCAGATTCTCTAGCACCCATCGTGATATATTTTCCTAATCATAATCACTAACCCTGATCTACCTTAGTTTTAGGTAACCTTGTTTAGTTTTCAAGTGTATGGATCAGTGCTTATCTGATCTGCTTATCGGTACTGCTAAATTGTTCGGGATTGATTGATGTCTAATTTTAATTTCCAAATTTCTCTAGAACGTTCGGAATACTGGCAAACACAAGCTGGCATGTATCACTATCCACTGGTAGACAATTATGTTTCTATATTCCCTTTGGGAAGGTTCAAGGAGTAAGGTAAAATAAAATCAATTCGTAATATTTGTATTAATTTTTGGTCAGTGGTTTTGGCATGGCTCCAATTGGACTTTATATTTTGGGGAGGCCTTTTCATTCTTAGCCCTTTATCCTGTATTTTATTGTAGAAATACGGTCTACAAGAATAGTGTTGTTGGTCAAAATAGTTATTGCCGCTCGACAGAAGTTTTCAGGTAACTCTACCTTTGGAATTGTTACTTTCAGGATTTTTCTAGGTCAGCTCTAAACCGATGGCCTTAACTTTAAATCCGACAGAATAGGAAGCGATTTTAAGTACGAAGCCTACCTGCATCCTAATGGGATAAATAGAATGTTAGATTTACTATAATTTTGGTGTTATTTTTGTGTTTTATGAATACCTCATCCGTAAAAAAACGAACGTAAAGCCCTTTGCTTCAAAATAAATATGTTCGATTTTTTGTATATCGTTTAGTGGTTCTTTCTAGTTTATGTGGTTTTACGATGATGGGTGGATAGATCCTTTATTTACTTTTCAATTTAAAAGCATAAAGATCTGATTACGATTTTAGAAAAGAAGTTAGCCCTTATGAAAAAGTTAGTTTTTTAAAATAGGTTATATATTACTATTCTTTTGCTCAAGCCTTGAAATTGGTTCGGTATTCATTTAGCCAAAGACACACCTAACAGATACCTTGATGAAAACAAGGTAGAAAAAAATGATGCCAAACCAAAAATGGATATCGTGACAGGAAAATAGAAGACAAAATTTTCTGCATATCACATTAATGCTTCGGGTAAATCCGTACAGAGAATTAATCCCTACCGAGAAGGTTTTGAGCTGCTTGGTAGGAGATTCTTTTATTGAGAGGGTTCATCAGATTATTACCATCATTGGAAAAATAAAATGAAAACAAAATACCCGGAATCGAAGTATATGAATGCTATGCAGGATAGAAATGGCTGGACCAATTACATCTAATTCATCAATATGCGATCAATTTAAGCTTATAGACGTGGTCCTGTTTAGGGCTTAAATACAATAATATTTTTGAACTAGGGCAAGTTTACGAGGTTGAGGGGCTATCGCTTGGCTTTAAATCACCGCTTAACAAACTAGCTTAAAAAAGTAAATTACTGGTGTATGGGAAAATTATAGGTATATTTTCTCCTATTCAAGATTTATTTATACTACCCGATTAATGGTAAACCCTGGGCCCCAATAATAACTAGTGCACTTGATATTGTCTAAGTGTAGGACGAATGAAGAGAATACTCAAAAGAAAACATTAAAAATTCTAGAATCACTTATGATTTTTATATTGGCTTTGATAAGGAGAAATTTTATTTTTTAATAGACGAAACAAGTGACGCCTACGTTTTTTTATCCAGTATTTTAAAGGAGAATAAGGTACAGTTTTATTACTATCGGTGCAGAATTAAAAAATTCAACAAAAATACCGACGCTTATTAATGAGCCATACATTGGAACAACTAATGGACAGAAATCGTGGCTCTAAAAAATAGCAAACCTTTTAGAGAAAAAGCGATAGTATGTCAATACGGCTATCGTTCCGCACTACACTTTAATGAACCTGGTAGTTGTTAGTTTTGTTTATAGTCTCAACGCAAGAAAAATATCTTATACTTAAACAAAAAAAATAACAGGGCTCCCTAAACATCATTTTTTAGTTTTATCTTGGTTTTTAAAGCGTCTAACACTATCAGACAATATCGGAGTATATTAGTGTTTGGCCTAAGGCTTAGTCGTTGTTGTTTTTGGCGCCTTGGAATTAGAAATTCATTTTGGCTAGCTGGTAAATTCACTCACTACTTTTTTCTAAAGCAGTATATAAAAAACTCATATGTAAACCTTTTAAATAATTAAACTCTTGATCATGTATATTAAATTTCAATGGAATTCTTGTTGAATGTGGCATTTGTTTCATTTCTATGCTCCTAGATCCCATTGGGGATAACAGTAGGCTTTTTTTTGAAATTTCGCCTAATTCGGGTAGTATTTCGTTCAATTTTTTTGGCTTTAAATACTGCTTAAGTTGTATTTTTTAGTTTCTACATACCGGCAGTCCTTGTTGAGCTATGGCTTTTTGAGAATAATATATGATGCTGAAACCTATAAATAGCATTGCTCCAACGGCGTTTGTAAATCATACCCTCCAACGCATTCAAACAAAAGATACTATTTTTGCGCACCATTCTACTTGTTTGTAAATGCCTCAATAATGGCCCAATCCAAATTTAGAGTATATCATATCATAGGAAAACATAGCACTAAAATAGAAGATTTTGTCAAATGATAATTTTATATGAAATTCTATGGGCTCGTTTCGTTGTAATCACGAATAAAGGAATGCTTGTTTGTTGTTGATTTAGCAAAGCTTGGTTTTTTTTATAGCTCCAAGCCCATTGGGCGATGTCTTTGTGTTTTTTTCATTGCGTTCGGTAAACCTGTCTGGATCATTCGCCTAAAGCATCCATAAGAAAATGGTAATTTTTCTCTTCTGAAGATTCTCCATGAATACAGGGCATAGTTGATGTTAAAACTAGCGTTCTAACCTCTTTCAAACCGTCGGACAATACACTGCGGTATTTGTAATTTGAATTGGCCCTCAAGATAGCTTCAATAGGCTTTCTGAATTTAAGTGTATGGGCATAACCCCAATTCGCTTGTGCTAATGATATGGTGGTTGTAGGTTCGCATCAGTAGTTTGAAGCTTAAAATAATAGGTACTAGTGACATGGAACTATACACACCAACTTCGGTTGTGAGTACGAATTTAAAAGGCGTATTCTCTAACCATAATAATCACATCAGTGATAAAACTGGCAATGCTTCTCCCTTTTATAAGATGGTGTTGAAAACTTATATGTTGTTTGATGCAGAAGCTGTGGAAGTCTATTTTTAATTAAGTGCACTACTAGTTGCCTGAATGTTATTTTTTCCTTTTATAATAAACGTATTTTCAGAGTTCCATTTTTGATATACCTGAACAATTTTTTCAGCTCCAAGTTTTTATGAATAAAAACCCGAAGCTATTTCATAAAAAATAAGGTGAGCTATAAGGACTACCTCGTAGGGGTAAATTTTACTTAGGTCAGGCTGCATTGGTGATCACATGAACTTCCAGCACCGGAATAAGTAGTTTTTCCGCTTTTCTTTAGGCTGCCTTATTTTATACCAGCGCTTTACGCATTTGACCATAAAGAAGATGAAAATTACTTTTTTAGGGAAGCAATAAGTTTTGATGTCTAAGGATCGTTTTGTGCTTCTTAACTAAACTTGGCTTTTAGCTTCGCCAAGGGAATTCTTGCATGATAATAATGTATTTTCATAAGGTATAGGTCGTATTAATCCATTGCCTCTTGTGAAAAAAATCCGCCCCTTCCATATCAAATAAGTACAGCTTATGAATCGTAACACAATGGGACGCAATGTTTTGGTGTTAAATGGCCCAAATTAACATGCCATAGTCAATATCAAAACAGCTATTAAAATGGAGCAAGTTGTTTTACCATTTAAAAAAATTAATGTAGATAGTTATGGGTTTGAGCCGCATGCGTATATAACGTAAATTGCAGCCCTTTTTCTAGCACCATCGTAAACATAATGTTCTTGGTAAATAGTCTAAATAGGCAACAAAATTACTTTTCATTTTTTGCCGAAACCTAAGGCTGTCATTTGTTTTAAAATCGTGAATAACGGTCCCATACTCGGTTTGTCGATAGCCCCATAATACATGGTATAGTGGGCCTCCAGACCAAAGACTAAACGAATTTGATGCCTTCCTTAACTTTGAGCTTCTTGCCTTACCCATTGGTTGCAAAATATACGCATCTGCTGTAGCATGTGTTCTAAATCAGCCAAATACCTGGTATAAAGGAGCTGTCAAGTGTTCTAAAGCAAGCTGATCCTTAAGCTACAGATAGGCTTAAATAGTTCGGGAAAATCATAAAACGTTGTAAATGCTAAAGTTGGCCGGATATTGAGGGTATTCATTTTTTTTAAACTTTTTGTCAGAAAAACGGAAAGACTGCTCCTTAAAAAAAAAGATCAAGGAAAAAAGAAAAGCGACTGAGTTCCTTGTGGTCTTAGCCATACTGTAAAGTAACCTGTAGGTAGTTTTTTTATAAAATTTCTGTTTTCATCGTTTTTTACTAGGGTGAAGGCCATAGTTGTTTTTTGCTATCACCTGAATAATGGTCTTGGTTCTTTTGCTTTGTATAGTTTAATTTCATCTAAAGAACTGCTGTGAGCTAAATAAAAAACGAATAAAATTTTCCTTTAAGTGTTCATTTTTTTTCTCACTGAATAAGCTTAATTTCAATCCCTGTCGATGCCTCAAAGAGGAAGGCGATCGATCACCAAAGTGATCTTTTGTTCCTTATGTTTGAAGCACCTTAGCGTATACAAGCGTTGTTTTAAGCTTTTATAATACAGTCACATAATTTCTTTAAGCGTAATAGCTTAAGTATAGCATTTGGTTTTTAAGCTTTAGGTATTCGCATATAGGCGAGCCTTTGCTCTTTTATTGTTGGTAAATAATATGATTGTAATAGTCAAAACTTTGCGTCATCCCAGTTTTTTTTTGTAGTAAGTCTAGCCCTTTAAGAGATCATAACTCAGCATCTTATGTTGAAATGCACCACTCTATATTCTTCACCATAATCATGCTGCCCAAATGAAATTTAGCAATAGTCGATATCGTAAGCACTTATCATATAAAAGCCGAGATTTTCTTTGACATTATTAATCCGTATGCTTATTGGGTTCTTGATGATGGTAAATTAAACATAGAGTGCAGTTGTTTGGTTGACTATTGGCGTATAGATTTGCGCTCAAAAATCGGCTAAATGTTGTAATTCATAATTTACTTCTTTTTTCTGAGCAAACCTTTTTACTAATAATGTTGTTTAAGGCTATAATAGGGGCCCGTATTCGTCTTTAGGTATACTTCCCCAATAGCAAACGTAACCGAATATTAAAACAAGTTTCTAACCTCTGTGTACCGTCTTTAAGTTCGATCTGCTTTTTTTGCACTAAAATTAGCCGTTTAAGTACGCTTCTAGGTTTTTTGGTATTGTTCCTACCTGAATCTAATGGCCCTTTAAGGTCGTTTACTTTAAGCCAATTTATAGGTCTTTGCTTGTGAATTGCCTCTAGGCCTTAAATAGTCCGGGTATAATCCCCTTATGATAAGACATCTGCACCCTTTAGAAAGGCTTAGCACTAAAAAGCACTTGCTTTTTTATAGCGAATACACTGATACCATGGAGAAGAAATCATAGTTCTCGAATAGGGCTTTTTAAAATTAGAAATAGGGTGTAAATTTCTCCATAGGGTTTTACGCCGTTATCGTGAAATTTATTTTTGAAAACTTGCTTTTTCTTTGATGCATAGGCGTTTTTTCAATCTGAGGGCTCAAATACTTCCAAATCATGATTACATCTTTACTGCTATATTAAAAAATCCGAACAATAGGCCGCCTAGAAGGCAAGGTCTTCGCTCTCCAAATCCACTTTACGCCCAATTCTTAAAGCTGTCAAAGACTAATATTTTGGTTCTTATTGTCCCAGCTTAGCTTAGCTTTTTGTGCTCCTGCTTTTTGTTCTTTAGAAAGTAGGCTAACCGATGGTTAGGCGGTGTCAACAGTGAAGCTTCTGAGCCATTTCACTAAGCTATAAAAACCTTGTGTTTAAAAGCTTTATAGTACCATGCGTGAAGCCTTGCCACAAAGGAGCTAGTGTCCTGAATAAATAAGGTATTTAATTTAAAAAATAAGTAACGATCTGTTAGTTTTTGCTTTTGGTAATCATAGTTTTCCTTTTAAAAGATCATAAATTTCTATTTGGTTCTGGTAGCCACCACCTAATTTGAAAAAAAAGATCAGTAAAACCCAAATAAAATTTTTGAATAATCGCACAAAGTTCCACATACACGTACATTACTGGTGCTAAAACAGGGGTTTAAAAGCAAATACTAATGGGCTTGTCTTACCCTCATAATGGAACAAAAAATAAACCATTGCCTTTTTTAGCATTAATAAGTGCGAAGCCATTTTCTTCATACTGATCCCAAACGTCCAAATGCACATGATGATTTTTAACCTTTAAGGTCAAACGTTTTTTTATAAGTTTTGGAAAAATAGCAAACAGCGATCATCTCCTCTTTGGTAATGCTCCATAATATACTTAATAAGAAAATAATTAAAACTTTGTTTTCTAAAGCGTTTTTGTAGTTCTGAATTGTGCCTTCTTTTTAAGGACTAAAATTGTTTTTTAATAGTTGCTAGATTACTATAATTATTAGAGTAATCATGGAACCACATTTATAGGTGTTAATTTTTTTATTTTGGTTTTTTTTTGTAGTTCGATGCCATTTTTACATTAAGATAATCAGGAATATCAAAAACTAGTTTGAACCTTTTGTGTACCGTTATGGGGACTTCTAGACGCTAATATGAGCGAAGTATCTGTGCAATTTTATTTTTTTAATCCTAAAATATAAAGCAAACTCTTCGTTTTTAAAATAAGATCTAAAAAATTATATAGTTAGGCATTTGGCAAGTTTAATTCAGGTTGAACCATGGTAATTACTGAATTAAATAGTAATTTATCTAAGAAAAACGCCCACGCGAGAATATCCGATCTCTAAGCGATTGTAAGCCATTTTAAAATTTAGTGATCTGAAATGGAGTCCCACCCTTGATCAAGTAAGGAAGTGGTTTGATAATAAATGCGATGGTAGAAAAACATACTCACAGGTACTCCATTTTTACTTGTTATACGTTGCGCTCCATCGACAAGTCAAAGATCGTTAATTTTGTTTTTATGCCACCACTGGTAACATATGCCGACAATGCTAATCACCACCCAGTTAAGTGCGAATAGGCGATATCGAATCAGTTTTGGATATTGACTAAAAACCATATCGTTTATAGAAAATTCAACGTTATGCCCTGATGGGCTGTGTTTTGTCATAAATAACAAACCATGACGCTTTCTTGGAAACATATTTTAGTATAACGTTTGTTGTTTGTAAGGCTTGCCCAGTTTCCTAAAGTACCGTTGTTAATTTTTTTTTCGTTAAACCTTTTTTTTTAGGTAAGCCATAAAAGGCATCAAAAATTTGAGCATAGTGGTCTTGCATCCATGGCACCCAAAAAACACTGCGTTCAATGCTGTTCTCGTGAAACAACTGTCGGTTTTTTTGTTTAAATTTTTCGATTTCTTTACTTAGCATGTTTTAAAAGAATAGTCTTCGGTGTGTATGCTTTGAAAATTCAATAAAAAGCCTTTGTATTGAAGCACATCGGAATGTTTTAGTTGACCGAGTACCTTGCAAGCGTCAAGATCCGTATAATCTGGAAAATATTTTTCACACATACTTTTTACTTTTCAGCTACAGCAAAGGCATTTGTAGGTTAAAAAGATTGTTCCTGCTTAAGCTTTTTTTTAAACCTTTGGCAAAAAACGAGACCACCGTATGATTAAATTACAGGTAAAAAAATAAAGATTAGATGACTTAATGTTCGTGTAGTATCCATGCATTTTCCCTGAGGGATTATAACCTTGCCGTATTTTTTTCTTTCCTTTGAATGACATGAAGCTATTGGCTTCTGTTCTGGAGCGAAAAAGTTGCAGATCTTGATCATTTTTTCAGATTTCTGCATAAAAAATCAAAGACCTGTTTCTAATTTATAGCTCTCTAAGCTAGCAAAGGGCATTTCGTATAATATCCCAGTCAATAGTGGCTCGTACCGCTCTCAAATTGATTTTACGCTGATTTTTTTTCCTAAAGGTCTCTCTTTTCAGCGATGTGTTTAACTGATGAAAAAGTTGTATGGAGGCCTAGATCTCTCAAATATTGTTTGGCTTGTAAAATAAAGCTGATCCTTTGGCTAGGAGCGATGCTTTTAGGAGCTACTATCATAGAGTAAGGGTGGTATTCAAAGTATATAACTTTTGGTAGCCCAACGAATTTTATATTCCGTAGTCTCCTTTTGAAAATCAAAAAAATTTAAATTGCTGCGCTATGCACCATTCTAATTGTTTTGAATGAGCTTGGGTCATTTAACGCTAAAGGAACGTATCAATATCAACACACCATAAATCAAATAGCAACGCTATCCGAGAAAAAAAGTAAGCTGAGATGCAATGGGTTATCTTGATCGTAGGTAAAAAAAAACGCTGCTCTTTTTCTAAGATCATGGGTAAGTAAGTCATGAATAAAAGTTTCCATTCGTCTGGAGCAAAATTATTAATTGGTTTCCCTTTTTAGCATAAAACGCTTTCGTAAAGCAGATAAAAGGTATCAAACAAAAAACGTAGTTAGCTTTGTTATGCACCCATATACAGGTAAAATAACTCGAATCTCAAACTGTGTTCTAGTTTTCTTTGGTATAATAGTTAAATGGTACTGTACTTTTTTGTTTGCTTAGCGTTTTTTGCATGTAGTCATGCACGCTGTTATACCCTTCTAAAGAACTATAAAAAACCAGGATACTGTCTATCCTCTTATAGTTTTAAAGGGTTTTCTAAATAGGTAAGGGGCCTGAAAATAACTATAATGTCATAGCAAAGAATACACTGACCATTTAAGGGGATGCTTCTGGCCCTTAGCAATAGAAATAGTTATCCTCTGTGTTTTTTCCGCCTACATTTCCTATGACAAGAGGTAATTTTGGATACTTATAAGCTAAGACTTGTATACTTGGAAACACACTTCTCTTTCTTCGAAAAATGGCGTCGCCATGTCGCGAAAAGCCTAGAAGATACAAAGGATTGTTGTTTTAAACATAAGGGTTTTTTTTCGACCTTGGTCTAAGTCTTAAATATTAACAAAAACAAGAGAATTAATTAGCGCGCTTTTTAGAATGGGTTTTTATTAGCTTCACTAATTTCTCAGTGAATTTGTTTGGGACACTTCAGAAAGCAAATGTGAAGCCTCAAAATTTGGGTAATTCTGCTAGTTGTTCAGAGGTAATCAACATATACAACGTTTTGATTTCTGCAACACTATCTATTTTTTATTGAAATCGAACCAAGTTTCATTTTCTAGTAAGTGCATATCCTGATCTATTGGCATGCGAATTAAAAACTACCGTTCCTTTTTCTTTTAAATAAGAAATAGTTTTTAACATGAAATATTGAAATCTATGCGTTTGTAAATCACTTCTTCCTTGTAATGATTTTTTAATAGTAAGTCTATCGCCTGCCTGTTTCCATTCTTATGTCTTGTTTGCTTATGGTATGCGTAGCACTTTTTAACTTTACTTCATTCCCAACGCATTGTATCGCTACCAAAATATCCCATTTGTTGTTCGGTACATAGCGTTTTGTATACAGAATGAGGAAAAATTGTGGATGTAATCAAAATTTTGGGTGCTCGGTATAAGGGTATTAATTTTCCTAAAATTCTTTTTGGTCAAATCTTTACCTCTATCCATCCATATCTTTAGGAGCTGTAAAACTTCCTTGGGCTTACGATAGTATGTATAGCCCTTTTTGGTGCCGTTATGCTTTTAATTTTACGTTTAATACTATTCTAAATATAGTTCACGCAATATTGAGTCTGCCATGATTATAGCAAAAATAATAAAGAAGGCTTTTCAACTTAAATTCTTGACCCTAATTTTTGTTTCTTAAAATATCGGTAAGAACCAAACCATGAATTAGCTGCTCCGATAGGGCCCTGATAATTAAACCCTCAGCTTCTTGGGTAAATGTTGTTGTAATTGTTCATCTTACATAGCTATTTTGCACAACTTGTTCAATGAAAAAAAGATACTGCTCCAGATAAACAAAAAAAAACAAGCTATTTACTAAAAATGAATTTCCATACGGCTTTTAAAAATTGAAAAATAAGATAAAAGTATTTTTGTCGAGAACGGGCAATATAAATAAATGAGTAACATATAGCCTTATATAAGTCGGGCTTTTGATAGAGCTCTGAGTTATTGTCTCAAGGACCTATACTACTTCATCATTATCTTTATATTTGTGCCCTCTTTGGTGAGAGTAGATTGATTAGCTGTTTGCACAAGCCAATACAACACAAAGCACAAAAAAAAGTTCTAAGTAGTTTCCTAAAATATTAATGTGTAAAAGCTTTTTAAAGTAACATATGTTCTATATATACGAATGCCCTGGCTGATAGAAGGAGATCTAAAAAAATATCAGCGAAACCAGTAAGGTTAACCAGAACGATGAAATGCTTCTGCCCATTGATTAACTTTTTTTAGGAATCTTATATTTTTTTAAAAAGAGTTGTTCTTGTTTTAAGGCTAGCCACTTCTACAATTAGTAATACGGCATTTAACATCCTCCATAGCACAAAGGTATAATTGGCACCATGCCACAACCATGACAAAAAATACAGAAGTACGGCTGTAGGCGTGGTAGTTTTAAGTTAAGCAACTAGTGGTCCTGTAGAGGTAATCAACGCATCCAAATACATTAAAGAATATATGCCAACTTTCCAAAAATTCCATGCTTAGAGTCGAATAAGAACGGGCCTATTAAAATTTGTGGCATAGAGGTCAAAGCCTATACGTTGGCCCGTCCTATGGCAATCGCGGTATAAGGCTGAAAAATCATAATAAATTTGAAAACTAAAAAATAAACTCTCTAAAAAGAGGGCAATTCCATGTGGCGAGGTCCGGGTCTGAAAAAGCCTGATCTACATAGATCCCTAAACGATCTGCCACCCACTAAGTTTTAGAAAAAAGCCAAGGCCATCACTGATCAGGCTTTTCTATTTGCTGGGTGTCTATCGGCTATCTTTTCTTTAATTTGGGGGAGTAATCGCCGAACGCGGTTCAATGTGCCAGCCACTAATTGAGGAAAAACGAAATAGAGGGCAATTCCCTAAATGTTTTCAGCTTGTTATGTTTCCCAGCGATACACCTCCTATACTATAGCTCATGGTTTGGAAGTATAGGAATAGATCCAACCGGTAAGCAATATTTGAATGAATGGTAGGCTTGAGACACATCGCTGTTGCATCGCAATGCCAAAAAACTCTAGAACATCACCTAACAGGATCGTAAAGAAAAAGAAGGTACTTAAAGATGCACAAAATACCAACATTAATCAGGATGCTGCAGCTAAAAAGCGTTTTTCAAATTTTTTGTGTGTGCAATGCCTTGCCATTTGTAATCCGCAGTAAGTAATCATAGGGGTATGATGCAAGCAGTAATACAAGCAATACAGGTCTGCAAGGGCATAAAAGTAATAACTCCCTAAAAAGAACCAGAGCCAAACGTATTACGGTTGTTTTAGGAGATAAAACGCCCAAGAGTCCATAAGTGGAAAAAATAAAGAAAGTTCAATAGGAATTGAAAAGCAACTGCTATATGGCTCACAATGGATCAACGAATGTAAGCATTTCTGCTAGATGGCTTTGTTTTTGTAGGATAATTACGCCTAAATTAGACGAATTAACTCTTTTTAGTATCGATTACGATTCAAACTTGTCCTTTAAATCGTTTTCTGTACCGATACATGGTTAAAAATTTTTAATTAGGATATTGGTGTTGACGGTGTCAATTTTCCACAATAAGTAAGTGGTGGGGTTTCTCTAGTTATGTGTATTTAATTATAACAAAAATACAATCAGTCTTAAACTATAGAGCTAAATCTGAAATCAGGATCACATCCAACTTGATTTACAAGCTTTTTTTCTTTGGGTACTGATGTGCAATCTGATTATGACAAAATTTCTTATTTATAGGCTTGTTATACTGTATATGAAAACATTAGTTGATTCCAGAAAAATTTTAGGAAATTAAGTATTTATTTTAATTATCCCCTTCCAGGGTTTCCTACAACTACAAGCGTAGAGTCGGAACATCCTGATGACAACGAACCCGCTCCAATAACACACCATTTTCCCGATCTTTATTTGAGTAATATATTACAGCACCTGCTCCTATATGTGAACCTGTGCCCATCTTCTACAAATCCACAGAGGTTCATTGGGAGACAATTAATGTGCAAATCATGAATAGTATTATCATGATCACATTCTGCAAGCGGTATGAATAATTACGTGTTTTCCTAGGTTGGTATTTCGGTGAATGATTAGCTTGCGGCAATAACTATCACAGTTCCTTCTCCGATTTGCACATTTTCCGCAAATGATGGCAGATGCATGTATCGCATTACTAAATGAGCATTTACAAGCCAGCTATTTTCAGCCCTTATCCTATTATCACCAATAGCTACTATAAAGGTGGAATGTTTTTATCAATACTAAATTCATTTTTTGTTTAAACGGGAAACCTTTGACCCATAAAAATTTTTTATGCGCTAGGTTTCGGGTCATCATCATATACCCATCTAGATAAGGTCATTATTATCCTTTATAAATAAATTTAATATTGGGCATGACCTCCAGCACCATATAGCCTTACTTTATTATTTATTTTCCATCGTTAAATGGTGATTAATTAAACCTTTTAAATAGCATAGTATAAATAGGTTTTATAGCCACATAGAAATATAGGTAAAGAGGTAAAGATAAAATGTATTTGGAGAAACTGATAATTATGCAAGTAAATACTAATTTGCTATTCTTATTAATTAAAGAATCGAGGGATATTTTAAATCAACTTAAGTTAAAAAATGTAATTGTATTGGCTTAGTGACTAAAATGAAGAGGTTACTAATTTAGAATAACATACGTTTTATTGAAGCTATAAAAGCACTCTAATCTATTCTTTTTTAAGCTAATTATCTATGGGAAATGTTTCTAATATTTTGTGCAAGTTACGTAAGAATAACCTCGCACCCTTATCGTTTAATGGTTCGCATCATAAAAAAGTTCATGTTTTCCTTTAAAAAAGATGCATTTGAAAGTCATACAGGGGAATTTTTGTTTTATTTACTATTTCAATAATTTTGTTATATGGACGCAGTTTCAAGTGAGGTTTACCTTTTGTAATATTTTTTGGAGAGATCACAAACGAATACCGAACGTTTTGTCTTTTGCGCTTGGTATTAAATTCTCTAAAATGAAGAACAAGAAGTTAGGAACTACTTCCTCTGACAGGTATACTCACCCTTTAATGCAGATTCAAGTACTATTTAACAGATTGGCCATAAGTACTAAAATAGCGGCAATGTAACCTTATAGATCTTTTTGTGGTATTAAAAGTACTTGATAATATGTACTATAAGTCGACATTGTTCGATTACGAATTTCAACAAGCAGTTTATAATTTACTAAATTTTGATTCTTGGTCCTGAAAATCGGTTTGAGCAACAATCCTTTGCGTGCTCATTGTAAAACGGATATAAACCAGAAAACCTTTTGTATGCGATATCTGAGATATATAACCAATCTTTCATCTATATTTAAAAATAATTGCTCTGGTGCGTCTTTTTTTTAAGAGTTATTTTTTGAATGGCGTAGGCATGAAATTAATTTTTTGAGCCATTTGCTCCGGCATTGTAAGTCTCCAATTCCAAAACACTATCGAATACTTCCGGAACGTATGTTTTATTGCGTGAGAGCTACCTGTATTCTTACTTTGGCAGAGTGTCTTGTGCTATATGATTTTATTCCGGGCATATTGACCCGTTTTTGGGATTGAAAATGTGGATTTTGCAAATAAACCCAAAACAAAATCAACAACATAATATCAGTATCAATTTATTGCTTTAATAAAAAATAGTTAGTTTCAGTTGGCAGCAATAGTTGTCACGATTGAAAATATAATAATTGATTATTGTCTGAAACTCCCAAGGTACAAAATAATAAAAATAAGTAACGGAAAAAGTAAAAGTTAACTACTTCATGCTTGTTTTATCACTCAAAAGAAATTAAGTATTAAAAACTTCTTTTTTTTACTTCAATAAGTAATAGCATAGGAAATTGCTATAAAGATAGATTAAAGCCGTAATGTCGTCTCTTCTTCCGATATATAATTGTCCCGTGAGAAAGATAGAATTTTATGAATAATTTGAAGAGCATTTTCAATACTATTTGCACGAAAAAATATCCAAGAAATATTTATTAGAAAAAAAGTTAGTAGTATGTTAAGATACCGCATTCTTTTTTCCTTTTTTGTAAAAAAATGTTTCTATAACGAGGTATAGCTCCATTTAGAGCTCGCATAATCACAAGGTCCAGTTGGCACCATGCCAAATACCACTCAAAAGAAAGGTAAATAAATAATTGATAAAACCATCTAGTTTTCGAAACTCGATTCCTCCTAAGGGTATATAACACGTAGTCTCTCAACCAAGTAGATAAAGATATGTTGCCAATCTAGACCAAAACTCGCCTATGGACGATGAAAAATAAGGTCTTCTAAAGTGGTCATAAGATCGAAAACCAAATAATTTCGCTTGTATCCTATGCGATTTAAAAAGGAATATATCCCAGCAAGTACCACATAAAATTTGAAAGGCAAAAAGTTATTTGGTGGCGGCAATAAACTTAGGCCATCATGGTTTTCTACATATTATAAACAGCATTTACGTATATCGGCTGCTCGATCCGCTATCAAGCAAGTTTTTAAAAAAAAACCATAAATCATGATATTTTAATGCCCTTTGAAATCTTTGAGATTCAAGAACACTTTAGATTGACTAAAATTGAGGTAGTAGGATCTTAGCTCTTTCAGTAGGGCCTGCTACTAATTGCGGGAAAGAAGCTAACAAAATGTTAAAAAAGACAGTAATAATGGTAAGCTTTGATTTTAACCTCGATAAAAAATACTCTTTGTATAGCTCAATGTTTGAAAAAGTATAAAAAACTTATACCTACTGGTAAAGATCAATTTTAATCTTTGCTCCTGAAAGGAGGAGCAAAAAGGGTGAAACCGAGGTAAAGCTTGTTCAATAAAAATTAAAAATATTTAAGAAAACGAAGCACCGAGGTTCACAAAACACTTAGCAGTAAAAATTGCTTTTATTTTTTTTAGTGGCTAGTCGTTTCTATTTTTTTCCTATCATAAAGTCCACGATAGGAGCTAAAAATAATTAAGCCTGAAAAAGCCGCCAGATCCCACCAGGCCGTAAAAGAAAATAGCTAGCCGCAGTAGAATTCCGATTTCTATACGTTTATTTTTTTGGCAGAAACAAGCCAGTAAAGTATAAAAACGGAATGGGTAAATATATTGCAAAATCAATAGAATAAACAGCAATATTTTAAAAATATTACTTAATCAAAATCACGGTTGGAGACCGGTAAATTGAAAAAAACTAACGTTCAACAGAAGGCTGCACTTGAAGCTTTATTTAGGCATATTTCATCGATATTTTTTGATTCACAATGTACTTCCAAACGCTAAAATTTATAGGTATTAGAAAAAGTTGCTTTATAATTGGAAATAAAAGAATCTGCTTTACTGCCTATATCCCACCACCTAAATTTTAAATACTGAAACATTTGTTCGGTCCCGTTTATTCTGTTTGATCAATGATAGGTCTTAATGTGACTTATCTGAGAAAATACTGCTCTCGGGTACCCGATAAATGCATACTGTATTATTTTACCTGGGTGTTTTATCATAAGGCGGCCGATAGCAATCTCCTGAGTATCGGTTTAAATTGCAAAAATATTTCGGTGTTAAAAATCGGTACTGCGCATCAAGCATTTAAAAAATAGTCCTTTATCAAAAAGTAGATGTTTCTGCGCAACTCTTTTCATGGTTTCATAGTATAGTGTATAACATTTTAATCATCTTCTGGTTTGTATCGCTTTTCACTATAGTAACATTCTTTTTTTAGTTTATTTAAATATCTTTTAGTTATTTTAGAACCCTAATTAGCCCGTTGACTTTTCAAAGTGTTTCATCTATTTTATAGCCACAACACTCCGAATTCTACAATGTGCGAGTGTAGATAATACTTAGTTCCTTGAATTTTTATTAAAGGATAAGTCTTGAAAAAACACAGCCAATTAATTTTTTCTATTTTTTAAAAATTTATTCAAAGCGCTAGCAACCTTTGTAGGTCAGATGTCCTTCATTTCACCTAACGATTGGTCCTGCATAGCATAAACGGATTGTTGCCGTCAAAAAATATTCCTGTAATTTTGAATGGCTGTAATAAGTAAGGGTAGCGCTATTTTTTGTGGTATTTTTTTAATAAAGATAATATATAGGAAGATGATTCTCGAGTTTTGAAAAGATTTATGTAATAATCATAGGTATGATAAAAATCAAATTATCCATAGCTTTCTAAAGGACATTTTTTCCAATCTTTTTTATCGGTAATTCGATGAATCAATTAGTTTGGTTTACGGTATTCAGGAAAAAAATTCAAAGGGCGGGTGCTATTTGATTGGAATACCTATTTTTTTTGTACCCAATTTCTTGATAAGAAGTAGGGTCCCTAATAATTTTTCTTCCTGTATAAAAAAAATTCTATCGGCACTTTTTGGAAAAGTGCTTTGCCCTTACTTTTGTAGAGTCCGTCTCCCATTGCAATCACACCCCCTAAGATGTAGGTTTTTTTATCTTCCTTTTTGTAACATAACCCCACTTAATGACTTCAACTCTAAGAAATAATTCTTGAGGTTCTTAATTAAAATGAATCTGAATCTGTTTCCCCTAAAAGGCGGCAGATAATTTTTTATGGTTAATGAATTAACTCAGTTGAAAATAAGGAAAATCCTTTAAGTGGTTTAATGCTAATCGCATAATGGTGGGGATTATTCAATATTAAATTTTAAAATAGAGCTCTGAAAATAAAAGAAATTCTGGAGCTGAATTTCTTTCATAGTGGCTTAAATATATCGTTAAAAATGATGAAATCTTCCTGTTCTCTGATTTCTGGTTTTCAATAAATTTAAGACTAACTCCGTAAGGTACATGCCTTTCTATAGATTTGTTTCTTACTTTTCGATGAGAAGTTATGCCACTGCTCTCAAAATTAAGAGGATTAAGCGTACGCATATAACATTGTTCCTTAAAGTTTCACATAAAGTTTACAGAATATTCCTTATGTTGTTTCCATTTAAGTCAAATCTAAATAATTCGAATACGATATTATTTTCAGCGTACCAACGGTTCCCACAAATTCCCCAAAATACCTTCTTGCTTTCGGTTTTATCGTTCTATAAACAAGGGGCCCACTATATGGCCATAAGGGAGAAATAACATCAAGAGGAGGTACTCATTTTTAAGATCGCAAAAGAATAGGCAAAAGTCCAAGAATTAGCTGAAATTGCGTAACTCAACAATGCAATTAATTTATTTGTACTATGTTTGAGTGGTGACAAAAGTAAGAGTTTAGCAATAATACGGGTTGTTGTCGTAAAATTTGAAGAAGCGCATTGTATTTCCTTTACATCTAGAGGCATTATCAAGAGCTAAAACACGAAGATGCATACTCGGAATGGAAAAAGTTTGTGCCAGTAATTCAGAGATTTATAATTCTTTCACAATGTTCTAATGCCAGACCGCTTCAAATCTTCAATACGTTACCCGCTAAAAGTGGACCGTTTATATAAAATTTGGGCCGATTCAAGATGTCATTAACGCAATTCCTAATTGTTTAGACGAAATTGTATGTGATTATTTTTTTATGGATTAATGGTTTTTTAAAAAATTAGCAATCGTGATCCGGTAAAGATTCATTCCGCTCAATGCAATTATAACAATGTTTGGCTGGTTTAATCTACTATATATTTTTTGAGGTGGCCGTAATCGTAAGGTATTCTACTGTAATAGTTCCCCTCACTGCTAGTTTTGTGAATAGTTACTAAATTTCCTGCAATATGGTTTTAAATTTATTTTGGAAGTCTTGAAGTACTTCAATCGTATAGAAATACTGCACGCCAGCGCACGGTTTGTCTTTCTGCCTATTTCCGTGCCATAAAAAGCATGCAAATTTTTTAAGTTCTACTGAATTTAGCCTACTCAGTCAAAGAACCGAAAGCGCCTTGCCAAAATACCGTACAGTAAGAGTGCAAAGCGCCTATTGTATCTTTCAGTCTCATTTAAATCTTTAAAAGTTGCTTCTGCAATTTGTTTCGCGTTTTAAAAGTGTTTCTTCTTTTAAATTGCCCATAGAAAAATGTTAGGTACGGTAGGGGAGTAAGTTTTTTCTTGGTCCTGATCTTCAGCATCAGTAAAATTAACCTTTGTGGGAAAAGATGGGGAAAGAATCTATGGCCAAATTATAATCATTGAATTGTTATACAATAGTTCCAATCGCACTGCAGCACCAATAATAATTAAATTGTGTTTTAGCTGTTCTTATTTTGGGGGTAATTCTCTTTAATTGTTTTTAAGGTCCTGTGGTAACTTTTTGAATAGGTGTTTATTAATAAATAGTAGGGTTATCCTTTTTCTATGAGAGCGCTTTTTTTTCCACCAAGTGATTTTGTCGGTGAGCGAACCGATGGCCAAGAAACTACTTTTTTAGCATAGAGTTTACCATTATTTTTTTATACGAAATTTCCCAATAATCAGAAATCGCTCTTGCTGTGTCCTAGCATCTTCAGAAGAGATATAGCTTATTTTAATTGAGTTTTTTTGAATTTCAAGCCTTTCAATTTCGCGCTTCACTTTTTGCTCTATATAACAACAAAAAATCGCCTTGAATACAGATTTTAGAAATCTTCCCAACTTCATTATTTTTTAGTTCCTTGGCTGCGTTTCAAGGCCATACTTTAGAGCGTCTCCACCTTCTTTTCAAATTCTTTTTAATGAGCCAAATTTATTTTCATTAAGCCAAATTAAGGAAGTCACTATTGAGGCTGTGGTTAGAAAGACTTTCCGTAATGAGCGTTAGTAAAGTTGCTGAAAATCCGGAACCTGAAAACCGTAAGGGAATTCCTGTAATCGAAATCGCTTTGTCTTTCTATAATTGAAATGAATAGGTTTTTTCCGGGACACCCTTTTCTCTACGCAACTTCATGGAGCTTTTTATATAGGCTAAAGGGAGGTTGAAATTCCCGTTCCTATAAATATCATATCTTGACTGGATGGTTTTGATTCACTGCATGAGTGCCGCCTTTTGGGTTTTTTCATAATTCTAGCAGGGGTTGCCCCAGCCACGGTAGTGTAATCAGGAACATCCTTTAAAATAACAGAGCCTGCACCCAATCACAACACCATTTTCCGATTTTTTACTTTTAGGAATAGTGACCGCTTCCAACACCTACGTGCGATCCTTCACCGTCCTTTTTTAACCATGTCCGCAGGGCACTTTGGG
>Ga0163217_1041725_pt1 | contig 19812 bp, 19 predicted proteins | sample SynspAceP_FD_185933 | JGI IMG/M metagenome (GOLD analysis project Ga0163217, IMG submission 185933) | Saline lake microbial communities from Ace Lake in Antarctica - Synechococcus sp. Ace-P (PacBio error correction) | ecosystem: Environmental > Aquatic > Non-marine Saline and Alkaline > Saline ...
CACGCAGGACACGTTCCGGAACGTTGAGTTTCGGCATCAACAATTTGTCACCGTAGGCAGACTGATTTCACAGCCCGCGTCCTGCATGCTGTTCATTCCTTTTTGTCAATCGTGATGATTATTGGCAGGAAATGCCACGCCCCCGCCACCATCCAGGTCGACGAGCACGGTGAAGCGCACCACACAGATAGGTGATCAGGGCACCCTTGGGGGCCGAGAGTGGGGCACCCGGCGCAGGAAGCCCCATCGAGACGATGTCGATCCCACCCTTGAAGACGATGCCGCCAGCACGGCCAGTGGAATTCCGCGAGGCCAGGCTGAAGCCGGCAAGGATCAAATCAGGGCGAAGGATCAGCAGCGCCGCAGGATGCCGACAGGGCGGTGCGGCCAGCCGGCCCTGGAACTGTTGACCACCGTGCGGTTTGGTGCCCCCGAATTCAGGGCCGGGTCCGCAAAGAGGCCGGCCACGATGTTGGCGGGCCTGACCACCAGCTCTTGTCGGATCTTGTGTCGCTGCGGGTGAAGGCTGTCCGGAACCAGACAGGTGAGCAGGCAGTCGATCGAACGAGCATCCCCAGCAGGGCGGCATTGATCAGCACCAGCTGCAGCATCATCGGAGTTTGAGGGCCGGCAGGGGGAGCTTGGGGCAGACCGCTGGGGATACACCGATCCGGCGCAGCTCCACACCCTGGAAGGCCCAACAGGGAGATGGCCGCGTGCCAAAAAGCATGGCGAACAGCGGGGCCGGGATCAGCGTTTTGAATCCGCTCCCGGGTCCCCAGAGAACGGCGAGGGTGATCAGGGCCAGCAGCGATTTTTTCGCAGCGGTTGGACGGCCCTGCAACAGCTGGGGCAGGCTTGCAAGGTGCCGATCACACCCCCCGTGGGCTGGGCTGACCGAGCAGGGGCCCGATCTGCCGCACGATCAGAATCGTGGCCGATTGCGCGCTCATGAAAGGCCCGAGATACCGTGGTAAGGCATCTGGGTGGATGTAGCGGCCAGGCGGAAGACGCCGTAGAGATCTGGAAACCCGGAGAGCATCACCCACGGTGAGGCGAATCGCCAGGGCCTGGGCCGGGCTGTCGGCCTTGGTGGCGAAGGTTGGGGCGAGCACCGCCGTTGACACACGCGTCATCGGCCCGGTGGGCTCGGAAATCCGCGGCCGGTTGTGGCCCGCAAACGGGCGGTGACCAGACGCGATGATCCGCTGCCGACCAGAGGCCGGCCGCCGCGCAGCCTCCGGAGGTCACCCAAAGGCCAGGGCCATGGCAAGGCGATGAAACGGCGCGGTGAGCGCCGAAGAAAATCCGCGCAGGTTGTTTGCGGCCAATGTGGTTGAGGATCTGGCTTGGCATTAGGACTTTGTCATTGACACAGGAATGGTCATCGATGTTTTTGACGGACACGTGAAGAGAACGAAGGCGTCCCGTTGGCTAGTGGAAGAAATTCTTTTGGCCCATTCATGCCCAGCTGGGGTGAAATCACCTTTGATACCGGGAACTGTTAAGCACACACCTTGGACCCGCGTCAACCCGCCCTGCGCTGGCGGTCTTTCTCTCAACGGCGGCGGCCAGCGGCCTGGCTGGTTCTGGGTGGTTCTGGGGGTTGGGGGTCCCGCCGTGCCTCGAAGAGCTCGTGGTGCGCATGCCCCGCTTGCAAACAATCTCACGGTGAAACTGGCTGAGTTGCGCAACCCCAGCAGCCTGTTGCGAGGCGACAGCCGATCTGGCCGCAGCTGGATAAGCCAGATGGGGCCTTGGGTCGCACGCTCGTGGAACTGGTGACCCCGTTGCCATTGGAGTGGAGTCGCTTATCGACACGTCCGTGGAATCGCCGCTCTAAACGAGGCCTTGGCGATCGTTTGCGGCCCATTTTCCAGGTCAAGGGTTGCCCCATGGAGCTCGACGGCAGCCAACTGGCGGCACGTCCTTCAACCGAGCGGCACAACAAGGACGTCGCCACCTGCTGATCTGCCTCGAAGCGATCGGGGCATCGGCCAGCCTGGATCTGAGCAGGCCGTGTTTGGCTGGGACCGGCTGGATCCGTCAGCAGGCGGAAGGTGAACGGTTGGCAAAGACGATCCCGGGCGGACATCGATCCTGCTTTGAGTCAGCTTGGGCCGCGGGCGATCCGCTTGGCCAGCAGACCATCCCGGTGGAGCATAACCGGCCGAGCCGTCTCGGTCGTGTCGGTGGTGCGAGAACAGGGGCAACGGCCGCTGGTGGTGATCTTCCACACGGCCTCTGGGACGATCCCGAGAGCTTTGAGGCTGGGGGAAGGCACCTGGCAGCATGGCTACACGGTGGCTGATCCCGCCACCCCGGCGCGACCTCAGCCAGCAGCGGTCCATGCTCGCGGGAAGGCGCCGCGCCAACCGACGACATGAATCTGGCGGCCGATGGACATTTCGGGCAGCCATCGATGCGTGCGCCGGCCACGCTCAGCAACCTCCCGCAACCTGCGGCACGACGCGTGGTTGGGCAATGGGCCAGTCGTGGGGGGCGACGGAACATGCTGCAACTCGCAGGCGCAGAGCCCAGCAACGCCGGCATCATCAAGCGCTGCCGGGCCTGCCGCAAATCGTCGCGCATCTCAGCTGGTGTCCAGTGTCAGCTTCCTCGAATCGGACACCGGGCGGGCGGGCTGATCCACGCATCAAGGCCGTCGAATGGCCGTGAGTCGGTGACGTCGCTGCTGTTCGACGTGGGGGCAGCCGCAGATGAATCGCACCGCGTGCCTGCTGTGAGCGGCACCCATGACTGGGTCGTTCCCTCCGGGCCAGAAGCATCGGTGCCGATGGGCAGAGAGGCCGCAACGTGGGCGGCGGCCCCCAGTTCGTGCTGGCCAAGGCGGCAACTCACTTCAACCTGCGCGCCACATTGGCGAAGGGGTGGCCCGCTGGGAGGCCTGTTGCTGGCCTGGGACAACGCCGCCTTCGCGCAGGGCCTGCAGCGGCGCGGGCCCAACGCAGCGTTGCTTGGTTGCCGCCCGATGGCTGGGGGCAACACCTATCCTTTCTGATGAACGTCAACTCAGCTAAAACGTACCGGTGCTGCAATCCTAAAGACAACTGAAGCGTTGAAAACGACGGCACGCAGGACGGTTCGATCATCACCACAACCTGGATCAGGGCCTTGCCAAGGCTCAAGAGAGCGGGGGCGGAATCAGCGCCTTCGGATCAGAATCCGCAGGAGTTCCAGGCATAACCCGCTCCTACACCAGTTTTGATTGAAGCGGGGTTTGCGGGAATCGGGTTCCAGCATTGTGCGCAGATGGCGAATGTGGGGCCCGCATCGTCTCAACGTCGTCATCAAGGCTCGTAGCCCCAGACTTCCTGAAGGATCTGCGGCGGTGGCACGGCATGGCCGTGGTGTTGGAGGCAGGCAAATTGCACCAGATGAATTCCAGACGGGTGAGCCGCACGCTTTGTCGAACCAGACGGCCTCAAAGGCTCACGTCACCAAGGTGGAGGACCAAAGCTGAGGATCTCGTTGGCTTTGGTGGAAAGCGTGGCGCGCTGGCTGCGGCGCAGCAGGGCTTCAACCCTGGCAAGCAACTCCTCAAGATCAAAGGGTTTGGTGAGGTAGTCATACGGCGCCTGAGTTTGGAAACACGTGACTTTGTCCGTGGGTTTCGCCCATGGCCGTGATCAATCAGGAATCGGGACCCGGGCTGCGTTTCATCTCCGGCGTAACCGTTGGCAAAGGTGAGGCCGTCCAGCTTGGGGAGGCATCAGATCAGGCAAGGACAGGTCCGGGTTCTCCTGCAATGGCCAGGGCTGCCCCTTTGATGCCGTCCTCGCACATTCCAGCCGCAAACCAGCTTGTTCGAGAAAGGCAACCACCAGCTCCCTGCCATGTTGGGTTGTCTTCAATCAGCAGGATGCAAGGGCTTCGCCAGAAATTGCTGGTCATAGCGGCAGCAGGGAATGGGTGAATTGACAAAACCAGCGTTTCGCAGATTAATCCGACTGGCTCATTGCAGAACTGTTACCTGGCAAGGGTTGCTCTAGGCAAGGCCACCCCAATCGGGTAACGGCCTGATACGAGTAAAAGCAAAAGGCTTCAATGGCCAACTCGATTAGTAGCAAACTCCGCACACGCCGGAGTCGTTCGCGGCGCGTGCTTGACAGCTGCAGATGCATGAACCACACGCTCGGTCATTGCCGCAGATTGAACCGCGATTGAAGCGGTAGCTGAAGGCGCCCAAGTGGATCGCGTAAACTTTTCGAAGCGAAGGGCATGGAAGCTGCCGCTGAAGCCTGGTTTTCAAGTTGCTGACCCGTGCTAATCCAACGGGAATTCTGGTATCATTGGGAATGAGACCCTTTTACGACCAAGGAATGATGGAAGCAACCGACTTCTGCAACGGCGCGAAAGCAAGCCAGCCCATCGGGATCATTCAGCAGCTATCGGCCAGTGAATCTTGGCCATCAGCATAGCGGCAAAAGAGACGTGGGCCGGGTGGCAGTTTTTATATACGGGGGTGGCCCGCCTCATCGACCAGAGACGGCTGCACGACCGGCACCTTGTTTCTCCGATCCACGACCAAGGCTTGCCACCACAGCGTTCTTCCGCCAAGGTAGGCATCATCCACCTGCACCTTCCTCTGAGGCATAGGCGCCATCACGTTCTTTTCATTGCCTGCATGATCTTGATTATGCAGGCACCATGCGTTCGGTAGTTAACACCGAGATGACGCCTCAGAGCTAGTGAGGGAGATTCTTGTCTTGGCTTGGCCGACGAGGTAGATGGCAAGGAACGGCAGGTGTCAGAGGTAACTTTGTTGCCTCAAGATGGTACCGGCCGTGAAGGAGTGGCTTGATGAGAACGCTCCACCCGGGCATGATAGCGCTTGCTGGCGCCTGACCAATGATTAGCGATCTCCTTGCCCTCACAACGTGGGCAACGGAACCACTCAGGCCAGCGCCGCCTGTTTCCAGGGCAACTTCACATTTTTGCTCGGCTTCGTAGAGCTAAATAAACTGGGGCAGCGACAGGCTGGCGCTGGAACTGGATCCGATTATAGCATGGCACTGACGACTGGTATAGCGTACCAGCCTACGATCCAAAAGGGCTGACCTGCGGAGCTTGCTGCCTACATGCACCCGATGGCATAGGCGCCGGATGATGTGATTGGCCATTCCACAGTTTGAGATAAGGCCAAAGACAGAGAACTGGCTGCTGGCCCGGGCAGAACTCAACGAAGCTAGCAAGAGAGCAACGAGCCTGAAAGCCGCAAGATGAACAAGCGCGCAAGAAACTCCAGGAATCTCTATGCAAACCAGCAGGAAGACAAGGCACCTGTCAACTACAATAAGCCCTAAGCCAATTCCCGATAGGGAGTCGATTGGTAAATGTTGAGCTGAATGGCGTGTTATGATGCAATATTTCCACTGGTATAATGAACCCGATGGAAGTTTGTGGAACGAGTTGCTGATAATGCTAAAGATCTGGCCGACGTAGGGATCCACGCACTCTGGCTTCCTTCCCCTACAAGGGCAATGCAGGCGGTTACGAGTTTGGCTAGCAGCGTTTTAATTGACCTCTACGACTGGGCGAGTTTTTGATCAAAAAGGAAGCATTCGTACAAATACGGCAGCAAAGACGACAGTGGTGCGGGTCAAACCGCCAAAGAAGCAGGCATTCGTGTCTATGCGACGTGGTCTTAACCAAAGATGGGCGCTGACAACTTCGAAGAAGTGAAGAACCATGAGCGAGGCAACCGCATGAAGCGATTGAGAACACGCACGGTCAAAGTGTGGGACCATTTTAATTTTCCCGGTCGACAGGGTTCAATATTGCGAAATGGAATGGCCTGGTGGCACTTTACGGCAATAGATTATGGACGACAACAATCCAGTTACGAAAGCTGTTTACCTTTTTTGAGGCAACGGTTTTGACGAGAATGTAGATCTAGAGAAAGGCGTTTTTGCCTACCTATGGGTTTTGCAACCTCGACATGAAGTCTGGGGAGTTGCGCGAGGCTCTCATGACTGGGGGGCCTGGTACACCAAACGAACCGAGGTTGATGTTATCGCTTTGTGCGGTCAGCACGTAGGGCGGGTCTTTTTCACAATGGCTAGAGATTTGCGCGCAAACCTCCGGGCGCCAGGCCTGTTTGCCGTGGTGAGTGATTGTCCCTATGAATTGAGGCCTGCATCATTTTTAATCAGGAAACGGGCGGAGAAATGTGCACTGTTTGATGCGCCACTGCATACAATTTTGCGAAGCAGCAGCCGGAAACGACTAATGACCTCAGCACATCTTCGACATACCACTGGTGAAAAGATCAGCCAGCCCTGGCGTACGCTGGGTGGAACAACCATGAATTTCAGCCCGCTGCATCATCGAATCCGTTGTGGGGCATGGTTCAAGCCTCGGCTAACGCCCTGATCTGCTGGCGTCAGGATGGCTAACCCTTGCATTTTCTACGCGACTATTTCGGCGCACACTACAAAAGACAGCGGCAGCGACGGCGGCGAATACGAAATCTGGCTCGATACCACCGCTGGCCTCATCGACAAGTTTCTTGCTTGTACGCGCAATACGGCTCGGTGCAGGTCGACTACTTTGACTACCCAGCACCATCGGCTGGACGCGCTCAGGCGACAGGACAACCCGGCGGCATGGCGGTGCTGCTGAGCAGCGGTGATGATAGGGGCGAAATGATGGAGGTGGGCAAGCCCACAGCGTTTTTTCATGAATCACCGAACATATTGTCCGATAGGGTCACCACTACGACGAAGGCCTGGGGGGAATTCGCTGCAGGAGCTTCGGTGTCAGTCTGGCGTGGCCGAAGAAACTAAGGTATAAAAGAACAAAATAAAATCTGCATACATCCGAAAGTGTATGCAGAGTCGATTTGAAAGCAAACAAACAGAACAATAATCAGTTTGAATCGTGCCATGTGCGTCGTCTTTCTGTCTTCAACAGATGTTGAACACCTGGCGCGGGTTGCTTGGCTTGCCAGCAAGCTCAGTCTTCTTTCCTACGTTTATCCGAAGGTTTCTGTGCTTGCCTTCAATGTCTTTTGGCGTAGGTTTTCAACTCTCTTTCACTAATCCATGATTGGTCTCCTTGGAATGGTCAACATCCAAGCAGATGGATGTATGCAGTAACTAGGCCAGCAAAGGGCTACAACTCACCAATACCTTTTTGAACTTCTTGAAGTTCAGTTTTGATTAAATGTAGCCTCGTCCATGCGTTGCCGTTGATAGCTGGCAATGAGCTCCTTTGCTTACGTTGAGGCGGCAGAAAGCCGGGCTTCGGTCACTCATCAGGATCAGATTGGAATCAGAACTGGACCTGCATGGCAGAGCTCGGGACGGTCAGCCAACGACTCGATCGGAGCAGAGAAAAGTTGTCTTTGATCATTGAAGCATCAAGGCGCCCATCGGCTGCCCAATCTTCCACGATGCACCAATCAACGGACGCATGCCACTGCGTGATCACCACCCACGGGGCGCTGGGGAGGAGTTTTTGAATCTTATAATGGATCGCGAACAATGAAAAGAAGCGTGGCTCTCGGGTTGTTACGGAATTAAAGTGGCTTGCTTGAGCAATGGGGAAACGCCTGAGGATTTCTGTGTCGCATGAGCCTGGCTATCAAGCCCAGGACTGGAGGCTTGGCAGGCAGTCCAGGGCAATCGCAAACACCTTGTGGAATCCGCACGCTCCAGCACCATCCGTCAACGTTGTTATTCTCTGTCGCACCAATCAGTGGCTTACTGTGATCTGAAGCGAGGTCTTGGAGGCATCCGGCAATCGTCATTCCACCAGGCAGCTGCCGTGGCAGTCGCAGAGTTGCTGTTGAAGAGGGAGCAAAGTCAGCATAAGCTGAATACAGGCCTCATCACTTGAAGGAATGGCCTTGGCAGCAGGAGCGCTGTTGGTTGCATTCACAGTGTTAGTCAGTCATCAGAGTCAAATAGGGGGTGGGCAATGAAAAAAGTGTGCAGCGCTATCTCAGCGTGACAACGATGCAGTGGGCGCGACAAAAGACAGGCCAATGAAGAGGCCATCAGCAACTCCTATCTCACTATCGGCAATGAGAGCTGAGGTTGATGGTCAACTGAAGCGGCCCTGAAACGCGAACTGCATGGATTGTTTCCGGCCAATGTTTCGGCATTCAAGCCTGGGTGAAAAGGCACGACAAGAACAAGCACAAGCCGAAATATGGCAGCAAAGGATTGCGTATCGCAAGGCACCTGATCAGTATTGTGCTCGCCGCAGCTTCAAGCTTGCTTGGCTTTGCCCTGCTAATTCACTCTGTTCATTTCCAATAACTTGCCGAGCTGTTCCTGATCTTTGCCTTCATTCCTTGGCAGTGGCGCGCCACTTTCTGAGTCAAACCCATCATAACCTCGATTGTTTGGCGCTCGCAAAGTTGGATGCATGCGCTCAAGATAAAACACGCACAAGGAGGTCGCCACCGGGTTAATCCATCATTCATCCTTGAGTCTTATGGATTATTCTGGGATTTGAAGACTGGCTTTCGCAGTACAGCTTAGATGAGATCGTACCTCCACGAGAACGATCCCATGCTGCTGGAATACTTCCTGAAACTCGAGAAAGGGTGGTACAAAACGGGCCTTGTTCATCAAGGATGAATCAACAGGGTGACGGCCGATGGTGCCACACGGTCGGTGAGCACGCCATCTTCTTGAACTGCTCTACGAGCAACGTGGCGAAATGTTCATGCGCTCAAACCTTTCCACAGGGCCGGGTGAATCAGCATCACAAGGCCATTGAGCATTTACAGCGGTTTCGCACGCCTGACATTGTGGGTTGTTGCCATGGCGGGCGGCCTACTCGGCACAAGCTGGCAAGACTGCACGACAGCTGACGGCAGAACACCTGCAACGCTTGGCAAGCGCTAGCCGAGTTTGGAGCCAAGATCTTTCATTGGCCAAAGGTCCTATGCAAGGCCATACGATGCGGCTGGCCCATCCTTTGCAGAACTCCACGGTCCGATAGGTAGGAAATTGGCGGTCTGGGCGCCGAACTCCAACATCAACGCGTGCAAATTCCTTGCGGGCAAAACGGAGGAGCGCTCTACGGAACGAAAGCTTGGTGCTCAGGGGGGGGGCCGGCACTGGCCGATTCAGCCATGATGACGGCCTGGAACGCAGGATGTAGCCAACGCGACTCTCGTGGCGCTGCAGCTTGCGCAACCTGGCTCCGCATTGAACTCAGCAAGTGGATCGTCGGGATGTCGGCCATGAAGTGCCACATCATCCTCAACCTGGTGTTCCTCGCAGTGCGTCGTGGTCAGGAGAGTACTGGCGGCGTCGGTTTCTGGCAGGGCGGTGCCGGCATCTGCGGGTTTGGTAGGGGCACAGTGCATCCGCTAAAGCACTGTGCATCTTCGAAGTTGCAGCGATCCGCACTGCCGCCGCCATCCTGGAGACGCACTGAGATCAGCACCCATTGGCGCGGCCGACGAATGCGCTGATCATCCGACAACCGCCATAAGACAGACTGAGACCAGACCGCCCAAAAGAACAACCCCCCACATACGACATAGGCACGCGCCCAACGTCCGCCAGCCGCTCCGCCGTCGAGAACTGTGGGATCATATTACGCCTATTCGGACGTTCTGTGACACGGCTTCAGCGCGGCGATGGCGTCTCGGGACGACTACTGACGTGGAAGCTGATGCGGCAAATAATCGCCTACCCCTGTGACATGCGCAGTCACTGTCTTTGCTTCAGACGCATTCTTATCGCGGAATAGCCGTCCTGGAGGACAGCACATGAGATCTACTGCTGCCTCTTGGTAACAATCTCTTGACGGGCATTACGCTTACAGGTTATGGTCCATTAATGACTGTACACTCTATTGCTCCGGACTGCAGTATCACGAGTTGTCGCGTGATTCCTTACAAGCGGTCGTTTGGATTTTGGGCTGGTACAGCAACCAACATCCAGTTCTTGTGGTGGGCTTTGTCCCGGCTCGCAACGTGGAAGCGGTTTTGCCAAGGCAACTACAGTATGTAGCTAGCCTGTCGCTCACGCCGCTCCTGTAGGGCACGGTGCCGAAGCTCGATCCAAGCAGTTGTTCGGTCATCGTTATCCCTAGTGAACTAACCATCCGACGAAGCATGTCCAGAGAGTAGTTTTGGCCTTCGGAATCGTGTGCAGACAGTTCACCCTCGATAAGCAGCTGAACCGTCCTATTCTCATGTTCGAACACGGACCTTCACCACGCTGGCACAGAAACCGAACGGATATCCCGTGAACCCGCAGATCGATTTGGGCACAAGTCACATTTCGATTGGCCAGAAAGGACAATGTATATATCGGAGCTACATCCGGCTGGAGTAGCACCAGCCATGCACATGTTTTGAACGAGCGCCTTGGGTGATCTGAGAGAGCTTGCGGCGCACACCACAGGGGATTGCTTCAGCTCACTCGACGTCGAATCTCCACGGCCAGACACACTGCGTGTGGCCACGCCGACGAGCTCGCATTGGGATTGCACACCACACGCGTGCTGTGGTCGTAGTAGTAGTGCCTGCCACGCATCCTTCAAACTCTCCATTTCCGAGAAGAAACGTTCGAACTGCAAAGGTCGCTAACCCGCAAGTTCGTCTTTCTCGAACATATATTTATGCCGATAGACCAGACCGGGAATTCGGACGAAATTAGTCGTCTCTGGCTCTACGCCCCAGAGGATGAATCAATATACTCTCCAGGCATCTCTTCACTCAGAGACTTCGGGCAAGTTTTCTGCTGTCACTGCGGCCGCCCTACGTACAGCCGGCCTGGCTATCCACATTTCACGGAGTCAGGACAAACGTGCACACCCTTATACGCCATCGCCAATCATCATAGGTACTCCATCAGGTCGCGCATCGACATATTCGCTCATACGCCGCAGCAAGTCAGGAACGCGTCCATGAGTCACTACAGCACGCCATGGTCAGGACGAAGGCAGCACAAGGCGGCTTAGCCGACGCACTTGACTGCTGGGTATCAACAAATCCCGCATGCGGACTCGTACTCGCGTTGACCATCTGGCTGCGAGCGCTCTCCGAGCACCGCTACAGGCCAGAATAGCGGTTCTCAATAGCGGTGAATCCCTGCGCTGCCATTCCACCGTCTTACGTTCAACATATAACCACCCCAGAACAGCAGACAAGCCTCTGCAGGAACAGGTGGCAGAGATTGGTAGCACCCGGCAATCTCCTTACCGCGAATTCTGTGCCTCACTCGAATGGCCATTCAATGCACGAGCGCCTCAATAGGCGCGTTACGATTCGGTTCAGATGATGCAGTGTCAAACCACAGAAACCAGATCATGCAAACTCACTGCTACCAAATCATTACTCGAAGAGCAGTAGGTATCCATTGCGTCCGCAAAGGCAGCACTGGCTTTGGGGTCAACGGTGCTCGTTGCCTCCCCACCAGACGATGATAACCTGGCTGCGGCGGTCTGTGGCTTTTACTTGCCAGAGGGTTATCCCACAAAGGTTCTGTTGATGACGACGGCTCGCGCTCACATCCAAATCACTATCGCATCCGTAGAAGCTCGCAGAAGTGGCGAGGTGAACAATAAAACGCCTCACTGCACTTGGAGTCTCAAACGAAGAACGAGCAACGTTCTAGCTAAGTGGCGATGGGAATTACACAAAGCTTGCACGCCAGCCTTTGGCAAACGATTGGACGCTTAGAGATCTATTCCTGAACTTGAAAGCGAACACAGTTTGGTGCATGGCGACGAAGATCCCATGACGATCACAAAGCCACTTGGCTATCTGCTGAGATCAACCTTCGCTGGCTTGGCTGAGCGCCGCGCTGGTTGGAATATCCAATTTGGGCTTGGCAGGATGCAAACATGAAGCAGCAACCAAGCGCCATTGAAGCTGTGCTGGAGGGCTCGATATTTCATCCATTGCTGGCATAAAGCAACACGCTATCGCACAGACACGTTCTCAGCTGGGTAACATTAATCCATGACAGATCCAGAAAGGATTTGTGCTGAGGCCGATGATAGCTACTTCGTACAGCTTGGGAACTTTTTCATTTGAAGCCAACGATGACTGAAGTAACACAACTCAAAGCCACATGCAGCGGGGCTCAGTGGCTTTGGGGTGACTATTCAATCTCTTGGTACACCGAAAGCGATCCATGGGCGTTTGAAATTCAGCCATACGAAGCAGCAAAATACGCGCAAATTGGCAAGTTTCTAATAAACACAGCTAATTATTGCAATGGCCTAGAATTGGTTTGCTCCATCGGTTGTCTGCAAGCAACTGGCCTTAAGGTGGGCATCAATGTTTACTTGCACACTGAACATCTCGAAGTAGCCCTCGCGAAGCGGAAGTGCGGCTGGCATACCATCAATAACGTCAGATTCCAAAGACGTGATCTCAGCCGATTTCAACAATGGACAATTTGATCTGATCCTGGTATCGAGAAGTTGCCAACTATCTTTCGCCGCAAAGAGTTAGAAGTTTTTACGCTCCAAGCATCGTAATCTTAATCCCTGGGCGGCAGCGCTGTTATTGGTACACTACACAGGCAAAACGCACTAATCCACTCCACTGCAGACCAGTAACCAACATTCCTTGAATGGGAAGGGGTGGCATGGAATCTGAAGAACGTCAGTGCGGGTTGGACCTACGTCTCGATCTACTGACAAAAATCAACTCGTAGACATGCAGCAGAGATTTAGCGCCTGGGGCCTATTCTGGATGCGCACAAGGTCTGTGAGCAAAGCGCTGGGAAGCATTAGCAATATTCTGCTCGTTTCAGACGGCAAGCAACAGAGACCGCAAGTTATTCAGCGTGTCCACGCAAGTCTGTTCAAGTCTGTTCAAATTCTGTCGAAACAGACTCGACACAAGACGAAACTCATGTCCAGGCACCAAGCTCTAGATTAACTCAAGACTGAAAATAAGAAATTACGAAGATTCCAGGTGCTCACAGGCTCTGTTCTTTGACATACTTTGAGTTGGAAGGCTCGCTACTGATACACGATTTCAAGGGAGAACGCCATGCGCTATCTAAAGAGGCGACAGCAATGCAAAAATACTGCCAGCATGCACTGACAGTCTTCTATAAGAATCAGCAACTTATCCAATTCTAAGCAAAGCTCATGACCGTAAAAAGTAATTAATACCGGCACACGTGAAGTCATGTGGAGCTTAAGAACTAACGAAATACGAGGCCCTGGACCGCTGTTGACAAGGCATGAGATGTTCGGTCAATGGAGGCAATACAGTTTTTTTTGAGGTGCGCAAAGATTTCATGCTCAGAATTTGCTAGAGCACTAAGAGAGCAAGGCAGACTAGCCGAGCTGATCACACTTAGAGATGGGGAAACGATTGCAGAGAGTCTCGATGAATCGAGCTCAGCGAAATAGCCGAGAATTGTAGATTATTATGCCCATAACGCTGAAGAATTCCTCTTCCAATCAAAACTTGAACTTGAGGGGTCAGAAGCCTACATCCACAACACGCCCGATCGAGTGCTTATTGGGGTGATCGCCATGGCAATTCGTATCTCTATATCAGTGATATAGATCTCATCGCCGCCACAATACCGTCTATGGCCCCTGGCATACACATTGGTTCCGCATGCAGTATCGTGCTCAGTGGCAGAGCGGTTGGCCAACCTGCCTGCGAAGAGCGGTCTGCGCAGAGGGGGTTTTTTACAAATGCTGCTGATCCCACGAATTCATGGCAAACGTTAATCGCACCACAAAGCCGTAACGTGGTGTGTCATTAACAAGGCGCGGAAGTGCCGGAGTTCGGTTGATTTTCGCTGGCTGGAAAGAATGCTAAAGCCTTCCGTTCTGGAATTGGGAGGCAATGAATGCGTTTTATTGTGCTGGAAGATGCAGACTTGGACTTGCAGTAGAACTGGCATCAAAGGACGGATGGCAAATTACAGGACATCATGTGTCGCTCCAAGCGGAATGAATTGTTGTCAAACCAGTAGCAGAGCAATTCATCAATGGGTTTGAAAGTGGGGCTGGAATCCATGAAAGCTCGGGGATCATGGACGCTAAACGATGTAGCCATTGTGTCCGAAAGTGCGCCGCACAAAACTCGATGATCAAGTACAGAAGACCATCGAAGCAGGGGCAAACAGTCTTCTCGGTGGAGGGCGGACCAGATCTAAAGGAGCATTCTTTAATCGAACCCATCCTGACTGGTGTACTCCAAGGTGCAGCTAATGACAAGAACTCTTTCGACCGTGGCTTACGGTGTATGTGGTTGAGACGAAAACTGAAGCATCAGTTAGCCAATGATTCTGCCTACGGCTTGGGGTTCAGCTCTTCACCAGTAATCCAGACGTGCCTGTGCATCGCAGAAATCCGTAGACACGAATGATGTTCATCAACCATGCCGACAAACTCTCAGGCTGAACTTCGTTTGGTGGAATCAAGAATTCAGGATATGGGCGGGAACTTTCGAAAATCGGAAATTTCTTTGAGTTTGGTCAACAAGAAACTTCATCACATCAGCAGAGCCTAATTCTCGCCACTGTGCAATGCTTTTTCAATTGGCAACAAAGGCATACGCTTAGCGCATTTCAGCAGCTACAAAGAAGGCAGGCGAAATCTTTTTGTGCTGATTCTTGATGACTCGTTGTAACCTGCTCAATGAAATTCCATGGGATCTCAACACATCAGACACTCCATCAATCAACGTAGTGACAGAGTTCAGGGGTTTTCATCCGCCTCCTAGGCGTGGATGATCGATCCACAAATAAAAGCACGTCATTTTCAGCACAACATCTAGCAGAAATCTGGCACAGATCCAGCAGGGATTGCTCAACCGGATTGATGTCTATGGCGGAAAGGGGCCAAGAGCTTCAACGGCTCGTCAAATGCAGACAGAATGGGCAAGTTTTCTTGTGAAGGTCTACGGCAACACACTCCTTACTCAACAGCGTGGATAACGATGGATTTTGAATGAAGATGTTCTGCGATTGTCACGGGGGGGGGGGCCCCAAGCGCGGAATTGGGGCTGCGATTGCGTTTGTTTTAACTCGCGCAGTGCGGGGGAACGAATTGTTCCATCGTTACTACTCCCGATCCGGGCGCGAGCAGATCAGGTCAAGGAAAAGTTAGGCTTTGCGTACCCTGCTTGACGGTGCAAGGCAAGTCGCAGAAATGGATGATCTCAGGAGAATCTTTGCGACAGATCAAAACGATTTGGAGATTGATATTATGGTGAACAATGCCGGCCATCAATCAGATAGTCCGCTTTCCTGAAACAACTGAGGAGTCTTCTTACGATAGAATCTGGCAGTAAATCTTAAAAAGCGCCGTATTCGGTAACGCATTTGTCGGCCAAGCAATGATAGCCAGGGAAGCCGTGGTCGTATCATTAACATCAAGCTCCGTTTAATGAGACTGGCCAATGCGGAATTCGTCTATTGCATCTCATAAGGGGGGTGCGATGCTAGGGAATGCAGCGTTAGAACTTGCAAGGTTCAAGATTTCTGTTGTCGGCGTTGGGCTGGAGCTTGTTGCACACGATCAATGAGGATACTCTGGGAGGATCTCAAGAGTTTCAGTCGGTTTTTGAATCAATAATCCATCGCCGGTGGCAGAAACCTGGAAGAAATTGCTCGATGGTAGCGTTCTTGCCGAGATGGCGGCAGCTATCTCACGGCACAACCGTCCATGGTCGATGGGAATTATGCACGGAAGCACTGGGCTTGACAAGTTCAGATGTTTAGGTCGTTGTTACGAAAAACAGCCTTCGAAATTGCGATTCAACAAACGAGCCATGTTTCTCTCAGGTTGGGATTCATAGGGAGTTTCCACAAGACCCGGTCCATATTGTTGAACTGCCACGGAGTTTCAAAGCTGGAGAAATGATTTTGCGTGGCAAGAGTGGGCTTTCCCTTGCATAAGGTAACGGAACTATCTGCACGATAAATCTATCCGCAAGGTTTTCGTCATAGAACTGAGGCACAAGGCTCTCGCCAGCTAGCCAAGATTTCCTGCCATGGCGTGCTTCATGGCTTGTGCACAGGTTCTTACATGGTCCACGAAACGAAGCGGATGTCAGCGCCCTCACGCTTGGCAGGGTGCGGCTTGAGAACACCGCAGGTTTTGGGTTGTCATAAGGGCAAGGAGAAGGGTTTGGCTGATCTGTGCATGTTTGATCGTGTGTTTGGCAGCATCCAGCCATACAAGGTTGAAGAAACCATCGCAATGGCACAACGTCATCTAAGAAGATGGATAACTTGGTTTTATTGACATCACACCGAGTGGGAAGCACGCCAATCCAAGGAGTCGTCAGGTTTCGAAATGAATCCATAAGATAGAGGGGATATATTGAAGTACGCATAGCAAGGCTGGTGGGTTCGTTTGGTTTTCGTTGACTGACATGGAACGAACGATTCATGGGTCCGAAATGGGTGCTGAAGCACCAACGGACCATCTGGTTCGTGAAAGGACATCGGGCAAATCAGCCATGGCCAGCTTTGCTCGTTAAGCGTGTCAGCTGTATCCCTGGCATTGGCTTTCGGCCTGCTTGGCCTTACCGGCTAGGCGATCACGCCTCACTCAACAGTGCGAGGGCCGATCGATTCCTGAATCTTACCCTCAACATTTTGGCACTGTTTTGGCTTTGTTAGAACAACAACATCAAGAATGGGGGGTTTTGTTGATCGATGGTTGGTGGCGTCGATGCAGCAAACCTGGGGAAGGAGAGGTGCGAAAACAGATGAACTGAAAACAAGCCCCTAAACAGTAACTCACGTGAATGAAAGAGTCTTCGAAAAAGAATCATTGGAATGTCCAGAAGTTGTTGATGTGATCCAAAAGCAAATGGAATGGTTCTTGGCGCAGCATTGGCAGAGGCGTGAGCCTGGCTGATAGCCAAATTCATAGCTAGACTTGATAGGCAAAGCTGACAATGAGACTGAGGGCTCATGATGGTCGCAGGCTGCGACGCCCCGTCAGGAAAGGAGAACAAGCAAGCAACGAGGAACACAAGGAAGAGGATCTGGGCGATGCAGCGGCTGAGCGGCGATCCACAAACCGAGATGCGCATTGACCGCAACGCCAGAAAACAAAGAATAATGAAAGCTGAGATCCGAGAAGTGGAAAAATAGACGTTGTTAATGGCAATTAGTCAGAAGATTGCTTCATCATCTGTTTCTGGTTTCACCAGTGATCAGTCACTGGCCCCTCCAGAGTTGGCTCAACATTCTTTGGAAACAGAGGGTATAAGCCGCCTGGACAAGCAATGCTTTCCTCCATCATGTCCGTTGTGCTTGGAATTCGTCTTTTGCTTGTTGGGGTCGAAGTCTTGGCTGATCAACCCTGACAGGCAATTCCATGCACTGGGTACCGGATGATGTAACTCGATCATCGTGGTGACTGGAAGCCCGTCTGCCAGGCATTTGGGGGGCATAGCACAGGCAGTAAGGCGGAGGTTAGAAATGGCAACCCAGAACAGTAACGCTTTACATCTTTTGCAATTGGATTGTGCCATCGTATCGAAGGTTAAAGGTAGGTTTTTGTGCCCTTACTGGAAGCAGAGGGCTTAAATCATGATCAAGAACTAGGAAAGAAACGAAGGGCATCATAGAGAAAAGACGACATTTAAGGTGGCACCGCAGGAATTAGCCTTTCGCATCCTCAAGCTGCAATGCTCCCTTGGGCTTGAGCTTGTTTCGCTTTGCCAGCTAACTGGTTTTTGCTCACTATCAGTAGCTTTGGCCAAATGCTTCTTGAACTTTGCCTTCAATGTCTTTTGCTGTGGCTGAGGCCTTGTCACCTAAACCGCATGATGCAACTTCGCGACTTGTGAAAATCGCATGCCCATGTGGAATGGAATGCGTAATATCAATGTATGAAGGGAGGGCAGAACAGATCAGCCCATAGGCTTTGATTCCTTGAAGGCTTAACTTGCTTTAAATCTGTAGTATCTGCTAAGTAAGTCAACGATACCAAAACAATTGGTTCTGAGGCCAATGGGTATACGAAATTCAGCGGTCGTTTGGGGCGATAGGCAGAAACGGTGATCAGCCGCCAAAGCTCCCCCCCATTGATACCACAGATCAAACTTCGAGCATAACCGCATCAAGGGTCGATCTTTAGGCGTCATCAAATGGATGACTATTCCTCTGGTCTTTGTTCCAACGCATCGGGCTTCTTCCATTTTTATTCACTACTGCCATTTCCATCATCAGAAATCGCACGCTGAGCGGTCAAGGTCTAACGGTCAGGGCAGTGGGATCATCATTCATTCGTCTGTGACGACCTGAAGCCGCAGGCACGTTTGGCAAAGGAATGGGTAATCGGTAACATAGCGCATCGCGACAAGGGGCGATTGAAAAAGAAAAAAAAAAAAAAAAAAAAAAAAAAAATCCGCCGGGGGGCCCGGGATTCCCGGGGGGGGGGGGCCCGGGGGTAAAAACTTTTGTTCTGGCTATCGAAGGTGTACGAATGGCATCTAAGGTAGCCTCAACATCAGAAAGTCCATGGGCGCATGCATGCGGCCGGGATGCGATATCACCCAAGAACACGGGTGCAAATAGGGCGCCGGAATGTTCATGCATCGCAGAAGGTACAGCAAGGTGGGACAAATCACGACAGCCCGGAGCCTTTCCTGATAGGCTGCCATGCCGTTCATTGAAATTGGCATGTTTTTCATAACCAAAGCGCAGGGTCGTGAACAAAGTCACAGATCGCCTGAACGCGACTCCCCAGCCTTGAGGAAGACGTGCCGGAAAGTCGCCAAGCGATGTTGGAGAGACAATCTGTTTTCGCAATAGCGGCTTCCCAACAGAAACAGCAGCGTCTCAATCGGCAACAGTTCCAAAGGAACGCTGCTGAGCTCAGGCACACTACGATCAGGTTGGCCTGAATCGTTATATCAAGGCATCGGTTGAAAGGCTGAGCGTCCTGGGGAGCCACAAACGCTGGGCACAGTTTACGAAATGATCAGATAGGCCCTTAAGGGAATAGGCGGGATAAGTGCGGAGGGTAGCGATCAGCGTCTTGACGGCGTGTCCTTCATGCACCTCACATCAAGATCATGGGTGGTGGGGCTGAGGATGTCATAGATCAGTTCGTAGGCCGAGCGAAATTTTCATAGTGAACTACCTTTCTCTCAAGGCAGTGAAGGTGTGGAAGTCTCGGAAAGTTGTTGCAAGAAAAGGCTGTTGAAGAAAACCTCACAAATCAGTGTGCAATTGCAGAGCGGTAGTGAAGCGGGTGCCATTGTGTCAGTGGTCCGCCATGGATTGACGATTCCCATGGCGACAGAAGAGTTCAACGGACTTCAGACTTGGAAATCAGGATCCGATTGGACTTAGCAACCCGGTTCGCGTCTTGACGTCTTCAACGGCATTGCGGGACATTAGCTTCGGCTTGCTTTTTTGGCGCTGCAGCGAGACGGTCACCCGGATCACCCCGTGGCTTTGCAATTGATTCCTGGGTTTTTTCCTTTGAGCTCCTTGGATGCGCCGTGGTTTGTTGGATCCGAACAAACATCAAACCGTGGCTGACTGATCGCAGCAGGCTGGGGGCCTGCTGCAACACTGGAGCAGGTAGAGTCAGTAGGGCCGCGATTGAGAGGATGCCGGAGAGAAGAAACTCATCATTGACGAGCGATTCGTTTGAATGGTATCCATTGGATTCTCAAGGTGGTAGTGGTTTAACGAAAAGCATAGATTTGAAATGACGAAAGATCATTCAATTATGGCTTTCTATCAGTAAGCCCTAGGTAGCAGCGTTCGAGCCATGCCGGCCAAGGGCTGGTGCACGACCGGCCACGCCGCAATGGCCTGGGATTTGCAAAGCCAGACCTAGTGGATTGGGTTCAGCCCC
>Ga0163217_1096857_pt1 | contig 19810 bp, 27 predicted proteins | sample SynspAceP_FD_185933 | JGI IMG/M metagenome (GOLD analysis project Ga0163217, IMG submission 185933) | Saline lake microbial communities from Ace Lake in Antarctica - Synechococcus sp. Ace-P (PacBio error correction) | ecosystem: Environmental > Aquatic > Non-marine Saline and Alkaline > Saline ...
AGAGAGAGATTCTCAACCGTCTCACGGTCAAGCCGCTCGGAGACCGTGTCTTTGGTCCAAGGTTTTCAGACTTTCCGACGGAAAAAAAACCCGCCCGGCGGGGAAATCCTGCCTTTTCCTGAACACCCGCCCAAAGGAAAAGCCCCAAGGTGGGTGGGAAGTGGTTTTTCAAGTGGGGGCCCCCGGCAAGCGCACGAAACGACCCGGGCACCCGCCAATTCACCCCTGGAAGGTGAGCGGGGGTCGGCGATCCAGGGTGGGCTCCTAACAGCAAGTACGGCCCCGGCCAACCGACAAATCAAAGCTCGCCCGGCAACGAATTTCGTGCTGCCTCCTCCTCGAAAAGGACAATCCTGGGGCGATTCGTCAGCTGAACCACCCAGTCCGGTTCCGCCTGCTCCCCCGGTCCGCTTGTTCCCCCGCTTTTCAACCCATCCTCTTCTTCAGAGACTGAATTCCCCAATGGCCAAAAAACGCATCATTTATAAAACGAGAACGCCCGAACGGGCCCTCGAAAAAGGCATCGACATCCTGGCTGAAGCGTGGCTTGTCACCCTCGGCCCCAAGGGCCGCAAACGTGGTGCTCGAAAAGAAATTTCCGGCGCACCCCAGATCATCATGACGGCGTCCAAGCGATCGCCAAGGTAGATCGACTCGAGGATCACAATCGAGAACACCGGCGTGGCCCTGATCCGTCAGGCCGCTTCCAAAACCAAGGCACGCCGCAGGTGGGACTGCTAGCCACCACCCGCCACCGGTCCTGGCCCATGCCATGGTCAAGGCCGGGTCTGCGCAACGTGGCCCGCCGGCGCCAACGCCCAATCACCCTCCAAAGGCACGACAAGGCCCCTCCGACTTCCTCGTCAAGAAAGATCGAGAGCATGCCAAGCCGATCCTCCGATTCCAACGCCATCGCCCCAGGTGGGCACCATCCTCTCCGCCGGCAACGACGAAGAAGTTCCGCCGGATGATTTCGCCCGATGCGAGGACAAAGTGGGGGTAAGGAAGGGGTGATCTCCCTGGAAGAAGGCAAGTCGATGACCACCGAACTGGAGGTCACCGTAAGGGCATGGCTTCGACAAGGGCTACATCTTCCCCCTACTTCGCCACCGCACCGAGCGGAAATGGAAAGCCATCCTCGAGGAGCCCCTACATAACTGCTCACGCGACAAGCCAAGACGTCTGGGTGCAAGGATCTCGTGCCTGTGGCTCGAGCAGATTGCCCGCACCGGCAACCCCTGCTGAATCAATGCGCCGAAGAACATCGAGAAGAAGCCCTTGCCACCCTGGTTGGTGAACCGCCTGCGCGGTGGTGCTCAATGTGGCTTGCCGTCAAGGCCCCCGGCTTTCGTGATCGCCGCAAGCCCATGCTCGAAGACAATCGCCGTTCTCACCAATGGTCAGCTGATCACCGAGGACGCGGTCCTCAAAGCTGAGAACACCAAGCTGAGATGCTCGGCACTGCCGCCGCATCACATCAAACAAAGACCACCACCACAATCGTGGCCGATGGCAACGAGGTGGCCCGTCAAAGCCCGGGTCGAGCAGATCCGCAAGCAAGATCGACGAAACCCGACTCCACCCTAACGACAAAGAGAAGCTCCAGGAACGCACTGCCCAAGCTCTCCGGTGGTGTGGCCCGTTGGTGAAAGGTGGCGCTGCCACCGAAACCGAGATGAAGGACAAGAAGCTGCGCCTCGAAAGATGCCATCAACGCCACCAAGAGCCGGCTGTTGAGGAGGGCATCGTTCCAGCGGCGGCACCACCCTTGCTCCACCTGGCTCGCCTGGAAGAGTGGGCGGCCTGCAATCTCTCCGGCTGAGGACTGATCGGTGCACCATCGTGGCTCGCGCCCTGAGCGCTCCGTTGAATGCGGATCGCCCAGAACGCCGGCGTCAACGGCGCCGTCGTGGCGAGCACGTCAAGGCATGCCTTCATGAGTGTTACAACGCCGCACCGGTGAGTACGTGGACATGCTGGCTGCCGGCAATTGTCCGACCCCGCCCAAGGTGACTCGCTCGGGCTGCAGAACGCCGCCCTCCATTGCCGCAATGGTGCTTCAACTCACGATGCAATCGTTGGCTGACATGCCTGACAAGAAGGAAGCAGCTTTCCAGCCGGCCGCGGCGCATGGGCGGCGACTTCGACTAACTGATCAGAAGCGACTGCTCTGAAATGGTGGGGCCCTTCGGCCTTTTTTTTTATGGTCGGCCATCAACCTTGGGCACTCCGTCACCCAGGGATCGGCTCACCTCGATACCGAATAACCGCCCTCAGCCCTGGGAATGAACTTCAGTGCGACGCAGTGTTGCAGTAAACGCTTGCCGGTGGACGGGGGCCGTCGTTGAAGACATGCCCCGGGGCCCACCGCAAAACGTCGGCAGTGGTATTCGGTGCGGCGGCAGGATCAACTTGAAATTCAAGTTTGGTGACCACCCGCATTCGGCAAGGGCTGCCAGAAACTTGGCCAGCCGGTTGCGGCTGTCCGAATTTGGCGCTGGAGCTGGAAACAAGGGGCAGCTGGCAACCGGCCACAGACAAAAGTGCCCTTGGCGCTTTTTCCCTTGTCGAGCGGACTGCTGAAACAATGGCGGCTCGTGCCCTCGCGCCTGGAGCACGGCAAAGGCCGCGGACCTGAGCCGTTGTTTCAGGCCGCCTCAAACTGAGCTGCCAATTGGGGTCATTCGCCTTGAGGCCGCCCTCGGGCGCTCGGCCCGCCCGAGCCAACGGGCCCTAAAGCATGGCGCCCAAGGCGGCGAGCAGACCTGCGGCGATTGATCGGGGCTCAACGCAAACCACCCGCCTGAGCAGCACGGCCAGAACCGAGAAAACTGCCGAGCAGGGTTCCAGCTGATCCGATTTCAGGGGGTGTCTCAGCGCTGCGGGCGCTGCTGACATGGAGCCACCGTTTTATTGTTATCTTTGTTCGTGCCTGGCCAGACCGCCCATAGCCATCCGCCCTCGGATGTGCAGAAGGACACTGACGATCAAAGCAGCACAAACCGGTGCCGATCCAGACCAGGAGAAATGGCAATAAGCATCGGCCCAAGCTTATCGAAGTAACGGCAAACCCCGGGCCCCGGGCCAGCAAGGCCCGACCAGGAGGCTAAACCTGCAGCCTGGGTTGGACTGCCGGAGGTGGTGACCACAATTCGGCTGGTTTCGAATCAACGAACGTCCGGTCATCCGTGCCGGTTGGGCAGCCAAGAATCTCTAGCAAGGTGGGGGCACATCGGCGAGACCACCGCCGCTGCGCAAGATGGGCGTTGGCAACCACGGCCAGACAATTTGCGCTTTTTCGCCTTCCACAAAATCACCGGCACGGGATTGGGGTGTGGGCCGTCCATTGGCTGCCGTCGCTGCTTCCATCACTTCGGCATTGCCATGATCCCGCGTGATCAGCAGCGTTTTTCTCCCTTGCGTTGGTGGCCTCAAGCATGCCCCGCACAACGGTCCACCGTAGCGATCGCCGCCCGTGGTGGCCTCCATCTGGCCGGTGTGGGCCCACCATGTCAGGGTTGCGTAGTTGATCCGATCAGGGAAACAAGCCCTTGTTGATCGCGGCGATGGCAGCCTTGCCGTGAGCAACACGGCCGCGGACATCCTCCGGAGACTGGTCATAGGTGGCAACCCTGGGGAGGGCACCAGCTGCGGTTTCGGCCGCGGAACGGTTATTCGATGCCACCAGTGAGGAATAGGTGACGTGAGGGATATTTCTCGGGTTTCAGCAGTCCCGCAACTGGCCACGCAGATGGCTCGAGACCAACCTGCCCCGCAAGTCCGTCGGGGATTCGGGGTGGGAAAGCTACCTCAACGGCAACCCCGAGTTCGGTATTGCCCGTGAAGGTAAACCAGATGGAGGGTGAGAGACGTTGCGGGAAAAGGCGTCGAAGGGCTCGACAACCCAGGAGCGATCAAGCTGGCGGGCCACCGTGGGTCGAAGTTGAAAGCGCCCATCACGGGGCCTGTAGACAATCACTGCTGAAACGCCCCGGCTCAGTGAATTCGTCCATGGTACCGCTGGCCATAGGCCGATTCGATGGCTTGCCCTTGGACCGCGCTCGCAATCGGTTCGCTTCGGTGAGCAAACCGATAGGCCTTTTCGCTAGCGTCCAGCGGTATCGCGATCCAGACCAGTAAAGCGGCCGCAGAGCGTGCCTGATGCGACCGACACCAGCCGCCTCGATCTGCTCCTCGATCTGGGCAATGAACGGGATGGCGCTCTGGGGAGGGGTTATCGCGGCCCACGGTGATGACGTGGATCAGACGTCTGGATCCGCGGCCGCCGCCCAGTGCATGCAGGCCAGCCGAGAAATGGCTTTAGATGACTTGTGGACGCCGCCGTCGGAGCAGAGACCAATGCAGGTGCAAGCTGTCCGCCATCGGCAAGGAGGACGATCGGCCAGCCATTCCAAGCCGGATTGAAGGGCCCAGGCTGCCCGTCTTTGACCGCTTTGCTGATCCGGACCAATTCCTGGCGATTGGAACGCGTTCGAAAGCCGATCGTGAGATGGCCGACTTTCCGGGAAAAAAAATTGCCCATCTGACCATCAGGCAAACCCACATCAGCGCGCGGGCCTGGATCAAGGCATGGGGAATAGGCCTCCAGAGCGGCATCCTCACCGGCGTTTTCCGCCAGGAAATCGCATTGGATTCGGAAGGCTCCCATAGCCCCAGCCATCGAAATCGCCAGCACAACAGGGCCTACAGAACCTTCAGAGTTGACGGCCGAGCGGGAGGTAGCTGGGGCTGAAGACGGTTGCGCGTGGATGCCATGGGTCATAGATCTAGGCATGTCACCCCTGCGGGGCCGGCGTCCAATTCCGTTCTGTCATGAATTTACCTTGGCCCGGTTGACGACCCTTGCTCTATCCGGTGCCCAAGAGTCAGCTTTTGGCCATGAACAGCCCGGGTTTCCTACGATGGTTTTCCTTAAGGGCCATGCATGGAAATCTCGAGTCCAGCCAGGGCGAGTGGAAAATCCCTCCGCTCAGGACTTTGGACCCGCACGCGTTTGCATCGCCTCGCCTCCCAGGTGCTCGAGAGTGCGGCCGACAGTAGAAAGCTGATGGTGGCCTCGCCATCCCCACCGCGAGTTGGCCCTGGCCAGGGTTGTTGGCCCAGCAATTGGAGAACTAAGCGCGCCATGCCGTCGACCAGGGCAGCCTTGATCCCACCTTCTATCGCGACGATCTCGAACGGGTCGGCACCCGCCCTGGTGGAGGCCACTTCACCTACCGGCTGCGAATTCGAAGGCCGTGAAGGTAGTGCTGGTCGATGACGTGGATCTTTACCGGCCAACAACGCGCGCTGCCACTGGAGGCCCTGCAAACACCTGGGGCCGACCGCGAAGCGTCAGGCTGCTGGTAAGTGGTGGACCGTGGTTCACCGGGAACTGCCCTGAATCCCAACCCGACTTCTGCGGCCGGATCCGTGCCACGCAGTCGGACAGGAGAACATCCAACTCCTGCCTCCAGGACGTGGATGGGGTGGAACGGGGTTGTTTCTGCAGGCGCTGCTATATCAAGGCTGTCCCGCCAACCCGTTCGAGTCATCGGCCCGGGAAATGGGCGCGGAAACTTCCCGAAGGCGGACGATCACCGGCAGGGTCGGGCTGATCGGACGGCCCTTCCAATCGTCAAGGACCGAAACACTTCCCCTGCTGCCAGGAAGATCAAAAGGGCTTGGCGCGTGTTCCGGGTTGGTGTGAACACCTACCTACGCTCTGGCTGACCTTGACCTGGTTCTCCCTGCTGCATGGGGCATTGGCACTGGGGCCCCAATCCTGTCAATAGGGCCCGCATCAACGCTGACAAGCCGTTTCAGGGCGGCTTCGACCAAATTGCCACCCAGCGTGTTGCAGGCCTTGGTGAAGGCAGACCAATCATCATAGACCGAGGCTGATATTGCGCTGCACCTCCCGCGTCCAAGTCAGCGATCGGCACGCTGTTCAAAGCCTCTCGCGTGGGCTGTGGCGCTCCTGTTCCTTGGCCTTGAGCCCGGAGATTTTCCTGCTCCACCTGGCGCCTGAGCCCCGTGGTCTGGCTCAACCACCAGGGATGGTCGAGGCGATTGAGTGCATCAGGGCTTCCCACACGCCTCTGGGCGATCAATGCTGCGGCCCGCTCCTCCTGAGGCGGTTGCGATTCCAGAAATTCACGCAAATTGTCGCCATAGGCGTTGCCATCGGGGTGTTGGTGCTCCTCCCATCGGCCTGAGCAAGTCGATGGCCCTCCAGATTCTCCGTCAAAGCGAGCCAGGGCCCTTTGGCCTTCAACTCCTGTTGCCAAGGCATTGAGGCGTTGGCTTGTCCTGCAGACGTGCCGGCGGTGGAGTTGCTAAGCAAAAGCTTGGAGTTTCAAGGGCCTCGGTGTAACCGTGGCCTGCCCATAGCTCTTCGCTTGTCCTTCTACACAGGTCCCTGCTCCCTGGGCCCGCGCGTCCACTCATCCGCGCAGGGGCTGCGAAGCTGATCGCTGTATTTAAGGCAATCCGGAAAGTTGCGAGCGCTCGCCGCCTGCTGCAAAGTCGGTCCCGGTAGCTGGGATTCCCACCAGTAAGGCCGCACCGATACCGGCCACCACTAGCCCGAGAGTCCAGTGCCAAAACCAGAAGCGGGGCAGCCTGTGGTGGCGAAGGGCCAAGGCCGAAGCAATACGAAGACCAACTCCTTACTAGGCATACCATCGTTGGATGCCTCCGGCAAGGGGGGCAGCCGAACCATTGTCCACCGCACGGCAGGCCCCTGTCCGCTAACGGACCGATCCGTAAGGCTGGATCGGTTCGTTGACTCAGGCCGCTGACCAGATCCTTCAACTGTGCCCATGGTCAGTTGGGCCCTCTGCTCGTTTGATCCCGACAGCAACGCCAAATCGCAGCCCTGTCCACCCCCCGGCTTCGGGCGGCTCCAGGGGCATGACCGGCCGGTGCCCGGGCTTCCAAGGCTCCCACGCGCTCTCCCCCGGCCTCGCGCCGGCTGGAGCTCGGTAGGCCCTGGCGGAAGACCACCTCGGCGCGCTGCTCCTGACTTTGGTTCGCACACCCAGCTCGCACGCTGCCGTTGGTCATCGCGGCTGCAGGCCAGCACTCAGTTCGGCGAGCGCTCTGCCGTCGGCCAGCCCCTGACCTGCGAGGAACAGGGGATGCCCAGCGGTGGGCCCGCTGCGCGAATCCCGCCAGCAACGCAGCGAAACACCTTGGCCCGAGCACATCCTTAATCGCACCCCCACGGGGTGAAGGGCAGCGCCGACCGACGCGATCGCCTCAACGGGTGTTGATTCGAGAATCGAAACACCGGCACCAACGCTCCTCGAGTCCCCAGCCCGATCAGGGGCATGCGGCTGGTGCCGCCAACGGGCAGCACCGCAATCGACGTCGGCCCAAGGCTGACCGCCCCATGGGCACGTCCTCCTGCGAGCACCGTCCTCGAGGCAGATCATCGAGCAGCTGCAACAGGCCCTTGCGGCTCGAAGCACTCCTCCAGGGCCTGGCGGCTGAGCCCGAGTTCCCGGCTGGGTTCTCCGGTGGGCACCAGAGCACGGAACTGGACGGCTCGAACTGAGCTTGTCATTTGAGCTGTTCAGCCGCTTTCCAACAACGCCGCGCCGAGGGCGGAGCAAGCCCCGGGCGAGATCAAAGCGGCGATCCGCGATCCAGATCTCTGGCCGCCCAGGGCCAGGCCGCCTTTGCCAGCACCGGGCACAGCGCAACGCTTGGCGGCTGCTGGCCAGATCAAACGGGCCCGCCAAAGCGAAGCAGCTGGGCGATAAGGCGCAGGCCCGCCCTTGCCCGCCCCTCCAGGCGCGCAGAGGCGCTATCGATGGTGCCGTCCGCCGAGGTCCAGCACGAGCACACGGGCTGCCCGGGCAAGTCCAGCGCCGATGGCGGCGGCGGTGGGTTCATCACCAAGGCCACCTCGGCCACCGCAAAGTCCGGGCTGATGTCCTGCAACCCTGCCGTAGCCCGCGGTAGCCGTCGACCGGAGCGGTGGAGCACGCAGCCGGTCAGCGCGAGCCCTTCTGGCAGCTGCTTCCCAGATGCGAATGCAGCAGCAAGGGAGCCCGCCTCTCTGGCCTGAGCAAGGCCGGCGGCTCCGGGAGTTGGGGCCACCCCGATCCAGCCCTTGAAATCGGCTGAGCTGGGGACTCTCAGCGCGGGCCAAGGCCCGGCTCCTGACCTGGCGGCCGATCAAAACTCTGCCCGGAACAGCTCCAGCCAGCCAGACCAGGCTTTGGGCGATGACGCAAAGGAGGCACCGCTACTGAACGGCTCGAACAGGCACCAGTTCAATTGCCCACCGCCTGCGGGCTGAAAAGCCACGCACCGTGGTGGTGCTGCCGAGGTCGATTGGCCCAAGCGTCCCTTCAATCAATGGGCAAACAGAAATCGCTGGGGCGGGTGACGGGCCAAGCGAATCAGGCACGCCTGAGCTTTGACCGTGTCTATACTGCAATCCTTGGCTGATCCAGCGCAGCAAGCGGATCCAAGCGCGGCGCCCCGAATCAGCGCAGCTGGGTCTGCCAAGCGGCCCTGGCTTAATATTGGAGAAATTGACAGATTGTTTTTGTTATACCAGTTCCGCGAATCCAACACCCAAAGAGCTGGCTCAGCGGGCTGAGAGTTTGATTTCGTACACTCCAGCAACCGCTACGTCACACACCGTGAAGATCGCCTTCCCGGCCACAGCAGCCGCCGATTCGACGACTTTGAATGGCCTCCTGGAAAGGAATCCATGGTCCAAGCCGGTGCAGCGGCACGTCCATTTTGTTGAGCCTCAGCGATGAACGGATCAGCCGGATCTGTTTTGCAACGGCTGATCGCCTGTTCTTGGAATCCAGGTTTGCTGGTCCGGCTGAGAGGAGAAGGTTGGCGGCTGCCTTGGGAGCGGCACGCCAGCCTATTTCTGTGTTGATCCGTGGTGAGGGCTGGGCGGCGAGCTCACCACAGCAGATGCGCTTCCCAAGCCCTGCGACAGGTGATCGCCAGCTTGCTGGAACACGCGCGAAGCGATCGCTTCAGGCTTGATGGCCGAAGAGCTTCATCCACTGGAGTGCGTAGCGGGACTGCTGCTGGTGAGCATCGAAGGCAATCGCGGCGAGTGGGTCCCTGCGCTTGTTCTCAAGCCCGCTGGGGCCTGGCAACGGGGGCATCGAGGGCCATTGGCCCTCGCCGGCCATAGGGCCGGGCCGAGCCCTGCTGCCTACCTCTTTGAGCCCATGGCCTGGGGGCCCCCCCCCCCCCCCAGCGAGCCCATGGGCCGTCCCGCCCTGTTGAGACTGCAGCCTGAATTTGAAGCCGCGATCAGGACCTGCTGATCCGCCGCACCCTCCCGGCTTGGTCGCAAGCTTCCCCGCAGATTTGCACAGGTTTTCCCCAGCCCAAAGAGCTTCAGAAGCCCCGCCCCCTGCCTCAAGCCTGTTGGAAGAAAACGCCTCGCTGTTGGTCTCCCTTGACAAGGGCCGTCGAATACGATTGCAAGCGCAGAATCAGCTGGAGACCTGGGCCGCCGCAACAATGCCCCTGAGGATTGGGAATCTCAGGCTGGGATCGCTTGCTCCCGGAGCCCGGCTGGGCGATTTTGACGGCGCGCGGCCGGTGTGAGAAACTGGTGTCTCAGCGAACCGTGGCGATGGCCTCTGCTTTCTTTCCCTCAGCACTCCTGACCTGGAACGTTTCTGAGCTCGGCGGGTCCATCACCGTACCCTGCTGGCTGCGGCGATGGCCCCGCCGCTCGGCCACGGCCCGAGCCGATGCCCAGACCCAGCGGTGGTGAAGCATGCGGGCGGGAGGTACCCGAAGCCCTGCTGGGGTCGATGCGCAGCTTCATTGAAATCCCATGCCGAACTGGGACCCAGTACCGCCTCTTCCAAGCCGCCTCTGCCGGGTTTCTGGGCCAGAACGGGGTCCAGAAGGCCGGGCGGTGACCCATGCAATGTCGCCCAATATGTTTCAGCGCTGAGGGCGCGCCGCACAGCGGACTCCAGATCACGCCAGTTGCCCGGTAGGCCACGGCCCTGACAACAGCCCACCACGGGCCACCGCCCACCAGAGTCAGCCCCACTCAGCGCCAGCAGCCCCAGGGCCAGGATTCCCGGCCAATGGCCAAGGCCAGCACGAGAAGCCGCCACCCCTGGCCGCCAGCAGCCTCGCTTGCCCGCAGCGAAAGTGGCCAGCGCACCTTGCTGACCGATGAACCGTGGTCGGCAAGCTGCAAATCAGCTGGCCGCTCCAGACGGCAAACAAAGATTCGCAAGCACCGGCGATTCAGCGGCAGCAAGGGCCAGACGCGCAGAGACAAGCTCACCAGGGCCGGCGATTCAGGGCGGTGCTGGAAGGAATCAGGACAAAGACCAGCAACAACAAGCAGCCAGACCCGCCACAGGCGTCGCATCGCGGCGCCATCGCAAACGCGACGAGTCAGCGCAGGCGGGGGGGATGGCCGAGGCGCCAGCCAGGCTCCGCGGATGCACAGGCGACGTTTGAACCAGAAGCGTGCTGACCACACTCCAAAGCAGACCCAGGCAGGGCCAGGGCGACGAAGGCCACGACGGTTCGCTCTGGCTGGCGTAGCTCCGGCAGTGGCGCCTGTTTTGCAGTGACTGGTGATCAGTTGGCTGAACGGCACCGATCAAGGTGAAAGGCGATGAACGCCCCCGGGGGCCCGCGCTGAAGACCTCGAAGCCCCTGCCGCAGCGTGGACCCCGATCACAGGGGGGGCGCTGTGGCAGGCTCCATCGCCTCGTAGGGCCCGTGGGAATCGTTTCCCCATTCCAGCAGGTCGGAAGAGCCGTTGGGCCGTAAGCCGCTGGCACCGGCAGGAATCGAGAGCCGGTTTCCTCGCCGCACCACCGTGAGTTTCTCGTGCTGAAGTTTCTCGCGCAGGGCATCAAGGCTTAGCAAGGTACTTGAAGCGGGCGCAGATAGCGCAAGCGAACGCATCCCAGCGAGGCGCTTCAGAGCTTGGAGGACGGATCGAAATAAGGAGAACGTGTGCTCGAACTGACTGGGGTCGGTTAATCCCGGTTTTCGATCACCTCCATCAAACCGTATGATGCCCGGGGGCTTGGTGTTGGAGTGGATAGAAAAACCCTGAATCACCCACGCCATGCTGCGCATGAAATTACGCGCCTGGTAAATTGCGGATGCCCGTCCCAGAGCGTGCTGCTTCCTTGGGCCAGATGGTCGAATGCCATAAACGTCGGGCTCGCTTCTTCATCAACCATGAGCCATGGGCCATCAGGGTTCGAAGTGCCGTGACAAGGGAGCGGAAGTTGATTCCGCGCGGGCTTCGGAAGTCGCCCGTATTGATCGAAGCTGGCACAGGCTGGTGAGAGCAGCAACGGTGCGGTAGTCACCGCTGGCGACAAGCCGCCCGGCTTCCAAGCAACGGCCCTCGCTGAGGCCCTCCCAGGCATTACTTCACCGCCGTAACCGCTGGAGGCCAGCAGGGCAGCAACGTTTCGCGGGCTTCGCATAGAGAACAGACGGCCCCCGGCCTGGGCGAATCGAGGCCTTCAACCAAGGCCTGGGGAATTGCCCTGTTTTGACCTGCCCACCGCGAGCACCACCATCGGACTGGGCAGGCGGCGGGGCCACTTCGCCGCGTGTAGTTGGTGGCCTTGCTGGTCGTTGGTACAACTGGCAACCAAGCTAGATCCCGATGCTTCTCCAACGGTGGGGAACCCCGGGGAAAGAACGGAAGGCGGCCTCCATCACGCTGGCCCTCATGCGGTTTCAGGCCAACGGCGCGCCATCGCAATGTTTTCTTGGCGGTTATGGGCTGCCAGGGCATTGCAGGTCAATCGGCCCGTGGAAGAGCGGTGCCGGCCTGCGTGCACTACGCCCTCTTCGACCTCAGATCAGGGCAGTGAGACCGGCCAGGCAACTGTTGGCGCGGCGGCAGTGACTGCCAGTCGCCGGTCCAACTCTGGGCGGGGCCAGAGATCGGATCGTCGGGCGTTGAGGATGCGGCTCTCGTCAGCGATTCAACAGACCACGCTTGATCGAGCGGTAAGTTGGCGACGTTCCGTGGCGTTTCCAGGTGGTTCGGGGGTGAGGGTGGTCCCAGAGGCCATTTGAGGAGCAGCTCCGGTGAGGCCTCGTCTGGTAGCTGCTCCAACTCACCACCAAAACCATCGGGCAAGCAGCCGCCCGGGATCTGGCACTCGATCATCAAAATTCAGCGGCGGAGCGGCCGACGTTGCCCCCATCGGCCCGCGTCGAAGACCGGCCCGCCTCACAGCAGGTGGGCGATCCAGGTGGTCACGGTGGTCCTTTGCCATTGGTGCCGGTGATTCCCGATCCAGGGGTGCGCGGCTGAACTCCCCAAGGCCACCGAAAGTCGCCACAGCCGGAAAGCCCCTGCTTGCGCATGACCTGCAGGACGGCGTGGTCCCAGGAAATACCGGGACTGACCACCACGTTGTGAGGCGGAAGGGAACAAAGGCCGGAAACTTTCCAGCCGTAGCGGCGTACCAGGGGCTGACATCGATGCCCTTCTGCGCGCAGCTCTTGGGCGATCTGGTCGAGTTCAAAGGCCGTTCTGCCGGCTCTCCAATCACAACATAACCCGCTCGCCCCGGGTTAGCCCAGCAGCCGGGCGGGCACCAATGCCCGATCGGCCCATGCCGATGCCGCACACTGAAAGGTGGTGGATGCCCGTCGTCATTCCTTTTCTCGGGTGCTATCAATTCCTGAACTGTGATCAATTACCTTTGAAATTGTGATCAATTGGCTGTTTTTGTGGAGCCGTTGATTGAAAAAGAGTGGGCGATACTGGAAATGACCAGTGGACTCCTAACCGTGTCAAGGTAAGTGCTCTCATCTCTGAGCCTAATGCATCCAGGAAATTGGGTGTTGACCCATTTCGGGAATTTAGCAGCCAGCCCCTCCAGGCCCGGCTCTGCGGCGTTTGATCCCGCCGAAAGATTCTCAAGCGGCTCTTGGTCGCCACGGGAAAACATGTTCGGTCAGGTTCAAGGCGCCACGCTAAACGCTTGGTGGGCCCTCCCACCTTGAGAAACGGTCAGTTTCACGCGATCGTCCGCTGCAAACCCGATCACCCTCACCATTCCCGGCTGGGGCTGCGCACCAACCCTCCAGTTTTTGATCCGCACGACCCCCTGGCGGATCCAGTCGGCCCATGCGGCCTGCGGGAGACGCCGAAACCCGCCGGAAAGCCACGCATCGAGCCCGCAGGGAGGCCTCCACGGTGGAGAGCACCCTGGGCTGGGGCCGTACCGGCGGCTTTCAGGCCAACTCAAGGGGCACCACTCTTCCCAATTCCACCCGCCACCGTGCGCACTTGGACTGCTGGCCGCCCAGCTGCGGCCAGGGCTGGGTCCCCGTGGATAGAGCTGGGCAATCCGCGATCGCCCGCGCCCCAAATGGTCGGCCAGTTTCCCCTGGCGCTGCGCCAGCCGCAGCTAAGCCCTGGCGAAAATCAAGCCGGAGTGGCTGGGATCAACAGAGTTCCCTGCATCTTCAGGCCAGCAGTGGGGCTGCTCGAGGGCTTGCCCACTCGGAGCCGCTCGGAATTTGCCCCGTTGTCGCTGCGCTCAAAGCGAAGACAGCAGCGCTCCGCCTGGAATGGCCGCCGCTGGCTTGAAGCGTCAGCTCGCTGAGCCCGCCGAGCTGTTCCAAGGCGTCTTCGAGATTCGCCGCGGTCAGAAAAGTTTGCTCCAGACCGGTACCCAAAGTTGCGTAAGGCCTGCTCGGCCAAGGGCAGAAGCGGGGCGAGACCAGCGGGTTCGCGCTGCTCGCCAGCAAGGGCCTCCGGGGGAGCAAGAGGGGGGGCTGAGGGGGGGGCATCGGGGCTCAGCTTTTCCGTCAGGCGCACCACCGCCTTGGGGCCTGGACTGCTGAAATCAGGATCCAGGGGATCTTCTTCCCCGGAAGCGGATTCGAGCAGCAGCAGCCAGTTGCCCCTCATAACGATGCCGGTTGCGCGCGCCTGCGACTCGATCATATTCTTCGGAACTGGACGCTGGCGGCAGCGGGCGTAGCTGCCCCATCCAGCCGAGCCCATGCCCACAGACTCCGATCAGCGTTTCACCCAATGAGCCGGCAAGGCAAGGTGTGCAGGTTGGTGATCAGGCTGAACAACAGACCGGGCAAAGAACCCAACGGCATCAACCAACGCACCATTCCCCGCGGCGGTTTGCGCGGGCGACATCGCCGGGTTGATCTGCTCGATGGCGTCCAATCGACGTTTCGCCTGCCCCCAACCGGCGACTAGCTCCTTCGGGGCAGGGCTGAGCTGACTCAGCTGATCCCGTAAATCGGTTCAGCTGGCTGCGATCCTCCCAGCACTCACCACCACACACATTCCCAAGCGCGAAGCCCCAAACTCTCCCGATTCTCCGCTGGCGCCGGGGACCGTGGCGACAGCTTCACTACACTTCCACCGCCCTGCGATGTCTGAACCTTCCAGGCCTGAATCCCACCACCGCCCCGATTCGCCCCGATAATGACAAAGGGTTTCTGGTTTCCGATCGCCGATCGACCAACGGGGGAATCGAACAAGCTCTCCAGGCTGGGCGCAGGTGGACGTGCGCACCGGCCTAACCTGCCGAGAGCTCATCAAGATCATCGGCGATTACGAGGCCCTGATGATCCGCTCCGCACCCAGGTGACGGAGGCGCTGATCGAGGCCGGCGCCGCGCCTGAGATCATCGCCCGGGCCGGTGTGGGCGTCGACAACGTCGATGTGGCTGTCCGCCACTAGGCGCGGAATCCTTAGTGGTGAACTACACCGGAAGGCAACACCAATCGCGCCGCCGAGCATGCCCCTGGCGCTGATGTTCGCCGCTCTCCGCATATCCCCCAGGCCCACGTGAGCACGATGGCGGGCGGCCTGAAGCGCAAAAACCTATGTGGGCAATTGAGCTCTACAACAAGAAGCTAGGGTGGTCGGCTGGCAAGATCGGCTCCCACTGCGCCGGGTGGCCAAGGCGATGGCATGGAGGGTGCCGCCTATGGACCCGTTCAATCTCCACGAGCGGCGCCCAGGCAGCTGCAGGTGCAGCTGCTGGCGATCCAAGCCTCTGTTCGCCGAAGCCGACTACATCAGCTTCAACTGCCGCCGCACCCCGATAACCGAGCATCTGTGGATGGTGCGTTGCTCCAGTCGAATGAAACGCCACCGCCCGGTCTGGTCAACTGCGCAGGGGCGGCATCGTCGATGAGCAGGCCCTGGCGGAAGCCACTGGAGGCGGGCACCATCGCCGGCGCTGCCCTTGAATGTTTAAACTCCCAATGAAGCCCCTGGAAGCCGATTCACCCCCTGCGCAGGGTGAGGGAGCGGCCCTGCATCCTGACGCCCACCTTCGAGCTTCCACGCTGAAGCCACAGGAGACGTCTCCATCGACGTGCTGAGCAAAATCCGCGACGTGCTAATTGCCTGCCGGGCCGCAGCGCGTGAACATTTCCGGGCTCACACCCGGAAGTGATGGAGCAGCTCCGCCCCCATCTCCAGTTGGCCGAGACCCTGGCCTGCTGCTGCAGCCAGATGGCTGGAGGACGCTAACAGGGTTGGAGGTCGGCTGCCGGGGCGTTCGCCACCATCCATCCCAGCCTCTGGTGTTGAGCACTCAAAGGTCGCTATCAAGCGCCCTTGGCGATCCGCAATCAACTACGTGAATGCCTCCTTGGAGGCGAAGCCGCGCATCCACGTGGTGGAGGTCAAGGACGACACCAGCCGTGATTTTTTCGCCGGTGGATCGTTGCAGCTCACCTAAGGGGTCCCAGGGCGCCACAGCGTGACTGGAGCGTGTTCGCCGAAGGCGATCTTGCGCATCCACCTACGATCGATGAGTTCCCCGTGAAACGTGGCTCCCGCCGCCCACATGCCTGTTCCACTTGGCCGTCAACCGGGACATGCCAGGCATCATTGGTCAGCTCGCTCCCCTGCTGGCGAGCACAACGTCCAACTCGCCTCGATGCAGGTGGGGCGCCGGATCGTGCGTCGCGACGCCGTGTGGTGCCAGCATCGACGACCGACCCCCCAGCCTGCCTTGGCCCACATCCAAACAATCAAACGGCACCAGGAGGCCCATCCCGTCACGCTCTGACCCTCCTTCACCCCGTAACCCCTCAACCAGAGCGCCGGGCGGGGGGGGGGGGGGGCCCGATGCAGCCGATGCCCCCCCACTGGTGGCGCCTGGAGATGGACGCTCCAGCTGAGCTCGAAGAGTCCTGCTCTGGAAGTCGCCGCGCTTTGGCATCCAGCGGGTCGCCATCCGGCACCAGCCCGGCGAGCCGGAGCGTCAACCGCTTGCTCGCCTGGTTTGCCGGCTTGTCGACGGCCGCTGAGCGAGCGTGAGCAGCTGGCGGCAGCCCTGGCCCCGCTGGGCGATCCGTTCGGCCTGGCCCCTGCCCCCGCTCCAGTGGCAGCCGCAAGCTGAAGAAGACGGAGTTCGAGCTGGAAACAGACGGCAAGCCGATCCGGTTGGGAACGGCTGCAATGATCCTGCCGGCCTGGCTGGCCTTGCCGCAGGAAAGTTTTCGCCAGCCGGCAGGATGATCCGCTTGACCCCGGCAGCGCTTTCGGCAACCGGCAGCCACCCGACGACACGCCTCTGCTTGGAAGCGATGGAGCGATCCCAATGGAGGGCCTGCGGGTGCCGACTGGCTGCGGCAGCGGCATCCTCGCCTCGGGGCCCTGCGGCTCGGGGCCGCCAGCGCCAGCGCAGCGACACCGATCCCCTGGCCGTGCGTGCCACCGCGCCAATGCTCGCCTCAATGCATCAGCCCAGGCCCTGTGGGCCGCTGCAGGTGGCCCTGGGGTCGGTGGAGGGGCTCGCTGCGCTGCTGAAACGGGGAAACCAAGCCGACCTGCTGCTCTGCAACATCCCTGGCGCCGGTGATTCGAAGCCCTCGCTCCCCCAGTTCCGAGGCCGTGCTCTCCCGGGCTGGTGTTCGGATTTGCTTAGTGGGCTGTTGGTGAGCCAAGCCTGGCCTGGGCTGCAAGCAGGCCCCTGGGCCGCGGCGCGGCTGGAAGCACAGCGGCTGGTCGGCGACCAGGGGGCTGGGGCCTGCTGAGGATCCGCGCCCGACCAAGCGGATGTTTTGGCATAAATCACGGCTTATCTGTGCCCACCCTTTTGATTGGGCTCCGATGCTCTGCCCCCAGATCGGCGGAGCTGCCCTGTCCGAATGTAGGAGGGGCGGTCCTACAGGCCCGGACTGTCCGGGCGCCTGTGAGCCCTAATCTCTTTCCATGGCTTCCTATAAGGTCACCACTCATCAACGAGAGGAGGGCCTCAACAAGAACCCATTGAAGTTCTGAACGATCAGTACAATCCTCGAATGCCGTCGAGGGAGCAGGAATCGACCCTCCTTCTCCTGTCGCGCCGGCGCTTGCTCCACCTGCGCCGGCAAGCTCACCACCCGGACTGTCGATTCAGTCGGACAAAAGCTTCCTCGAAGACGACGATCCAGATTTGAGTCCCGGAATTCCCGTGCTGACTCTGCGTGGGCCTTACCCACCCTCAGACGTCAACGATCACTACCGCACGCGGAAGAAGACTTCTACTGGAGCCCTGCCATGGGCCCTCTGGACCCCCGGCGTGGTTCCCGCGGCCAGTTTTCTTGTTCGACCCATCGCTTGAGTTTCAACCATCGCCCTGCGATGATCCTGTCTTCGGTCTCTGACCTTATCTCCGCCACCCCGAAACGGGTGCTTTTCATGGCCTTTCCGGTCCGATGACCTCCATGGAGCCCGGCAGCGAATATCCCAGCCTGGCGGGGCAGTACAGCTTCCGGGTTCTGGCCCTGTTGTTCGCCTGTTTGTCGAGAAGAGCTGCCTTGGCCAAGTTGCCCGCTTGGCTGGCGCGCAAGGAACCGAGCTGGGCGCCGGATCGGCACGCGCTTTTCGTGGCCGATCTGGCCGCGCGTCGCTGCCCGTCCTAAGCGGGTCGAATTACTGCCAACCTGGCGCCAAACCGACACGCACGGTGATCACCCCTTCCCGCCAGCGGCTGAGCGCCAACCTGCAGGAGTGGTGGTAGAAGCAAGCAACCCAGTTTCGCTTCGATCCCAGGCAACACCGGCCTCGAACGCGCCGGCTCAGGAAGCCGTGAGCGTTGCGGCCCCCAGGGGATGGCCTGGCGCAAAGAAACCAAAAACCCTCCCAGTCTCCCGGGGAGGGGTGAGTACAGCCCGGCCGGCAGCTGGATTAGAAGGGAAGTTTAGGGCAGGCTCAGAAATAGATCTTGGCCCGCCACCCCACTGGATGCCGCTGACTTGGGAAGCCACCAGGATGTAACCAGCGATGTCAGGCGCAGGTCCGTCCTCGCTGAGAACACGCATCTTGACGAACACAATCGCTCCCTGCGCATCTCGGTGCCACGTCGGAAATGCTGTATTCGCCGTCATAGGAAGTGGGATCCTTCATGTAATCCACCAAGGCATCGCACCGAGTCGGGGAAGGGGTGGCCAGCGCCAAGGTTTCGGGATCCAGGCCAACGGTCCTGGTTGGTCTTGGTGACTCCGCCGGCATGACAGTGCCGCAAGCTTTGGTTGAAGACCTTGCGGGCCAGCTTGACCAGCCTCGCCTGGACGGTGACCGGAATGCCATCCGGGCTACCCGCCAATCGGTGAGCGTTTTCGCGTCCCATTGGGCTGCCCTGAACAGCCAAAACGGCAACCGAAGCTGGCCGAGCAGGGCCAGACAGAACAACCAGCAGGGTTCGGGACAGGGGACCGAAGGCCTGGAAGTGAAGAAGGAGACCATGGAGGGAGCACGCCCCCCCCCCCCCCGGAAAAAAAAAAACAAGGCGGTTTTTGGGGGGGGCCCCCCAAAAAAACCGCGCCTGGACCTTGTATGCACGGGCAAAGGGTCGTCCTTGGGCGGATCTAAGAAGTGTTCCAGGCCCGCGGCCGGCCGGGGGCCGTTCCAGCCCGCTAGGCGGGGCTTCACGTCCACAACGAGAAAATCCTGAGCCAACCAAGGTGTTGGCAAAGATGGCGCGGGGCTTCTTCGAGCAGGTCCTCGGGGTGAAGGCATTGCCGGCCACGTAGCGCGGGCTGAGATGGGTGAGCCACGAGTTGCTTCACTCCTGCCAGAGCCGCGTCTGGGCGGGCCACGGTGCTGGTTGGAGTGCTGGCGCTGAAAAGCCATTTCCGCCCGCAGTGGCAAAGGTGGACTCGTGGATGAGCAGGAATCGGCGCCTTGGGCCAGCTCACCGCAGCCTCACAGAACACGGTGTCGTTGCAGTAGACGACGCTGCAGCCAGGGCGAGCGGGCGGTGAGAGTGTCGCACGAATGATTCGATACGTCCTCAAGTGACGGTACGTCCAGCCTGAGGTCGCATTAGACCGGCCTGGCGGAATGCCCAGTTCGGGCCTTGTCCACGTTGAAATGTCCGGGGCGTGGCTCTGTCCACCCGATAGGCCCGTAGGCGGGAATGCGGTGGGAAGCGGGGCGCTGCGGAACCAGGAGATCGCCGTCATCGAGCAGCACCCCCCCCTGCTGGGCCGCCTCGCGCCCGGGTGGGGTGCGTCAGCGGATAACCGATCCGGGTGGGAAGGAGGTGTGTAGGGCTGATTCCGAGAAAGTCCGGCAAGGGATCGGGTCCGTAAAGATCACACCCCGGCAAGTTGCCCGCCATGGCAAGGCTTTGGGCCAGCAGACCCAGGCAGCCGAAGACGTGGTCGCCAGCATGTGGGTCACGAAGATCCGGCGCAAACTGGCGACGACCCTCCAGATCACTGCGCAATGAACTGATGCTGGGTTCCCTCAACCCGGCAATCAAAACACCAGAGCTCCGCCGCTTGGGTAAGCGCAGGCCAACCGCCCGACATCGTTGCG
>Ga0163217_1032673_pt1 | contig 19807 bp, 26 predicted proteins | sample SynspAceP_FD_185933 | JGI IMG/M metagenome (GOLD analysis project Ga0163217, IMG submission 185933) | Saline lake microbial communities from Ace Lake in Antarctica - Synechococcus sp. Ace-P (PacBio error correction) | ecosystem: Environmental > Aquatic > Non-marine Saline and Alkaline > Saline ...
AAGAGAGATGTCGCCCTTGGCCTTTTTGTTGCCCCTTCCGCTTGTTGTTGTTCTGATTCTGTCCCGGTTTTCATTTTTTTCAACACTAATTTCCCCCCCTTGGTCAACGTCCCAAAGCGGGGAATTGGAGCCCTTTCCGGCTTTCAAATCACGGCCGCCTGGTCCATCCGCACCGTTTTGCCATAACAAATTATGTCACCCCCGACAGCCCCAATGCCTGCCCTTTGCCCCTGGTCTGCCCCACAACGTCTTGGCCTGGGCAACCCAGCAGCGCCCAACTCCCTTCTCTGTCTTGCGACGGATAATTGCTCAGGCGGCCGCCCCGCTGAAAAAGTAATCGCAGCCAAGTATTAAATCTATTCCAAGCGCTTTGGCAACGCTGAGCACCAAAGTTATAGGCATGACCACGCAGGCGCGCCACTAGGGCACGGGCGCACACCTATAGCAGGCGGTGTTATTCACTGCACCTCCACGCGGCAAATCCTGAGATTACCGCGGGGGCACGCGATACGGCACAAATTCGCAGAATAGTCGTACCCGCACCAACCTTTGTCCGAGATACTGTGGCCAGATACTTCACGTACACCCCTGCGACGGCCGCGCAGATCAGCACCCACGCAGCGTGATTTGGTGCCGGGCAATATAAATGCCTTGCCAGCGCGGCAGAAAGACCCATCACGGGAGCTTCAAAGAGTCGGCCCTGATCCGGGCCTGTGACCGGGACCCGGCCCCCGCTTGCAGTTAATCGCCGCGGTGGCTTATGCCTACCCGCAAAACACGCAGTCAATGCCCCGACCGGGCATCTGTTGGCCCAAATTAAAGCATCCAACCGCCTTCGCACACCCAGTCGTGGCCGGCGACTGCGGACCCTGAACAACAATGACCCGCGTTAATACCGACAATATCGAGCATACAGCTTTCACGCTGATCCGGGACTTCGGGTTGCGGCTCGCATACTGAGCAAAGCGGCAGGCTGCGGATGCTATACCCCAAGCGCGGCGAGGCACTGGGCCCCAAGACGCTGTTGCTCCCGGCTTCCCGCTTCGTTCAGCAGCAAGCACACACCGTCACTATTGCGGTTTGAGCAATATTACCCCTGGTAAACCGACTCATCAAGACACTGCTTGAGCGGCCGCGGGGGCGAGCGAGAGGTCTATGACTGCAAACCTGGAGATACACCAGCGCTTCGCGCTGAAATCAGCGCCGTCGCCTGGGCAACCGGCTCTAGACAATAAGCGAGTGACCGTGCCCGGGTTCCCCCACCATGCCCGGCGCAACCACAACTGACCATATGGTGCGCCTCGGCATAGCAGGCAAATCGGAAACCTGAACCAACCGCCCGTTGAGATGCGTATTGAGTGCGCCGCCTACGCGCGCACAACGTGCGCAAAGCGACTGTCCTACATCATTGAGCGGCGCCAAGCTCAAGGAGCCATGACGACTTACGAATAATCGGTGCAAGCGCGCATTCGATGGCCCACCGCGACCCTGAACCGCACTGACTGGCAATGACTTTCTTATCGGGGCGACGTCGCGTAACGAAATCGCGCTTCATCGAAAGCCAGACGTATCATGCCAGACCAGCCGCGGCGCCGTATGATAGTCGTCATAGCTAAGCTGCCCGGCATCCAGACTTGGCCCACAGCGGAAGTTGTTTATATCACATTGCCTTGCGCAGAAAAAGCGCACGGTCGAGATTCCTGGCCGAGCGCGCCATGAATTTGCGCCTGACGGCGAGCACAGGCTCGAGGAGTAGCCCACTACGTGCTGCGGTCTGCGGCGGCTGTCGACATGCCTCGAAGTGGATTGGATACAAAGGCCATCACGGCGGGTCTTCGCGCTCCACAGATCACGTACAGACCCCAGCCCTTCCGGGAGAAGGCCATAGGGCACATCCTTCATTGAGGAATGCACCGCCAGGGTCCGCCTCAAATACGTTGAGGATTGCGTCTTCTAGCTTCTTTGAACGACAGCCCTTGCCGCCGATTTTGCCAGCGGCCGAGTCAAAGCATTGATCGCTCAGCTGAATCCGAGAGGGCTGCAACACAGGAGGCTGACGACAAGGTGCAAAGTTTGTTCAACGGCGGCGCTTTGAACCAAACTCGGCCCCTGCCACAGGGCCAGGGCTCGCTCTTTGCCCGGGTGGCAATTGCGCAGCTGTCCCGACTCATGGATTCTTCCGTTCTCATAACCAACCGGCATGATACGCCCATGCCCAGGCTGGCATCCACGCGGGTCTGTAATTCACACCAAGGGTTTTTGAACGAATAGGTCCACAACTGGCCCATGAGTTTGCCAGCGCCCGGGCACATGCCGACGGCTACCGGTCAGGGCGTCAACCAGGCAGGCCCGTTGAAAGCTGCAACTGGAAAAGTGCCCATAGAGGCTGGCGGTGCAAGGCGCTCAATACGATGCCTTGCTACCCAGCGCGGTTGCGGTGGATGCGCACGAAAATAATCGCCAAATCATCCTTCCAGAGCTTTGAGCGGTTCGTCCAGCAGGACTTCACCGTCAGTAATGGCGCAATGTCACGTACTTGTGATCGGCGATGAAGTACAGCACATAATCAATGGGAATCAGCTCCACAACCCTTGCGGGTCCGAGCACTGAATGACTTGCGCGCCCTGCATCAACCTCGCCCTGGCCAATTCCGACCGCCCAGGTTGCACAGCTGCAATGCGATTCAAGCTTCTGCGGCCTTGGCCAGCGCAATCTGGCCAGAATCCATCGCCTGCGTACCGGCTTGAGCAGGTAGCCCACGGCACTGACAGCAAAGGCTTTCCAGCGCATTTCGCCATTGCGCCGTACAGAAGATCAACAGCCGGCGCCATCGGGCATTCACATAGCTTTGGCGGCGGCCTGCAGACCGTTTTCCATGCCCGGCATGCGTAAATATCCAGAGCACGATGTTCCGGTTTGCTGCTCGGCAATCAGTTTGCAGTGCCTCCTGGCCATTTTGCTGCGCTAGTGGGCGCCAGCGGGTTCGTAGCCAGGCAAGGCCGGTTATCAGTCGGGCCAGTCTCTCTCTGGCCAAGGGTTCATCATCCGGCGATAATACTTTCCATGCCTTAATGACTTCTCTGCAAAAATGGAACGACGGGTTGGTTACAAGGATATGACCAGCTGCTGAAGAAGCGCGTCTTCTTCACAGCCAGGATTCGATTTAAGCAGTAGGACCGAAAAGCCCCGACAACCGAGCACGAATATTATCCCAACGCCATACGCGCCACCTTGATGGGAAGGTCTCTAGTTGGTGAACAAACTGTTGATACCAAACTAGTTCGACGCGACCCTCATCCCAGCCGTGCGTCAATTACGAATATCGCCGCTTCAGACGTGGCCTGCAGACCATGCCAGGAATGGCGTTTTCCAGCAATGGCTTGCAGTGTCAGCAAGGGAATGGGCGTTTTGATGGCAATGGCCATCAGTAATTTCCAGGTGACCTGCAAAGCTCGCCAGCCGGTATTGCCTCAATACGCAAGATAGCCCTGGCACAGGCGTAACTCTCCTTCCCAGGTCGCGACACCATCGGCCCTTCGAATCAGATTGGCGCGGAACAGGTCGCCAGATCAAGCCCCGCGTTTCAGCTTTTTGCAGGGGCGCTATCCTATGGACTGACGATACTGTTCAGCTATTGAACAGAAAGTGCGGGCGGGATGCCTGATTTGCAAGGATTGCAGCCGTGCCTTGAGCTCCGCCTGTTCTGAGCTGCCATTGTTGTTGCAGTAGAAGTAGCGCAGTGCAGACTGGTCATGATCAGCGCGATCAGACCGTGCCCTGAGCATATTGCCCCACAATGCAGCTCGGCGTACCAAGCAATGCGGCATCGCAAGCACCCATCGGCCATGACACTGAAAAAGAGGTCAGGTCCCACGACCACGGTAAAACAACATGGCCAGCGCCAGCAGCAAAGCGCCCGCGCTTGCAAATCCAGGCGCGCAAGCGAGACAAGTAGCGGCGGCAGAGAGCAACACAATCCACTGCCGAACAGGGAGGCCATCGCCAGATTCAAGCAATTGAAGCCGTCGGCAACCGGTACCGCCAGCACCAGAATCAGCACATCAATTCCGCGAGACCACCAGGGTTGGGATAAACCGCCATGAGGAACATAGATCCGGGAAGGGAAGGAAATCTTCCCCCCGCGTAAGTTTTCCTGAGCAGTGTTCCCAAGAGTCCGTTCTTCATCAGCCAAGTTGTCCGCCAGGCCGGGCGCCATCACGCAAGCATGAAAGTGGTATGCTTACGACCTTTGCCAGCCAACTTTTTGAATTGCGAGCCAACGCGACCTATGAAGCCAAGATCAGACAACCATCAATCCTGGGGTGGCCCGTTTCAGTGAAACCGGTTTGATGCCTTTGTCGCCCGCTTCACCGCCCGGTGATTTGACAAGGCGCCTGTACAAGCAAACGACATTCAGGGCTCAACATTGGCCCACCGCCGAACCATGCTTGGGCCAAGGTCGGCGTACTCGCGATGAATGAACGCGACAGCAATCCTCGCCGACTCGCGCCAAGCATCCAGAGCGAAATCGAAGCCTGGCCAGTTTGAACTGGCGGGGTGGATCTGGAGACGTGCACATGAATACGAAGCTGCGCTGAACTGCCGCAGATCGGCGTGACCGGCAAGAAGCCTGCACACCGCCGTTCGCGCAACGAATCAGGTCCGGCAACCGATATCCGCCTGTGGCCTGCGGGAAGAGATCGACATCCATTCTGGTCGACTGACGCGCCTGCAAACCGGGCTACTGGTCAGGCCAGAGCGCTCATGCACACGTGATCATGCCCGGCTTTACCCATTTGCAGACCGCGCAGCCTGTGACCTTCGCCATCACTGCTGGCCCTTGGTTCGAAATGCTCAGCCCGCGACGTGAACGCCTGATTGACCTGCCGCAAGCGCGTTAACCGCAATGCCGCCTGGGCAAGCCGCCGCGTTGGCCGCACCACCTAATCCGATTGATCGCGAGATGACCTGCGAGATGCTCGGCTTGATGCGGTACCGGCAATTCGCTGGACGGCGTATCCGATCGTGAATTTCGCGATCGAATTCTGCGCCGCCGCTTCCCGTGGCGAATGATGCACCTGTCGCGCTCTCCGAGGAACTGGTGCTTGTGGGACGCAGTGCGCAGTTTCAACTTTATCGACCTACCCGACGCTTCTGCATCCGGCTCGTCGATCATGCCGCAGAAGAAGAAACCCGGATGTTACTGAGCTGGTCCGCGCAAGACCGGCCGGGTTTACGGCCATTTTGATGGGGCTGCTTGACGCTGATGAAGAGCCAGCCGCTTGGCCCCTACAACAAGGCACAACCAGGAAGACAAGGAGCCGCTGTTTCGACGCCGCCGATACCCTGCGCGTATTGCCTGCGTGCGTTCGCCGACAATGATCCCGGCGAATCCACCAAGGTACCGGCCATGCGCGGAAGCAGCCCTGCGCGGCTTTCTCTACCGCGACCGAATTGGCTGACTACCCTGGTAGCGCCAAGGGTCTACCGTTCCGCGACTGCCCATAAATCGTCGCCATGCGGTCAAATTTTGGCGTGAGTCGGGCAAGGATCTTGGCCGAAGATGAAGCCTGGAACGAGCTAACGCCAGTTCAGCGATCAGATCGAGCAGGATGTGTTTGAAAGTGCTGACGCTGTTGAGGTTCGGTGAACGCCCGTGACCATATCGGCGGCAACTGCACCCAAGCAGGTTTGGCTGCGGTGAAACGCGGACGCCAGCAAACTGGCCGACTAAGCTAACAGAAAGGCCCCGCTGCTGGCGCGGGCCTGATTTGGCGATCAGGCCTGGGGTTGCTTGCGGGTGATGCATGAATATTGCCGCCGCCCGAGCAAATCTCCCGCCCCGGCAGCCATGACTACCCTCCCGCCGAATCGCGGAAACAGCTTCTTCACAAGCAAGTGCTTTGCTTGGTTTCATCTGCGGATCATCGAAGCTCGGGCGCAACGATACCGGTCGTTGAACGTCAAGGAAATTTCACGTAGGAACGCCAATGCGAATCGACGGATCGCGCGGCTGCGAGCCCGCCGACCCGGTCTACTCCTGCACATCCTCTGCGGTGGCAATGACATCGGGCCCGGAATCGGCATACGGTGCACGGTAATTCCCGGCCCCGGGCATCAAACGGCTGGGCTTCCAGACGCCGCAGGCTTCTGGCAACGATCAAAAATTTCGGATCCTTCGGGATCAATCCAGTCCAGGCCAGCAAGCACTCAGCGGGGCGGCAAAGAGCAGAAGTTATCGACCGTGGCCATACGGTTTCGTCATTGAAACAGCCCTTCAGGCACCCAGAATACCTTATCGATACCCAGGTGATCGGCCAGCTTTGATCTCGATCTCTTCACGCACCAGGTGCGGGTTGCGATGTGGGATTGAGCAGGCACTCTTCGGTGAAGTGATCAGCGTGCCTTCACCATCCACATGAAAGGCTCCGCCTTTTCCAGCACGAAAACCCTCGTGCGGTAACGCGGCTACGCACAAGGCCAAGAATCTTGTCCGGACCTGACTCATCGCGCTGCCATGGCCAAGACAACCACGTTAAACCCGCCCCAGGCGTTTGAAGGTCCAATCTACGCCACGCAGCCCACCTTGGGGCCATGTCCACGAAGGTCCGGGCCGGTGTCAGCACCCGGCCATCGTCTGTGGTCAAACTCGACCACGCGATACCCGGATTGCTGAGCTGCAAGATTGGCGTTCTCGTACCTGCGGCGGCTGACACGCACACGGGACCGGCTCAGCTGGCGATCCAGCGGCGGACCCACTTCAGCAAAAGCACCTGCGCCGGCTTGGCACCCAGGCGCCAAGGTTGTCCGTGCGCTCGGCCAGCCAGTCCAGGTCTGGCTGTGCGGCGCCCATTCGCAGGCATGCTGTAACCATCGCCGGGGCGTACTGTGCAAGGTATAGCATCTGGGAATCAGGACTCCAGTGAACCATCCAGGGTTTTTGAATCCGGGCCATCAGATTTGGGCCGGCGAATCACGGAAGCTAACCTCCAGGCATAACTGGCGGATATGCTCGAGTGATACGAGATCGAACTGCTGCAGCCAGTACGCCTCCCCTCGGTCTCGTTCAGCTCCGGACCTTGGCGCCGAACTGATCGCAATGAAGGAAGATACCGTATAAGGTAAGGTCATAGTCATCCTGCTCCCTCGCGCCCCGATACGATTACTGCGACAAGGGGCGATCAGGTTGGCACCGCAATGCCTTGCTGCACACGCCTGCAATGATCGCCGCCGAGGTGATGTTCGGGACAATGCGGTTCGCTACCAAGTCGCCGTGGGGTAAGACAAATTCGCACCCAGTCAGCGGTCCTGCTGCGCGCACATTCAGGGAACCACTGATCCCAGCAGATAACCGCGACGCCGATCTTGGCGTAGCCGGTCTGCCAGACCTTGAAACCCGGTGTCGCCGGTTGAAATATATTTTTTTCGTGATAAACCGGGGCACATCGGAATATGGCTCTTGCGATACAACCCCAGGTTGCTTGCCATCGGCATCGATAATGGACGACGCTTGTTGGAAAGCGCGCCCGGCCGCCAGCTCGAAAAAGCTGATCGGCAACACCACCTGCAGCTCCTTGCCAGCGCCTTGAAATGCGCAAATGGCCGGTTCCTGATGCGATGGTGGTAGCCAGCTGCAGATACTCGGCATTAGGTTTCTGGCAAAAATAACGGAAGTTTCAAACAGCTGCCTGAATCAGGAGGAATCTGTGCGCCTTTGCAGCGCCTTCACGGACCAGCTTTTCAGCCTTGTCCGATATTGGCCCTGGCGAATCCCAGGTAACAGCTCAATCTGGTGGCAGCAACGGTAACGGAACGAACTCCTGGCAAACTCCTGCAAATACGATAAAGAATGGCCAGACATGCCCGGCCGTTTTAATAGAAATATCAAAGCTCTGGCGCTGACGCGGCAGCGCGGGAATCAGCCCCTTTCCAGCGGGGACTGCGGTTAGAAACGCCCTGCAACTGCGATACACACACCGCAGCGCGTCATAAACCTCTGCGGCTGTTTCGAAAAAAAGTCTCCTGAGCACCGAAAAAAATTCGGCCGATCCTCCAGCGCCGTATCATCCAGACAAGGGCGTGCCGCGCTCGTGCATATCCTGCAGGTGGTCCCAGGCGGCGGTAAACTCCGCCTATCCAACTGGGGGTCCGCATCCCATGTCCCGCATGGCAAGGCGGCGTCCCCGATTGGCGCCATCCCAGCGTCATATCCAGCGTGTGCGCCAACTCGTGCAACACCACATTGGCGGCGTCCCTGGCGCCGGCTCGGTATTGCTCCAGCAATCCTGCCAAAACAACACCAACCGAGCCCCGTACTGCAAATGGTTTCACCGCTCAAGGCGCGCCGCTCGGCATGCACAACACCGAATTCGTCGTGCCATTCGTGCTCGGCAAACAAAAGGGGCCCGTCAAAAATAATAAATCACCAAGTTAATGGTTTTCCAACGGTCCATACCATCCAGCCCGAGATTCAAACACAAGCACCGCTGCATACCGGCAATGCGCAGTCTCATGCTGTCCCGTCAGTTGCAGCTCCACCCACGCCTGCAAGCGCTTGTGCAAGAGTAAATGCAGGGCGGAGCTGCTGCAACCGCTCGCCGCTCGGCAGCTGGATAACGCAGGTAAACAGCCCCAGTAACTCCCAAGGCCGCTCTGCCAGTCCCGCCGCCGGTCACGCCCAGCGCCTCTATCGCCGAGCAATCGCGCCACTCCTTCAAGTCACCGCAACATCGGTCAACCTCCAGACTCACTAACGCGCATCGCGCAGCCGATACATAACAGGGCTAGCGCTCGATGGCGGTTTGCAAGTCGCTGGTACCCGGCGGCACGGGCGCATGGTCTTGAACCGAAGCAAAAAGAATCAAACCCTGCTCCTGGCCCATAACTGCCCTCGGCCATCAGTTTGCCGCCACCCGCTAGCGCGACACCTTGCCCGGAATAGCCCTGAGTAAGAGCACGCGCGAAGCAAGCCGGCCAGAAGTGGGCGCCTTGCTGGCCGTCATCGCTACCTGGGCCGCCCCACAGGTAGTCCGAAGTACCACTTCAGACAGCGCCGGGAAAACCCGTTTGTCATGCGTTGGCGCAATGGTGCTGCCGCAGCGCTTCCGGGCGAGCATACTACCGGCGCAACTGGCGCGCCCGCCCACAACGCAAGCGGCCATCGGCAGTAGGGTCGATAATAGTCGATCAGGGTATTCATATCGCAAGACAGCCTGCGGCGCGAGGGGATCAGTTGATTCGCCAGTTCGCCCAAGGGGTGCGGTGGCGCCACATAACTGCCAATGCATGAAGCGTCGCTTGCTGCCAGGAGTAAGCAAGCTTTGGCCTATATATAGGCATTCCCCTGCGAGTAGCAGGTGGCCGAGCGGATCTGCCCTTGGGCGGTAATGGCACACAGACACCGTCAACGTTCTGTTGATAAGCCAAGTACGGGGAACGTTCAAAACAGATTTGGGCGCCATGCCGTTCGGCGCAGGCAAGTCCAAGTACATACCTTGAGCGGGTGCAGTCACCGGCCGCCCATATCCATGATCCGGCTTGAATAGTCGGCGTTAAGCAGGCCCTGCAAAACTGGCCCGATCATGGAAAGTCAGCTTGATCATAGCCGAAGTCTTTCCAGCTTGGCCTGCCCAGCTGCAGTCCGGGTATATGCGTGATTTAATTGGCACCAGCAATAATACCCACTGTTGAACTCGCAGTCCGATTGCGTAGTCCCCACCCGCGAGCGCAGTAATTCGACAAACCCGCCAAGCTGGCTCCAAAGGGACCCGGGCAAATCATCAACACCAGTTGTTTTTCCAGCGCGGCGTGGGTCGGCGGCCAGCCCGGATTGATCTGCCCCTCCGTACGGCCCGGAACACCCCCAGCCCAGGCTTTCTGCTTCCAGCAAGGCCACTGTTCTGCTGCGCCTTGGCCAGCTCGAGGGCCGCCGATACACCAGTAAAACCGCCGCCGACGATACACACATCCACACCGGCTGTTCGCCTGCTAAACTTTGGCGTGGCCTGTTTGTGGGGGAATGCGGCTTGGTACCAAGGAGTCGTGCTCTGTCATTTATCTTACCTTGATACTAAGCATGCCTTGATTCTGCTGATGCGTGCACTCGCGCACTGCCGACCGGCCTGCGCTGGAACACGCTCGGGCACCTCCCTGGCGCTCGCTCTCTCGCAACATCCCTGGTGGCCTCGGACCGGTCCAGGCAGGCCGGTCGGCAGCGTCGCTTCTAACCAACCGCGCATCCCTCGAACCACAAAGCCAACCAAACCTAGAATCCCAGATCAGATCAGATCCAGATCCAATTTTGCTTTTTCAGATCGCCTCACACACTGTCTGCGGTCTCGCGTCGGCTTGCCCCAGGCGTGAACCGTCGGCGCCAGGGACGTGCGCCGACGAGCCCCAGGGATAGCTGTAGCGTGTCACGCCGGGGCAGCCCGACGCCGAGAACCAACACGCATCCCGACAAACCAACGCCGAACCCGCCCTACAAAGCCTACCTACGAAACTACAACCCACAAAGCCAACCAACCCCCAGACAACAAAATCCCGCCACCAAGGGACGGGAAACTCTGAAAAGGGCAAACACAACAGCCGATCAAACGGTAATGCAAATACCAACATATACTCAAGATCCGAGATAGTCGCTCGAAGCGCCTCCCTGCTCGCTTTCCTTGCACAAACACAAAGACGGTCAGATAACTCCTGCCATGTATTCCTCATGACGGCAGAGTTTTCCAGCGCGCGCAAGGCAATCATCCAGGGTTGGTAGGGCAGGGACGCCTCGTGCCTGAATTCGTAGCATTGCCTTCGGTCATTTTCCGGCGGTTCGGATCTTGTTGCTGAATCGCCGTAATGCAATCGCCGAACATGCAGAGCGGCCATCAGAAGATACGGGGTTGGCATCCGCGCCAGCCCAGGCGATGCTCGATACGCATTTGACTCAGGATCGCCACCGGAACGCGGACAGAAGACCGTGCGGTATCATAACCCCATGGTCGGCGCACAGGGCACGAAGAAGCTTCGGGTGAAAACGGCGGATGCAAGTTCACGTTCGGTACATAGAAAGGCCATGTTACTCAGGCAAGGTCTGCAGCAAGCCGCCAAATGTTGCCCAGCGCAAGGTATTGCTTAGCGTGCATCGGCGTTCGGCGCAAATACGTTGGTGCATCCTCCGTCGACGAGACTGATATGCACGTGCCATGCCCCGTTGCCGGCCTGTCGTAATACGGCCTTTGCCATAGAAAGTGGTGTCCATTTCATGGTCATTAGGCAACGTTCTTGATGATCGCTCAGCAATCACGTGTGATCGCAGGCCATAACCGGATCCGTCCCCACGTGAATGTCAGGTTGAGCCTCGAACTGGCCCGGCCGCTGATTCCCGCGACAACATGGCGGTCTGCGGAGATGTCCTTGCTCGTGGGCAGCCTCGATGAACGTCTGGAGAAATTCAGCGTACTCATCCAGGTCATCCATGGATAGACCTTGCACCGAATTCGGTGCGCTTGCCTGACCATGGGAGAGCGTCGTGGGTTGCGGACGACCAGTGATGTTTTCCTGGTCAATCAGATAAAATTCCAGCTCGAAGGCCGAAACCGGTGTCAGACCGCACTCGCTGAAAGCGCTTGACGTCGCTTTGCAGCACATAACGAAGGGTCCGGCGAGAATGGTGTCCCTTGCGGTCTCAGCTTCCAATACATGGTCATTAATAGCTGACCTGTTAGGGGCGCTTTTCTGCCAGGGTTCTACGTTAAGCGTACGGGAATCGCAAAACAGACGCGTTCTGCGTCACCAATTCCAGCCAGGCCGGTCCTCTTCCACGGTTGTGCCCTGAATATTCCAGGCGCAAAGATGGAGGCCTGAAGGGTCGATACCTTTTTTTCATAGGCTTTCAAAGGCGAACGGTCCGATACGCTTACCACGTACGATGCCGTTCATGTCTTGCAATCAGCAGATCGATGAAGTGGATTTCCGGATGCTCGCCAAAACGGCCTCCGCTTCCTGGACACTGCAGGGCTTCAGCGGATGGCTTGCCGCGTATCCGCTCCGGTTAGGGATGGCATGAGATATCACCTGTTGTTTGTAAAATATATCAATCACGTTGGCGTTTACGAATAAGAGTAACTCCTGAAAAGCCCCTGCGAGTCAATAGAATCCAGATCGCACAAAGACGGTGCATAACTGCACCAAATAAGGCGTAGAGCGGGGCTTGCGGGGCAATTTCAAACAGACGTCCTCAGCGCCCGCTTTCAGCTTTTGTGTAAATTATTTTTGTTGCTAATTGTATAAAAAATTGAACACATCCACTCATGTACGTTTATTCACTAGCAGGCCGTGACCCATGTCCCGTCGCCAACGAAAACCCCTGATTGGCCATTTCCTGCTGTACCGATCAGTTGGGTCTGCATCCTTATCCATATAAGTAGGTGAAAAATAACATCTCGGCGTGTCGGACGTGCGGGCGGTTTGCCCCCTGCTGATTCCGCGCTCTGGGCGAGGCGCCTGGACTTTGACCAACTGCTCGACACCTTGGACGGCAATCCTGTTTTACCGGCTCGCCTCCAATGTAGAACCCCACCACTTATGAAGGCCGCCCGAGCGCCGAAGGAACCAAACACGACGCCTAAGCGCGCGGCCACCACGCTACCCTTTGATCAAGGCCGCGTTTGATCGGGCGTACGGTGCTTGGCGTGTGCCGCGGATTTCAAGGAAATGACGTCGCCTTTGGTGCCACCCTGCACAGCGCCTGCCATGAAGTGGGGGCTTATATAGAGCAACCGGAAAAACAAGGATCAGCCAGTCGATGCAGCAATATGGCCCTGTCCCACGAGGTTCACTATTGAGCGGGAGGCCTGCTCTATGAACTGTCAGGCCGCGGCTCGGCGCAGGTGCAACTCTCTGCATACCCAGGGCCGTTGACCAATTGGCGCCCTGGCTTGCGGCCAGAGGCAACGGCAACTGATGGGCCTGATCGAGCATTTCGGTCAGCCCAGGCTTACGCCAAGTTTCGCATGGGCGTGCAGTGGCATCCAGAATGGGAGTGAAGGACAACGCCTCTATCTGTCGATCTTCAAGGCGTTTTGGTGACGCCCCTGCCTGCGCGCGTTCCAACAGGCCTCCTGAGGAACTTATGAATCAAGAATTGAAGCATGGCCTGAAAAAGAACACAAGATCACCGAATGGAATGCATGGTCAAGCAGACCTGACCGGCATTGCCCGCGCAAGATTGCGCCGAACGATGAAGTTCATTTCGGAAAAGGGCATGCCGCTTGCCTGATAAGCTTCTGCCTGCAAATCGTTACCGGCGATTAACGTCGAAAGATGAAATCTATTACGAACTGCTCGACCGTCCGCGCGGGATATCGATATGATCTGGCAAGCCGACGAACAGCGCCATCTACCTGGTGCCCCTGGGCGGCTTGAGCGACGGCGCCCAGATCAAATCCACGATTGCTAGCGACAAGGCGGCGAGCCGATCGAAATGTCGCCGGCAACATCCTCAAGAAAGTCCTGAAGATGTATGCCGAAAAGGCTGGCAGCCACTGGTCGCACCGGAAATGGAAGTTTACCTGACCAAGCGCAATGAAGACCGGACTCTGCCCCTGCAGCCGCCGATTGGTCGCTCGGGCCGCCAGGAATACCGGCCCCGCAGTCCATTCTCCATCGACCCGCCAACCGAGTTCGACCCGCTGTTTCCGAAGACATGTACACTGGTGGCGAAAGCCCAGGGCCTGGATCTGGATACCCCTGATCCACGAGGAAGGCACCGCGCAGATGGAGAATCACTTTCCCCCGTCACGGTGCCCGCTGCACCTGGCCGAAATCAGATTCTGTATTTCAAGCGCACATGCGCGAGGCGCACTTCAAGCACGACCAATGACCGCGAACCTTTATGGCCAAAGCGATTACCATGAGCCGGGCAGCGCTCATGCATTTGCACCAGAGCATCGTGTGCCGCAAGACCGGCGACAACATCTTCTCCAACGCTGAACGGCAGCATGAGCGAGCTGTTCCTGTCCACCTACTCGGCGGACTGCAACGCTTACAATTCCCGAGGTGGTGCCCGCTGTTTGCACCCAACGTGAATCTTCCGCCGCTTTCCTGCCGGACACCTCCGAGCCGGTTAACGTGAATGGGGGCGAAGAGAACCGCACCCAGGCTTGCGTGGTGCCTGATTCCAACACACCGCAGAATCCGCCGTGTGGAAAAAACGCCTGCCAGGCGCCGATGCCAAACCCCTATATGCCATTGCCGCAGCCTGCTGTGTGGCTATTTGGGCATGGTCGGCAAGATGATCACCATCAGAACGGTCAGGGTCGGGCCTATGAGCGGCGCAAACCTGCCGCCTGCCCCTTGACCCTGGATGTCGGGCGCTGGAGCGGCATGGAGCAATGCGCGGATGTGGAAGCGTGCTGGGCAGCAAATTCTCCGTGGCCTATGTAGCGCGTGGAAGCGCCGTTCGAAGCACGAAGAACTACAAGCGGGTATCAGCTCCGGTAGCTGGGAATTCCTGCTGCTCAGGTGTAATTCAGCGGTATCAAGAGTGCGCCCGAACCGGGGCAGCCACTTTCGAAATGACGTCGCAGGCTGACAAAGCGGCCAGAAGCTAGGAGACTCGAATGAGCAACGAAAACCCAATTTCAGCAACTGCGCAAGTTGCTAGCCATGGACGCGGCCATTACCTGCACCCTTTACCGACAACAAGGAACTGGCGAGCGTGGCACGCGAATCATCGGAGCGTCGCGCAGGGCGTGTAACCTTGTGGGACATGCGAAGGCAAATCAGATTCTCGACTGGCATGGCGGGCTCTGGTGCGTGAACATCGGCTACGGCCGGAGAACCGAAACTGGCGGACGTTGCTAAACAGATGCTGGATGCGCCGTACTACAACAGCTTTCTTTCCAGTGGCGCCAATCCCCGGCGGTCAAGCTGGCTGCAGCGATTGCCGAGATCGCACCGGCGCACATGAAGTCACGTGTTCCTTCAACCGGTTTTCCGGCTCCCCGAGTCCAACCGACACCGTGCTGCGTATGGTGCGCCGTTCTGGGACCTGAAAGGCCACCAACCAAGAAAACCATATCGCCGGGGTCCAACGGACTTATCACGGCTCCACCGTCGCCGGCGCCAGCCTGGGCGGCTGTCGGTGATGCATGAGCTAAGGTGAACCTGCCGATTTCCCGGTATCGTGCATATCCCCAGCCATACTGGTTCGGAGAGGGCGGCGATATGGAGCCGGACGAGTTTGGCCTGTGGGCCGCGCAGCAACTGGAGGCGAAATCAGAACGGCGAAGACCAGGTCGCCGCCGTTTAATTGCCGACCCATCCAGGGCGCGGGTGGGGTGGGTCATGACGGCCGGAGTACCACTGGGGCCGAGATTCAAGGCGTGATTCTGGCCAAGTACGCATTCTGCCTGGTGATGGACCGAAGTGATTTGGGCTCGGCCGCACGGTGAGTGGTTTGGTAGCCAGTACTACGAACTCAAAGCTGACTGATGCGATCGCAAGGGCATGAGTCGGTCTATCTCGACTGCGGGGAGGGGGGGGGGGGGCGGGGGGGGCGGGGGGCGGGGGGGGGGGGGGGGTGGGGTGAATTGTCGGCGACGCGGGTGGCCCGCAACGATGATTGATTCAACGGCGGAGAAACTTTTCCCGGCCTACACTTACTCAGCCACCCGGTTCCGCCGCCGCCGTAGGTCTGGAGAATTTGCGCAATACTGCGCGAACGAGAAGATTGTCGAGGTATGTTAAAACAGGAAGCGGCACCGTATTTGCAGAGTAGATCTGGCCCTGGCAGACGCAAATCGCCTGGGTGTGAGCTCGCGGTGTGGGCCTGCTCGGCTGCGATTGCAACTGGTCAGCACGAAAAAAGACCCGTGCTCGCTTTGCCGAAAGGGGCGCACAGGTTCCACTGCCGGACATGTGCGTGCGCAATGGGCTGGTGTCGCACGCTGTGGGTGACACCAATGCATCAATGTCTCCGCCGTTTATCATCAAGGCGGCGGAAATTGATGAGATGGGTCGCGTATGGCGTCTGTCTGGACCCTACCGCAGAGCACTGGGGCGTGTAGACTCTGCACGGTAAGCTTCACCGCGTTTGTGAAAACAAATGGAGAGCTGTGATCATGATCAAACCCGCTTGGCAAGAACCGCTGGCCGTGGGCCTGCAGCATCACGTCACGCACCATGGCGTTCAGCAGCGTGGCGCAGGCCAGGGCACGGTAAACGTGTACAACTGGTTCCGGACTACAATTGCTGAGGACCACCAATCGGCCAATTTCGAAAAGGAACCGGCTCGGTTGACCTACGTTGTTCGACAGCGAAAGAAGTGCTGGAGCCAAAAGTTGCAGTCCGGCAGCTCGGATTCGCATCGTGGTGCCTCCAACCAGTTCTCGGCAAGCAGATCAAGGCCGGTGCCTTCCAAACCGGCTGACTCAGCAGTAACCTGAAAACTGGGACAAACCTCGACCCGAACTCTGCTCAGGCCCTGAGAACAATGAACGCGGCCCGTGCTTCCTACCCTGGGGCATCGGGCTCGCTACCGAGCCCAGGTCGGCGCGCTAGGAGAGAACGCCCCTGTGGACTCCTGGGCTGGTATTCAAAACCAGAGAAATATCGAAAAGCTCGCCTCCCTGCGGCGTTGCCTTCCTGGGCGGTCCGAAGCGATCCTTCCCGCTGCGCCTGTTCGTATGCCGGGCTGGATCCCAGTAGACTGCTGCTGATGAACTTACGCCAAGGGCGGTAACCTTGATGTGAGTGGTGCGTCCACAATCCCTACTTCCATTCGTCAAAATTCATTACCCGACCTGGCCTGGTGATTTCTGTTTGCCCAGTCGCTGGTCTGGCGATATTCCTGCAGGCAGCCGCGCGCGCAGAGAGGCGAAAACGGCGAAGTGGTGAATATGCGATCCCAAGGAAGGCGCCCCCATGTGGTTGACATGATGGTGATGCGGTAAGACCGCCCGCCACATGTCGACAACGCCTAGTTCTCGATACATACTGCGCCCGACCGTGATTGCGAGGTCAGCAACTATGTCGCCTATGCCAATTGCAACGGCTCGCTACGGATGATTGATGAGAGCGTAATTGAATGACCCAAGCGTCTATCCGAGCGGAGGGACCTTGAACATAACTCTTCACGCTGGCCAGTTGCCCGCCAACATCGAGCGTGTACGTACTCCGCGCCTGGACCCGCATCAAGTCCGGCCGCTAGCCCACCTGGCACCAACGCATTATTCAGACCGGCCGGCGTCAACCTGCGCCGGCCAACAGCAAAAAACAGACAGGCGCGCGGGCTGGCTGTCATAGGAGACGACATGAAAGTTTCATGCAGAAGACCTGTTGCACGAGGCCACTGCCAGCGCTGTTTGGCGCTGCCGTGAAGCAGCCAAGCTGCTGGCGAGTTTGAAGATCTACACTGGTCGAATTTACATCGCCGAAGACACCAATCGCCAACTTCGAGGAAAGAGACCGGCCATCAAAGGTGAACCTATGAACGTTACGACTCCATGGTGCTGGTGCGCGCCTGCTCACCGGTCGCTCGGGCTTCGATATCGTCGTGCCGTCCAACCACTATCTGAGCAAAAAGATCGAACCGGCGTGTATCCTGGAGCTGGACCACAGCAAATTGCCGAAGCATGAAAAACCTGACGCCGCGCTGATGGATGACCTGGAAAGCGTCCGACGCGGGCGCCAAGCACTCTATTCCCTTACCTGTGGGCACCAACGGCATTGCTACACGTCGACAAGGTAACGCCATTCTGGGTGGAGGACGCACCGGTCGACACTCCTGGGATCCTGTGTTTGATTCCGGAAGTTGCCAGCAAGCTGTCCAGCTGCGGTATCTCGAATGCTCGCGGCGACGATGCTACCTCAGGCGCTGAAGTATCTGGGCTTTTGAGCCAAACGACAACAATGGCAGAGAACCTGAAAAGCGGAAAACTCCCTTGATGTCAGTGCGCAGCTCGGTGACCCTACTCCATTCCGTCGCGCTACACTCTCCGGACTGGGCCAACGGTGAAATCTGTGTTGCTGTCGGGTTATTTCCGGCGACAATCTTCCAAGGCTGCCGGATTCGGCGCCGATGAGGCCGAGAACGGCGTGAAACATCGCTTCACCATTCCAAGGAAGGCACACAGGTTTGTGGTTCGATATGCTGGCGATCCCCAAGGATGGCGCCCAAAACGCCGACAAACCCCATACCTTTATCACTACATTCTGGCGGCCTGAAGGTGGTAGCAGCCGATTACCGACTATGTGGCCTACGCCACCCCAACGCGCTGCTGACGAGCTGGTGGACCCAGAAGTACTGGCCGATCCCGGCTATCTACCCCACGATGAAGTTCATGGCCAACTGTTCGTTGCCGAGCCACGCCCACTGGCTAACCAGCGCATCGTCACCCGTCCTGGAACCGGGATCATCAAGGCCAGTAATGCCTCTGGGGCTACGCGGTAGCCCCCGTTTTCGCGCAACGGTTTTTCATAGCAAGTTTTGTTGTTTACGGTTATCAATAGAAAGCCACGCCTGGTTTGATTGACCAGGCCGCAAGGGTCCAGACAAGCAGTGAATGCCGGAAACACTATGTGGGTGCAGCAAGGTGCCATGAAACAGCACATGCCAAAGGCAAAGCCGGACGAATTCGTCCGCAATGATCGCATCAGCAAGCGCTTTGATGATGCATTGGCGGTAGACGATGTGATTTGAGCCATCAACGTGGGCGAAATCTTTGCATTTGCTTGGCGGCCTCGGCTCCCGGCAGAGCCACCCTTCTGCATTCTGGCCGGATTTTGAAACGGCCCGTCGAAGGTCTCTATCTCGACGGCCAGGATATTTTTACCGATCTGCCACCCTAGCGTAGCGGGCCGATCAACATGATGTTCCAGTCCTATGCCTGTTCCCCGGCATATGAGCGTCGAGCAAGAAACATCGCCTTGCCTCAGCAGACAAACTGAGCAAAGCCGAGATCCACCGCCCGGGTGACGAGAATGCTCAAGCTAAGTGCATATGACCGAATAACGCCAAACGCAAACCGCGCTCAGTTATCCAGGTGGCCCAGCGTCAACGCGTGGCGCTGGCCCGCTGCCTGGCCAAGGCCAAGGTGCTCCTGCTCATGAGCCCATGGGTGCGCTGGACAAGAAGCTGCGCGTCGCAGATGCACTGGAACTGAGTCGAGATCATCGAACGGGTTGGCGTGACCCTGCATCATGGTAACCCACGATCAGGAAGAGGCCATGACCATGGCCCAACGTATTGCAATACCCAGGGCCGGATCGCTCAGGTCGTTCCGATGGAAATATCTACGAGAGCCCCGGCCAGCCGGCATCGTGGACCGAATTCATCGGCAGTGTGGGACAATCTTTGAACGGCGATCTGCGGATAGTGGAAGATCAACGCGATCATCGAGTGCAGCGAGCTGGATCGGCCTATCTATATAGGCACGGCATCAACCACGCGCGCCCAGGACAAGAAGATGACCTACGCGCTTGCGGGCCCGAAAAAGTCTGGGTCAGCCCGAAAAAAACCCGAACAGGAATACAACTGGGCGCATGGCATACGATTCACGACATCCGCCTAACCTGGGCGGCCATTCCGGTGTTCTATATTTCAAACTGGAAAAGCGGGCCACTGGTGCAAACCTTCTTTGCCAACTCCGAGCGCCGGCTCCCGCGCATGACCTGGGAAGACGATGTGTTTTCATTAGCTGGGATGACAGAACGCCGGGTGATCGCAACTCATGAACAAGCCTGATCTCAGCATGCTGGCCAAGCGGCGCTTTCTGGGTTATCAGCGCCCCTTACCTGTGGCTGTTCCTGTTCT
>Ga0163217_1068738_pt1 | contig 19803 bp, 25 predicted proteins | sample SynspAceP_FD_185933 | JGI IMG/M metagenome (GOLD analysis project Ga0163217, IMG submission 185933) | Saline lake microbial communities from Ace Lake in Antarctica - Synechococcus sp. Ace-P (PacBio error correction) | ecosystem: Environmental > Aquatic > Non-marine Saline and Alkaline > Saline ...
TCCACGCGGCAGGGAAGGAAGGATTTTTAACTTCGTCCCCCAGTTTTTTTTGCCTGGAGGCAAAAGCGGGTTTTGGGGGGCCCACCCGGTAAATTCCCGTCAAAAAAAGGGCCCGAACAAAAAACAGGTGGGGGGCCCCAGTTTAAAACAGGAAACAAGCATGGGAAAATTCCTCAGCGGGAAAGCCGCGGTACTCATTCGTTTGGGGTAGCCAGCCAAAACTTTGATCGCTCCGCAAATTGCGCCGGCGCAATGCCCAACCGCGAAAGGTGCCGAGCTGGCCTTTACCTACCAAGAAAACGAAAGCTTCAAGGCCCGGGTTGAAGGTTTTGCCCGCTGAGTGGGGTTCAGGGGCCCGAGCTTGTGGCTTCCCCTTTGTGGACCGTTGCCGATGATGGCGCAAAGATCGACCAGGCCATTCGCAGAGCTTCGCGAAGCAATGGGACGGGTCTGGCATCTGCAATCGTTACTCGGTGGGTTTTTTGCCCAGGCGACCAGTTTTGATGGTGAACTTCAACGCCGAGGTTGACTACCCGCGGGGAAAGGCTTCCGCATTTGCCCATGAACATCAGCGCCTACAGTTTTGGTCGCGCTGGCCAAAAAGCCGGCCCGCAGCTGAATGAAAGGCCGCAATGGCAAAAGCCTGCTGACCGCTGTCGTAATCTGGCCGCCGAACGCACCAATGCCCACTACAAGTCATGGGTATGGCCAAGGCCAGCCTGGAAGCCGGCCGTGCCGCTACCTGGCACAGCTCGGCCCGGGAAGGCAACCCGGGTGAAATGCGATTTCCGCCAGGCCCGATTTCCGCGCACCTGGCGGGCATCCGGCATCAGAGCTTTTCGCAAGATGCTTTTCGCACAATGAAAAGCAGACGCCATTGCGGCCGGCAATGTGACCATTGATGAGGTCGGTAATGCCGGCGCTTTTCCTGTGCTCGGATCTGGCCTCGGGTGTTTCAGGCGAAGATATGTAACGTGGATGGCGGTTTCCAACATTACCGCCATGGGTAATCTGGAGGACTGAGTTACGGCTTCAGGCAATAGCGCTTTCAGACAACCGCAAGCCAGGCACAAAAAAACGCGCAATCGCTGCGGTTTTTTTTGTGCTCGCCGGTTGGCTATCAATAAGCTCGATATCAGCCCTGCTCTTTCAAGACGATCTGCAGCGCACCGAAATCCTGCTGGCAGCCTGCCCTGCGATAAAGCGCTGATACATGCCCGCCATCCCACGCGTCATCGCATGCTCTCAGGCGTCGCTACGCCGTTCAACTAACATCCACTGGCTACCATCAGCTGGCGGAAAATGACCGGTACACCGAGCCCTCAGAGGCAAGGACGGGGCATTGCGAAGCGCCTGCGCAGCCCAAGCGGTGCCGTGATCAGTGCTGGAACCGCCGAATCGCCTTCGTGGGTTTCACTCTGACCAACTGCTCAGCCCAGTGCATGGCCTCGTAACTGACCGTCACGCAGAGCAGCGGAACGTGCGCCGCAAGCAAGCGCCCTATCCGCCTGTTTCGAACAGCGCCGCTCGAACGTAAGCGTATCGCAATTTTCTTCGCTCACCTCGTCAGGCGGACGCTGGGGCCGCACGCAGGTTGATCCTTGAACTCGCAGCACCAAGGCCGTATCGGCAAATCCAGCTCCAGCAGCTTCACTATTTGAGCCTATCCGACAGCAACCTCTTTCGTCAAAGGCCGCGGCCATGACAGCGTGGGTTGGCGGTCAAGGCCTACGCCACCCTGGCCGACCAACGGGGCCGAATAGTCCTCGATCTCAATTCAAGCGCGCGCAGCAGGCTCTGTCAATCTTCCCGACTCATAAGGCCAGATTAGCCAGCTCACGGGAAACCTCAACAAACCGCGCTCGACCTGCTCCGCCTTTCAGCTGCGCTCTATTTCAGGACGCATGGATTCCAACGAAGGCACCTCTGGTGGCCAACAGGCGCGGTGGAAGTTTGAGTAGTGATAGCCGAAGGCGGTACGCACTTGGCTTCGGACAACCTGCCTTCCTTCAAGGCTGAACAACCTTCTTCCGAAAGCGGATCATTAGCTGCCACGCACGCAACTAGCCCCGATCACCAACCGCAGAACGCGCTAACCCGCATCATCGAACAACTCGGCGGGCCAGGTCAGCGAAAGTCCTCGCCCTGCTGGCAAACGCTGACTGAATGCCTGGGCCTGCCAAGGGGCCTGGGCATCTGCCTCGGCATCACCTTCGCGGCTTCGATCAGCGATATGCGATACCCGCGCTCCTCCTCCAGGTTACCGATCTCCTGTTCATCAAGTGGCCTGCAGAGCCTCTTCATCAACCTCGACTGAATCAAAGAATCGCTGCGTGACAAGGCCAGCACTTCAGCACTAACCTGTTCTTCGGTCATGAGCGTTCGGCATTGGCCTCGGTTAGTACTCGCTGATTCTCTCGTGTCACCGTGGCTGCAGATTGTCCGATGGCCAGTTTCGATTGTCCGCGAAAGCTCACGACTTTTGCTCTTCCAGGCGGGCCAATTGCAGGCGCTCGGAGGGGGTAGCAAAGGGAACACTGGCTTCTAGGCGCTACGCAATTGGTTGATCATCAGTTCCTGGCGGACCAGGTCACGGAAGGCCAATCGCGAGGCCAGTAACCCATGTTACGGGATAACGATATCGAACCCCGCCCCGTCTGCTAAAACTGCCCGTCAACTGAAAATCGGGGTAGACAGAATGAGCTGATACGATCATCTGCTCAGAGATGCGCAAATCAGACCGATTGAGCCACACGCAAGGATGGCCCGGTCGATCAGATCCTCCAGCACGATTCACGTGCCAGAGATTGTCATTGATATGCTGGATCAAAACTGTCCATTAGCTGCCTGCATCTGCTGAATAACTGGCGACGCCTGCATAGCAAATGCCCTGATCCAGTTCACCGGGGAAATTTTTCCGCGCCATTCACTCAATCGCAGCCCGCTGTGCGTTGCTGGTGAAAACTGCTTGATCGAGCTCCCAGCCGGTCAAAGCGAAATCAACACATGAATGCCGGACGATCACCTTGGCGATCCAGCCTTAGTGCAATTTTTCCCTCTTTTTTGAAGCAATCTTGCCCAAAAAAACTGTTTATGTCCGCGCCACCGTTTCTGGTGGCTGGCTGATGCCAGGCGATCAATGGCCTGCCCCTGAACATTATAATGTTCCCGCTATGAGTAACGCTCAAACAAAAAGGCGGCATGCGAGGGAATGATGCCGCTTTCGGGAAACTGACCGAACCATCGTGGTGGTCTTGCCTAATGCAGCAATAGCCTAAACGCTGATGATTTTTTCCGGGAAGGGAAAAAAAGTTTAACAAAAAATACAGGAACCCTAGGTTTCCAATACAACAATCAGTTACAGGACGCTAATCAGTTAAATCGGCCGTCCTTCAGTGCTTTAAGAGACTTCTAGGAGCGCAGGGATCTGGCAGCACTGAATTTCGATCGGATTGCCAGTCCTGTGGGTTACGACCGGTACGGGCAGCGCGATCTTTAAACAGCAAAAGTACCGAAACCTACAGCACAACGCATCCACCAGCCTTCGAGCACCAGTAATGGATCGATGACGGCGTCAAGAGCACGACGGCAGCAGCTTTAAGGAAATATCGGCGGAGGCGGCGATGGCTCATCAGTTCAGACTTTGTTCACTCTAAGTCCCTTATAAATTTAAGTGAGTTGTTAGTCGTTTTATGTAACTTGTGGTCTTAAGCAAGCGTGGCCAGTCAGCATCACCTGCCTTAGGTCGATAGCACGCTTTATAGCAAGCCGGTCCAAAACCGTGTCCAAGGAATGCCTGTGGTATCGGCGGTCTGATCAATCAGATCTTCACCATATGGGTGAGGTCGTGCATACAGACCGCCAGTAACCTAGTGAGTGTGATGCGCTTCTTTTGCATCGGCTTCCGTGATTGTCATCCTTTGCAACCATCTCCTTCAACCCCTTCTTGGCAAGGGCTCCGGCATGTATTGCAGCGCAATCTGCAACACTTCGTCAATCCAGTTTCACAGGTTTTGGATCCCAAATATCCTGTTGATCTTGTCCGGAATCTCTTTCAGAATCGGCCGTGTTATCGTGCGGAATGAATCACCGGTTTTTTCCCGCACGGTGAGCCGCCAGGAGCTTTTCCTTGAGGCCGCCAATCGGCAAAACCTGACCCCGCAAAGGTGATCTCGCCAGTCTGGCCACGTCTGCACGCACCGGAATACCGGGTAAATGCGGACACCAGCGGGTACACATGCATGCCTAGCGCTGGGCCATCCTGGGTGTTGCGCCCTCCAGGAACGCCCTGAACTATTGTGATAATCGTCCGCTTTTCTATAGTGAAAGTCGGCAGAAACGATACCCACATCACAAGCTGGCGGACCAGCGGCGGTTAATCGCGAGACAAACACATAGTCAGGTAAGGATTCGACTAATCCGACTACTCTCTCGGGTAGACGGTCCGACCACAGAACTCCTTATTGATCCATTATATTCTGCTTCTTGCGGAACTGCATAACAAGCTCCAACGCTCGACGCACTCTCTCACGCACTCGATGGTCCATTTTGCACGCCCCAACGAGCTCCCACCTGTGGCACAATATCTTGGATTCGTGGACACTGCTATAGAGCCTAGAAACGATGACTATAGAATGTTGCAGCGCGACAGAAGCCACGCTTTTTTTCATGCTAGTTCGCCGTCTAACCTCACGATCGTGTTGTCTTTAAAGACGTTTTCTGCACTACTGCTCACAGGTACTACCTTCGCGGCACCAACTTGGGCCAATCTTGACGCTCCACGCCCGCGCACCCTCTCCACGCATTCACGGGTGTAATAAGGAATAATGTTCCCGCGCAGCGTAGTCGTTGGGTGAATTTGTGTCCAGACTCTTTTTTTCAGGAGACCGTTTGTGTCTTTGATCATAGACTTGTGCGTAACAAATATGCGCTGAGGCAAGAATAGAATTGTTATCAAAAACAATTTTTCCATCTTCGATGTAATGACCGGATTTATTTACAGAATAAACCTCCATAAAGCGGTGTCAATTTGCCAAGCGGCGCAAGGGATATTTTTTCATCGAGTTCGCTTTGGGTATTATCAAATCGAACATTCACATCGGAGTAGGTCGTAATCGACTCTTCCAGGTAATGGGCGTTGAAGTTGTAGACTTCCTGTTCCGGGTCCCACGCACCTGCAAGCAGCAAGCTTTGCAGACTGTACGCGATCGCCACGCCGATCGATCCTGGCCCCATCTGGTCGATTTCATCACACAGACAACGGGTTTACGGACAGACCGCCCGTGTTGCATCTTTGAAATTCAGTTTGCATGTGCCGGGAGCCAATATAAAGAATTACGTCTTCGGGCGTGCCGCGAATTTCAGCTTCATCACGCACACACACCTTCCAGGACAGCGAGCCATAAACCGCGAACGAAATTTGCGACTTGGTTCGGCGGCGGGCCAGTGAATATATTGCCAGCGGAAGACTATTTGTTCCGACACCCGGAGGCTGCACCGCAGACAGAGCCTCGGGCCATTTGAAGTTTTGCGCGACAACCCGCGCGACTTTTCTTGCAAACGATGTTTAACCAAGAAATAATTTCGAGGATACGTTCCTGCATATGACCTCCTCCAAGAACCAGACTAATGGTCGTAGTCCAGAAATCTTCGAGATATTCTTCAGGATGCATGGCGAAGCCTGGCTGCTTGTCTGCAAGAGCACCGCTGGTCAACCAAATCGATATAGGGAGCGTTTAGGCGAATCTGGTGGGCTGACTTCGTTTGCGGATCATCGGCGCACACTCATCACTTCACTTGTTTCACATTCAGTTGTCGCTTTAAGACGTGGCTTCCTTTGCTCTGCCGGCAGCGTCCTTGATCTTGGGAGCTCAATCGATTGTTCTTGCCGTGACCGTCTCCTGTCGAAGCCGGCCCATCATCACTTCTGTGAATGGCTTTCATCTGTTTTCATTCAGATAGTACTCACAGCGCTGGCTCGCGCTGCCAGGTAGACTTCTTGACGCGGCCGCGAGCGCTTACTCGAACCGGCACAACAAGAGTCATTTCTCAGCGGCTGACTCCAGAATTCACCGGCCAGCCACGTGCGACCACGACGCTCTCGCGCTAGACGGTCATGATTCTCAAGGATTTCCCATGCTTCTGTCCAGGCTTGGGGTCATTGTTGTGGGCGCCTATGGTGTCCACCAGGCGACTGGCGTCATCAAATACTCGACAGTTGACGAGAGCAACCTCTCGAGCAGGTGTCTTCTTGCCCGGAGTTGCAGCAAACTTCTGCGAGCCTCAGGGACTGGCTGCATTCAATGGTCTGCGATTTCAGCACCTTTCGGCTCACGCTCGTCCAGCGGGTACTTCATCCAGCCATTCGGTGTGATAGGTGGGGCCAGTTCATCATTTGATCGATGCGACGGCTTTGCGGCTAGACATAACGCTTCCAAACCAGCAACAATGAACCGTGGCGCGCCGTCTGGCAGTCATCTGAGCCAAGTCATGGGAGGGTGTGTGGCTACGGATACTTCCCAGGCTATACAGCCGTGGGCAGTTGCATACTTTCAGCTGGGGTTTCACAGTGAGGGACGACCAAGAACACTGTTTTGGTTGGCCTGCCATGGCCCGCTTCCCAGCGACTCTTATGGACTGTCGCGGGCCCGCGGCAGAGCGAACATCGAGAATAGGTGGGGAGGGTTGTTCTTAAATTAATCCACCACATACGTATTGTCAAGTTTAGCGGTAATTCGCTGACGGAGTCGTCATCGGCTGAGGCTTCGGGTTTGCTGAGGAGCGCGAGCCACGGCACACCGAAATATAGAAATGTCCCATACTCTTCAGATCGGGTGCATTAATGAGTCAAAATAACAAGGCGGCCAGCCGTTTGCGTTGGCAGGAGAATGCAACGCGGTGTTGTAGCAACAGACAACATAAACGAAGCGTCGGGAGAAGGAGATTCGGGATTAGAGGTGGAACGAAGCCGGGAGCGTTAAGTCGGGCTTATAGTCGGAATCTTAAATCCTCCCGGCATGGCTCTTGTCTGCGAGCTTCTCGACTGTAATTGTGCGTAGCATAGGAGCACTGGCTGAGCGTTCAACGCAATGATCAACTATTTGAATCAGAATGGATGTTGCTGACTTTTCAGTGTTCGGCGAGAGGGAAATTTCTACATGGTTTTGAAGCAGCCAACGTTTCCTATCAGAAATGGAGCGCCAGGCCAACGGGCACAGGTCTTGCACTGATCTCGGCTCGAGTGTCGTCGAGCTGGCAATCGCGCCCGATCAGCGTCATAGTGCGAAATTCCGGACGTCATTACCTTACAATACCTTCTCTCTGCGAAAGGCGCGCGCGTGGATCTGGCTGAATGGATCAGCGCTGTTTTCTTCTTTTGGCTCGTTCAGGAGTATTTTGAAAATCAACGTCCGCTTTCATATTTTCCAGACTTGTCCTGTAAGCGCGTTGCGCTACACTAATACCGGTCAGACCGGCACACATCGAACAGCTCGGAGAGATCGGCCAGAAAACCAAAGTAGGGACCAGATCGTCCGGCTCGATTCAACAATTTTGAGGGTCTGAGCTTTACCAGCTAATAGATTGTTTGCCCCACAGACTCTAGCGGCTTTGCCAAGTTGAAGGACTCCATATATAGAATGCCGGCAGATTATGACAGGCAAAGTAGCCTTATGCGAGGAAGGCTTTATTCTGTAGATTACGGAGATATGATGTTATTGTTGTTACATCGGTGTTTAGGCTCCTGCTGGCGTGATGCGCGGCAAGCCTTACATGATTCCAGGATTGTGCCAATGTTGTTTATGCACGCCACTATGGTTTCAGATCAGATTGCGTTTTTCAGCAGGAGCCTGCCTGCATACCGCCCTCGCCACTGATCACTCGCGGGTAATTGGAACGGTTACGTATTTGCGAGGATCTTTGTCGTTTCATCGGATGGTTGTTAGTCGATACCCATTTCTGGGCCATTCTGTGCATGCTCACTCACACTCTCTCTCTGACACGCACTTTCTCGCGCACTGATGTTTCTTGACAGTTACACTTCAGCACTCACGCGCTCTTGGGTGGAGGGGCTCGGTAGCGCTCGACGCAAAGTTGGTAATAAGGCACGATTTGAGCCAATTACGAGCAGCTGCCACGCTCTCTCGGCAGAGTCATTGCCTCGATGCCGGTTTGGCCTCGACGAATAACCGATTCATGGATATTTGCCTCTTTGCCCATTTCAGCTTCTGAGGTCATGCCTTGCCTTTCACGCTGGTACCTCTCTCAGCATGCGCTTGTATGTGTAATGTTCCGTAATAATCCGCGCTTACACGACAGCGCGACCTTCTTTGCACGTATCCATGGCCGATCAACATAACTGAATAGCGAGGGAATGCCGCTATTGATTGTTTCCTTCGCGGTGAAAGCGCACGCAAGCTCTCTCTCGCGCCACGCTCGCTTTCTATAGATGAAGTTGGGCATTTCCTCTGCCACGCGTTATTCGTTCTTACGACTCGTTTATTGACTTAACACGTGGATTTTCATTTGTTCCTAGTCATGCTAAGGGCAGATCCAAAGCAGATATCAGATTCAGAGCAGAATTAATCATTTGTTAAAACGCGAGGCGTTGCCGGTGACAGAATCTCATGTTTCTCGCTCTCAATTCGACACTCACCTCTAATATGTCCGGTATGATTGACGTGTATGTGTGTATGCACCTATTCAGTACACAAGCAGCTTGCCGGTGGTCAGTCTGCTCTCGCCGTTATTAGGTCGCTCGTGTGAACTTACGCATCGATATACACGCACATATATACTAATACGTTCCACTTGATCCTAATAGATGCTGTGTTATGCATATTATTTGATATATATAGAGAGGTGCATGCCCGCATACCCAGCAGGGCAGCGCCAGGACAGGGTAGAGACACGGACGGCAGTTGGTTCGCGCACTCGAAGCGGGAATCAAGCCCGCGACGTTACTTCAGTGTAATTTTCACGCACATCTGCGATCAGAACAGGTGTAGCGAAAGATAGTGTGTTCTCTCGCCTCGTATCAACCGACTCGCATAGCGGCATGAGAGCGGCTACCACGATCAGTATACGGGCGACTCGACGTCCTAGAGATTGGCCAGTTTGTGGCGGTCGAGAATTCCGTTGAAGGCTTCTCGCGAATATTGAGGATTTCCCTGGGGCGTTGAATTGTCACAAATGCCGACGCCTGGCCCTGGAAACGGCCCAGGGGCTGGGTAGATATAGACGTGAGCGGTGGGGCGCGTAACGGCCGCAGAAAAAACGCTTTGCCAGGCTTCACACGGCGCAGCCAGAAGGAGGAACCCGATGCTGCAAGCCTGGCGATGCAGCTCAGGTGTGCTGACGTTTGGGCTGAATGAAACTGCATGGTGTTTTCATAGATCTGCCATACCGCCGTGACTTGTATAGTATTTGGGCGAGTTGATATAGCGGGTGGATTGTGTTCCCATTCCGACTCCAGGAACAGGCAAGACTTGCAGCCACAGACACAGGTATGGCATAGTGCAGTCCCTCTACCGTGGCCAACCAGGGAAAATCTATCGGCGCTTCCACTTGTAGAGTACAGCGCGTGGAGAATAGATTATCATAGGAGGTTCGCATGGCCGCGGCAGACTGACTCGAACAACCATAGGAAACCAGACCACCTGCGGCCTGGCAGTATCCGGCCGGAAACTGACTGAAGCTTGTTATGGCCGTCATGATTGGTATCACTCTACTCCGATTGAGATCCTTTACTTAGCGAAAAAACGAAAGGCCAGCACTATGGCTGGCTCAGCATTGTTTTTTGAGTTAGAATTGACGATCTTTACTCGTCAGCGCTGGCCCTCAGATATTGTCCAGCTCTACAATATTCTGAGCTGGTTGAGCGGGCTTTTAACAGCGCATCCTCATAAGGAACGCGTTTTTTCGGTTACCTGAGCTTTGCAAAACAGTATCCACCACTTGTTCTTCGAGCACAACGACTGAATTTCTGCAATTGTTGTGCTCATTCTGGTGAATACCAGTTGACTTACCTGCTCTGGCTCCTGCCTAAGCCGAGGCCAAAAGATCTTCAAGCCATGAGCGGCGAACGCGATCGTGTGTCCGGCTTGATCTCGTTTCTGCTGACCACTTCAAGCAACGGATATCACGCACACACGCCTGAGCGACGCTTGGCCTGCTCTTCAAATCAGCTCGGCAGGCAACTGCTCGGGCTTGATGTTGGCAACCGAACTGCTGAAGAACTGCCTGCTCGCGGCAAGACCGATCAATTTCAGTGCAACCAGTGCCTTGGTGACGTCAATGCGTGTTGGTCGCGCCAAGCAGCGCGCGCCCAGTCAGGTTACCGATAGACTCTTTGGCTTGAATCGCTCTGTATTTGCAGTTCGCGTATTCCTAATGGTTCTTGGGAAAGCGTTTTACGATACCGCGCCCTCTTCCACCCGAACTATGCCGAAGAAACTCGTCCACACACTTCAGTTCTGGCAGCTATAGAGAGGCAGCACGGGAAAACGCTGGTGCCACATAACGTCGAACCGGCGTCTTTGCCGGCACAGTTCCCAGATTCCTGGTAATCCTCGGGAAAGGTCAGCCGTTCAGAACCACTGAGTCACCCGCCCTTGGCGCCAACCTAGGCCGTCTTCCGAACCGGGGATCATCGACGCCGAAACCAAGGCCATCGATATGGAGTGTTTGGTCGCAGTACGGGTGCCCTGGAAGGGGCGTCACGACGTCGACAAGCCCCTTGGCCAACGGAAATGCGGACTTTCAACTGGTCGCCGTTCTCGGCAGCACGACAACTTCGTCGAAGGCGCTTTGTTTCTGGCCGGCAGGAATTTCCAGCATCCTTGTCCAGGTCGGCATCGGTCCAGCTTCGGCTCGGGACGCGCCTCGACTTAATATGTAGCGCTGAAAATCGCCCCAGCTTCACTTTCCCGGATAGACTTTCTGAAGGTAGCGGATGTTAGATGTCAAAATCCCCTTTGCCTTTCGGTCCAGCTCTTCTTTGGCTCAACGCTTGGGCATAATATCCGGCCGGCGGGTTCAACCTTTTCCCTGCCAATCGGCTTCATAGAAAGAAGAGCTGAATCATTCACCCATTGACTTCCTGACGGGCGGAGCCCACCAAAACGCTCTACGGATGAACGCTCATACGGACCTTGCCGGGACGAAAACGCATCCGACTTTGGCGCGAGACTGGCCGTTATGTTTGCAGGCGCTTGTTGTACCTCTGAATTCGATGCGGTCAAGCAGGAAATGCCAGCAGTCATGGGCGGCGCTCAAGGGCCGGAGATGGGTTTCAACCGGAAACTTGCATGGAGAGTCGCTCGTTGAACCCCGGGTCTGATTAAAATGGAGTGCTGGTAAAAGGCCGGATATTCCTAATCTCTTCAGCGGGGAGAAGTCATCATCAAGCCACTGGAGGAATCAAAACCGGAACTGCGTATGCATCCGGCTGCCGGGCAATACAAGCACTCCCGATGGCTCGGAGCCGGTTGGCCCCAAGGCAGGAAATAAATAGCGTAGAAGAACAAAAGAAATGGTGCGGACGGAGAGACTCGAACTCTCACACCTCGCGGCGGCCAGAACCCCAAATCTGGTGTGTCTCCAATTCCAGTCCACCACGTCCGCATAACAGAGGCCTCAAACAAACAAGGCCCGGAAGCCTGGCGTTTTGGAAAATGAGGTGGACGATGGGTTTCGAACCAACACGACACCAGGAGTTCACAATCCTGTGCTCTAACACTGAGCTACGCCCACCATTAGAATGTACCGTTATTACTTTACTGCTCCTGCTCGCGCTCAAGCATCCAGACCTGCAAGTGCGATGGTACGCCCGGGAGCAGGACTCGAACGCTGCGGCACCCGCTTAGAGGCGGGTGCTCTAATCCAGCTGAGCTACCGGCGCCCTATGCACCGTCCAGCAACCCCTGGGGAGTGACTGAGCATGCCAAATCAGGCAGCAAGATGCCAGTGATAAAGAGGAGCCTGGTCGCTTCCAAACCGCTTTGGCGCTGTGTTTGTGAAGCGGGGCCGAATAATACTCCAGCACCCGGGCACGTCAACGTTTGTGCGCGGAATTTTTTTAATTATTTGAGGGCAGCTTATGCTCAATCGACCAGAAACAATCACCGCTGCCCGGAGCATCGGTCTTTTGCCGCTGACCCGATTCCCGTGCGACAATCGCGCCACAATTTTTGTTTTGTGTCAGGAAGCCATGACGCCAAAACTCATCGGACGGCAAGCAAGATCGCTGCCCTCTATTCGCCAGGATATAGCCCTTTCAAGTTGCCCAACGCGAGAGCAGGGCCCTGCGGCTTCCTGGTCCTAGGCAGTGAATTTCTGGTCGGGTCCCAGAGATCCCGCCTCACAGTATAATGTCAGCACAAACGCAGATTGCGAGGAAAGTGGGTTTTATCTCTCACTCCTACGACCTGCCCGCTGAATACCAGCAAGCCATACATTGCTTGAACTGATAGACCCTCTGAACGAGATCGACGCATTTGACGGCATCGCTGGTAGCAACTGCCGCTCGCGGTCCATCTGGACTCTCACTGCTGCTGGGAGCGTATTCGCCGCGGACAAGGATGTGGGATGGGTTTTCACTCCGTTCATATTGGCCGGCTGGCCCGCGCATGCCGCTGTTACGGCCCTTGCACGCCATTTGGCGTCAAATGCCTTGCTGGCAAGCACCGGCGTGGATCTGTATGGGATGAATGCAACTGGTGGTTGGGCGCGTCCAATATTGTTTAGAGTCCGCCCGCCCAATGGCGCTGGAGTTACTGCTGGGGCGGGCTGCACCACAACGGTGCGCGAAATCGCGTTCAGCCAAGGATCTGGCCGGCACGTTAGCGGCGTGCTGAATCTGCTGGTGTTGCGGTGGGCAAGCGGCAAATCGTTCGCGGCGAGTGGGTTAAACCTGGCGCTATTGTGGTGGATGTAGGCATCAACCGCAACTTGATGGGCGCCATGACACCGTGACGTCGATTTGCGGCTGCCGCAGAGCGGCTGCGGCGGCTGGATTACCTTAACCCAGTACCTGGCGGCGTGGGCCCCCATGACCCCGCCTGCCATGCTGGAAAAATACCCTTGTATGCCCTCGTGAGACCCTGCACCCCTGAGGGTGCTCAATCCTGCGGTTACAGGCTGGCGAGATCACTGCCGCCATCAAAGGCAGCGTTGAATGCCGTTGAATATAAAGCGGGCGGCCGGTGAAGCCAGAAAATCCAAACCGCATTGGCAAACTCTTTCCGGTTTCGGGCGAAACGCGGACGGGAATGGTTGCCTTCATTCCTTCTGCTACCTGCTCAACGTTCGGCGCTGGTCTGCGGGCGATATGTCCGATCAGCGCTTGTCCCAGCCAGACGCGGCAGAGCCGGCGCTTATGGCGGCGGCATTCAGTTCAGCATCTGGTCAGCGCTCAGCACCTGCTGCAGCTATTGTTGCTGGGATCGCGAGTCCGGTTACGGCCCGTATTCTCAACGTTGCTATTCCCAGCTCGGTGAAAGCAACCCATCGCAATCTTGGGCGCTGTCCACCAGCATTCGTGCGGCCATGGCAAATTGGGGCCAAGACGCTTGCGGGGAGCTTGGCAGTCAGGGTATTACCGTCAATAACGTATTACGCGGGGCTGACCAAGACGCGCGCTTGGAAGCTGATCGGACTATCGCCCAGACCAGCGCCGAAGGCTTGTTGAGCAGGTAGCAGAAGGGAATCGAAGGCAACCATTCCCGTCCCGGCGGTCTTCGCCGAACCGGAAGAGTATAGCTACAGCGGTTGGTTATCTCAGTCAGGCTTCCACCGGCCGCGCTTATATCAACGGCATCAACGTGCCTGTGTTGGCGGCAAGTACCGCAGCCTGTAACCGGCAGGGATATGGAGCAACGCCTCAGGGGTGGCAGGTGCTCACAGGCCATAAAGGGTATTTTCCAGCAGGCAGGCGCGGGGTCATGGGGGCCCCCGCCGCCAGGTCCTGGGGTTTAAATCCAGCCGGCGCTCTGCGGCAGCCGCAAATGATCGACGTTCAACCGGTCAGGCGGCCGTCATCAGTGCGGTTGATGCCTCAGTCCACCACAATGCCGGGCCAGGTTTTAACCCAACTCGCGCGAACGATGCCGGCTTGCACACACCGCAATCCAACCAGCCAGATCGCACGCCCTACGTGGCCGGCCCAGATCTTGGTGAAGCATGCGCACCGTTGTGGTGCAGCCTGCCCCAGCAGTAAACTCCGCGCCATTGGGCGACCAACAATTTGGACCGCCCACCACAGTGCATTCAATCCATATCAGATCCACGGCCGGTGCTTTTTGCAGCAAGCGCATGACGCCAAATTGGGCGTTGCAGAGGGCGTAACAGCGGCAATGGCGCTTGGCCAGCCGGCCAATATTGAAAACGGGTGAAAACCAGTCACATCTTGTCGGGCGAATACGCTCCAGCCAGCAGTGAGGAATCCAGATGGACCGCAGCGGCAGTTGTCGCAGGATGCCGCAATGGCCGGATCGTCGTTCAGGCTTGTCTATCAGTTTTCAAGCAATGTATCTGCCTGGTATCAGCGGGCAGGTCGTAGGAGTCGAGAAGCATAAAAACCCACTTCCTCGCAATCTTTGGCGTTTGTGGCTGACATATACCTGTGGAGGCGGGATCCTGGCCGACCCAAGAATCACTGGCCAGACCAGGAAAGCCGTCAGGCCTGCTTCTCGGCGTGGCAACTTTAAGGGCGATATCCTGGCGATAGAGGCAGCGATCTGCTTGCCGTCGAATGAGTTTGGCGTTCATGGCTTTCCTGACACAAACAAAATTTGTGGCGCGATTTGTCGCACGGGACGGGTCAGCGGCAAAGACCGAATCTGCCGGGCAGGGTGATGTTCTGGTCGATTGAGCATAAGCTGCTCAAATATATTATAAAATTCGCGCAACAAACGTTGACGTGGCCGGGGTGGCTGGAGTATTATTCGCCCGCTTTCACAACACAGCGCAGCGGTTTTGGGAGGCCGACCAAGGCTCCTCTTTATCACTGGGCATCTATGCTGTCTGATTTTGGGCTGGCTCAGTCACTCCCCAGGGGTGTGGACGGTGGCATAGGGCGCCCGTAGCTTCAGCCTGGAATAGAGGCTACCGCGCTTCCTAAGCGGGTTGGCCGCAGGTTCGATCCTGCCGGGCGTACCATCGCACTGCGGTCATGGATGCTTGAAGCGAGCGGTAGCAGTAATAGTAATACGGTAGTAAATGGTGGCGTAGCTCAGTTGGTAGAGCACAGGATTTGTAACTCTGGTGTGTGGGTTCGAAACCATCGTCCACCCCATTTTCCAGCAAGCGTCCAGGCTCTCGGCTGGCGTTGTTGTTTGAAAGGCCTGTTATGCGGACGTGGGAATTGGTAGACACACCAGATGTTAGGTTTCTGGCGCGCGAGGTGTGAGAGTTTCCGAGTCTCTCGTCCGCACCATCTTTGTTCGTTCTTAGCTATTTTATCCCTGCTTGGGCCAACCGGCTCCGAGCCATCGGGGCATGCCTTGTATTGCCCGGCAAGCCGGATGCATACGCAGGTTTCCGGTTTGATCTCCCAGTGGCTTGGATATGACTTCTCCCGCCTGAAAGTTAGAATATCCGGCCCTTTTTAACCGACACTCCATTAATTCAGACCGTTCAACGAGGACTCTCCATGCATAAGTTCTCGGGTGAAACCATCTCCGGCCTTGAGCGCCGCATTGACTGTTGGCATTCCTGCTGACAGCATCGAATCGAAGGTAACAGCGCCTGAACAAAGCGGCGGCAGTCGCGGCCAAAGTCGATGGTTTTTCGTCGGCAAGGTGCCGATGAGCGTCATCCGTAAGCGTTTTGGTGGCTCCGCCCGTCAGGAAGTCATGGGTGAGATGATTCAGTCCCTTCTTCTCTATGAAGCCCGTTGTGGCAGGAAAAGTTTGACCCGGCCGGTATGCCCAGCGTTGAGCCAACAATAGAGGCTGAACCCGAAGGGCAAGGATTTTGAATACATACGCTACCTTCGAAGTCTATCCGGAAGTGAAGCCTGGCGTTTCAGCGCTATTGAAGTCGAGCGCGTCGAGTCCGAAGTGACCGATGCGACCTGGACAAGATGCTGGAAATCCTGCGCGGCCAGAACAAGCGCTTCGACGAAAGTTTGAGCGTGCTGCCGAGAACGGCGAACAGTTGAAAGTCGATTTTCGTTGGCAAGGTTGACGGCGCCGCTTCCAGGGCGGGTACTTGCGACCAACACTCAGATCGAGCTTGGTTTCGGTCCGTTATATCCCCGGTTGGTCGAAAGACGGCCTGGTTGGCCGCCAAAGGCGGGTGACTCAGTGGTTCTGAAGGTGACCTTTCCGCGAGGAGTTACCAAGAATCTGGACTGGCCGGCAACAAGACGCCGAGTTCGACGTTATATTGTTGCAAACAGCGTTTCCGCTGGCGTGCCTGACCAGAACTGAATGACGAGTTCTTTACGGCAAGTTCGGTGTGGAAGAAGAGGCGGTATCGACGCTTTCCGTTTCGAAGTGCGCAAGAAATGGAACGCCGAACTGCGTCAAGGCGATCAAGACCAAGGTCAAGACCCAGATTTGGATGGCCTGTTTGGCGACAACAGCATTGACCGGTCCCAAGGCACTGGTTGCCACTGAAATTGGATTTCGTCTGCGCGAGCAGGCAGTTCAGCAGTTCCGGCGGTGCCAACCATCAAGCCCGAGCAGTTGCCTTGCCGAGCTGTTTGAAGAGCAGGCCAAGCGTCGCGGTCAGCCTGGGTCTGATCGTTTGCTGAACGTGGTGCAAGCAGAACGAGATCAAGCCGGCATCGATCGCGTTCGCGCTTGGTTGAAGAATCTGGCCTCGGCTTATCAGGAGCCAGAGCAGGTAATCAACTGGTATTACCAGAATGAGCAACAATTGGCACGAAATTCAGTCGGTTGTGCTCGAAGAGACAAGTGGTGGATACTGTTTTTGCAGAAGGCTCAGGTACCGAAAAACTGGTTCCTTATGAGGATGCTGTAAAGCCCCGCTCACCAGCTCAGAATATTTGAAGCTGACAAAGCTGAGGCAGCGCTGACGAGTAAGATCGTCCATCTACCTCAAAGCAATGCGTGAGCCAGCCCATAAGTGAATGGCTTTCGTTTTTTCGCTAAAAGGCTCAATCGGAGTTGATACCAATCCATGACGCATAAAACTTTTCAGTCATTTCCGCCGGATTATCAGGCCCGCAAGGTGGTCTGGTTCCTATGGTTGTCGAGCAGTCTGCCCGGGCGAACGCTCCTATGAATATCTATTCACAGCCTGCTCAAGGAGCGCGTGATTTTCCCTGGTTGGCAGGTAGAGGACTAACATGGCCAACCTGGTTGGTGGCGCAGGCTGGCTGTTCTGGAGTCGGAGAATCCTGACAGGATTCCAGCTGTATATCAACTCCCAGGCGGTTCGGTCACGGCACGGTATGGCGATCTATGACACCATGCAGTCAATCAGCCCAACGTCGAGCACACTGTGCATCGGCCAGGCTTGCAGCATGGGTTCCTTTCTTCTGGCTGGCGTGAAGCCGGCAAGCGTTTTGCGCTTGCCCGCACGCCAAGCATGATGATTCACCGCCCTGGGCGGTTTCAAGGCCAGGCGGTCGATTTTGAAAATCACGCACGGGAAATCCTCAATATTCGCGAGAAGCCTCCGGAATTCTCGCCACCACACTGGCCAGTCGCTGGACGTGAGTGCCCGTGATACTGATCGGGACCGCTTCATGAAGCGTTCTGCGAGTCGGTTTGATTAAGGTTTGATCACAAGGTTCCTGGATCGCCGGGCATGGCCGAGTACCGGGCTGATTCCCGCTTCATCAAACGGGCCCGTTTGTTCGCGGGCCTAATCTGCCTGCTGCCCTGCGGGGTTATGCGGGCATGCCATTGACAGGTTTAGCTGCAAAGTGGCGTTACTTGCCTGCCATCTTGTGATCCAAGTGTGAACGTAAGTAGGGTTTTTACATGACCGATATAACTGGAAGGGTGACGACAACGGCAAGCTGCTGTAGTTGGCTCCTTCTGCGGGCAAGAGCCAGCTATGAAGTGCGCAGCTGATTGCCGCCCCTCCGTCTTTATCTGCGGATGAATGCGTGGATCTGTGTAACGACATCATTGTGAAGAAGTGCAGGAAAGCCAATTCTGAAGGCACTGGCCAGAAACTGCCTGCACCGAAGGAAATCCTGCGGCAAATTCTCGATGCATAATGTGATCGCCAGGAACGTGCAAAGAAAGGTGCTGTCTGTAGCGTATACAAGCCACTACAAGCGCTGAACCGCGTGAAGGCAAGGAATGCGTCGAGCTGGGCAAGAGCAATATCCCTGATGATCGGAGCCCAACCGGCTCGGGCAAGAGCTGCTGGCCGAAACGCTGGCGCGCCTGCTCAGCGTGCCTTTTACCATTGCCGGACGCTAGCCACCCTGACCAGAAGCCGGTTATGTGGGTGAGCGATGTGAGAACATCATCCAGAAGTTGCTGCAGAACTGTGGATTACGATGTCGAGAAGGCCCAGATGGGTATCGTCTACATCGATGGAAATCGACAAGATCTCGCGCAAGTCGGATAACCCGTCAATTACCCGCGATGTGTCTGGCGAGGGCGTGCAGCAGGCCCTGCCTTGAAGCTGATCGAAGGTTTACGGTTGCCTCGGGTACCGCCGCAGGGTGGCCGCAAGATCGCAGCGGAATTTCTGCAGGTTGATACGCGCAATATCTGTTTATCTGTGGTGGTGCCTTCTCCGGCTGGAAAAGGTCATCCGTGATCGTTCCGGAAGAGCGGCATTGGTTTCATGCGGCAAAGTTGCGCAGCCAGGACGTGGGCAAGAAAGTCGGTCAGACCCTCAAGGGTGTCGAGCCGGACGATCTGGTCCGCTTTGGTCTGATTCCCGAGTTCGTTGGGCCGTCTGCCGGTTATTGCGACGCTCGACGGAGTTTTGGCTGAAGCCCGGCGGTTGATTTCAGATCCTGACCGAGCCGGAAGAACGCGCTGAACCCAGCCAGTAACGCGCGCACTGTTTCGAGATGGGAAGGAGAGCTTTGGATTGTCGTCACTGATGCGCTTGAGCGGCGATTTGCCAGCCGCGCACTGGAGCGCAAAGACCCGCGTGCCGTGGGCCTGCGCTCCATTCTGGAGAACGTGCTGCTGGAAACGCATGTATGGATTCCCTCTGCGAAACACGTCAGCAAGGTCGTTATCGATGAAACGTGATCAGTTGGGTGACGCTCAGCCAGATTGCTGATCTACGAAAACATGTCGAAGAAGCCGCAGAGGCCATGCCGGAGATTGATTCGGGCAAGCCCGACGCCGTCGTTCACGCCGAACGCCCGGGCGTTTTTTGTTGTTGGCTACACACCGCGTTGCATTCCTCTTGCAAGCAAAGCGGGCTTGCGCTTCGCCTTGTTTTTTTTACTTCTAATGCCACCCCATTCTTGAAAAGTATGGACAGTTTCTTATTTCGGGTGTAGCCGTGTGGCTGCGTCCTCCTCAGCAAGCGAGCCCTCGCCATGACGACTCTCAGCGTTAATTACCCTGCTACTGCCATTACGTGATGTGGTGGTGTACCCCGCACATGGTCATTCCTGTTCGTCGGCCGCGGACAAAGTTCCATAGAGGCGCTTGGAAGCGCCATGGCAGGCAACAAAACAGGTGCTGCTGTCCCCAGCGTGCACCCCAGCGAAGATGAATACCCTGGGCCGCGACGGCTGTATAGCTGGGTACCGGTAGCCACCATCCTGCAACTGCTCAAGCTTGCAAACGGCACGGTCCAAGGGCTGGTTTGAAGGCGAGCAGCCGCGCGCGTATCGATTGCAGGTGA
>Ga0163217_1084200_pt1 | contig 19800 bp, 15 predicted proteins | sample SynspAceP_FD_185933 | JGI IMG/M metagenome (GOLD analysis project Ga0163217, IMG submission 185933) | Saline lake microbial communities from Ace Lake in Antarctica - Synechococcus sp. Ace-P (PacBio error correction) | ecosystem: Environmental > Aquatic > Non-marine Saline and Alkaline > Saline ...
GCCCCCACCCCACACAAAGGGGGAATAAAAAAAGGAGGAAAGGGATCCACACAAAGCTGGGGCGGCGGGGGGGGTTGCGTTTAGCCCTCTGGAACAAAATCCTTTTCTTCAATTTCATTCAGGAATTTTTTTTCGTCATTCCTTGGTTCCGCCCAGAGGTGAAAAAATTTGAAAACGGTGACGTGGGCCCCCCTGCAAAGAACGCCCTAATAAGCCCTGTCGAGGTAGCCAGCAACGGGAAAATTTCGTCACCGTAATCGCCGGCGCAAAATCATTTCAACAGTGGGATAGGAGAAACACCCTGCAAAGGTTTGCGCCCTTGCAGATGGAAGCACCGTGTGTGGAACTAAAAAGTTTTTTTGTTTTTGCCGAATTAAACGCGAGGCTTGGATCGTTTAGCAAGATTGCTCTCAACTAGGTACCCGGCAGACCTGGCAAAAATGTAAATCTATTGTAACTATGAGCGAAGCAAAATATTTGGAGCCTCGATTTCGTTTGTCATACGTTCCCATCTCCCTGAACCATTCAAAGAGCCCATTATACGGAGCCATTCCCACAATTACTCTAATATTTTTTTTTGATTTGAAGATTATTGCGGAAGTGCTTTGACATGGCTGTTGTAGACAGAATTAGGCTACCCCTCGTGCGAACGCTCAACTTCAATCGGAATAGGAAGATCTGATCAAGTTCGCTTTTACATTTATTACCACAGCTGGGCGCGCATTGAACTTTTTCCCTAGGCAACCCACAGACCTTGGCTGAGTTGGTGGAATCAACGAATTGAAGTTCTAAATTTAGTCAACCGCAAAGCTTCAAGTCGATTTTTTCGATGTCAGGGGCCTCATGCCAATGCGTGATTGGCGATCCTGCACACAAGATCAGCGAAGGTGTTGAACAATCCTATTGAACCAATGCAAATCAAGTACAACGACCAAAGCCTGAAGACGTGGTTGAAAACTGGTCTGGTGCCATCGAGGCAATGGAGATTCTGACGGCCTCTCAGGTTGCACTTTTTTTTGTCCTGACAACGGCAATCTGGCAATCACACCGCCTCACCTTTTGGAGCGTGTGTTTTCAGATTTTCAAAGTTGCATACCAGACCAATATGGAGGAGGGACCTAGGGCTGGCTCTGACGACTCGTTATCGCAAGATCGTCATCAACTGGGAGGCAAGATTTGGGTTGGAATCGGCTTCCGTGAAAGGCACGCACTTCTTCTTAATCGCTGGCATCAGGAAGAGTCAATCATGCAATCAGTCACATTGGCCAGAATCCATAATCGCTCGCTCATCGTTTGGTCGTTGAGGATAGCAAATGAAGATTTTCGAAGCCTTCCAACGCTATGCTCGTCGATCGCCGTGAAGATACGTCCTATTTATCGCTGCCGTCCGAGTGGTGGATCATGCACTTGTCATTTCTCTATCGAAAAACCGGTCGCTACTGTTTTGACCCCCACACACACCTACGTCCGACTTGAGTTTACTGGATCTTTAATTTACCGGGAAACGGGACGGCGAAAGTCTTGCAAAAAGTTAAGCGAGATTGAAAAATCTAAAAACGAAATTCCAGTCCGTGATTTTGACGACATCAAAGCAACCCCAAAGACATTGAAGCCTGTTTATAGATGGGGCGCTAATAGCTATATGGTAAGGCCGATGGATTCCGATCGGCTAAAGCAGCGGGGTTTCAATCTAAATCACTACGTGGTTTCAACACGAGTCTACTACCCACACGCCAATGTGAAGAGCTGCCTAAACAATACACCACCATACGGTGCCGCACCATTTTTGATCGGTGGACGATAGCCAGAAGATCGCGAATGTATGCGACGCTACATGGTGCGCGATCGTGGACCATTTTTTTTGACTATTAACGTTCATTGACGAAACAAGTATTTGGTGAAGAGGGTTATGAATCTGTGGGCGGCAGCTACATCCGATGCTAGTGCTACTTGATTATCGATTGCCGACCAGACGGATTGGAAATTTCTCGCTGCGCTTGCATAGAACTTCCCCTTCCCAAATTCGTGGATGCTGACCTGCCGTTGGCAGCGAGGGAGATTGCCGTTAAAGCGATTAAATAGGCGCCAAGACTATCTAGTAGGAGCAGATTACACCAGAGAAATCTGATAGCACACTCCGATGCAACAATTAGACTGGTGCAGCTAGAAGTAACACAACTGCAGAATCGCATCGACGAGGAGTATCATTGCAGTTATCAGAAAAGGTATCCAAAACTTGGATCGTACGAATATGGTCCTGCAGACCATCGTCAAAGAAGGCGCAACTCCTTAAGCTGATCGGGTCGTTGTGTTTCAAGCCAACTCGAATTGGAAGGAAGCGGTTGCAGCAGAAGCCGGTGGGGCAGCGAAATGGAAATCGTTTCTTTCAGAGCCTATTAGTGATCCGTCTTTGTCGAAAAACTATTCGACAACTCTCAGCGCGAACGCAGATTCCGCTGGCAACAAGACGCCACAAATGCCATAACATTTCACCCGGCCATTGTTGAGCTGCTGAATGAAAATATCAATTGCAGCTAAATCTGGTCGTTCCATTTTGAAACGATGGCCAGCTTGGGGAGGTTAAATTCTTGCCTCATTACTGTGCTGCTCCCGCCAAGTGGCAAGCGCTAGAAGATTGATTTTGCTTCCACCAATTGTCCCACGCAGTTAAGCGGTGCATCAAGGCAAGCAGAGCTGTATCAGGAAGCCCAGCGCGAACTTGTTGAACGGAGTCGCACAGGAGGAGTCTTTACGACCACCAGGAACGCACAACACCGATTGGTGCTCGAACACTGGCTGGGATACAACCTGGACTGGGAACCTGTCTGCGAAACTGCTATTTACCGTGGTCCAGCAACATGGGGCAGCCTGTTTTGGGAATTGGGGACGGAGGAATCCAAAGGAACCTATCGACTGATCTTCGTGGCTTGCCCTACAACCCCGGATGATCGGTGAAACGCGTCTTAGGACCCTCCAAGACGCTCTATACACAAGAGAAAGATACAACATTTGATTTCCGAGTTCACATCCGAACCAAGGGATTCGCGGGCGTCAAGCCAAGCCACAGTCCTTTCCTGACACAGAATGGCAAGCCTATTCGCATGTCAAGGTGTCAACCTGGACTTACTGAACCGCAACACTAGTCTGATGCAATTGCAAGAGGTGAAACTCAGGTGCGTCGGTATTCTCGATGGGTTTTTTGTTTACTTGTCGCTTGCTAGCCTTGATGGAACAATGCTTGAGGTTAATCGAAAACTGCCTTAGTAAGCGGCTTCTCTGGTACCGGCAGATGTTGTAGCAAGTCAATTTCTCTGATACCGTATTGGTGGGCTTAACGATTCAGCAGGTTCAGGCCCAACTCTCTAAGGACATACGACAAGCACTTCACTATATATATTACTGCACGACGTGCAAGATTCCGGCTCAATGGATAGGATCAACCTTGATTACCATTGATTTTTCCTTGGCACACTGTACAAATCAACAGGCAGGGAATGTGGGAATTCCTTGATTCCCTCTGGCATCGATATCAGCGAACGTGTTAGGCGCAGCGGCATTAAAGCGAAGCCAAGACTTCAATAAACGATCAATCGAACAGCAGCAAACCGACTGCATCAAGGTCTTGATCTTGATGCCAGATTGCTCCTAATGAATGCGCGACGCCGGATTTCTTGAAGAGCTGAAATGCTGAAGTTGTCCCTCAAAACAAACTGTTTGAGGCCTGTGGAACTGGTGATTATCAAGCAAGCAGCAAAAAAAGCCTTTACTACAGGCGAAATCCGGTGAAGTTGCAGTTTCAGGGGAATATCAGCCTGCAACGGCCTGCCATTGGCGGATTCGTGGTTACGTCCAATCTTTGATTCAAGCGGACAGGTGATCCAGAATTTAAACGACAACAGACGGGATATCAACACAGCAAGATTGATGATAGAACAACTACGGCAAAGAATCCATTTCTGGACGTAGTCAATGAGTCTTCGCATACACTCATTTTCCTTAAGATTCGTCAAGGCAAAATGCTTTATGCAAACTCAGCCGTCCTTCAAGACCCTTGAAAAGGAATCTGAGGTCATCGGACATTACGACTACGAGCCTTTTCCCGAATGCCCCATGAATGCAAAAAAAGATCATGGATATGATCAGCGAGTCCATGGCCGGTCAAGGCAGTGGAAAACGTTCAGGAAGTCCATCGATACTCTCAAGTTTTTCTATCCACCAAAGCGCCTTACTTTGATGAAAATGGAGAGCGTCATTGGGCTCCGTTGGCATAGGCCACGATATCACTGAATCGGATCAAACTAGAACACACGAACGCGAGACATCCTCGCAGCAGAACAATTCCTGGAAAAGACGCACGCCGTGACCGCTTAAAGACGAAATTTCCTGGCTGTACTCTCCCATGAATTGCGCTGCGCCTCTTGGCCCAATTCTGGGCTGACCACAATTGCTGCAAACCCGCAAACTTGATGAAAACCAAAACCACAGCAGCGTTAGCAACGATCGAACGGATGCCAAGGCCCAAATGTCGCTTGATTGATATCGGTTGGATATATGGCCTGCCGTTTGCAAGGCAAGTTATCTCTAAAAATTGCTCCTGTCAGTTTAAAGGTGGGATTGAGTCGGCAATCGAAATGTTGCAAACTGCTTGCGATCAGCCAGTCTGTTCAGTATTCGCTCCAAGCTCTCTGAAGTTCCAACACTATCTGGGATTCCGTTCGCCTTCAGCAGGTCAGCTGGAGACTGTGCTGACAAACGCGGTCAAATTCACGCCCAGCGGCGGCCAGATTGAACATTCGGCTTGAGAAACGTTGACAAACCAGGCGAGATGCACCAGTCACAGATACAGGCAAAGGCATCAGTCCGGAATTCTGTCCTTTATATCTTTGAGTCTTTGGGGCCAGGAAGACACCACAGTAATCGGAAATTATGGCGCTTAGGCTGGTATGGCGATCCGTCTTATCGAGCTGGTAGAAGCGCAGCGTGGCGTGTGACTGCTGGATGAGCCTGGCGAAGGAAAGGAGCTTGGTTTTCAGCACTGGTGAAGCTTCCCTGCTTGTAAAGCCCACATCAAGGAAGCAGCCAACCGAAAACCTCGCAAGTCGAACCCTTGTCTCACCGGCCATTCCGCCTGCTGATCATTTGAAGACGATCCAGACAGTCGCGAACCTTACTTGACTTCATCTTGGATCAGGCAGCAAAAGTATTTCAGTTTCTACTGCTGCTGAATTCTTCCCGCTCTGGAAATCATTTCAAGAACTGATGTGTGGTTTAGTGATATCGGAATGCCAGAGATTGAATGCTAATACGTTGCTGCAAGAAATGTGCGATCCTATCCCTGAGCAGGGAGGGCAGGTCCGATGATCCGCCCCTAAACGGACTTACGCTGGCGAAGTTGAACCCGGCAAACGTGCCATCTACGCAGGCTTTTGAGAAACAACCTTCACCAAGCAGATTGAGCTCTGATCAATTGGTGGTAACTGATCGCTGATTTGCCTGAGGAAGCAACATCCATCGCCAGAACTAACTGCAACAACCGAACGGCCACCAGCTTGATCCAATGCCTGTAGCCGCCATGGCTGCGGAGATGGCGCGTGATCGGCCGGTATGTCGCAACAGCTCACGCACTTAGCTCAAAAATCCAGTGCTTTGAAAACCATTGATCCGCCCAGAAGCCATCCATTGGAGGCCGTCATGGTTAAATGCACAATGGCGCACCAACTCCGTGTCGCAGCCCAAACCCCCATCCACCCCCTCTCAACATGGAGAGGGCTTCGACATGACATCCTCAGACAGCAAAAACGGCCATCTAACACAGCCCATCTTCGCAGCGTTTTGGCCACTTGGCCTGGTGGCCGTCAACCAGTCAGTGAAGCCCTCGCTGGCAAAGCCGGCACTTGGAAAGTTGCGCCGGCATCGCCAAGGCGGGCCTGAATGATTGCGGAGCCAGCAAGCACAGCGTTTGGCGCAGGCAAGGCCACCGTGTCGGGTGATCCCGAAGAGTGGGTGTTCGTGCCACTTGGTACCCTGCAACAAGATCGTTTGGAGGAGCTCAAGATGCGAAACTGAACAGCCACCCATCAAGGACCGCCCAAGCCGTTGACACATCACCATCGAATCTCAAGGGGTGGGGCTCGGCTGCGGTCTGTGCACTATTTCCCACATCCTCAGGGATAACGCCGCCCGTGCCTTGGTTTAGGCGCTCTCGGACATACTATCTGGGTGCGGGCTACCGCTCCATCATCTGACCCTGAAATCCGCCTAGACCTATCCCAATCACCTGCAATGGGGTTGGGCTTTCGCTTGGTTAGCAGATCCACTCAACTGGGACTATCTGCATCGGTGAAAGCCCTGGCCACGCCGCAAATCGAACCGGGTGTAGTGGTGTCCGACCATCTGGCCTGGGTTTCCGCAGCGGCGGCCACTGAATTTCAACGATCTGGCTTCGCGCTGCCTACAACGAGCCTGTGTTGGAACTACGTGGCTGATCGAATCCAACAGGTGCAGGAGTTTTCCTGGAAGCGCGAATCCTGATCGCAAACGCTTTCCCTAAAACCTCAGTTTTCGGCACGACATACTAGCGAATGGCAGTTTCTCGCCGCACTGGCTCAGCAGGCCGATTGCGATCTGTTACTTGATATTCACAACGTTTTTTGGTGAACGCCACAATCACGGCTTACCCGATGGAGTTATATCGCTTCTATCCAGTCGATCGGTCCAAAGGATCCACTTGGCTGGCCTTCGATCACGCAAGGTTCTTTCTTTTCGATACGCACGGAAGCCGGTCAATCCGGTGTTTTGGTCGCTGTACTCCAGAAGCCCTAGAGGCGCTTTGGGAAGGGTTCCCGACCTGTCGAATGGGACACCAATATTTCCTGCTTCGATGACTCCAAAAACGAAGCCCGCAAAGCCGAGACGGTTCGATGCCACTCAGCCCAAGCGAATCTGACCTTCTGCAGACCTTGTTTCTATTATGCGGCGATCAGCCAGCAGCGATCCTGCCACCTTGCGGCTCTGAGCCGGATGCTTGCAGTTGCAGCGGCAGCCTGAGCGTCAAAGAGGGGTTCGCCGCTACCGGGGCAGCGTGAAGGGAAGCTGCTCTCGTTGCTCGAAGACATTTTATCCCGTTGTCAACGGATGGTGGGTGTTTTTCTTCGGAGGAACTTACCGAGCAGTTCATCATGACCATAGTGCCATCAGTTTCGCCGGATCTGGGCGATTACGGCGCTGAGTCTGCCTCGGCCTTCATCAGACTTCAATCCAGCTGAAGCCCTGCCTATCTTGGCCGATGGTGGCTAGCTGGAGTGGCACTGGCACGGGTGTTCACCGCACCAAGACGAGAAGCTTCGGACTGCAGGCCGCTTTCCAAGTGCAGCTGAGCAATGGGAAGCTGGTGTTCCAACTGCCTCGATCCAGTGTTTTGGCTGCGATCGATCTATCCGGTCCACGCGATCTGGGAGGCCCAATCAATGAATGGCCGTCACTGATTCAGTGCCTGGTTTGACCTGGGACCAGGGAGCGCGAATCTTTTTCATCTGGCAGAGATGCAGTTTGAAACAGCGGATCTGAGAATGGGCCGGGAAGAATGGGGATATGAGTTGCTGGGGAGGGCTTTGCCGCCAGAACCAACAATTTGGCCAGCTCTGCGCAGACCTGGATCAATGGCCTGGCCTCTGTGGATGCATCCGTGTTGCCTGCGTCTTGCAGCGTGGTTGGGTGGAAAATCGTTTGTATTGGTTGAGGATAAGATGCTGTTCATTGTCGTTGTCCCTAAACCGTCCAGTGGCCACACCGGCTTCTCGGCCTTGAAGCCTGAAACTTCTTGTAACTGTTGCGGTTGGGGGGAGTGGGCGAATCACAGGATCGAACTGTGGACATCCTGCTTGTAAGGCAGGCGCTCTACGCTGAGTAATCGCCCCGGCTTTCATTCTGGGCCTTGGAATGCCCCCATTGACTGACGGGGACCACTCACGTATGCAATGCGATGGCCAGGCCGTAGCCACGACCGGCCACCTGGCTGCGTGCTCTGCCCTTTGCCGCTGACTGTGGGCGCCGGGCCTGGGCCTGGCGGGGATGGGCAGGCCCGGGCTCAGCCTTCCTGGTGGGCGGCCTGCCTGGCTCCCCCGATCTCGACACACGCTCCAACGCCACCCGTCGTTGGGGACCCTGCGGCCTGCTCTGGTGGCCTACCGCAAGGGGCTCTCGCACCGCTCAGTGGCTCTCCACAGTCCGCTGCTGGCACGGTGGACGCCTGGCTTACCTGGCGTTGCTGCCCTGGGCTGGCAGCGCTGCTGCTTTTTTCGGGGCCGCGCCCCAAGGAGCTGCTGGCTGGGCCGGGCGCCATGTGGCGCGAGCAGCGCCGCTGGGTGCTGAAGTGCGCAGGTGGGGCCCTGGAGGCCAGCAGCGTGGCTGCACCTGATCCAGATTGGCGACCCGATCCGGGCCTGCCCAGGCTGCTGCGCCGTCGCTGAGCAACAGCAGCCGAGCCCTGGCCCCAATGCCCGCCGATCCACCCTGAGCGCCCCCTGGCCTGAGCTGATCGCGCGTGGTGGCACGGCTGCGCGAACATCCCGCCCAGCCGTGTTGCCGCCTGGACCTGGAGCAGACCCACACCTCCCTGGTGCCTATGTGCTGGAGGAGGCCCACAGTGGCCGATGCCATCTCGCCTGGCGATGACGCCCCACCTCAGCGAGGAACTGGCGACCTGCTGCTGCGTGGTGCTGCACGCCAGATCGCAGCCGGAGGCGGGTCCTTCGAATCTGGGGGCGATTGCCCGGGGCATCAGCGCAGCTCAATCACGCCGGCCCATCCCCATGTGTTCGCAGGCGCCGTGGCGGCCGCACCCGGCCGCCTGTGCGCGCCAGTCTGGAGGCGATCAAGGCCGAGGAGGCAGCGCAGGCAGCAGCCCCGCCAGCGCAAACGGCAAGCCCACTCAGCATCCGGCCTCGCCAGCAAGTGCGGCGGCACCGTCCGCTGGCTGGCGCACATGACATGCTCCAAAAAGGGCCGCCTCCGCCGGCCTTGAGTGGGACGACTGAGGGCGGGGTGTGGGAGAAAGTGCAGGAGAAGCTGGGCGACGCTTCAGGAGGGCCGTGGCCAGCGGCGCCGGGCCCACGCCCAGGAGGAATCGCGAGTGCTTGTTGCACCCTGGTGACGTGGCCCGCTGGTGCGCGCTCGACCCGGAAGCCGGCCTAGCCGGCCCCAAACCAGCTTGGTTCCTGGATCGCTTCTCCCGGCGTCGAAGCCGCCCTGGGCGGTGATCTTTGGCGGTCGCAACATCCGCCGAATCTGGAGAACCTGTGGCGGCAGCCAAGGCCGGAATCGCCGCTGAAGGCGCAGGGCTTAGGCGGCTTCAGAGAATCAAGCTCAGAGATTCACTGCCAAGACCGCCCGCTGGGCACGCCCGGCCTGATTTGCGCCCGCTGCTTGCTTGGCCGTGAGCCGCCCGCTCCACCGAGCCACGGCTGGCCCGGGTGGCGCGGCGCGGCGGTGGCCGCGGCCAGCAGGGCTCCGTGCAGCAGCAATCAAAGACGGCGCCTGGCCGCCCCCGTTCTGCAACTGGGAGCGGTGCTCGCTGGCGCGCCACCACCACGGCCCCCTCCACTAGGACGCGCCTCCAACCGCCGCAACGCACCGGGCCTGCAGCAGCGCCGGCAAGCGCGCCGAAGCCGCAGATCAAACACCAAAAGCCCCCCCCCCCCTTCCCCCATCCCCCCCCCCCCCACCCCGCGAGTGGTGGTGTTTCAACGTTCTGACCACCCGGGCCCGAGGAGCGCCAAACGCAGCGCACGCTCGGCCGCCGGGATCAGCACGCGGCCGGTCACGCGCAAGATCATCTGCAGGGCAGGTCGCTGGCTCATGGATTGAGCTGACATGGACAGGCGGCGCCCAACGTGCCCGGCCTCTGTGCAAAGGCGCGTAGTACGGATCAATCCATCCGAACCCGCCCGCCGCCATGGACCCTCCCCGCTGGATCGATGAGGTCTATCGACGGTGTGGCGCCTACGGCCTGGCTGGCGCGGTGTGATCGCCGAGACCAGCTCGCCTTACCAGCGCGTCAGATCATACGAGAAGCGAGCGCTAGCGGCAAGGGGCTGTGCCTCCAGAACGGTTGTTGGATGACGGCCGAGCGGCAGGAGCGGCACTACAACGAGCCCCTTCGTGCATCCCGCCTCTGCGCGCCGCGGCCCTCGAGCGGTGCTGGTTGATCGGTTGGCGGCCGCCGGCGGCACCGCCCGGAGTGCCTGCGCACCCCCCGCGTGCAGCAGCTCGACTGGTGGAGATACGATGGCAGGTGGTGGCCTGGGAGCCAGAGCACCTGCCCAGTTCGGGTCCGGCTGCTGGACGCGATCCCCGTTGCAGCTCACCTGTGGGCGACGGCATTGCCCTGGGTCGCCCGCCGCCGGCTGACGCCAGTTTTACGACGTGGGGATTCGTCGACGGTTCGACCCGCGGCCCGGCCGAGGGCCTGTTCAATCCGCGCTTCCTTCCAGCACTGCGCCGCATCCATCAGGCCCGGCGGCGTCCCTTCGCCGACCCAGAGCGAATCGCCGTAGGCACTTCCGCTGCGTGCACCTGAAACGGTGGGCCTTGCGCGAAGTGTCGCACGCCGATCCCCTCTACGCTGGGTGCCGATGTACCCAACGGCTTGGGAGCTGGACTTCGCCCCAAGCGAACGCCCCGTTACCCGCAGCCGGATGCCGCTCGCGCCGCGTCCCGTCGCGAGGGTGCGAGATGCTGGACCCCCGCTGGCAGCGGCGGGCGCCTTCGAGCGGTTTCCGGCCGGAATCGAGAGGGGCCTCCTGGCTGACGTTGCTGGGCAGCAACCCGTGAGGATCCAACTTGTGGCCATCACCTGTTTTCAACCCAGCTTGCCGAGACATCAACCAGTCGACCCTGACCTGATTGGACAGCGACCTTTGAAAACGGACGGTGCGGTGTTCATGGCGGCCGCCGCGTATCGCGGCCGGTTTGCCAGGCTGGGGCTATTCGGTTGTCCCTTATGACCGGCACCACCTCTCGTTCCGTCCCGGCACCCGCTTTCGGGCCACGGCCGATCGGGATGTTTGAGCAGTGGCTTGGGAAACTCTATTGCCACCCAGCTCGATCTGGATCTTGAGGACCTGGCCTTCGCCGTCTGGGCGCGGTTGCTGATTCCCCTTGGCGCCCCGGAGCCAGTGGTGGCCGCGTGGGCCGGCCAGCCGAGGCGGTGTGGCCCTGGGGCTGTGAAGCCCCTGATTGCTGGGCGGCGAGCAACTCGATCAGCAGCGGCGCGTCCGGGGGCAGTCGCCGCCCGCACCCGGAATCTGGTGCTGGTGCAACGTCGATGCCACGCCGACCTGCGCTCCACAAGCTGGCTCGGCTCCAAAGCCACAGCCCCGCCTGCGCCATGCGCCGTGCCTGGAGGTGTCTCCCAGTGGCCAGCTGCTGCAGATCGGCCATCCGCAGCGCAACGCGGCGCGGATTCGCCGAATCTCAGGCTACAGCGGCCGCTGTGGGCACCGGCCCCCGGCCATCCGTCTCTGCAGCCGAGCGTCTGCAGGCCGACTGTGGGCAGCCCTGGCGCCCCCTGCGCGGCAGTACCGCTTTACCTAAACCGTGGGATCTGACTGGTTCGACTTTCCGTTCTGCCGGGCACCGGCCACCAGAACCCGGCGGCTTTTCTGGGCCACTTCAGCGGGCTGTGGACGAACTCCGCCACCCCGCCTGGTGGGAGCGGATGTGGTTGGAGCTCCTCACCCCTGCTCGACCCCTGGCGCACACGCCGTTCTGGCGGCGAAAGTGGATTCGCAGCCTGCTGCTCTTGCTCGGCTGCCGCTAGTTAAACAAGTAAGCAGCCGCTGGCCCGTTGTTCGCGCAGGCGCATCGTGCTGCTTGGCCGATCAGGTCAATCGCGAGGGTGGGATGGTTTGGTGCAGCGAGGTTCAGAAAACTGAGCCGGCCGAGCTCACCAGTTCGACGGGAGTGCGGGCGATCGCCTTCATGGCGGAAATAGCCCCCAACGCAGACGATGTCGAGATAGCTGACACCAGTTCCCTCTGGCCTGAGCAGAGCCGGTCGCCACCTGGTCGATTGATTGCGACGAATTCCTTGCGCACGGCATAAATGGCATTGGCCTTGTTTCGCCAATGACAAAAATGCGTGTTCCTGTCGGCAAGGGGTGAACGTTTTCACCATCCAACTGACAGGCCAATCAGTTCAACCGGCCCTTCCCCGGGAAGTGGACCAACATCTAAACCTCCTTAACAGGGTTTGGGGGGAGGGCTGCTGGCAAAAACAGGGGCCAGAGCCGGGAGATCAAATCCAAGCTGGCTTCGCTTGTCACTGACAGCCGCTAAGCATCCGCTGACTTTCTAGTTCAGTAATGCGTTTCAGGCATTCCTAAACAGAACGACAGGTCTCCTGTGAAACAGGCTTCCAGCAATCCAACAGGGAAAGCCTGGCGGATGGCCATAGGGCTGGAAGCTGATTGGCTGAGCCAGAACGGCTCGACGGACGGGCGCAACGGACGCGCCGTCCAGTGGTGGACACCAAGGTCCCACTTCAATTCGATCGGCATCGCAGCGTCCGCAACTGACACCAGCCAGGCTTCACCACCCAAAGGAGCGAATGCAGTGACGACAACTGCGACAGTTGGGGCGCTGGCCCATGATCGACTTAATCAGGTCCCATAAGGTACTGATTTTCAATGGGCTGCAAACAGGCGTAGAACCGAACCTCCCGCGTCTTTCGGTTGAAAGCCACACTCCATAGGAATCGAGACAACGTTTCGGCAAACCATTCGCCATGGCAGGTGATGCCCCGTTGGCGCTGCCGCCGATCCGCCTCCAACTCACCCCCCTGCCGAACTCTGCAAGGCCGCCGGGGTCGGAGGTGCCGTTTGAGGGCATGGCAGATGCAGTGCCAATTACAAGGGGCTGGTCGAAGAACATCGGGCCGTGCGCGAAGCGCTGCGGCGGTCTTCGACTCTCCCACATGGGTGTGCTTCATCCTCAAAGGCGTATGGGGTGAAGAGCGCCCTGTCAATCGGTCGTACCCCACGGACCTCGATCGCATCGGACCCGTGCGAACGCTCTAACACCGTGCTGCTAACGAGGCGGCGGCATCCACGATGAGCCGATCATCTCCGACCAGGGCCGGCCTGATGGACCCGCTAGGCCCCGTCGTACACCCTGCTGGTGGTGATCCAATGCGCCTGCCGCCCGCAGCCGACACCGCCTGGCTGTCGGCTCAGCTGGAAACTAGAGGATGTGCAGATCAGCGATCGCAAGGGGCCAAGGGTGCTGCTGCTCGCCCTCAGGGGCCCCGGAGGTCCGCGCCCGCTGGAGGCCTTGGTGTTCGAAACGCCTCGCAGGCTGCCCCGCTCGGGCACCGCAGCTGCGGCTCGCCGGCAGCGCCAGCGGCGCGCGGCGGGGGCAGCCGTGTTCGTGGCCACCGCTTACACCGGCGAGGACGGCTTCGAACTGCTGCTGGACGCTCCGGCCGCCAGGCCCCTCTGGCAAACAACTGCTGACACGGCGGTGCCCTCCTCTGCGGCCTTGGCGCCGCGACACCCTGCGGCCGGAGGCCGCCATGCACCTCTACGGCCAGGACTGGGATCGCCACACACCCCCCTGGAAGCCTCGCTGGGCTGCTTGTTCACCTGGAGATGCCGGCTGATTTCATCGGCGGGCGGCCCTGGAGCGCCAGACAGCCGAATGGGTGAAGCGGCGGCTGGTGGGCTTCAAGCTCCAGGGCCGGGCGATCGCCCGCCATGCTATCCGTGCTCTGGGTGAGCCGTGGTGGGCGAGATCACCAGCGTACCTGTCCACCGACGCTTGGCGAAGCATCGCCCTGGCCAAGCGTGCCAGCCGAGGCGGCCAAGCTCCGCACCGAACTGCAAGTGGGGATTCGCGGCCAGCCCACTGGCGCTTGTGGTGAGCGGCCTTCTATGGCGGCCGTAAAGGGACCCGGCCTTGGCTTGCTGCATGGGAAACTCAGCAGATTCCTTTCTCTTCCCCGATGCGCAGTCGCACGTATGCGGCGATCTGCGTCGTGATGCCGTCGATCGACGTTCAGCTCTGCGCTGGGTGGACCGCGCCGCGACCATGGCGCCTGATCTTTCTGGATCTGCGTGATCGCAGTGGCCCATCAGATCACGGGTGGATCCCGAGCTCGCCCGGCACCTGCGCAATGAAACGGTGCTGGCAGGTGGTGGGACGGTGCAGCTTTCGGCAGAAGTAGTCGCTCAACGAACGGCTGGCCAACCGGTGGCGGGGAGGTGAATCGCCAGCCAACTCACCTGTTCTCCATGCCATCAAAAAAACGCTGCCTTCGCCGTCTCCGTTCACGAACGACGCAACGGTTGCGCGAGGAACTGCGGCTGCGCCATCGCTTTAATCTCGACCTGCGCCGCGAGCCATGGCCCGCAACCTGCGGTGCTGCACCGCACGATCCGGGCCGTCGGACTTCCTGAAGGCGAAGCTGTCATCGAGGTGGAAACTCCGATCCTCACCCCGCTCCAACCCCCGAGGGCGCCCGCGATTACTCTGGTACCTCACCGGGTCCTGCGGCGGCGAGTGGTTCGCCCCTGCCCTGTCACCCCAACTGTCAAGGCAGCTGCTGATGGTGGGCGACTGGAGCGCTACTACCGGTGGCGCGTTCTGCTTCCGCGACGAAGACCTGCGCGCCGATCGCCAGCGGAGTTCACCCAGCTCGACATCGAGGTAGCTTTCTGAGCAGGAGGAGATCCTTGACCTCAAACGAACGCCTGACGCCGGATCTGGAAGACAGCGAAGGGAATCGAGGCTGCCGCTGCCCTTCCCCGCCTCAACCTGGCAGGAGCATGGAATCGCTACGGCACCGACGCCCCCGAACACCCGCTACGGCCTGGAGCGGTGATGTGAGCGACATTGCACGCCGTCCGCCTTCCAAGGTGTTCTCGCGCGTGGCGGCCGGTGGCGCCGTGAAGTGCATCGCATCCCCGGCGGCAATGAGGCCTACTCAGCAACGTGCGCATACAAACCCGCCGGGATGTGTTTTCACGAAGCCAGGCGGCGGGAGCGCTGGCCTGGCTTTCCATCCGCGTCATTGAGGGGGTGGACCCTGAAACCTCCTTTGATTGTCGGCGGCAACCTGTGGGATCAACACGATCGGAGCGATCAAAGACTGGCTTCAACCAAGGCGCAGAGTGGCCGAGCTTGCTTGGAGCGCAGCGGCGCCACGCCCGGCCCACTGCTGCTGTTCGGCCCGGCGACAAAAACCTGCCACGGGTGAACAACGGCCTTGCCCTTTCACACCTTGGTGGTAAATGGCTACATCTTCATTCTGTAGTGTTCCGCGAACAAAGTGTGCCTAAAAGAACAAGAACAAGGTATACCAAATAGTAGTATCTTTTTTTTTATTCATTTCAATTTGGTTTTAGTTATAGGGGTTAAGTAAATTTAAGCCAGTCTATTATTCATAAGATATTTGTTATTGTTTTTCTTATTTATTGTAAAATCTACAGTTAGGAATTTAGTAATTATATTATTTTACATTTTTGGTTAAATTGTTAATTATATGTCATCAATAAATTATATCATTGTCCAAGCTTCGTTTAAGCTATCATAATATTACTTATATGATTTAAAATCAATCGATAAATCTAACCTTTATACGGCGCAGGAATGCTGTAATTTCGTGGTACACTAAAAAGAATTTATTATCGCAAATAAACAGTATAGTTTGGATGTATCCAAGTCCACAAAGCCCCTGAGTAAGGATTTAAATCAATTATTGGCGAACTTTTCAGCGGTATATATCAAAAATCTAAGGGGAATTCAATTGGAAAATATTAAAGGGAAAAGATTTTTTGACCTTCACGTTAAATTCGAGAATTGTACACGCGATGCCAATTTGAAAGTAGAATGAATTGCGGAAACGTATTCAACTAACTTTGGGGGTGTGCCCTTACATACTTTTGAAGATTATATAAGTAGCTTCAAAGGTAACCTTGTTGGTAAAAATATTACTAAGGATGAAGAAGCCATACGATTAATTGTTGTTCTCTCTCCCAGCTTTCTTTACAATTGAAAGGGGAATTTTTGGATGCTTCCGACCGAAGGCATCGGATGAAGAACCAATTCTATGATGAGCGAATTTAATTTAACGCAGCCAGGAGAGACAGTCTGGATGATGAAGCTTGGCTGGGCCGAAGAAAATATACACCAATAACTTTTGCGTATTTTACGTGTTATATGTAATCAGGCACGTAGTACATAATGTTTAAATTATCCCTAGTTAGATATGCTAGATAAATTCAAGCTGCAATCATATTAGGGATAATCTATTTATAGAAATCAACTTTAAATTCCTACGAATAAAAGAGGGTAGTCTGATTCGGGTCTACGGTAATTTTTACCGCTGTGTCTCGCCCATCTATTTGGTAAAACGGTAATATTTGTTCTTGCACGGCTTCCTCCTTTATCCAAAAATGTTCCATCGCCCTGAACCACTAAGAAACGGGGTTTTCCAAAGATAGGGAGCGGCTCTAAACAAATCAGTAAATGGTTTAAAATTTATCAGGAAAGCCTTCCACAATATTGGCGGTGGGCAAATACAAACCATAGTCATTTACATATTCTTTTGTTTCTCCAGTAACGTTTTAAATCAGAGTCCGTTTTGTGTTAATCGTTTCCGTCCACTCTAGTTGAAATCTGAACCTGATTCCAACAAGAATTAATGCCCATAAAATAAAACCTTGTTCTCTATCCAACTAAAATTTTCCGGACGTTTCCGTTTGGATATGTGACCGAGATAGAAGGACCATTTTCATTAAAATGCAAGAAATGTTTTGTTCAAACTTGTAATCCTTGTTCTGGGTTTTCACAAGTCGTTATATTCATTGTCTCTCCAAAATATAAAGGTAGGCACTTAAATGTTTTTAATATTTCCCTGCAACATCTATGTAGACTTCTTTCAATCACATTTACCGCACCCGTTTAATGTCTCCGACCATGATAACAAATTCTGAGTTTATTGGTGTTGTTGTGTTTAGAATAATATTATATATCCTTTGACGCTGTTCTTCATTGGTGGACTCACAATTTGCTGTGAAGATGTGGCGGAAGATTTCTTCCGTGTAACTCCATCTGTATTCGGGAGTCGGAACTTTTATTTTCAAGAAAAAAGGAAAATATCGACAAACGAAATAATCCAGTAATTTTTAATATACTTTTTTTTAACTAAGGGTTGCAAACGATAAGCAATGATAAATAAACCGATTTAAATAACCTTTAATATAATGTTAAATACGGTAATTAATGGCCTTATTTCTGCATTTTTAAATAATAATCCGCGGAATGTTACAGAACCAATGAATAAAAAAGAAAATAACACCAACAAGTAATAGTAGCTAAACTAAGTTTCTGGTGTTCATTCTCCCCAAAAAATTGGCCAGACCGCACCTCATTAAAATTGGTAGCTGTGCAAAACCGCCCAACGGGTCAGCAGGCCTATTACCAATAAAAAAATCCCCCTAACAGAGGCAGGAGCCACATAATTAATGATAAGCATTACTCCTGGAATGCCCTTGAAAGGTTTTAATTATTTCCCCGCAATTTTGTTGGTGATTGGAACATAAAATCCACGCCTTTCATAATAGAAAGAACACCCAACGCAACCTTAACAAATCCATGAGGGATAACTAAGCTGGTGGTTCATTGGCCATTTTGTTTAAAGATTTCATTGTTGCCCATAACTCTAATTTATTGTTACCTACCCTAAGATACTCATTTTTATGAATATGTAATAAATATTAGGGATAGCCATTTAACGGTCCTTTTACTCACTAAGGAGATTTGATACTTACTCTTGCCCGCCTGAAACGGAACGGGTGGACCTGCCCGTTCGTTCAGGCGGCGTGAAATTTATAAGTAGTTTCCTTCGATTTCCTCATGGGCTGCCCTGAAGTATCGGAGCTAGAGGTGGTTCTTATTAGGCCAAGATTTCTATGACCCAAAATGAAAATTAAATCTTGGACCAAGCTGAAAATCCTTACAAAACAGGACATTAAATTAGAACTATTAAACATTGAGGATTTCCAAAATCAATTTGTAATAATCAATCCATGTCTCTTCATCGCATTTGAAGTAGTTTAATTTGGAATGGCGAATGGCCTGTTTATTTTTCTAAACAATACATTCTCAAAATCCGAGTCGGCGCAAAAAACGGCGGATATACGGATTCATTTAACAATTTGACCATGTCATCATATGTCATTCCTCTCAATATTAAAAATGTTGACGTCGGCGTTTCTCTGTTGAATCACATTCTCCAGCAAGTCGCCTGTGTATATTTTATTGAAAGTGTTTCTTGGAAATCTGACCATAAGTGTTCAGGTCTTCGATGTGTTTTCGTTGAGAAAACCAATTTAGGATTTTATTCAGAATATGAAAACTCAATGTTTCTTTTCCAGTTAAGTGCAAATTAAAAGCGATATAAGGGGCGGACAGGTTAATTGTCCTTACATAATGTGCTTCCATCTATCCGGAATATTGTCATGCCACAGGTTGATGCTTTTTTTCTATGGCCAGATCTGGCGGTGGCGTAATGAATGTAAATAATCATCCAAAATTATTCTTTTACTATCCAATATTAATCGGTTGTAATATCCCAGATTGGGAAGTGGCGGAATCCAAACTTGCAAAGATGATGTTTTGGGCTTAAAAGAAGGCCCGCATTGAGCTGAACTGCATGCTAACATTTACGGTAGTGTTTAAAGTCGGTGTTTATCTATTACGGTATATGGAAACCGACATCACTTTCCTAAATTTTTTACGTACGGCATTTTTTTAGAAAGTTCTCCATGTTTCTCTGTTCACCTCATCTCATTTCTTAGTGCCAATTATCTTTTACAGAGCCCTTAGGATTATTATGGATGTATAAGTTTAAAACGAACTTCTGAGCTCCTTGGGCATTGTTACGGGAATTAAAAGTCTGGACGCCAGGACCGGTACTTCCCTTCTTGCGCAAACTGTTTTGTTTTTTTTCGTAGCCTACATTCCGCCAAGGCCGTGAATAGACACTTTCGGATCCCCCTGCGGCCCGATTTAATATTCATTTTTTACAAGGTACAGTAGAATATTACTATAAATATCAATGAAAATAGGGCAATGAATCACGTTCAGTACAAAAAACACGATGGGCAATTGGAGCAAAGGCCCCCATGGCCGGGACAATAATTCGGAATTTTAGGGTCGGTCATAACCTGGGCAACCAAGGTCTGCTCCACGAGGGGCACTACATTTCCATTGCATAGGTAACTCATAAAAAGACATGGTAGCAATGGGCCAATGGTATTCAATTCTTCAACGATATGCCAAAGCAAAGAACAAGTACGCGGTTATCAACATGGCATCAACAGGCTCTCCTTTTTTTAGATTTTTTGCCAATTTCTACTTTTTGGGAGAATATTCTTTCTCCCCAAGGCAAATAATATTCTGGGTAGCTCTCCACAAACGAGCCCAGAGCGGAGAAGGGTAGCCCTAACAGAACCTGCCAACACTATGAAACCATCAGTGATTTGTCAATGAACATTGTAAATTTTTTGCCAGTTCGTGCCGGGGTGGCTATAAACCCGCGGCATACAAAAATTCGCTAACATAAATAATGGTCGTAATTATTACGATGAATGGTGCGAACAGGAATATCTTTTACGTGGATTTGGTGAGGTCTCCAGAAACATATTGGCTCCGGCCATTACCCCATAACGCCGGAAAAAGCCCAGCAAATTACACATCCAAAAGGAGGAACCGTTAAATCGGTTTTCGATAGATTCCAGGG
>Ga0163217_1022252_pt1 | contig 19789 bp, 15 predicted proteins | sample SynspAceP_FD_185933 | JGI IMG/M metagenome (GOLD analysis project Ga0163217, IMG submission 185933) | Saline lake microbial communities from Ace Lake in Antarctica - Synechococcus sp. Ace-P (PacBio error correction) | ecosystem: Environmental > Aquatic > Non-marine Saline and Alkaline > Saline ...
CCGAGTTTAGACCGTTTTCGGGGACGGGTTTTACATTCACGATTCACAATGTCGGTGGAAAACCAATTGGATTGGGGCAGAATTCTCCGAAAGATAAAACCTCAGCCGACTAAACATCAATTCTCCTGGAAACGCCTGTATTCACAAAGTGATGTGCTTCTAAAACGGGATGTTTCAAAGCCAAAGCGATTCGAGATAAAGGACAACTTGTTTTTTTAGTCAAGGCTACAACCGATGTAAGTGTCCATGCATTTGTCAGGGATAAGAAAATGTTGGTGGCTTCACAGGAACTTTCTTTGGACAGACGGACAGATGCCAAGCTATCAAGCGATTTACCAATAAGTTTACGGTCTTTATGATGGGTGATGCAGCTGGTATAAAGCGTCCACTCGTGGAATAGACCTATTACTTGAAGGCGGACTGAATGTGAAGCTGTAGTTTTTTCCCGGAAGGTGAAGATCCGGATAGCTATTCTTAGACGTCGAACTCAAGCTTTCAAACCTACTGGATGAAAATTTCCCTGTGATTTTATCGGGTTTAAAATTGGATTGTAACCAAGGAGGAATTTGAGCGAAATCGCGATTCGGTAACGGGCAGAAGTTGATCCGAAGAGATTGTCCAAGTATTGGAAAGATACCTGATCCATCAATCCGATTTGTGTATGCTAAAGAGCTTCGGGCCTACTAGAAGATGAGGAAGAAATATTCATGCAGAATCATAGTCTCTCTGAAAACCCTAAAAAGAAAGCTTACAATAAGCAGCAACAAGAAAGCTGAAGTAGAGGAGGCTATCCAAGAATTAATTGCCTGCTGAAAAAAAAATCGGGGGGTTATTACGGTTGTGAAATTCTTAAAATCCAAGAGCGGGAAATGATTCGTCTTTGCTCAATTAAGGTTTACAGATTTTGGCGATCAAGAAATATCGCTTTCCAGATTATTTATTTGGCGGAGGTAGAGGATTTAGAAATGAGTTACGCCCCTTTACAAAGATTTTAAAATTTATCGTGAAGCACTAGCCAAAGGATAGAAGTGCTTTCGGTGATTATTTCATTGGGTTTGGGGATATGAAACTTCAAAAGAGGTGAATTGATTGGTAACCATGCCGTCATGAGGTTTTCTGTTCATGTGGGAAGACAAGCATAAGATCATCATAATAAAGAATCTGATGATTTTGGTCTATCAACAGGCTATAAAAGCATTCTGCGACTTAGAAAGAAAATGGTCAGTAAGATGATGGATGAGGCAAAATGAAATTAAAGCATGCGAAAAGAGCGACAAATGAGGAAAAAAATCATTTGGTTTTCCAAGAGCTCTATTTTGAATTGAAAAAGTCAATTGGTAAATTGGAATCGCGAACTTGGAATGTGATCGGTTAAACCAAACTTTATTTGGCACTAACCTGTTTTGGAATCAGAACAAATGTAAAATTTCGTACGTACAATTGAATATACCCAGTTTTGTGAAAAAATTTTAATCTGGAATCCGATTGAAAGTTGCAATCGGAGCCATCAAAAAGGTGAAGTAATCCATCTGTATAGATGATGAGGATCGTGAGAATGAGGGGGAATTTTGTATGTGCAGCAGAGACTGTTACTCCTGAGATCATCATTTTTATGGCCAACGCATGGGCAGAGGGTTGATTTGTGCTCCTTTGGTCGAAGATCGCTGTGAAAAATTAGGATTGGAATTGAATGGTGGGTTCAAATCCGCTGCATTTGAAACACTTTTACGGTTCTGTAGATTTAATTGGTCCATGGGATGTACCACAGGTATTTCTTACCGCCGATCGAGGCAAAAACTATCAAGGCGTTTGGTAGATGAATTCGATTAACCCAAACGAATTAGGAAGCCAGGTCATATTTTTCCTTTGAAAGCAAGCGCGGTGGAGTGTTAAGAAGAGCAGGTCATAACGAAGCAGCTATTGATTTAGCGCGCCTAGCAGGTTTTTCTTCCTGTGGTGTTTTGGTGAAATCCATGACGAAGATGGCACCATGGCGCGACTACCGGATTTGATTGTGGTAGCTAAGGCGATTTTAACTGAACTAACTTTCCCATTAAAGATTTAATTGCTTACAGACTAAAAGCAATGAATCATTAATCAAGCGTGAGATCGGGGTAGAGCTTCCCCACTACTTATGGTGATTTTGATCCTGATAGCGTTTAAGCAAACGCAATACGGATGACACTTCCTTGGCTTTTGATCAAAGGAAACTTGGGCTCCTGATGAGCCAGTCCATGGTGGAGTACATTCTCATGCGTCACTGGCGATATTTTCGGTTCCTGTAGATGTGATTGGCGGCCTCATTGCAGCATGAGCATGAGAATGGTAGAAGCGGCAGGAAAGGAGTAATCTTATATATGAATCAAGAAGGTCGTGGAAGTTGGCTTGATCATAAATTAAAAGCTACAAGCTTCAAGAGAGGGATGGATACTGTCCAAGCTAATTTGGCACTCGGTTTCCGATGGATAGCAAGGGATTATGGAGTTGGTGCGCGCAGATCCTTCGGGATTTGGGTGTAGCTTAAAATAGGTTGATTTCTAAAATAACCCGCGAAAGCGGTTGGATTATTGGATTGGTTTAGAGATTGTGGAACAGTTATACCATATTGAATCGCTTCAAATCCCCACAATGAAAAATATCTCAAGAAACCAAGCGTGATAAATGGGTCATAAAATTTTGAAATAATTGATGGTTTTCGTACTTAAATAAGGATTCTGAGATATATTAATAACCGACCTGAAGTGAATTACGTAGAAAAGAAGGATGAAATGAAAAGTATAAAAGATTAAAGTATTTCTAATTGCCTTTCCCTTTTTGGAGCTAATACTGCCTTTTGCTCAAAAACCAATTCCCACTTCGCAGGTCTTTCATAAAGGTAATATTTATGGAATGGATGGGCAGGTATATTCAGGCAAGTGAAATACGATTTGTTTAATATCTTGTTCAGCTTCAAGACCAAGCGATTCGACATTTACAGCTTCAAATGTTTTCCAATTTCGAGATTTTTTGATGAAAGGGTTTGGGGGTGTGAGAAAATTCTTTCGCTCCCATATTCGCTTAATGGAGACTATGAAACGCCAATTTTCTTTTGAAGTTTTGACTGAAGGAGACAACATCGCTTGCTTTGCAGAGAATACTTGCCTTACTGAATTCCCGGAAATATGGGTGCTTGAACTCTATGGGTATCTGATCCGTTTTTGGGGACCGCTACATGATCGGCTTTATCGATTGGCTTTCAATTATTACTTTTTCAAGCATGTACTGATAGGTATAGTCTGAAGAAAAAAGACTTTTCGACATGCTTTCCGGGCATGATGAAGAAATCAGCCTTTTCATGCGAAAAATAGATTAGAACATGATAAGGCGAGGAGATCTAATTGCGGATCTGCTTATTACACTTGAACTCACAAAACTAATGTCAAAACCGTAAATTCTCGTCTCCAATGAGATGAATCACTTCAAAGAATCGTGTACTCGTATTCAATAATGAAGAAGTTGGTGAGTAGTGTGGTAGACCAGATAGTCCTCAGTCAGGAATGGGGCAGCAATACCATAGGGGAGACTTTGAGGTAGTGGAAGAAGTATTTTTTGAGGATGTAAAGCATACAAATCAAGTGGTACGCGGCTGATTTTGTGTGAAAATTGCAAGATACGTTTTAAAAGACGTACAAGATTTGGTGGTCAGCGGGATAATCATGGTTCCAATACGTGATTCTGTGCTTTATTCGGGTACGATGTCAGCGCATTGAAGGGGCAATTGAAGGTTATCCTTCGATGGGTTTAGTCTTTGTGATTAATTCTTCAAGGCAGACTTTTCAGATGCGAGGAATGGATTGAAAAAATTGCCCGTCAAGTGGTTGGATAGGGGATTACTAAGAAGTGTTGCTTTTGAAGTGAATATTACCAAAAGAATCAGCAATTCAAGGAAGTAAAAGTTTTTGCCGACAGGCAGATGGCAAATGGCAGGAGGGAATTTTAGAGCGTTATGATCTACAGGCAGAAAATATTTTTGGATGGCTGGAATTTGTGATTTTGACAAGATGAGAATAATGTGAGGTGGGCAATTGCTAATAATTTTAATTTCCATTGTCCTTGTCAATATGATCTTACTGCCCATCAGCAATTCACAGATCAACAAAGATTGGGAATTGGGAATAGCACAGCTTGATTTGTTAATTTAAAAAAATTTATTTTAATAAGTTTAGTTAATTCTGATCTAAGTTTTCCATTTAAGCTTAATTTATTAATTTATTTTAGAGGATTTAAATCAATCAACCTTTTGGAAAGACTTTGAAATCTAATAATTTTTTATTCTTTTTTTACTTTTTCTCTTAGCGCTTCGCCCAGAATCTGGATACTGAAAGCCTTAAAAATGCCCTTCGCTGCGAAAGAAGTTAACGCTTGTTCATCTTGGAATGAATTAGGAACAATCTGTGCGGGAAATAGATCAGGATTTAGCATTGAAATATCTTTTCGAAGCTGAAAAATGCTGAGGAGAAAAGATAAAAAGCACTCTCAAAAGCGAAAGGAAAATATTGGATGGGTCTATTATGCAGCGAAGCCAATGGCAAGCAAAGCCTTTGAATATTCCGAGGAGGCCTATGATTGGCTATAGATTCTTCAAGTTTAATCGAAGCGGCGGGTTCTTGAATAATATCGGAGCTTTTGTATTATGTCCAACAGAATTAGATTGGTATTCTGATTAGAAGCTTATGCTTACTAAATGAGCGATCTCTATACTCAGATAGAAGTCTTAATAATGTAGCTTTTAGTTTTTCGTTAAAGAAGAATTAGATTTCTGCAATTTTTATGCAAAAAAGTCAATTGAAGCCGATTCAAAACTTGATTTTCTATTTGACATCTTTTGCATAACGAGTAATTGCTGATGGTTTTTTGCCGAGGAAATGCAGCTTTGATTCGGCTATAGTACTATGAAATATGATTTGCAGCTATGGAAAAGCAAGAGATTTTAACTTTTAAAGCTTACTTTATTTATCGTATTGGAAGTGGTCTATCTCAGCAAGGCAACTGTATCAAGCAGAAATTAAATCTAAAAGACGGTAATCTCTACTTTTCAATCGAAAATAAACCGTTCGAGATGAGTTGCAAAATCTCATAAAGTGCTGGCGGGAAGTTTTGAGCAAAAGGGGATTTCCGGGCAAGCGTTAATGCGGAGCATCAAAATTTTAACTCTAATGATTTCTTGAATAAAGAGACAAAGAGTAAGATTGGCTTTGCTTCAAGGGATTTTTGAAATTGATCTCAGGAATCTGAAGTTGAATTACTTCAAGGCCAAAATGAGACTCAGTGCACAACGTTTAGAGTCTGTAAATGAACCGTTTTTGGGTCATAAGCCATCCGCAGGTATTTTGTTCTTGTTTGGTTTTGGCTCTTCCGTTTTAAATGGGAAAAGCGAGAACAAATGGAACCTAGCGAAAAATTAGGAACTAGAAGAATTAATCAACAAAATAAGCTTTTTCAATTATTTGGTCATGATTAGAGTCCCTGTTGGACATGTGAAATCCTATCGTAATCTTTTGGTAAGAGGTTATTTAGATAAAGAGGAGTTGATGAGTTGGTCCAGAACTAAAGAAGGATGTGGAGTTCATTTATTTGACTTTGAATAATACGTTTGAAGGTCCTTTAAGCTCAGATGAACGGCTTCAAAGCTAAATCAAAAGGAACTGGATTTGAATGAAGTTGATTGATGCATAGTTTTTAATGGCTGTTCAGGCTCAATTTAAAAGAAAAAATATCCATATCATTAGGCGATTGAGATTGAATCCAAATGGTTTGGCTGATTTTAGATTTGATGGAAATTGTACTTGACTATTTTTAACAATACATTTAGTATTCTAAGCCCGGCCAAACAAGTGAGTGACTCTGCTGAGCATATAGAACAAAAATGTGATCTTGTGCATCAAGATCACGGACTGGAATGAGTGAAAACAAATTCGATCAGGTTTTATCTGAAAATTATTCTATTATGATTCAAGTCTAGGGACCATTCTGAAAGGGGAACCGGTCTCGGCTACCAGATATGTAAAGAAGTTCAACTAAAATGAAATGGAGGTCAGCTAACCATCACAAGTGAAATAAAAATGGGCACTAAAGTGTTGTATCAGCTTTTTGGCGGTTTTAGTCAATCAGGGTTAGTTTTTCCATTGTCCAAAAATCTTGCTAGCGCTAATTTAGACTTCAAATCCCAGCCTTTTCATGTGTTCCATGGAATAGATCCAAATTGTATTCTGAGATTCTATTATTTTGTAGCCCATTGGTTTGATTTCAGCAAGCACTTACATCTGATTCTTTAAGCTTGTAATTCGTTAGCAATTTGTCTTCACGCTTGCTGGATCGATTTGTAGTTTTTTGGAAAACCATAAACAGGTTTCGCACTCTAAACTCCAAAGCTCCAATTCATCTTAAAGTAGCTCGTAGGCAACGATCAGAAAACAAGGCCATGGGCTAGACTTCCCGATTCGCTTGAGTTTCCCGGTCGCACCCAAGGCTTGGTAGTATATTTTTCCCATAGGAAAAGCTCAGGATTCTCGGTCATCGGCTTTGAATAGTCCTGGAAGATTATCCGATTACGGGTGGAATTTAACTTTTCAGCTTCCCAAACTTTCTCTTCTGCTAGCACTAATCCATTAGATGAAGAGCCTGAACCGATTCTTGAAATTAGAATTATGTTCTTTAAGCTCTTTAAGGGAGTGAATTATTTGACTGTCAATGAATATGAATCCCCCAACTAAAGGGGAGTTGACATGGAAACCGATAATCTTTTTGATGGATTTCTGTTAAATCTTTCAAGGAAACTCTCAGTGAGTACCAATAGCAAGGTCGGTTTCACTATCCCGCAATGGCCTTATCATCTGACCAGATCCGGGATTGTCAATCCACTCCAGCGAACTCGCGATCTAAAAATAGGTTGCGATTCCACTACCTTTGAACCAAGGGTATGAAATGCTCTTGGGAACTCCAGTGATTTTGGGACTTTTCATGATCTTTTATTTTTGTTGATTGCGAATTGCAATCAGTAAAAGGTGGAAAGCGACTAATAAATGGTAAAACACTAGCATCACTGGTACTTTTCCATGGCTGCTGACGGCATCGACCTGCCTCGCTTGGCGGGCCTGCCTCGCCAGTAGGCAAGAAAACTAGGTTACCGCATCTGAAGTACGACTTACTTTTTTATCCATCTTAATCGTGAGTGACAGATCTAATGGTTCATCAATTGCTTAATCTGCCAATATCAAAGCAATCAGCTAAAGCATGGTAATTGATGACATCTTCTCCGAAGATTAATTTGTAAAGAATATTAAATCACCCTGCGCAACTATTTGTAGGAATAACAATAAAACAAATATTGAAAATACCCATGTTAGACGCCATCTTTTAGCTTCAACCGAACTGGAAAAGCATGGCATATAAGGATGGAAGAATACTAGCCCAAGCTATCCCAACTAAAGAAAACATATGAAGCATCATGGCTCTGTGATAAAATAGATCATATAAATCCTGCTCCTCAGCGATCAAACTTAGCATGTGACTAGCTTCCTGTTGATTTTTGATCCGACTGGCGAAATAGTGAGAATTAAAGCAATAAACAATGGAACTAATCCATAGGTCCTAAGTAATTCCACGCTATTGCGGCTTGTTATATTAACTGAGCTTGGAATCTTGTGGCACCGAAAATATGCGAGTAATCGGCAGGGGTGGAAACTCCACATGGTAAATGAAGGCAAACCAAGAGAAGAATTGAAACTACACTAATTGCTCTTTACTTTTGGCATGGAGGAGATGTTTTGACAATCTCTTTAAACCTGAAAACACCACTATTTTGCAGCTTTTTTCCGATCAATTCATGCCATATCTCGGAGGATATTCGTCAGTTTTTCAGAATGGTATAAGAATTGAGCTAAAAAGACAAAAGCACCTATTGCAAAGGCTATTTTCACAGAATCGGGAACAACTCCGGGCGCAGCTTGTATTAAGACGCCTATTGGGGTCATCATCCAAGGTAAACTTTGAAGCATCCAAGTACGATAATCATTACCACGGTCTGCACCACAATCATAAGAGCGTTGAGAGTCTGGAGCTTATCAGCTACTTAATCCCTATGGCTCCTCTGAATTATTGAGGCTAAGTATGAAAGCGAACCCGCTGCATCCAAAGTGCAGAAGAATAGGGCGCAAAAAATAGTGCAATGGTACTCAAGACTCGCACCGACGAAAAAGAATGGTTTTTCTTCGGCCAAACTTGGGATTTGCCAGTTTTTCGATCACTCAAGTACGGGACAATAGGTTTGTTACCATATAACCTGTCAGAGGTGCCCTGCATCCAAAGAAATGGAATAGCTCTTTGTCGCCTCCCTAAAGTTTGAAATATCCGGGACATGAATCCGCCTGCAATGCAACAGCCAAACTGGATTCCAAGAAATCCAACTCATATTCCAGATTTGCCAGAACTTCATGTTTTTTCTTTAAGTCATTTTGGGTGGGGTTTGGTCGCGTTGAGATCTTTAATCTCATTAAGTCAACTGAAATGATAGTTTTTCCTTGAATTGAATTCTAAATTCCAGAAAAAGGAGATTTTTTGATGCTAGCATAAGGTGATCATTCTCAGGCAACGGATCAAATTCTGTCCAGTTTGTCCTAAGAATTCATAATCTTCCATTTTGAGCGAAATACTTTTTTGATCAATCAAGACTGTGTTATATCAAATCAGAAAGTATATCCGGATGCTTCTGATCGCTTTTATGGTACAATTGATAATCCGATTTTAACTTGATTGGATTTAGTATGTAGCTAACTCACGCTTAAATAATCCCAGACTGATGATGCATGGGAAATCGCCATCATCTTCATAAATGAACGAAACGAACTTCCTGAGGATCTTTGTACAAATGAACTCGAGTAGCCATCATTTGATTCGGCAGTAGAGGAATATCGACTGCATGTTAAGACACTCCCTCCTTTGACGAAGACAGGAAGATAATTAGCGGTGTGTCAATATAAGTTACTTCCTTTCCATTATAACTTTATCTGAATAGAGGTTATACCATTCTCCTTCAGGGAGATATACTTGGATATTTCTTTATAGCTTTCTACTGAGCGATTAAAAAGCGATCACAGAACAGGTAATTGATTTTGAAAGACAATTGATAAACTGCGAATCTGTTGGATAGGAGATGCAAACTGCTTGGAATTGGAGAGTCTGTTTTAGTAGATTGATAAAAGGCGGATAGATCGTTGGACGCATTCGATATGGCGAAGCTTCATGTAAGTTTTGAGATTTCCTCTACTTCTTCACCAAAAAGCAGGTTTTCAGAAATCATTCGTATTAATCATTGAGTGGGCACGAAAAAGTGGAAAAAGCAGCTAATACTCAATCCATCGTGCAAAAAGAGATTTACTAGGCTCTCCTGCAAAACTCCACATCATAACCAGCAAGGAGACCGCTCAATCCAAGGCTATTCATAGTCTGATACTGCATCAATGTGCTCCTCAGACGGCAGTATTGTCATGTCCTCAGCAGCATTAACGCTGAATTCAGCAAATCTGCTCGGGTAAGCACTCAAAGGGTCGCTTCAGATTTATTTGGAGAGTGATCTTCCTGAGCACTTCTTAGCCATCTGCATTCATCACATTTCGAGTTCAGATGTGAAGCTGAGCGCCTTCAAAATAAATTCAATTAGTTTTGGGGAGTGAATTGACCCAAGATGCAGGTTCATTCATATCCGTCCAGAAACATCAACTCCTGCTCAGTTAAAAGGGCATTTTCCTCGGCCCACCCAGTTCTAGTCAGACTTGGTAAAGTCAGGCAATGCGCACATCCTGGCGCATACTTGGCTTCATAAGATTTTTTCCGTTGGATATTTAAAAAAAGATTCGCATTCTAATCTTCTTCCATATGGTAAATAATCCTTTTGGTTTTTGATACTTTGGATCATAATCACGACCAACGAAAACTTTTTGATTTCAATCGCTGATCAATACTTTTTCGCATCTGGGGAATTTTGACTCCATCAAAAGTGAAAAACCTTATAGGGCTTCCATGTGAATGATGTTCCCAGATAGATAATCGGCAGGCTATCTTTGTTCTGAAGGTAGTGTGCGAGTGTAGTCACTTCCCTTGTCGGAATAGTGGAGTAGCGGCATTGCTGGAACCCAAGGACCATTTTGGGTGATAGCCATTCTCCAGTCATTTCAGTATAGTTACTGGATGATTCCCAGCAACGGAATCTTCATGCATAAAGTAATAGTTAAATCTCCATCTCAGCGTTGAAATAAATAAAAACGATTGGTGGAAGACAAATTGAAAACTGTCCTTTATGGGTCTTGTCTAAGAACATACCGTAGGCTCCTTGATTAATGGACTCCACTATAAACGGGATGCTCATGTAGAGGGATGTCGCCAGTTCATAGGCGAGTAATCCGTAACCCAATTCGGTGTAAGCCATTCCCAAAACGATTCAAGATTCGGTTTTTTCATCTAATCCGATGAAATTTCTCTTCTTTTTTGGATGATTGTAGCAGGCTCTTCTGTGCCTATCAAGCTGTCCTAAGGATATCTGCGTTTTTAAGAGTTCCCTTTTCAAATTCAAAAAACTTAACTGAATGTCGATAATCAAGTTGAAGTTGTCAGTTTTCGGTGACAATTCAACATATCAGAATCTCAGAAATCTTAAATTCGTGGGCTTTTTTGTTCACCGATTACCGAATAGGGATTGGTTGGAAGGTGGTCCAAAGCGTTTACCTGATAGGATCATTCCGGAATGATAACGTGGGATTTTTAAATCTTCCGACTTGGGTAGTTCTTCAACCGTCAGCCTATTTCTTTCCAAAAATTGACTGCTCCATTACGTATGTTTGGAGGAATTTTTGGATTGTTAGATGGGAATGCAGTGGATTTCATAGGTGCTCTTTATGGAAATATTGAGGTGGTGACTGAGCTAATTTTTAGAAACGATTGGTTGATTGAAAAAATCAAACATTCCTAATTCCATGAAGGGCTATTCTAGAAAAGTAAATTCGTAGGAGTTCTCAAAATTGAAATTTTTAAGGGATTCAATCGATTGCAATAAGAGTTAAATGTTTTTGAAATTTCCTAAGAAATAGTCCTATTTCACAGAAGATTTCCGGACAAAAGTTCGGTTTCAAAGAATATATGGACCTCGGTGATACGTCCTGGATCAAGTTTTTTCTGATCATTCTAGCAAGCATTTGGTTAGCGGTTTCTCCCTTTTAAATCCCAGGTTTGGGAAACAGAAGTAGGCTGGGCTCAATAATGGAGCAAACTGCAATTATGAATCGCTACTACTACTTCTTCAGGGATTTTGTAGCCCATGGTTTTTTGAATGCAAGCATTGCTCAACTGCAAGCATGTCATTATTGGCAAATAAGTGCAATCAGGTTTTTTATCTGCCATTTTGATTAGCTCTTCAGTGACTTAAAACCTCATCATTGGTTCCATAGCCATTCGATAATTTAATTCAGGATATACTTCCCAAACCGTGATTGGGTTTAGTGATCGCGGTACCCTCTTCTCTTTCTTACTATGTTAAGGTTTGAGGTGCAGCAAATGGTGGCGATTTTGGTGTAGCCTTGGCTACAAGGGTGAGATGGTTGGCACTATAAGCGCCGCGATAATCTCTAAATGCCACTGATGCATTGGGATGTAAAGGAACGCGATCAAAAATAACGATGGGATTATCCATATCCGAGCCTTAGTGAAGTGATCAAATCAGTAGTTCCCTTAGAAAAGCTGATAAAAACATCGATCTGATTAGAAAGCATCGTGTCAATATAGATTTTTCCCGAGCAAAGCTTTCATTGGGTTTTTGGGAAAGGTAATTAATAGCCTCTTGAAGAAGGCCACTTCCTCGATCCCCGGCTGATGACAGTGGACGAAAAAAAAGGTGCCTACTTCAGGATAATTACGCCCCGAGGTAAATGAAACTGCTTTTCCGAAGTGAAAGCGCTATTGCATTAGGTCGCATAATTAATATTTTCAGCCACCTCTTTTACTTTTCGCTTGGTTCTAATTACTGATTCTGGATAGTCCTTCAATGCTCTGGCACTGTCCGATGAAAGGTTTTATTCCGAGCGATATTTTTAATAGTGGCTTGTCGATTTTTCATAAAATTATATTATTCCTAGTTGGCCTAAGCAAATTAAACCAAAAGATGGAAATGACAATTTGATGTATAAAGATGGATTTATGTTTGCTTTCAAACGTATTATTAACGGGATGAAAAAATATTTTTTTTGTGGCATCGTCACGCAAACGATTGCAATAAAAATCCGATAGAATATTTCTTTTTACAGTTGTTAATTTCAATCTTAGACTTTTAAACATACATATAGAATTTATGGAAGCTCTGAAATTAATGCAAAATCTATTAAAATTTAGGTTTTAGTTCTAAAATTTAATTATTCAAGATTTTCTGTATTTCAGTAAAATTTAGTTTCTATAGATACAAGAAATTCAAGTAAGTTTTAGGCTGATTTTTTAAAAGATTTACCCGAGTTTTTTAGTTAATAACACATGAAAATATTGAAGTATATCCTTTTTTGTCTTTTTAATTATTGGCTCGGTGGGATAGTTTGCTAGATTACCACCGAGCCCTGATGGTGCGAATGCCTGCTGGAAAGTGACAATCACTACGATGCTAACAAAGGTTACAGCGGAATTAAAAGATTGCAATGTGAATGTGTAATCCTTAGGAGCAGTGACAGAATCTTGCGGCTTCTACGATTGGTAATTGTCCATTTAACTTGGGCAAACGTACAGACCCAAAGGCAAAAATGACCCGAGTGACGGGGCAGACAATCTTTTATGTACGAACTTACTCAAACGATTTTTTTCACTAACGCCAAATGGAACTAACCATCTACCGATTGGGATGGTTTTTTAGAAATGGGGATGGGACAAAAGAGGAAAAAGCATCAAATGGTGAACTTATTTTTAATCAATCTCAGCACTAGGGATTTCAGTAAATTTTACTGCTCAGTCGCATCTGCGTTTCAATTGAGGGTTGGTGAAGGTTTTCGAATTTTAAAGCTGAACATCATCCGCTGCGACATATATTTTGATTGGATGGTCTGGAGTGAAAAAAGCTGCTGATGCGACAGTATTAATTATACGTACACTGCTAGTGCGTGGGAATTTCAACTGGTAGCTAAGGGAGTAGTGGTTTATCTAGACGAATTCAGAAGAAAACTGTTGATATTGAAGTTTTTTTCCCATCGACTACTATTTCTCCTTTACTGGGCAGGAGTGAAATTAGGCATCATTATCTTTCGGACACGGAAGTGATTTTGGCATGAATGCCCAAGAAAAATTGTTCAAGTAATTGGGATTTCAATACTTGGGAAAAATCAGCTTCTATCAATGAAGCAGAACTCCCATGGAGAGATTTTTTTGGCTAAAATTTCAAAACCTTAATTTCTACAGAATATATTTTTCATTACCTGTTGGACGGTTTTTGATCCGAATAGGAGATCCCTACGCAGATAAAACTTCGCGACCCAGTAACGATCAAGAAATATATCAAATAGGTTATCCAGGACTCTTACCTATCCGACTGAAAGACTTCCTTTTCGGTATTACTGCAAACAGGCCAAGAAAATATTTTGGAAAATAAAGTATACAAAACAAAGCCTGAGGAATTAGTGGGTTTTATGAATTATTGTACGCTGCACTTTGATGAGCGAAGGAATTATGCGGCAAGTATTGAGCGGCTGTTACCTCAAAGTCTGGTGTGACGCTATTGAATTAAATGCAGTAGGGGAGTTTGAAGGGTAATTTATCTTGGGGCTATAATCCTTCTTCTTTTTTGCACCGATAAGTATTACGGAAGTAAATCAGCTGAATGCAATTAATTGATGAGCACATGGCAAGGGATGTAATTATCATGGAATGGTTATCAACCATGCCCTTTGGCCAAACCCATGGTTCCGACTCTACAATGATCGGAATTATGGCGCGCCGACTCCGATAGGTCCATGGTTTAACCGGGTAGTACTCACCCCCTTTTTTTCAATTTTGGGTTAAAAGGGCTTTTTAAAAACCGAAACCCCCCCTTTTCAATCACGGAGAGTAAGTCCACGCAGGACTTTGTGACTCGGGTCATAATTACTGGCTCTGAATATAAAGTCGATGGATTTTAGATTTGATTTATTCCAAAGCTTCACCAAGTAATACAGGAGACAACGTCACCACTTGGTCCTCAATACGATCCATCTGAATCAAAATCTGGAAGCATAATCTTATGACCGTGAATTAAGTAATCATCCAGCGCCTATGTGAATTTTGGAGCATTTATCAGCGAATGATGAGGGAAGGAATTGGCGGATTATGGTTTGAATTTGTTTTGGGGAAAAACATGAATTTTGATTTCCGGGAAATGGAAAGGCCAACTCAAGGATTCATTGGGCTTACTATGGCTAAGAGGATGGAAGGAGCGCAAATTTGATTCCTTACCAAGATTCACATGATGAAGAGTGTGATGTGGGAGACTTTTGAATTTTTTTGGATCATCACCAATTAATCTGAAAGACTTTGGAAAATGCTGTTAACAGAAATCAATTGTTGACTGCTTTTAACTTTGGGAATTCCGGGCCTAAAATGATTTTTGGCAGTTTGGAGAGTTTGGCTACGACGTGGAGTTGAATACGATCGATTAGCATCAAACAACCAGATGAATACTTGGATAATCCAGAGCGGCAGCGATTATTTCAAATTGTGTAAGAAATGATCAAGCTTAGAAGGAGATCCGGTCTTTAGTAATGCAAAACTACTAAGCCCTTGGCGAACAGTGAAGTCATTATCCTGGAAAAGGTGGCAGATATGAACGTGGTAATGCATGGAAATTTTGGCTTAATCAAACGTAGGTAATGTGGCCACTGGTAGCTTTCCGAAAGCAGGTAAATGGTACATTATTTTACCGGAGAAGAAATTCAATGTTACTTTCCTAGCGACGGTAAACTTTAGCCTCGATCCAGTGAGTTTTATTTGTTTACTGAAAAGAAGTTAGCTATCCTAAGCTGGCATTCTTAAGTTGATTTGTCACAGACGGTACAAAAAGAAATCAAGCAACCGGAGCCTTTTAAACTCTATCAATTCCTACTCAGGCGGCTCACAATTGAGCTTCAGTGGAAAATGGCTTGGCGGCTAATTATAGGATCATAGACTTGACTGGCCGAGGACGCTTCTAGCCGGTGAATTGGAGCAATGCGCAAGAAATTAAGAATTGGATGTAAGGATATTAGAGCAGGGATTTATATCTTTGAAGCATACGACACTAAAATGTGCTGTAAAGCGCTTTTATTTAAGAGATATCCAAAATAAATCCATGAAATTTAAACCAGGAGTAAAAATACGGGCGAGAGCTAAAGATTTTACGCATACGCAAAAGAAGGAGTGATTTGCGATGCCGAGTGAACGTCATCAATACAAATTCAGTAATGCTGTGTTGGAGACTGCAAAGAAATGAATCTCACAGTGATATCAATTTTAATGGTGGTGCGCAATTTTTTGGCAGGTTAGTCACTTTGCAATCGATCCAACAAGCTAGTAAGTGGTGGGATTTTCAGGAGCACTCACGTGATTTGATGGTGAAGATATGGCGTTTTCGGGTAATTTTGCACACTGACCAGCTGCCAGAAATTTATTGCCTTGGATGATGGTCTTTTGGGAAGCTGGAAAGCAAATACTATGCTGCTCACAAGCGGCATTATATAGCTGCACAGTGCTCGATCTTTCGGAGGACTTGAGAAAACGTGGAAATCTCCTGTTAATTAATTTAAGGAATTTTTGTGAAGCTAGATATGGCTATCGAGACGAACTTTGGAGTTTACTGGTGAGAAGAAGTTGGGGTGGATAACTCAAGATATTGATTCTTCGAATTATATACTCGTCGGAGAGTAGCCTATGTTATGAGCACTTGAACAAATCGGGGAGCTATTTTACGGAGCCGCTGCATTCGGGAATGTACCGGCGTTTACAAGCCTGGTAACGTATCTTGAGCCTGTAATTCTTAAAATTCTCAGGATTTCATCACAGAAATACGGAACTATGGTAAGCATTGAACTTTGTTATTCCATGGTGGATCAGGATCTATTAAGAAGAATCAGAGAAACGCAAATAGCTACGGCTCGATCAAAATGAATATGATACAGATATGCAATGGGCATTCTGGGAGGGTATTTTGATGAATTATAAAGACGAGGCATATTTCAGATCAGCTTGGTAAATCCGACGGGGGTCAGATAATCAAACAAGAATAATTACGATCATAGAAATGGTTTGAGAAAAGGGAGAAGAGAACTTTGGTAAAGCGACTAGAGCGCATTTGAGATGTAAATGCGGTCATAGAAATTTAAGTTTAGAATTGAATTATTAGCGGAAGTCATCCAAAGGTGACTTTTTTCTTTTAATAGAAACCCATGAAGAAAAACCCAATTGACTCTTATGGCTGGGACTTGCGCTAGCAGCTTGCCTCACGACGGTGAAAACGCCGGAGTAAAGACTAACTGGCCACAGCGGTGTCACTACGAGATCTTTTGTGCAGTATTCACCGACTCAGATGGGGATGGATTGGGATTTGGAATGGGGTGACAGAAAGCTGGACTATGTTCAAGGGCTGGTGCAACGCGAAATGGTTTATGCCAATTATGCCTTCACTGTTCACAAGTATGATGTGATGATTACAAAGGGATTCATTCAGATAAATGGCAGCTATGGAGGACTTTCAAAAACTGTTGGAGGAAGCAAATAAGCGATGAATATCAAGATTGTGTTGATTTGATCATCAATCAAGTTGGGAGTTGGTCATCTTGGTTTGAAGGAAGCTCGAAAAGGACGAGACAATCCTTACGAGATTTATTATGTATGGGGCGCAAAAGGACACATCGCCGGATTTTTAATAAACAAAAAGAATACGGCTGGATAGTGGATAATATCGCCAATGGCATGATCCGGGAAATGGGAGAAGATTTTTACTACGGGTTGTTTTTCATCGGAGGGATGCCAGAATTTGAATTTTGGACATCCAAAAGTTCGTGAGGAATTATGAACGGGTAAGTTTTTGGTTGGAGAAATCGGAGTCGATGGCTTCCGATTAGATGCAGCGAAGCATAATTTTCAAGATGAAAGCCTTTGATAACATGCTTTTTGAGGACATTTCGGAGCCAAAATGGAAGCGATTAAGACGGGATGTCTATTTGGTAAAAGGAGAGGTGTATGACAAAAAAGAAATACGTCGACTTATCTTCCGGCTACGGCTTTATCAATTTTGATTTTCCCACTAACGTTGTTTGGATAGCTTTAAATACGCGAAAACGGAATGCTTTTAGCAAGAAGCAAAAGATTTTTAGACTTCTATCAGGAATCACAAATTCATTGATGCTACATCTTCTTCCAATACGATCAATGGATTGCTGAATGAAATTAGGTTCGGATCCCGATCGTACAGGCAGGCAGTGCCAATTTCTCTTGACGATGCGGGAGCCTTATTTGTATTAGGCGAAGAAATCGGGTGCTGGGATTTAAAGCCAGATGAAAATATCCGAGAGCCCTTTCTCTGGAATGTTGAATGAAAAGATTCCACAGAACCTCGTGGATCGAGCCAGTTTACACCACGATGCTAAAGTGACACCTTGGGCATTCAGAAGGCCCGTCCAATAGTAATTTCAATCATTACAAAAGTCATATCGCCTTACGGAATTTCCACATCCTGCCTTGGCGGATTGGTGATTGGGATTACAACAGCGATTCCAAAAAAGTGATGGCCTATAGCACAAATCAGGAGATCATGGAGATTTTCCGTGATTCATAATTTTGGTACAACAGAAATCGTGGTTGGATGCTCCAAAGGTTTTTAAAACAAAACTAATATACGCCTTGGGAAACGCCACTGCAGAAGGCAAAGTCAAACTTTGGGAAGAATTCAGTATTGTTTTGATGAAATAAGCAGTGAACCCGAACCTTTGAGGTTTTCCGACCTCGAAGGTTTTGAATAACTCTAGGATGAGATTCAGGAATAAATTCCAACTGGCTGATCAGAAACTGGATGGTGTAAAAACTTGTTCAATTTTTGTCAGATATAGTAATTGTAAATTGCTTTTAATTCAACTATAACCTATTTTGGTATAAATTAAGAGAAATGGTCATTTTTGAACTTGAAACGAAGGAAACAAAAAAGGATTTTTAAAGGAGATAAGAAGTTCTTTCTGCTGCAAAACTGGAAAAACTCAGCAGCATCGAAATCAGTAATTGGGATGGCCTAGTTCAGATTGTAAGGAAGTGGTTTGTCAGGTGAAATCAATGCGTGACCACCGGAAGCTTGCAGCTTGTTGTTCCAGTAATCCGATGGTTTGAGCTTTTTTCAAAGTCTACTACCCCTATGAATATCGTCGTTACAGAATGGAGAAGCAATGGTAGGCAAGGTAACTGTAACGAGTAAAAACACCATTTTTTGAGAACAAGACCAAAATTCTAGAAAGCATTCAACTCCCCGCAATCTAAGGAATGACTATCTCAACTGGACTACAAGGCTATTCAAAGATGACTTCATTCAATCTGGTAGCCGCTAAGGTAGAATGGGCTAGAAAAGAACGGCGAATGTATTCGGCTGGCGACAATAATCTTGAAATCTTTTCGATTTTAGCTAAGCAAGAGGTTGGGAATGGTTTTGGAATAGATTGGGGAGGGGAGAAATAGAGTTTTAAATTATAATTGAGGAATGACCCAGTAAAATCAAAAAACGCGTCATGATCACGGAGAAGTATTTACCAACGAACGGGAGGTAATGCTATGCTTTGATTTAGTGAAACATGAAACGGAAAGATTGGAATCTCGTTTTCTTGAGCTGCCTGTGGAAAGGGAATTTTTCTAGCGAGGTTTTAACGTAGAAAAATTAGAAATTGTCGACAGCCGATATAGTAAGAGTCAGATCGAATGGGAGAGAATGGGATATTGTGATTTCATCAATTCTATGGTGTAAAGATATTCTAGAAGATAGCATTGAATGCGTGATCGATTATTTCAAATTTTCTCCAAAAATACTTTTCTACTTTGGGAAATGGAAGGCTACTTTTTAAAATCGGTAAAAGTTTATTCTTGGAAAGAAATATCCTTTGGGGTGATGCTTTTGACTTTTTACAAATCCTGTCAGTAAAAACTCAATTTGTGTTTTTCTGATGAGTTTTATATTGGAGATAAAATCAAAAGAAGAGATTAATATCTTTAAATTATTTGGTAGAAAAAATCACTTCAAACTTCTTTTCATGATTTAGGAAGAGCGCTGATTATAGATGAACCGTTCGTGATTTACCGATTCATTATCTAAAACAACCTAGATGATAGAAACCCAATACATCTGATGTGCTAAGCTGCTTGGCGAATTAGCAATGAAGAAGTATTTAACCTCCAGGTTAGTGAATAACATTTTTTGCCACTTACTCCCTCTGAATTTGGAGTAATCCGGAGGCAATTTTTAGACGCCTGTTTCAAAAGAGCGGTGGTTGTTTCTGCGAGAAATGAAAGAGTTAATGAAAGGATTAGAAACACAAATACCTGACAAGCAGGAACGATAAATCAATTTTTAGAAAAACACAGTCTAGTATGGATTAGCCTATTACCGTTAACTGCTATATGCTTTCATCGTAAGAGCGTGTTATTGCCCAAAATGGCAATAAGAGAAATATCCTCTTTGGCGAAACACCCTTATAAATGATCGAGCAGGTAACATACGCTATAAATCGAATGAAACATCTTGGCTAAT
>Ga0163217_1031727_pt1 | contig 19784 bp, 8 predicted proteins | sample SynspAceP_FD_185933 | JGI IMG/M metagenome (GOLD analysis project Ga0163217, IMG submission 185933) | Saline lake microbial communities from Ace Lake in Antarctica - Synechococcus sp. Ace-P (PacBio error correction) | ecosystem: Environmental > Aquatic > Non-marine Saline and Alkaline > Saline ...
TATCACCCAAGGGGGGGAAGAAAGAAAAGGAATAAACCTTGGGGGAACCAACTTTGGGCCCCAGGAGAAAGATATGATATCAAAAGGTGGCGAAACTCTTTCGGGTTCCAATAAACAAGAACAGGCAAGCCTTAATAGTCCTTCGGTTTTTTGGGGATATAGAGATAAAAAGAAATCCCTCAAGTAAAACCTATAACGATAAAATTGGACGCCCTTCTTAAAAGCTTGGTTATAGGAATGGTCATATCCAATCAGCCTCTTTTTCCAGTAAAAGGTCCCCTTTCTACCCTTCAATTCAAAGCTTATCTTTGGTAGTACGTCGTTTCTTAGTATTTCCCCATTCACCACTACGTTAACTCTGAAAATCCTCTGACATGCAGTTCTTCCCTTGTTCAGGAACCGGATTGTAATTACTACTCCCGTAAATTTAGTGGTGGATTCTTTAATTTTCTGAAACACCCTTCTCATTATCAATAAATACTAAAAATTTGTAGAATTGTTTTCCCAGTTCGCCAGATCTTTATTCCTAATACTTATCAAGTCCTCTTTTTTGCCACCTTTCCCTTTTTATTCGCTTTTTCTCATCTTTTTTATCACCATCAACTAGCTTGAAACCAAAAATGAATAACCAGAAATACGATATGACTTCTTTCCCCTCTTTTTAGATGCCCTTATAAACAGCTATATTACCAAACGGACATTAATCCTGATAAGAGGAGCGTGAAATTTTAATACCACCCATTTTAAACTGGAACTTCAGTATTCGTTCCATCCACTTTGAGTTTCCTTTTTTTGTATTTAAGCGACAAAGGCCAAAATTAGCCCCCTTCCTTCAACATTAGGAACGATAATAAGCTTCCTTTTGGTTGACTCATAAAAGTTTCCTCCTCCTGTAATAAATCACTCATATATTGGATCATAAAATTACGGCAAGATCTTCCCCAAATCGCTTCTACTCTATTACCCGCAAGCTTCTAGATACCAATTTGATTGGGTAAACGCAGCTTTTTCTATATACAAGTGTTCAGCATCGACCTTGTTCCAAGGTCATCAGAAATCGTTTTCCCTCCACAATTGGTTTATACCCATGGGTGAATCCATTGTGATCATGATGATTGGTTGAAAATTGAAATATTTCTTGGGCTTTAACAAATTGAATGTAGCGAGAATTAGCTATTTGAAATACTCTGCATTAAGGGTTTCAAAAAGACAGGTGTGGTAGTGCCGTCGTCCAATCCCAATCATGCTTCTACAACTGCCGCCAGCACCAATGGCCTGAAACTTTTGAATTTTAGCATTAAAGTTAGGATCCAGTGACCAGAAACAAAATAATTGTCTAGTTGGCATACATGTTCTCGCAACTGCAGGTATTCCAGGGTTTCTCAATCAAATATCCGATCATCACAAATCTTGAGCGTTTGTGACATAATAGCCCGTCTGGCATACTTAATAAGACTGAATCGTCTAGCCAAAGCAATCAACCAAAGCCATCGCCATCCTCATCCAATAATACGTTCAGCCAACAGCATCCGGTTCCTTCATCATCCACCAATCCATCACAGTCCATTGTCCAATGCCATTCACAGATTTCAGTGCTCCTGGATAACAGAATCATTTAATCATCACAATCCCTGATTATTAGCTACATAGCCTAAAAGGGCATGTTTAACAGGATTTGGAATCGAATTATTCGAATCACTCAAAAACCATCGCTATCCTGATCTCTGTAATAGTAGTCCAAGCCTAGCTCGATTCTTCGCCGTTCCGATCAAGCCATCAAGTCCATTGTCTTTGCCATCGAACAAAAGTTCTCTGGAGCAACCTGATATGGTATTCGTCAGAATCATTGCATATCCCCTACTGGAGTGAAACATCACACATAAAGCAACTTCTTGTAAGTAAAACGTTACAATAGCAGATGCCTTCGAAATAGAAATTCCCCAATTAAACCAATCTCTAACTTCAGGATTAAGTATTCTTCCTTCGTTAGGCTAGAGAAGTGTGGATATTCAAGTCTCAAAATCTAGAATTCCACATATCAGAAGACCATATATATCGGCAGAGGACATTGTTAAAGTCTCTCCATTCTCCGATAGTGAATATCGATTTCTAGTTATAACTGTTGGAAGCTCGTATCCATTTACCGTTACGGTCTGTTTAATGAGTGGCAGCATTGTTATGATATCTGTCACTGTCCAGGTGATCGTTGTAATACCACCGGAAATAAGGATCAGTCAGATTGAAGCCGTTCACTCTCTAACCCCCTGTAGACTCACCGACCGGAGCAATGAATCCATTGCAGAAGCTGTACTGTGAAGCTTGCTGCGCAAAAGCCCCGCTTTCAAGCATTTAGATTCTGATCTCCACTTCTAGTTATCAACAGAAGTCGAGATCATAACAGTAATCTTAAAACTACAAGTGATAGATTTCCAAACCATCGGTAGCAGTATAGATCACTGAGTAATTCCACTGGGATATTGATCCCGGCTCAAGTTGCTGTGCAGTTACTGACCGCGTTGTCTATCGCTGAAGGCACAATCCATCAAACAAACACTACAGTTATTAGTATCAAATTCCACAATAATGCATAGACAACACTAATAATTGGTTTCTCCATTATCTGTACTTTCTGTGATAGTACAATGAAGCTCAATCTTGCGTATACCGGAAGCATCAGTTGCTCCGGTAGGTTACTGCTGTAAGAACAAGTAGGAAAAGGCTTCCCTTGCAGGGCCACTGTCAACTCTAAGGTTTTTCTATTCCACCTAGTTACGTTGCTTCAGCGCAATCATAATATCACTTTTTCCAGTCCTCCAATCCAACTGTGGTAATTAATATCACCTGGACATGTATCACAGGAGCTTGAGCAAATCATTTACGTTAAATATCTGGTACAACCACTTCAGTCAAGCATTGACATTTACATCTGATACAATTCCAGGAACGGTCTCTCCCAACTGGATAGGATCAGTCAAGAGTTTTGACCGTCACTTCCTAAACCTGTAGGATCACCGACCGCGCTAATTATCCTTGCAGAAGCCTGAGCTGTGAGCTTGCTGCGCAAAAGCTCGCTTCAGCATTTAGTTTCTGATGCTCCCCTTCGTAGTTATCCACAGGAATTCCGACAGTAACAGTAAAATCTTAAAAACTACAAAGTGGGATAGATTCCAGAAGCAATCGGTAGCAGTATAGATCACTTGAGTAATTCCCCTGGAATATTGATCCCGGCTTCAAGTTGCCTGGTCAAGTTTACATGAACCGCTGTGTTGTCCTATGCTGAAGGCACAATCCACCAACTACCAAAGCAACTACAGTTATTAGTATCAGATTCCACAATAATGTCAAGTAGAACAATCACAATAATTGGTTCTTCATTTTCTGTACATTTCTGTGATAGTACAATGAGCTACAATTCTTGCCGTAATTACCGCGGAAGCATCCGTTGCTCGGTAGGTGTAACTGATTAGAACAACAGAGGGAAAAGGCTCCGCTTGCAGGCCCTGAATCACTCTAAGGTTCTATTCACCAGTTATTCGTTGCTTCAGGCAAATCATAAGTTGAATTCACTTTTCCAGTCCCTCATCAATCCCAACTGTGGCGTAATTTAAATATCAATGGAACATGTAATCACAGAGCTTGGAGCACATTTTACGGTAATAGTCGTTACAACCCTTTCAGCAACATTGCATTTAACACTGATACATTCCAGGTAATCCGTGTCTCTCAACTGGATAATGGATCATCAAGAGTGACGTCACTTCTTCAAACCCAGTAGGCTCATCGACCGAGCAGTTAATCGAAGCAGTAGCAGTAGCAGTGAAGCCTGCCTGCGCAAAGTCCCCGGTTTTCAGCAATCAGATCTCGATCTACCATTCGTAGTTATCACAGAATTCGGACACAGTAACGTAACACTTAAAACTACAAGTGGACTAATTTTTTCCAAGAAGCACGTAGCAGTATAGAACGACTGAGTAATTCCCACTGGATAATTGAACCCGGCTCAAAATTTGCTGGTCAAGTTACGAACCGCTGTTGTCCCCTGTAGCCCGACGGGTGCAGTCACAATTAACCCAAAGCTCAATTGCAAGCATTGGATCAGTATCTTAACGACGATATCAATCGACAATCACTGGATTACTGGTTTCTATTACATCGCTTTCCTGTGATAGTCCCACCTTTGAAACTGCAAATAGCTGTTTTTTACCAGCAGCATCGGTAGCTCGATAGGTAACGGTAAGTCGCACAAAGAGGGAAAACTTCACCACTTGCCCAATCCCCCGAATCAACTCTAGGCTAGAAACAACCGCAATTATCTGTCGCTTTGGCAAGTCCAGTAGACAAGATGCCTGCCTGATTGACCAAACTGCACTGTACGGCTTATGTCAGAAGGGAAGTTAATTACTGGCTTGATTATCAGTTAACGTAAAACGTTTGGTTGACTTCTGTGGCAGGATTTCATGGATACCGCTGAATTCCAAGTACATCGTAGTCTCGCCAACCGCAATATGATAGTCAATTCAATTCCATCACTTCTCACCCTACTTGGATTACCAACCGAGCAGTTATCTATAGCAGAAGCAGTTAGCCGTAAAGCTTGCCTCACAAGTCCACTTTCGGAATCCAGATTTTGGTCCTCCGTGGTGGTAATCACTGGAATCTGGTTTCATTACGTTAACCGTCTTGGATTACTGTCTGTTGCAGGATTTTCCATTCAAATCCGATAAACGTCCAAGTATAGTTGTTCTCGCCAACCGGATATGGATCTCCAATCAAGTCCATCGCTTCTTCAGCTCCTGTTTGGATTAACCAACCCGAGCAAGTTATCTATAGCAGAAGCAGTAGCCGTAAGCTTTGCTGTCACACGAAGTCAGCTTTCGGAAACCTAGATTCTGGTCTCCGTTGGTGTGTAATCACTGGAATCTGAGTCATCGTTACCGTAATGGTTTTGGGATTAACTTCGTTTGCCAAGGGATTGCCATTCACATCAGAAACGTTCCATGTAATTCGTAGTCTCACCCTACAGATATAGATTCAGTCCAATTCTAAGTCCGTCACCTTCTTTCCTCACACCGGTTGGATTACCGACCGAACAGTTTATCTCGTCGCAGGAAGCAGTACTCGTAAACTTTGGCCCTCACAAAGTCCAGCTTCGGAATCCGATTTTGTCTCGTTGGTGGAAATCACTGGAATCGTGGTTGTCAGTTACGCTTAACCGTTTTGGATACTTCTGTTGCAGGATTTCCATTCACAAATCCGATACGGTCCAAGTAATAGTTGTCTCGCCATACGGATATGATCATCCATTCAAGTCCATCGCTTCTAAGTCCGTGGATTCCAAACCGAGCAGTATCTATAGCGAAGAAGCAGTAGCCGTAAAGCTTGGCTCACAATAGTCCAGCTTTCGGAATCCTAGATTCTTGGTGCTCCGTTGGTGGTAATCACTGGAATCTGCGTATCAGTACCTCTACAATGGTTTTGGATTTATCTTCTGTTGCTAGGATTTCTGATAACGCTTGCGCGTTCCAAGTTAATAGTAGTCTCTTCCTACAGGAATATGGATCTGTCAAATTCCTGTCCATCACTCCAGCCCTATTGGATTACCACACCCGAGCAGTTATCTATGAAGCAAGAAGCAAGTAGCCGTAAACAGTCTTGCCTCACAAGTCAGCTTCGTATCCGAATTTTTGGGTCTCCGTTGTGGTAATGCGCTACCGGAATCCTGCGTATCGGTTACCGTGATGGTCCTGAATACTTCTGTTGCTGGATTTCCATTGGATATCGCTGACTTCCAAGTAATGTAAGTCTCACAAACAGAATATGATCTGTCAATTCAAGTCCGTCGTTCTCAGCCTGTTGGATTACCGACCGAGCAGTTATGCCCGTTGCCCAGAGCAAGTAAACCGTAAAGCTGCCTCACAAAGTCCGGCCTTCGAATCTAGATTCTGGTTCCTCGTTGGTGGTAATCAATGAATCTGCGTATCAGTTACTCTAATTGTTGGGGTACTTCTGTTGCAAGGGATTCCCATGTGATATTCGCTTGACATTCCATAATCGTAGTCCGCCAACCGGATATGGATCGCTCAATTCAAGTCCATTCACTTCTCCACCTCTATTGGATAACCAACCGATGCATTTAATATAGCAGTAAGCAGTAGCCCGTAAACTTGCCTCACAAAGTCCAGCTTCGGAATCGTCTAGATTCTGGTCTCCGCTTGGTGGTCAATCACTGGAATCTGAGTATCCTTACTTGTAATGGTTTGGATACTTCTGTTGTGGCAGGATTGCCATTACATCAGAAACGTTCCCATGTAATCGTAGTCTCACTATCAGGATATAGATCATCAATTCCAGTCCGTCACTTCCTCACACCGGTTGATTACCGAACGACAGTTATCCGTAGCGAAGCAGTAGCCGTAAAGCTTGCCTCACAAGTCCAGCTTCGGAAATCCCAGATTTTGGTCCTCCCGTTGGTGGAAATCATCTGGACTGGTTGTAGTTACGTTACCGTTTGGATTACTCTGTTGCAAGATTTCCATTCACCATCCGATACGGTCCAAAGTAAATAGGTTGTCTCGGCCCAACCGGGATAGGATCAGTTCAATTCCCAAGTCCATCGCTTCTAAGTCCTGGTTGATTACCAACCGAGCAGTTATCTATAGCAGAAGCAGTAAGCCGTAAGCCTTGGCCTCACAAAGTCCAGCTTCGGAATCTAATGATTTCTGGTCTCCGTTGGTGGTAATCACTGGATTATCTGCGTTAATCAGCTTACCCCTAGATGTTTGGATTACTTCGTTGCAGGATCTTCCATGGATATCGTCTGGCGTTTCCAAGTAATAGTAGTTCTCTCCTACACCGGTATGGGATCTGTCAATTCAAGTCCGTCACTTCTCAGCCCTTTGGATAACCAACCCGAGCAGGTTTATCTATAGCAAGAAGCGAGTAGCCCGTAAAGCTTGCCTCACAAAGTCCAGCTTTCGAATCCAGATTTGGTCTCCGTTGGTGTAAACACCGGAATCTGCGTATCGGTTGACCGTAATGGTCTGGATAACTTTCTGTTGCTGGATTTCCTATGGATTATCCGCTGACGTTCGCAAGTAATCGAGTCTCTTCCACCGGAAGATGGGCAGTCAATTCAAGTCCATCAACTTCTCAAACCTAGGATTACCCGACCGAGGCAGTTATCTGTAGCAGAAGAGTAGCCGTTAAAGCTTGCCTCACAAGTCCAGCTTCGGAACCAAGCTGGTCATCCGTTGGTAGTAATCCACTGAATCTGGTTTGTCCAGTTACGTTATACCGTTTGACTTATTTCAACAGCTGGATGCCATTCACATCAAAGACAGCGTTTCCATGTGTAAGTTCGTAGTCTCTCCCACCGGACTTGACAGTCAATTCTAAGTAATCACTTCTCGTTCCGAGTTTGTGTACCACGGAAACAGTTTATCCGTAGCTAGAACAGTCGAGCCGTAAAGCTTGCCTCACAAATCCAGCTCGGAATGCCAGTATTTTGTCTCCGTTGGTGGTAATCACTGATTCTGCGTATCGTTACCGTAATGGTTTGGTGATTACTTCTGTGCAGGATTGCCATGGATATCGCTGGCTTTCCAAGTAATAGTAAGTCTCTCCTACTAGGATATGGATCTGTCAATTCAAGTTCCGTCACATTCTCACACCGGTTGGATTACGCCGACCGAAGCAGTTTATTCCGTAGCAGAAGCAGTAGCCCGTAAAGCTTGCCCTTCAGCAATAGTCCCAGCTTACGGATCCTAGATTTTTGGTCTCCGCGTTGGTGGAAATGCACTGGAATCTGGGTTGTCAGTTACGTTTACCCGTTGACTTACTTCAACACGTGGAATGCCATTCACATCAACACATTCCCATGTAATCGTAAAGTCTCCACCAACTAGAGATATGGAATCTTGTTCCATTCTAGTCCATCTCTTCTCACCCTTATAGGATTACCAACGAGCAGTTATCTGTACAGAAGCAGTCCGCCATATGAAGCTTGCTAAAAGCCAGCATCGCGCTTAGATCTGATTTCCCATTGATGGTAAATGCACTTGAATCTGAATATTCGTTACGTAATGGTTGGATTTACTTCTTCTGGTTTGCAAGGATTTTCCATGGATATCGGCTGACGTTCCAATGAAGTATGTCTCCCAACAGAAAAATGGATATTAATTCTAGTCCATCGCTTTTTTCTCGCCCTGTAAGGATTGACAACCGAGCAGCTTATCCGTAGCCAGAATGCGTAGCCGTAAGCCTTCCTACAAAGTCAGCTTCGCGCTTGATCCTGATTTCCATTGGTGGTTAAATCACTGGAACTTGAGTATCTGTTACCGTAATGGTGTGGATTACTTCTGTTTGCTGCGATTCCATTGATATCGCTGACGTTCCCAATGTAATAGTACTCTCTCACGCAACAGATAAGGATCAGTCAATTCTAGTCCATCGCTTTAGTCCTGTTTGGATACCAACGGACAGTTACCGTAGCAGAAGCCATAGCCGTGAAGCTGCCTCACAAAGTCCAGCTTCGATCCAAATTCTGATCTCCATTGGTGTAATCACTGGAATCTGAGTATCGTTACCGTAATGGTTTCTTACTTCTGTTGCTGGATTTTCCATGGATATCGCTGACAGTCCAATAATAGTAAAACAAACCTCACCAACAGAATATGGATCTGTCAATCTAGTCCGTCACTCTCAACCCCCTGTTGGATCACCAACTGAGCAGTTACTGTAGCAGAAAGCAGTCCGCCGTGAAGCTGCCTGCAAAAAGTCCAGCTTCGGAATCCAATTCTGGTCTCCATTTGGTGGTAATGCACTTGAATCTGGGTAATCCGTTTACCGTAATGGTTTGGTTACTTCTGTTGGCTGATTTCCCAGGATAACGTGACGTTCCAAGTAATATAGTCTCACCAACAGAAAAGGATCAGTCAATTCTATCCATTTCGCTTCCTCAGTCTGTTGGATTACCACCGAGCCATTATCTATAGCAGGAACATAATCCGTAAAGCTTGCCTCACAAAGTCCAGCTTCGGAATCTAGACTTCTGGTCTCCCGTTGGTGAAATCACTGGAAATCTGGTTTGTTTCGTTACTTATACCTTTGGATTACTATCTGTTTGCAGGATTCCATTCACACCATACGGTCCAAGTAATCAGTCTCGCCAACCGATATGGATCATCAATTCAAGTCCATCACTTCTCAGCCCTATTTGGATTACCAACCAGAGCATTAACCGTCAAAAGCAGTAAGCCGTAAAGCTTGCCTCACAAAGTCCCCCCGCTCGAATCAGATTTTGGTCTCCGTTGGTGGTAATTCACCGATCTTGCTATCGGTTACCGTAAATGGGTCGGATAATCTTCTTTTGCGGATTCCATGGATATCGCTGACGGTTCCAAGTAATATAGTCTCACCAAAAGAAATATGGATCTGTCAATTCAAGTCCCGTCGCTCTCACCTGTTGGATACCGACCGAGCAAGTTATTCTATAGCAGAAGCCAGTAGCCGTAAGCTTGCCTCACACAAAGTCCAGCTTCGGATCTAGATTCTGGTCTCCGTTGTGTAATCACTGGAATCTGCGTATCAGTTACCCTAATGGTTTGGTTACTTTCTGTGCGGATTTCCATGGATATCGCTGACATTCCATTTAATCCGTATTCGCCAACCGATATGGTCAGTCAATTCAATCCATCCTCTCAGCCCTATTGGATTACCAACCGAGCAGTTATCTAAGCAAAGCAGTTAGCCGTAAAGCTTGCCTCACAAGTCCCAGATCGAATCCATATTTTTGGTCTCCGTGGGTGAAATCCACTGGAATCTGGTTGTTCAGTATCGTTAACCGTTTGATTATTCTGTTGCAAGGATTTCTATTCACATCCGATACGGTCAAGTAACGTAGTCTCGACAACTCGGATATTGGATCAGTCAATTTCAAGTCCACTCGCTTCTACGTCCTTTGGATTTACCAACCGAAGCAGTTATCTTATAGCAGAAGCAGTCCGCGTAAAAGCCTTGCTCACAAAGTCCAGCTTCGGAATCTAGATTCTGGTCTCCGTGGTGGTAATCACTGGGAATCTGCGTATCATTACCCTAATGGTTTGATTTTACTTTCTGTTGGCAGGATTTCCATGGATATTCGCTGACGTTCCAAGTAAAATAGTAGTCTCACCAACAAGAATATCGATCTGTCAATTCAATCCGTTCCACTTCTCCACCCTGTTGATCAACCTAACACGAGCATTTATCCGTAGCAGAAGCATTAAGCCGTAAAGCTTGCCTCACAAATTCCAAGATTCGAATCCAGTATCTTTTCCGTTGGTGGTAATCACTGGAATCGCCGTATCGTTACCCAATGGTTGGTACTTTCTTGTTTGCCAGGATTCCATGATATCGCGACATTCCAAATTAATCGTAGTCTCGCCAACCGGATATGGATCAAGGTCCAATTTCAAGTCATCCACTTCTCAGCCCTATTGGATTACCAAACCGAGCCAGTATCTATAGCAGTAACAGTAGCGTAAAGCTTTGCCTCACAAAGTCCAGCTTCGGAATCCAGATTTTGGCCTCCGTTGGGTGGTAATCACTGATCTGTTGTAGTTACGTTGAACCGTTTGGATTACTTCTGTTCAGGATTTCCATTTCACATCCGATAACGGTCCAAGTAATAGTTTTCGCCAAACGATTTGGATCAGTCATTCAGTCCATCGCTTTCTAAGTCCTTTGGGAATACCAACCGACCATTTTATCTATAAGCAGAAGCAGACCGTAAAGCCGCCCTCACAAATTCAGCTCGGAATCCAAGATTCTGGTCTCCGTTGGTGTAATATCACGAATCTGAGTATCGGGTTACCGTAATAGTTTGGATATTACTGTTGCAATTTTCATTGACATCCGATACTTGTCCAGGTGATAGTAGTCTCACCAAAGAATAAGGATCAAGTTAATTCAAGCCGAACTTCTCACCCCTGTTTGGGATACAACTCAGGCAGTTCATCCGTAAGCAGAAGCAGTAGCCGTGAAGCTTGCCTCACAAAGTCCAGCTTCGGGCCGCTTAGATTTCCTCTGATTTCCATTGGTTGGTAAATCACTGGATCATCTGAGTATCGTTACCGTAATGGTTTGGATTACTTCTGTGCGATTCCATTCACTATCCGATACTGTCCAGGTGATAGTATCTCTCCAACCGGATAAGGATCTGTCAATTCAATCCGTCACTTCTTCAGCCCTGTAGATTACTAACCGAGCAGTTTCTCCGTTGCAGAAGCCGTCGCTTGTGAACTTGCCCACAAAGTCCTGCTTCGGGCGTTAGTTCTGTCTCCGTTGTGGTAATCACTGGAATTTGGTTGTCATTACGTTAAACCTTTGAACCCTTACTCATAGCTGGATTGCATTCTCACATCAAGACACATTCCATGTAAATTCGAAGTCTCCCTCACAGCTACTGGATCAGGCTCAATTGCAAAGTCCACACTTCCTCAGCCTCTGGCGATACAGTGCGACTTGATTAATTCCCATCAGCAACTTGACCCTGAGAACACAGGTAAGTTGATCGTACCCATACAAGCTTCCCGAGAGAAGCACAGTCACCCTGTAAGCAATCTGCCGATCACAGACGAGTCCAGTACATGCTGACTTCCGAAGCCCACGAGACTGTCACCTGGTCTCACGCAATATTGTGGTCATATCCCACAGTTGAACGGGAATCTTTTTGAGTACCTCTGTCTAGCCGGAAATGGTATCGGTCCGATGTACTTCTGTTGGTGAATAAGGAGTTCCACTGCGAGATAAGTGAGAAATCGCTGACGTTTGTCCAAGTATAATTGTGACGTTGTCTCATCCTATCAGCGTAGTAGTGATAGGAAATCGTCAAATTCAAAGTCCGTCACTTCTCACAGCCCGGTTGTTTCCTCCAAACGGACAATTTGTTCGGCAGCTGTAAGCATGGCAACTAAAGCTTGCTTCCGCGATAGTCCTGCTGCGGCTATCCAGTGATTCTTGATCACCAATCTGCTAGGTGATTACGAGGATATATTATAACTCTTAGCCAAATGCTCATTATCCTCGGTCGCCACATTTTCCAATTGCTATCTTACTAAACCTTTAATTACGCGCATTCTCTATTCCTATAATTGGACAATCAAAATCAATCGTCTCCAACTCCAGCGTTCAAAGTAATATTCACTTATTCCGACAATTATCAATTGACATCATTTTTTCAACGCATCGCATGTTTCAAAGTGCCAGACCCAAATTCATCCAAATAAACAGGAATGATTCTGCTTGAATTAATAATTTGGAGCTTCCAAATCACTCACAATAAATTTCAGCCGCCTTTGAAACAAGGGTGAGTTAGAATGTCAGCTGACCTTTTATTTCATAAGAACCCTGCCGATAAATTATAAATTACAGATTGAAGCTTCTGATGTGCTGATGAGCTTCCTTCCTTGAACAATTAAGTAAACGGTCCATCTTCAGCAAAATCAGTACTCTCAAAGTCTTTCCATTTGCCTACATCAACCAGTTTTCCGTTCGTGATATTGATAATTCCAACCTGAAAGATCTCCTCGAATTCAGCCGATTACGTTTTTTTATCAGTATCCATGAGAAATCGTGATCTCACTTGCGAACCGTAGCAATCTCCCGCATTGCTTGAATACTCATCCCAGTGCAGGAATAGCCGTCAAGGTAACTTCTGAATTCGGTCCGAAAAATTATCCTGTTTGGAACTTCGCTTGAAATGAATACCCGAACCTATTACGGAAAGTAGTAAGAAAGGATTTCACATTTTCACAATTATGCTTCGTTATAGAATTATCTTCCAGATTATATTCAAAAGGATATGCCATCAACGATCTCTGCAAACAGTTCGAGGTGTTTGCTTAGTACGGTGGCAATCAAAAAGAATTGCAAAGTAGTACTTTTCGGACCAACGCTTACTTTTGTCTTCCTATTTCTTGGAGTTCAATCCCCCTATTTTTAATGGTTCCAGATTAAGTGTTCCCTCGTCCACATCTCCTTCATGTTCCCCAATGTGACAAATCAACCGTGTCGCTTCTCCATTTGCCGGACAATCCTGCTTACACCAAATTCTCAAAGAATAACATTTGGCGCATTCTCGTCCACAAAATATTGGTTCTGATGGCAGACCAACTTGTTAGCCGGTTTTGCATCCTCCAAAACTCTTCCACATCTATGATCGCCTGAAGCTCTTGTCAACCCTCCCCTACTACACTATTATATAGATTGATAATATCAACTGTAAAGCCATCTTCTCCTCTCCTCCGCCCTGCAACCAGCACATCCTCACCTAGCTGAATCGCCATTCACGTCTCCAGCGAACTTTAAATGGTCCAGAAGGAACGATACCTAATTATCAAAGAGACAATACCATTGACTGCTTCACTAATCAGGATTGATTTTGGTTAGGTGAAATTATATGGTGGTAGAAACTCTTAAAATCTGGTCCTGGGAATAATTGTGATTGCTGGAATAGCTATTATTCCCTCATTACATTCGGAAATCTTCATCCGTTTCATCCCACCACTACTTTTAAGATAAATGATCCAGCTCTGTTAAAAAATGCGGTGAACGGAATAGAACTTGTTTCCATATCCCGAATAATTCGTAGGCACCTCATCACAGTTAATTTCGCTGATTAAAATATCATCTAGATGAACCTGACATTTACATTACTCGGAACAAATATTCCCGAATTCTGAATATAGGCATATAGATTTTGAACAGTGTACAACCTGGAACCACCTTCTCCAAAACTCAGAAGCGCTTATGCTATCAGAAGGGCTTTCAAATCCACCATAGCGGTAATTGCTGAATTATTAGAAGTTCGGTACTCATCTATTTTCAATTCCAGAATTATCGTTGTAACAAGTGATACTAATTTCCATAGCTTGCTATTGGGTAACAATCTCCAATAAATCCGCTCGCTTTTTGACCAGCCCATCTTATAGCGAGCGGTCTCAATGCTCTCTCCCATCTCTAGAAGGAATTTTATTTCAAGGCATTACCACATCCTAAAGCATTATTGAAAGAATTTTAGCTTTTATGTGAAAGTTCTGCCCTTGAATGGAAAGTTTTTAGTTCACAGATAGAAATAAAATCTACCTGTACAAATCCGGCTTTTTGGGAAGATAACGATCTGCTTAAAAGGACATTGTCATCCTCTTTCCCTTCTGCTATTGTCTACCCGAACCAATCGGCTCATCCACTCTTACCTTACGATGAGTCTCGGTTGTAAAGTGTTGAAGTGTAACTCGCCGCACCACATCGATGATAATCGGACATCCTAAGAATAAAAAGTTACTCATCAAGTAAACATTAACATTCACGACCCTCAGCAGTAGCAATTCCGCCATTTGTTGCTTCACTCTGAATACTGAATGAATAACAGGAATCTTCTAGATGAAAACATAAAAAGCCAAAATCTCAGATCATTCCAGGCGTAGCACTATAATTTTTTAAAACTCGTTCGTATCTGAATTCATTGTATTCTTGCTGTTTCAATACCTGATTAACATGGTCTACAACTATAGAAACATGCAATTAACCAACTATGCAAGTGCTGATTGGTACTGGGAATCCGTAACAACAAGGATACTCTCATGAAATTCACGCGGGATTCAGAAGAAGCACCAACAAATTTCAGCCTAGGGTTCCCATCGCAAAAGTGCCATATCGCACAAAAAAATTCGTGCAAGCATCGCCTTCATTGTAAACCTTGGCGGGTAGCATTTACCGGCTCTCCAGCAGAAAAAAAATTTCTAGAACCGAAGCCAATGGTGACCCTTACCCGACCAAGATCTGCCTTTGCGGTATGTTCTGATTCGTATCACAGAGATACTAAAGTGACCAAATGGCTCCAACCAAACCTTCCATCGTCCAACCACTCCAGGAAATAGTATACTTACCAGTGACAGGGAATCCAGGCAAAGGTGGTAGAAAAAACTTCCCGCGATGAGTAGAAGTAGTCCCGACTCTCCATCACTTACCGACCTCAACTAACGATAGCATTTTTCACCCTTGGCGTAACGCCGGATCCAAGCCTGTAGAAGCTTGCAAGTCCTGAAATGGTTACATTTTCATCAAGGAAGTAAAGTTTTGAACTTTATTTGTAATTGCTTTGTAAAACATAAATCCTTCGGAAATGCTCTTTAAAAGATCTAAGAAACGAATTTGCAAAATTAATTGAGCTCGTTTTTTTCTCAAGCAGAACTGCGCAGAGTCCAGCAACTTTTTGACCTCATGAAACCAGAATTGTGAAGGCATAATCACGAGTACTCCGTAAAAGATTGAGTGCTAACAGATGCAATTACTCTGTTTTGATAAGCGCTGATATCGAAATATAGATGTCCAAAATTCTCAGCTAGGTAATCAGAGGGTAATTTTGTGATTTGCAGTAATCGTCGGTCTCTCCTACAAGCCGGTTCATGCATTGCTTAAATAAGATAATCATTGCAAAAATGCCATATCCAAAAAGTCGGTAGTTACTAAAGGACGATTACTTGTAAGTGGAATTTGTATAAGCAACCACCGTATTTAAAGCCTTCAAATTCGGAGTGTTCCAAATCGGACATCATTTGCCAAGCCAGAAACAGCACTTTGTATATTTTTACATGGTTACATCAAGATCCGCTACATCTTCTTCTACATTGCAAACTCTAGGTTTCTGAAGGTGAAGAATCAATGACCACTTTTTTTGGAATCCTGCACCAGGGAAGAGAACCATTTCACTTCCGATCCTAATCCGGAAAAGTAAATTCCGTTTGGTCTGTCCTACTGTCTGGAAGACGAAACGTTTTCATATCCCATCCACAACAAAAGCCAAACTAGAAAATCTGCTAACTTCCACAGTAATAATAATTTCAACTAGCAACCATTACCGTTGCTGACTAACACTGAGTATAAGTATTACAACTGGAATACTGTAAATAGCAGCGCTAGAAAACGTTACTCCAGAATACGTATCCTCCTGTGCAACTAATCAGCAAATTATTTTACAGATAAGTTTTGGTCAGGGGTGACGGTAAAAGCTATGATTCAGGAAATGAATATGATCTTTCGGTCTGATCATTAAATGATTTTTCATCGGTTCCCACCTAGATACCCCCGTAATTTAGGTAACACTTTTTAAAGCTGAGTCAGCTTCTGATAAGGATAAGTATAGGTTTCAGCCTGGAGAAGAACCACTCCTACGGCAAAGTTTTCGGAAGCTATTTCGTGCCAATAAATGGAATGGCCTGTGTGATATTCTCTGCGCAAAAGCTTCCCCCCCCCTTTAAGGTTTTTCTATCGTAGCGAAACGATTTTAGAGGTCAAAGCCATAAAAAAAATCGATGCAAGCAGTTATTTCCCATTGCAGAAACTATCCAATCCATTTACAGCGTGCAACTCACAGCCCCAACGCTTACAGGAATTGTTCTCGATTCCATCCATATCTGTGGAAACAAGGCCGTCAAATCAAGCCAATTAGCAGCTAATGCCTCATTTTGAGGAGTCAAATTAGATTGGAGAAAAGTCGAATAAACGTAACGAAATTCAAATCTTTAGAAGAAACTTCTCCAAGAAAGCATATCCTAAGAACATAAACTCCCCATAACTCCTAGATTACTTCTGAAAGTGGCAGAAGGTTGTTATAGTTACTTTCCTCAATAGCTGAGTCCGTAACAACTTCAGGCAATAACCATTTCCAGATTGGAACAATATTATTGATGATATTTATATTATTCCCTCCAGAAAGACATATTCTAAAGCCGCGTCTGCTGATTGATTCCAATCGAATTAATAATAAAACTGAAGTAAGCTTGACGTAAGATAAATAACTGTCTATTGTCCTTCTGAGTAGAAGAAATTGTTTAAATTCAAATTGGGAATCTTATATGTTCCTGAAAAATTAATTCACAACCCTTAATGCTTCCCTTCCCTCACCTTAATCCAATTATTAGCTACAATAATCTCTTCTGAAACATTCTCAGCTAGATTGAGATTTGATCTCATAGAACTGTTATTAGTGGTGTTTCATTAGTTTGAGGATTCAATGTTTTAGATAAATACCTCTAAAGCCCAACATCAGTCCAAGCTATTCCACTTAATAAGTGTACAGAACTTGTTTTATTACTGCCATTGACACTGAAAATAAATACCCGTTAAACTCTCCCGTATGTGCTATTTAAGCACCCGATTTTTTGCCCACATGAAGGCGAGATATAATAATGCCTTCTTGTTGCCAACTAATACTGTAAGCAGGTAGGCTTACTATTTTATCCTTCAAAAAGAAGTCTGTACCTCTATTTCCTTCTTGAACACTTGAACGTCTCCAGTATTTTTGAAGTCAGATTTTGAAGAATGTAGTGTCACATTTGGTGAGTTTAAGGGCTGTAATCGTGGTAGCTGAATAATAACAAATTCAGGTTTGCATTTCGGCTTCAAAAGTGATCGTAAACGTCCGAGATCCGAAACTGAACTAAATTGACTTGCCGTTATAGGTTCCATCTGCTAATCAAGAAACGAACAGCACCCGAAATTCATTTAAAGTCAACGCTTCTGAATGTTGCAAAGAGTGAAGTTTTCGTACACCACTAACCGGCCAGATCGAGCGTATTACCCTCCAATCAAGGCACTCCGCTATAGCAAAACCATTGCTTTCCATGCCTGCCGGGAGCTGTTCTTGGATCCATACAATATCAATTCGAAACCACAGCAGTCAAATCCTGTCCACGTCTGTTAATGCTGGACTTGTCCGATAATCAGTAGCAAAAACAATACTGCGTCGAACATTCAAGAGTTCTGCATCCTTGAGGAGATATTCTCCCACCAAAAGTCCGCCACATTGTAGATGACCATTACCCAAGTTGTTTCCTAAGTAAAGATCATTGTAGTCCATTTCCACCAAGCGTGGACTCGCACATCTACAGACAGCCTGTTTTTGGCCTTGAAAATATTGTCTTGATCAGTGTGCGAGATGCCCGCTCCGTTTTGTAATGTAATCCCACTTCCTGTCCCAGTACTGTTGGTGCTGTGTGATAGACACGTTGATTGTGTGTAGTAAAGTAACAGCGCAATAGCTACCGCATGCTCTGAATGTAATTTTGGCGATAATACGGGTTTGGCATTGTCACCTCTGTGAACTGAAACGCGTAAAACCAGCGATCTCTCCAGTCAGTCGGTTCCCTGTCACTCTACCCGAACCCTCGACATTTTCCATCTCAGGGTGTAAGGAACCTGACCAGAAGGTGCTTCGCATCGTACTGTGTTTCTCTACTTTGGTCCCTCGTCAATAGTTCAAGTAAAATCCCAAACATACATGCCTGGATTCATTGTCCCTGAATCTCCGTACCAGACTCGTAACTAACCCGTTCCTCCTCGATACATAGACCGTCGGTCTCCCTGTGTCAGGTTCCGATCAGTCCACCATAGTGAGATACTTGGATCCAGCCGTACGTTTCCTGCATTTAGTATTATTGCCTCCAATATCCGTTAATATTTTCACACTTTCTACAAAAGATTGTCATCTGTTTACGAACCAGCGTTCGACCAAAGCCTACTCTCCCAAGCCTTTAATGTCAGATTCCTGAAGATCAGATCACTTGCATTTCCAACGGATCACATAGTTGTCCCGCGTTCCTGTAGCGTGAATGAATGACACATCGGCCTCGTACCTGTTGGCTGATTATAGGTCCCGTATTACATCTGCTTCATCCGGAATATATCCGAATCACCCACTTGCTCAGCATAATGCCCGAAGCATCTGAAAGTTACCGCTCTCCAGCTACCCGTTAGCACCCATCGCATCCACGTGGACTGGATCGTCTAAAGGTCCTGACTCCACTCCCAAAAGATCTATCGTATAAATTCCTGACAATGGTGTCAGTCCACCCACTCATACTCATTCGCTCCCATGCTTGGAGTCGCTTTTCTGGCAACTCCATAATTCTGTAGTTACTACTGCTATTCGCGTTCCGCATTAAGCCAACTGGTGAATTGGCACATTAAATCTGTCTCACTTAGAAACGGGATTAAAACTCAAGGAATCAATCCTTAGAGGAGATTTGTCCGCCAGCTAAACAAGTCGCCACATTTGTACTTCCCCATCTGGCCAGTAAGCTTCCTGAAGTATAAGAATATTGTAGTCCATTTCCAACCAAGCTGTGGAACTCGCACATCTACATAATAGCCTGTTGCCTTGAAAAATACTTGTGCTTGACAGTTTGTTCGTATCCGTCGTTGTATGTAAATCCCACTCCTGTCCCAGTACTGTTTGGTTGCTGTTGTGATAGACCACGTTGATTGTGTTGATAGTAAAAGTAAAGCGCATACTACCGCTGCTCTAATGTAATTGTTGGCGAATAATACCGGGGTTGCATTGTTCACCCTCTGAACCTGAAAGCGTAAACCAGTCGACTCCCCGTCAGTCGGTTTCCCTGTCACTCTTACGAACCCTCGACATTTCCATCTCCAAGGGTGTGAACCGACAGGAAGTGCTTCGCCATCGTTACTGTGTTGTCTTCTACTTGGGGCCCCCTGTCAAATAGTTCAAGTATCCATAAGCATCACAAAATACCTGTGAATTTCATTGTCCCTGTCTCCGACAGGTGCTCGGAGAGCTACCCTTCCTCCTCGATACATGATTCCGTGGTTCCGTTCAGTGGAATCAGGTTCCGATCATTCGCACATTAGTCCGAGATACTTGGACCAGGCGTACGTTTTCCTGCATATTCGATTAATTGCTCCAAGACTGGCTGAATAGTTCACAGCTCTTCTACAAAAGA
>Ga0163217_1092887_pt1 | contig 19783 bp, 11 predicted proteins | sample SynspAceP_FD_185933 | JGI IMG/M metagenome (GOLD analysis project Ga0163217, IMG submission 185933) | Saline lake microbial communities from Ace Lake in Antarctica - Synechococcus sp. Ace-P (PacBio error correction) | ecosystem: Environmental > Aquatic > Non-marine Saline and Alkaline > Saline ...
CCCGAAAATCAACAAGGGGAAAGGGGGGAGAATCAGCAACTGGCAATCTCTTGTGGGATTAGAATCGTAATCTCCCTTCGTGTGGGTTGCGTAAAAATTCCCCCTCTCATCATCCCTCGTTTTCTTTTCTTTCCCTTTAAGAAATTGCCATTTTTCTAAACACCTCTTCCTTTTTAGTTTAGTCCTATTACCGAGTATACGTTGTGGAGTCCGTTTAAACCAAGTAAATGGATTGCAAATGTTATACATTTTTTACAAACATTACATGAATAATTGCAAAGAACTGCCAAAGTATTTAATTCTTTAGTCATTTCAATTTTTAAGGAAATTTCAATTATTGATTCATCGCTAACTAAATAAAGCTCTTAATTCAGACCATTTAAATTAGTAAATCCTTTTTACTTATATTGACAGTTTTAATTTCCTAATACAATATCTCTTAAATAGCCGCTTTTCAAAGTCCAAGTGATTTTGGCTGCTTTCAATGCATCCTTTTCCGCAATATTTTTAAATTACTCAATTTTCTTTCCTTTTTTCCGTTTCGTTAATTTTGCCCTATTTATTTGAAGTTAATCCTTCTTTAGATTACCTGAGACAGTCGTGGTAATAGAAATCAGATCACGTAACTTTTTTGATAATTGTAGTTGGTATCACGTTTGTGTTTTTTTTGTAGGCTTTTTTGCGTTTCACGACGTCCTTTCCGTTTTTTCACCTATCGCCCGCGTTCATTTGAATCCGGTTTACTCTATCAAGCAATACATGATTACTCTCCATTTTGGTTTCCGTGCAAGCACGTCCAATAGTTTTGGTACTAATATCGTTCACTTCTCAAGAAACCTTCTTTGTCTGCATCTAATATTTGCTATTAAAAGAGACCTTCAGGAAACGTCGATGGGCTCTCTTAATAAATTAATACCAATATAATAACATCGTAAAATCCTAAACGTAAGTCGCTGAAATTATTTCCTGTTTTTTTCTAACGTTTTAATATCAATGTGCAATAAGATCTTTTATACAATTTCTTTCTTAAGTAATCTGTTAAATCTTCAGAAACATTTTTTTTTGTTAAAGTAGTGATAAAAAACCCGTTGCATTTTTTTTTTCTGTTCTTTTATTATTTCATTAATTAAATCGTCCAATTTGCCCTTTAATCGGACGAACTTCAATTAACTGGGTCAAGTAGACCAGTCGGTCTGAATAAAATTTGTTCTACAACTTCCTGGCGTGCGTCTAGCTCATAAGGTCCCGGTGTAGCAGAAATATACAATAATCTGATTAACCATGTTTTTCCAAACTCTTCTAAACGCAGAGGTCGATTGTCCAAGGCACTTGGTAAACGAAATCCATATCCAATTAATCGTTCCTTTTCTGCTCTGTCTCCAATATACATTCCTCTAATTTGTGACCTGGTGATGTTGGGGACTCCATCTATTACGATTAGAAAAGTCTTCCTGGAAACAAAATCTATTAGTGTGTATGGCTGGCCTGCCCAGGATTCCGACCAATCCATAATGTCTTGAATAGTTCTCAAATTCCCGAACAAATAACCATTTCTAAAAAGCATCTCTAAATCATAATTCGTTCGCATGTTCTAAACGTTTGTGCTTCAATGCTAGTTATTCTTCTGCACGAAAACTTTCAATCGATCCTTCTAGCTCTTTTTGAATGGTTTTAACTGCATTTCTGTTTGTTCATCAACTTGCTTCAAAGGAGTAGCCGGAAAAAACAGGTACATGCTGACTTCAGCTTTAATTTTCCCTGTTAAGAACGTCTACTTCAGTATGCGAAATCGGATTTCGTCTCCAAAAAGATTCTACCCGGACGGCATCAACTATCCTAGAAGCTAAGAAATATTTCTACTACGTCTCCACGAACTCTAAAATTTCCATTTTCCACGGCGGAAAATCAAAATATCGTTGCGCTCCAAACTGCATAATCAACTACAACGGACGTACATATGTCTCGTTTCATTTTGTTGCCCACAACGCAAAGACAAAACATGATCCCCGATAATCTAGAGGAATTTACCAGACGCAAAAATACACGAGACAGAGGCTACTACATCACATCGCGACGTTTTAACAAGGAACTTGTAGCTTGAATGACGTAATTTATCGATTTCATCATTCACACTTGATTCTTTTCATAAAACGTATCACTAGAAGGAACATACGCTTCTGGTTGAATAAAATCATAAATAATGACAAAATATTCTACTGGCCATTTTCAGGAAAGAACTCTATAAATTCGCCATATAATTGACTGCTAATGTTTTTGTTATGCGCAATAACTAAGGTGGTTTATTTACTTCTTTGATGACATTAGATACTGTAATGTTTTCCAGTCCCTGTTTGCTGCCTAATAAAGTTTTGCTCTTTTTTTCCCTCTTCAATTCCTTTAAACTTAATTCCTTGATATGCATTTTTGGCTGGTCCGCCACCAGGTTTATATTGAATACCAATTTAAACTGATCTTTTCCATTATTTTCACATCCAAGTTTCTCGAATTTTTTCATGAAGAAGAAAAGTTAATCATACTCTCTAATTCCCCATTTTACCACTGAACGTACGTTCTTTAACAATAATAAACAACCCGTATATACTTATGCGAGCTGTGAATACACCTATTTTAGGATACAATAAAATCTAAAAAATAATTTTTTATCCATCTTTGGACATGGATTGTGTTTCTAGAATGCTTATCATGTCTCAAAAAATATAGCTATTTATTACAACACACTATTTATGGTAATACTATTTAAGTATTAAAAGTAAAGTATGTATTTTTAATATAGAATTGTTTTAAAGAAATTTTATTCACACTGGCGCCAGTTTATAGAAACTGTAAGGACAATAAAGAGGTTGGGTTTAATGTTGTTTAGATAGAAATCAAATTAATATAATTTGATAGTTTTTCCCCGAATAACTTTACACAAGTATTTATTTTTAATTAGAAAGCCACTCCATTGCGGAGTGCTTTCGTCAATTTTTATAAACACAAAAAAAGCCACACACATGATCAATCATGTGTGGTGGCTTTCATAAAAAAATAAGTTTAACTATGGTATCTTATTTAGCTAATTTAGCTGTTTAAACGAGATTTGGTCACGGTTAGCTTTTATTTTTATGAATCAATCCTCTAGATTGCAGCCATATCAATGGCTTCTGATTGCCTTATACTATTGTGTAAAATTCTTCAGTATTTTATCTCCAGCTTCAACAGCTTGAAACGAATTTTTTTAATAGGTGCAGTAACGCATAGCGCTCTTTTTGAACCGTTTATTTTTGTAAAGCAGATTTTTCTCGAAGTACGACACGTTTGACTTGCAGATTTCGATGTTGGCCATTTTGATTCACCCCACTTTCAAATTAATTTACAACTTAATAGATTATTCCAGTTGTTTTCCACGTTTAATCATATACATAATCAGCAGCTTCATTGCAAATATACAACTGTAAAGTTTTTTTTACTTGATAGTCTATCTATTTTATCAAATTTATTGAGTCATTAAATGGTTACTAGCAATAGTAAAACAAATAACTCAAATTGCATTCCCTATCAACCTTGACCCCGTTTTCAGACGATATTCTGTATCATTAGACGTTATAAGCATCTGCTAAACCTGTTAATTGAATGGACGCATGTGCCTGGATGCTAACTTGAGATTCATAAGGATGATCTTCAATATCTTTGCTATATCCCCTTGGCTGGAGCTTTCCTCTTTCCAAGTATTCTTTACTTGGAGGCAATAATCGAAATTGGGCGGTCATGATAGCATTAATTTAATAGGATCTTCCTTTTTTGCAAATAATAAGTCATGATAATAACTCAAGAGCTGGACCGACCTTTTCCTTTAGAACATATTCGTTAAAGAAAAATATTTTGGTTCGAGTGATTTGATATCAAACTCCGAAACGCATCTTTCAGTAATGTATTTGTCTTCTGCCAAATAAAAATAATTTTGGTAGCCTCAGACATTGCTACAGTACAGTTTTCGCATCCCGTCAATTGAAACAAAATAACTCAAAAGCTTCAGGTGATATTGTAAAATCTTCCATTTTCAAATGGGTCTTTTCTTACATAAACTTCTCATTTCTTTTCTGATAAATAGTTGTTTTCAATAATAACGCGGCTTTTTTTTTTTAATAATTTACTTATTTTCTTTCGTTTCAATCTAACTTTTATAAGGTGCAAAAATAACTAACTTGCCTGGTTTCTGAAGGATTTATTTAGATAATTTTCAAATCCATTTCATGTCAATCGTTCAAAATTTAAGGTTTACTTTTATCTCCTGTTAAGAAAAGCGGGGCGATCAATCGATAACTAACAGCGTCGATCCCAAAAAAAAGGGTATGGATTCTGCCACCTCTAATGCTGTCCCAAGGGAACTTCTTCCATATCAATAGATTGCCCAATTTAAATCACTTCATCTCTTTTAAAATAGAATGAAATAAACGTATCTCTAACAATCGCGATTCAATAAGATTCTTTCGTTCCTAAAACTAAATAAATTGGTGCAATTCGTTGTTTTTTAGTTTTGCAACTTCTTTTGAAAAACAATGTACGCTAACATTCTCTAAATACCTTTCTTACCATCGGTAACAAATCCTATTAATTTTTGCAAGCTCAAATCAATCAAATTTTTCTTTAAATAGCGTATAAAAAGATTCTTGGTAATAACTTTCTCTCCTAGTTTTTTATATATCAAATGAATAGCACCGTTCCTATCTGTTCGATATATGACATTTCTTTCTGAATTCGAATTTGAGCACGCTTCTGTTATTTTGGATGTTGTAACGATTTAATTTAAATCCACAAGAAATCAATGAGGGTGAGGGTTTTGGCCTGAATAATTGATTAAGAAAATTGACTGGAAGGATTGTTTGCTTCCATGATCGTGCTACTTTCTAGACGTCTACTTTTAATTTTGGGATACCTGCTGAATCAAGCTTTCGTATTCACGCCTTCTCGATAAATCCTCCTGTAAAATAACAGACAGAAAAAAAGAATCACGTATTCTTCCCATAATACGACCATAGAATTCATTGTTATCGACCCTCTTTCCTGGAGATGTCGGCCATACATACTCACTGCTAGCGATTGAACAAATTTTAGGTCTTTTCGCAGAGACTTATTAATTTACTGAATACGCTGTTCCCCGGATTTAGTCATCCTCCAAAAACACGTTTTATAAAATACTGGTGGGTGTTTAGGTGCTGCCAACTGAAATAACAGTTCTTCTACTCGAATAACGATTGCGAAAGGCTCTAACAATGCACCAGTATATGGTCCTTCAATCTCCATGAGAACATTAGAAACTGATCCTTAAAGTAGATATATCCCTTGCTGATTTTACACTGTGGTATCCACGTATTCGTCTTGGCTATAAAGATTATTCTTCTTTTGCAATCTTTTTGTTTCAAAAGTTAAAAGTAACCATCCTGTTCAATTAATACGTTCCTTTCACCAAATGATTCTTTTTATTAAAATCGCGTCCCCTTGTCCAACATCAATTACTATTACTTTATCAACTGGAGAATACGTTGAGTCAGTAACAAATAAAGGAGACTAAAGAGACACCGACTAAACTTGTACTAAGAAAATCCGTTTTTTTATATATTTCCCATCTATTTCTGTGTCAGAAATAAAACAAGATAAAGAAAGAAAACAAATCGTTTAAAAAAAGTGGCACTCTTCCAGTAACTATTGTGATAAACGGTAGTTCGCTAAATCGTTCAACCCATTTGTTTACAATAAAGGTTAAATAGTTTTTCTATACTCATTGAAACTAGTATTTCACAAAAAATGGGTTTAATACAATAACAAAAAATGAAAGAATTAACAACAGGAATACAAAATTACAGGCAATAAAACCCAAGTAAGAGAGGGAACAAAATAATAACACTTAGCGAAATATACCAATGCCACGAAAATTCAAAAATAAATTTTTGATAAGAGTTAAATTGGTATCACGGACACACACACACGATTATTATTATAAAAGAAAATAATAAAATTTTAACTTAGTCGATGAATCTAGAAGATAGTAAGATATAGTATGCGAAAAATTAATAAGACTAAGCTCAAAAGGTAGCTTAATTGAAATCCTATTGAAAAAAACTTGATACGGATTAATAATTAAAGCGGATAACAAAGCACCAACGATCTTCTAAAACATCGGCAACTAGAAAATAATCCATTCTAATAATGAGAACTTAATCAATATAACAAGACAAATAACAAATCGCACCGATATACCACTCCGTTCACCAACAGTTTAAATTTCCCATAAAAAGGCAAATAATAATCACAATTTAATAAAAAGTTGTTTCTTTTAGTAAAGCAAACCGCTCATATTTTAAAATAAACCAAACCCACGTTACAAAAAATTGAATTATTGCAGTCCTGATATGCTTAAGAAGTGAATAATCCCCTATGTTTCTTTAAAATTTTGTAACCTGTTAATTTATCAAGCAGACTTAAATCAGCAAAAAGAAGGGTTCTCATATAATTGACGATGATCTTATCGTTATTCTTTTTTTATAGCTTATAAAAATAGCCATCTCATATTTATTTTCTGGAATCATTTTTTTGTAATACGATCAGCGCTGGTATTCGAATTTAGTTTTTTCCTTCGAAATAAAACGTTTTCAACCTTTAAAATCATGAAAAATTTTTTTTACCGGTGTAAATATATGTTTGAGTAATCAAAGGCTGGTTTATCGGATTACGCACTCTTTCCGGGTATCTCTAAATTCCTTGCTTTTAACGGTAAATATGTTTGTTGAGACTCCCATGCTTTTTTTTCTTTTTTTGCTTGAAGAGTATAAAAAAAGACAATACTTTTTCAGGTTATATCTTCCGGAGCATGGTTCGGTTTTCCGACTTTTCATAGTCCATAAAACTGTAAATTGGTTTCCATCTACTTATAATTTGATACGGCGGCTTTTAATTCTATTATACACACGCACTTAAATTCTCAGCGGTTTAAGTTTGTTGGTTTATTTGTCCATTTGATGAACGCTAGTTAATAAGATAACCATAAAGATAAACTATGAACCAACTCATTTTAAGTTCTTCTTCGTCGTAACACATAAACGTAGAAAAAAAAGATATAAAATAGCTTATTGTTAACCAATAGTTCCAGATGTTTTAAAATCATTAGTGAACTGTCAGAACAAGAATATGGCTGGGGAAAAAGACAAATAAGAGCTTCTCATTTAATAATTACTATTGAATGGCTCTGCATGTGGGTCGATTTCTCAACGTAATCATTGGGTTAATTCTAATTCTTAAAGTTTTCTGATAAAACATTTTTTGACATTGAAACGTGGGCTGTTCAACTTAATTTAGGATTTCGCATAATCATTATTATGCAAAATACTTCTAGAATAATAAATTTTTTATACCTGCTTGAAAGTATGCCATTTTAGTACATTGAAGACAGGAAAATTGATGATCATAAATATTATCTGCACCTTTGTTTGAGGTGCCCCAACTATTCGCACACTGTAAGATAGAGGACATTCATTTCTGCATGTAATTTCAGTTCTAATGAGAGAGGGCAGAACTATCTACATAGCACCCTTCACTTATCTTCCCGCTCACAGAAACCATTATAGCCACCGCATAATTGCGAATAATTCTTCTTTTCTCTGACTTCGTAGCCCCTACCAATCAGTTCTGTACAAGGTACTTGCTTAAACGAAAGTTAGATAGGCTTTTGTGACATAAATATTGAATTCCAACGGAATCTATCTGGCTATCATTGTTCCTCCATTAATTCTATAATCATTTTATAAAGATAATGAATAGTTGTATAGTAAACCCTTCTATAGTATACAAAGCTTTTCTAATGTTTTACAATCTTTCCATTGAAAATGATTAGTCCTTTGCCCACACTAATGAAATCAGCCAATGCTTCAAATTTGATCGCCAATACCAGAAACTTCTTTAATGGCGTTCAACCGCTTTAAACGCAACATGTTATCTGTCTGTATTGCAAATGCGCTCAGGTTTCTTTCCACCAATCCCTGATAAATGTCTGTAGTTGAAGCTGATCATCGGCTGTAAATTTTGAGGTTTTACTTTTCGCTGTCGTCTTTATCGCTTAGATCATATTGGCTAATGCATAATGATTACTTTTTAAACGCCCCCCGCGGAACTCACCAGGATCCTCGCGCCCCCCCTCCCATTTTTTTTCCCCCCCCCCCCCCCCCCCCCCCTTTTATACATCAGTTTCATTAGGATTACCTTTCTGTTCAGGACTCCGGTGCTACCTATCGTTGGCTATTATAATCATTCATGCTGATCCGTTAGCTTTTGAGAAAGATTCTATACACCTACTCTTGATCAGCTGTTGGTAAGAATCCGCCAGCTAAAATGGATGACGATGCATCAAACGAGCTACGTTCAATTTATTTATCGATAAACTACCTGGTATTTGTAACAGCACCCTTTATACATCAACTAAATAGATTCTTTGCCTACTTCTCATTTTTTTAAAGTACATTGCTACATGACTCCATCTAAAGTGAGCCTATTTTGTAAACCAGAAGAGTATCGTGCGACATAAGTGATCAGCTAAAGGACTCATTGAACATGGTTGACACGATGCTTTTGTAGATTTTAGAAAAAAGGAACATAAAAGGAGTAATAGGACACGCACTAACAAACAAAAAAGACACAATTTTGTCAGGCTGAACTGCGATGATCATGGGTTTCTTTTTATTTTAAACCATTATTTCAACAAAAGTCATCATACGGTAAGCAATTCCTTTCCTTTCATCCAGGTCTCTTCTATAAACTATCCGCATAATATCAGGGGCTCCTCTTCTTATTATTTAAACAGATTTTTTTTTTAAGGCTGCAAGCAAGTAATAGGCGCGCAGCTCAATAGAGAGACCCACCTTCTTATTAGCATTTTCGTTAAACCGACCCTAGAAGTTTAGACCATAAAAAACCATCTACTTTTGGGGGTTTTTCAATATGGCAAAATATACATTGAAGTTACACACTGAAAATAGCATATCAAAGCTATTTACGTGGAGTGAAGGGGGATATGGCACGCACTAGTCGTATAGGTTTTGGGAGTTATTTTACACCGCATACCAGTTTTGTATGGGGTTAATAGTATAATCAACAGTTTGGCGAGAGAGGAGGACTTATGGAGAGTAAAAGGATAAAATAATTATTATTCTACATATCAACAAAACAAATGGGTATAATTTATTTAAACTACAGGAGATGTCCCCAGCTTTTGAATTAGCGAATTTTCCTTGATATTATTCACTAATCCTTTCTATGTTGGCTTCACCGTTGGGTAAAGAATATCGTCATTTGAGTATTCAAAGGCTCTCTACTAACTAACAAGGGGATGGCCACCCGACAGGTGGTCTGATAACAAAAGATAAAGTCATTAATCTCTGAAAAAAGCGCCTAATAAACGTAGAAACAACCCGAATCCAAGGAACTTGAAAAGACAATTATTTATCTTGGCGCTTTACAATTATTTTGCAGATTGCTTGTTAAAAGATTGAGGAAGGTTGCTGTCGCGGAAGGAAACTGACTAGAATAATGGAAGTTATCTCAAGATCATCCACACAACCTCCGAAGAGACTTCCAATTAAAAGAAATTCTTGAGGGTTCTTTAAATTTCCAAAATGCCCAAGCTTACATGATATTGGCAAGAGAAAGATTCAATCGGATCCTAATAGGATGAAGAGATGATAATTATTACTTACAAATTCCGTAAAGATCATAAGGATTAGCGCTATCGTTCGTGCACAAAAAGAGATGGACAAAGCGAGGGACGCAAAGTAAACACTAAAGAAGGGAAAGTTTCAAACGATTAATTAAAAGCTAAAATCACAAGTTAACAGATCCTCTAGTAATTCTCGTAACATCACGTAACGCTATAGTTTCGTATAAGGGGGGCTGTTTGGTCGCAAATACGATATATTAATAATCATCCACCCAGCCGGTTCTATACTAATGTAGCTTCAATTCAAAAATCACAACGGATCGACTGAATTCAAATACTTTGAGAACCGGATAAAAAACGGTGTTTATCCGGTCAGCGGGAAAGCTCTATTCAAAGAACCTTTTTCTTTTTAGATAATGTACAGGAATACTAGTGAGATCATCTCTTATCTGTATTTCAAAAAGACGTACTGGCAATTAGCGGTTAATCATGGGGCTCTTGAAGAGGCTAATCGAAGCTACAAGTAACCTTGCCATTATAGACGTACCTTTCATTCATGATAAAGGTGGGCCTATCAATGAAAAGCTTACTCCTAATAAATTAAGAACACAAAATTTTTCAAACAGTATGTCCCGTAAGGGAAACTGTCTTAGAATAATTTCACCAACAATCGAGAATTTTTGGAATACTCAACAAGAAATTTATTAAATGGCGAAGTTTACCGCAGCTTTAATGAATTAAAACAAGCAATAGAAAGTTATATCGAGTATTACAATAACGAACGGATGAAGAGTAAATTTAAACTGGATGAGCCCTATTCAATTTAGAGAACAACAAACTGTACTCCTTTAATGATTACTCTGGCTTGAGTGTCTCTAAGGTCAACAGCTAATCTCTAAACCATAAAAAAGCAGTCTTTGTTAAACCATTTTGTAAGAAATCAATTATAGTGTACAGGTAAAATTTTTAGAGCACAAAAAGAGTAGACATTAACATGACTCTCCGTTAAAATATCAACTATTGGGGTTCACTACATTTGAGTATAAATCTCTAAAGGAACTATTTTTATTTTAATTGATTTAAATAGTCAACTAGCATCTTGAAACTGTTTTGACTGGAACTGAGAGTTTTCATATCCGTGTCTATTTTTTTAGCAGCCTTTTAACCACGTCTCTCTTCATAGTTTGATTGTCTCGATGGATATTTGTTTTTTAACAACTGGATTTATAACCATCGTCCGGTGCAAAACGAATATAGTCGAACCGGTCTTTAACTAGCAGCTCAAATTTCTATATATATACCCCGCAAATTCGTCCTATTGTTCCATCAGTTTTGAAATATACGCCCTGCAATTCGTGGCGCATTACGCACAGTCCTTGTTCTGTCAAATTTGAGTATATATCTGAAGAGAAAACATAAAAGCCGGCAGAAGGGGCCTCCAGGGATTTCATCTGATTTCCATTGAAACAAGGTATAATCGTCTTGTCTCAATTAGATGTATGATCCACCAACTGATACCTAATCCTGGAGCTTATTCTCTTCTATTCCATTAATGGTGCACGAAATGTTTTAATTTTTACGCATTCGGGCGCGTTTGTAAGTTTAACCACTATTTCTGCCCAATATTTTTATTTTTCAACTAATCAATAAATTCAGTAGAGCTCTTAAATTTGGTTTTCCGTCCTAAAGCCATTATAGTATCACGACTAGTAAAGTTCCACTCTGAACAATTTGATTTTGGTAATGGACATAAACATAGATACCTATTATAGATTTAATTGTGGTTCTTTGCGCAGTTTTTATACAAGGCCACATCAAATAGCCGTATTGATTGAAACTAATCCATATTAGTACTCACGTTGTACAGTTAGATACTCCTTCCTTGATTTTGACATACCCTATATACTTCTTTTTTCAGTTGCACCCCTCACGAAAAGGCAAGTTGATTTTTGTAAAGTAAATTAATGGCGTTGCTTTACGAAATAGAGACAGTAGTCAACATAAAAACTATCCCAAAATTATCATCTGTTCTTCTTTATGACTTTAATTAAATTCAGATAAACGGACATACGAGCTGAACCTGGAGCTCATATAGTGAAGGAAAGAGGTCTGCACTAGCCCCAAAATAATGATTAAAGAATAGGTACGAACCAATAATAGACTTTAGCATTTTTTATTTTTTCAATTAAAGATTTCCTCTTTACGTCGCAGTTTGTTCTAAGATTTTTTCATCCTCAATACTCGAAAGCAGATCATTTTCCTTTTTTATCGCTATATAACATCTGTTGGAACTAAATTTGAAACATCTCCACAAAAAATAAATCTTTAATTAAACTTGAAACTAAAAAAAAAATCCGGTGCTGTTGGATGCCTCAAAATAATCGTTTTCAATTCTCGGATTTCGTGTTTTATTCATTGCTTGGCTATTCATTTCGTACTCAAATCTTCAGCATTAGCAATCCCCTAATTTAATGTACTTGCTCCAACTTTTTTGCTCAGATCTACCGTTAATCCATTTGATGTGTGTTCAAGTTACAGAAACATTTTCCAATGTCTAGTTGCTAATTGAATTAATTCTATTTTTCTCAATACTGCAATCAAACAAATTTTTTTTTGATGTATTGGTTGCTACAGCTATAAAAAGGTAATCCAGCTAATTTAGCAGAACGTTCGATTGTATCAAATATGCCCATTTTGTCAATGGATCAAAACTTCATGGAAAGTGCTTTCTTAATCATTTTTTCAAAGGTCTCCTTCACTGACAACTTCCATATAAACTATTTTACTAGCTCCAATAAACCGTCGAACCTAATTTGTTTAGCTAATCCGATTTTCATTTGGTAAATCAACTTTTCTTCCTACTTCACAACAATTTATTGCTCTATCAGCCAAAAAGATTTTAGAGCCATAATCTTATTCGAGCTGTTTTGACAATTTTCTTTGTTCAAAGTAGGGTGGATCTAGAAAAGAGCATATCGAAACAGGTTAAGTTTTTAGCTGCTAACATTTCAATCCCTCCGATTTGCATCACCTTCCGATAAACGTCAAATTTTAGTTTTTTCTTTGTCATTTCAATATTTTCCTTTTATTATTTTTAATTGCAGAAATATCTTTATCTATTAAACAGCATGCTCCATCCCTCTCGAAACGGCTCAAATAGATAAACCTCCACTACCTGCAAAACAAATCTAAAACACCTTGCCACCTACAAATAATGGCCCAATAATATTAAATATTGACTCTTTAACTTATCAGATGTTGGTCTTGTATTCTTCACCTGGAACAGATTTTAAAATTTTCTTCCGCCATAAATTACCAGAAATAACTTCATTAAGCACCAATCTTTCTTTACTATTTTTATCCTTTTAAAAAGAGATTGGAACAAAAAATCCAAACCTCTTTAGCATGTCCCTGAATATTTATTCTAAAATGTATTTCAACCTAAAAATTTAGCACTGGGCAAACCAAAGAGCGCGATAACTTCTTAGCACCTTAGTCCTACTGATAGGTAGATGAGATTCAACTTTTTTTTTAAGTGTTTTATCATCTCTATAAATAGCTTATCAATCTTCTACTTCTTTTAACTTCTTTTCTAGGAGTCACATTTTGAGACCTTCTTTAAAATCCATACTTATTAATGGCTATACGATTGTTCTACTTGTGCGAACAAAATGCAACTCTTTCGTTTACGAATAGTGGGGTTCTAAAATCTGTGCGGTTTCGTAAAATAACACTACTTCATCCGCTTCGACACATAGTGAATCAAGCCAATTCTTTTGAGTGTCTTCAATATGTCTTAAGTATACCCAAACTACAATACCTTGTCTTTCGTTTAAAATATGAGTTCGCACTTAAAGGTCTCCTTTTTACTTATATTTTGCTTCCTGTTTTTTTTCGTATGTTCCTACTCGTATCTAAATATTAACATTACTTCTTCGTTTAGCGAAAAAGCAAATCCAAACCTTTCATCAAAGGATCAGTTAGAATCGTTGTCGCTGAATTCTCTAAACTAAACCATAACCGGTTATTAACCCTGTTGGATCAAGTAAAATTTATTGAGTAACAAACACAGAGTATCGGCTAAACTAATTTTTATTCATTTCAAATAATCATGATTTGTTTCTCGTTTAAGGGTGTATGTTCGAAACCTTCTCCTCCTCTGTTCAGCTTAGCCCCTTTTTGAATAGAACTCAATTTTATTTGACGTATCTATTTTTATTGAACCTTTCGAGTTTTGAAACATTTCCCCCATTTTTTTTCTTCACTTGATGTTTCAAGCAACAGATTTTTACTTTGATTGGATAAAAAATATCATCGGCCATTGAAGAGAAGTTGTTTGCTATAAGTTAATTCAGATAAACCCATATCGTTGTCTTTTAACATATTAATCGTCATTTCTACTTCTTGCACATTCCCATTCATATCTATTTTCTAATTCTGTTTTTGGTGTTTTCTTTGTTCACTTCATTCTCGGAATTACTTCATAAATATCAGTTGCAACAATGTCGGTTTTCGCTCTACATAGCGAATGGCATTAATTTTATTGGTTTCTCGATCAAACCATTAAAATTGCGAAAATATTTTTTTCAAAATAACTAATGGATGCATAATTCAAATCATTTCTGACAACTGTCAATAATGTAATTAGTCTTCTTATAATCAAAAGAAAAAGTAGGATATAAAGTAGCTAATTGATAAACTTCTGTTATCATCGCATACCAACCTTTAAATGGTAAAACATCGAGTGTTTGATCCCTAAAACAAAATAGATGTTATCGTACTTCTTCGGATAAACTGCTACTTGATATAATCATTTTTCGTTGTCCTCCATAAATCCACCACTCATCTCCAAAATATATTGGATTCAATACGTAACGGCTCACCAATTTTTTTTAAAATGTATCAATTGGTTCTTCCATATAGTGACCCATTCTGTAAGAGGGAAAAGTCTCTTGTTTAACAGCAGGAATCGACCAAATTTGAAGTCTCTTTTTTTTAATTCCGTTGTGTTTCTTTTGAGTATAATCCAGACAGGAAACTAATCAGAAATAATTTGGGAATAAAATGATGCAAAATCATTAAAACTAAAAAAAATTGGATTGTTTCTCAAATAGTTTTCATGTTTTACGATAACTCCTCACCTACTTTTTATTTGGCAATCATTTCAATTAATAAATCGCCTGTTTCAATGAGATTGTCCGCTTCTAAATATAAATTTGATGCAATTAAACCGGTCAAAAGCAGCTTTAATCGTTGTTTTCCATTTCATTGCTTCAGTAAATGACGATTGGATTTTCCCTTGACTAACACGGTTCCCCCTTTCGAAACTAGAACTTCTATAATGAACCGGGCATTGTTAGCGCCGACATGCTCTTATTAGTTGGTTCAGCTTTTTTTTCGAATATTTTAAGTAGCTTGTATACTTCTATCTTTCCTATGACTTCTCTACTTGACCATTTAAATCAAAATACATGTACGATTACCTTCAGAATGTAGGTTCACCAATCTGATTCAGTTTTTATATCAAATTTTTTTCCTTTCAATCTGTACTTCAAATTGATTCCTCCAGTCCGCATCCATGAAAGAATGTTGCTGTATCTAAAACAGTCACATCAACCAATTGTTCAATAAATTTTTTGATAATCTAAAGAACACTTCTTGGGTACAAATATAACTTAATACACTCCTCATTAGAAAGGCTGCCTATCGATTAGTCTAGCAGTTTGTTCTTTATTGAATAAGATCAAATTGGCTTATGGGCTAAAACTCTGTCGAACAAGTAAAATAAGGTTGGTTGTTCTTTCAAAATAATTTTTTTGTAACTTTTCTGGAAATCCACCCACAGGTTGGCCTAAATCCCACCCGCAAAAAAGCTTATTTACCGACTTTGGAAAATCAATTGATTGTCCTTGATGTAGATGTCTTCTTCTGTCAAATATTCTGCACCATAACAAGCCCATATCTCCAACAACTTTTGAAGATGGATTACTTTAATAATATCCAAACATTCGTTGGACTATTTGCGTACATTTTTTTAATGTCATCCCATTTATCTTCTAGTCCCGACAGCTTTCGCTTGTTGCTTAAGGTTAGAAATTGTGCCACCTGGCATTCTCGTGTTGATAGACTTCTGTTTTGAGTGCGCCTTTAACTCCATCTCAAAAATCCTATAAACGGGTCCTTACATCTTCCCAAAATGATTAATTTGTTGTGGTATTCTCAATATTAATAGATGGAACAGTTTTGGGTCTCCTAATAAAGCATAGTAAGACTACTCATACTAGGTTGACTAGTACACCACTCAATTTGCACTCATCGCTACAATCAACAATATCTACCCTGGCTTTAACCCAGCTCCAAGCATTAAGTGAAAATACCATTTCCACTCGTATCATGAGTATGCAATGAATCGGAACATGAACGGTTGCTTTTAGCTCACTGATTAAACGATAAGCCCTTCTGGTTTTAATATTCCCTGCCATATCTTTAAATAGGCTATAAATGTGCTCCCTGGCTTTCTTAGTTCCTTAGCCATATCTTATAGTATCACTCGTGTATTTAGTTCTTAGAGGTCATAAGTCATCCTGAATAACAAATAAGCTGCTTCAGCTATCTTACCTGATCTCTGACAACTTGAATACTTTCTCCATTTGAGGAATCCAATTTAAACTATCAAGATACGAAAAACATCCACTCCGCTTTTGGTCTGCTTGTTGAAATAAAATGATTCAATTACGGTTCACAGGATAGTTTTGGATATCCTAACTGCATTAAGAAACCTCTAAACAACATTTGAAAGGAGAGTATTTGGCATTTCTTTCCTTAACTTCTTTAAACGTTCCCATGGATCTTCATTTAAGAAATCGGATAGCCAACATCGAAGTGGGGCTTCCTCCCCATACTTCCCGAAGAAAACAATTGGCGGGATGGCTTTTTTTCTGTTTCTGCAGCAATATCAAAAAAAATCTTGGTGTGGCGCACGCGAGTTGCCAGTACAACTTTGATGAGCATGTCTAAAATGTTGTATCCGTCAATAAAACTTCTTTTGTATTTTTTCACCCAACTTACTACAGCATCTGCACCTTTTTGATCAAAATAAACTTTCTTTTGCAGACTGGGATGAATGGTCATTTAAATAGGATTAGTTTTCTTAAGGTTTTCTAGCCGCTTCATAAAATTTCTTTGGAAGGCATGTTCGATGCCCTGGAAACCATTTACCGTAATATTGGCTAATGTTATTTCATCGTTTTATTCCCTCTATCACGAACTTTGAGAATTTAAAAAGTTCAGGAGTAAATCCAATAAATGTTGTTTTTAGCTTCTCCGAAAGAAAAACCGGATGTTGAAATCAACATTTTCCCATAATGGAATATTTCGTTTTTACACCACGAATACGAAATTCTCATCAAAGATCGTGTCAATTTTTTGCGCCGCTAAATTCAAACGTAGAAGCATGCGTACACTACTTTAACCAGTAATCGGAATTCCAAAAAAAAAAGGAGAAAACACGCTGCCATTTAAATCTTACCCCGCATCTAAGCGGTATCCCAACCACCTGGAGACCGGTAGGATCAATTTTACCCGTATCAGGTAAAAAGTCATAAGCGGATCTTCAGTTGTTTATTCGACAACTGAATAGTCCGCACCATTAAGGTATATGGATCTTGAAATGGAATACTTATTTCTTTGTGGAGAATTTTTCCTGCGCAAATTCAAAATTTGAGATTGAACATATCCAAATGCTGTAATTAATTCTGTAATGTAATGCTCTACTTGTACACGTGGATTACAACCTCAATCAAAATAAAAATTCGTTGTCTTCAAGTAAAATTCTAGAACCGTTCCTAGCATTTTAGCGTAAGCTTACGTGGTTCCATCAAATTGAACGCAGATTGACACATTTTGGACGCAAATTCATCGGTATAGGAAACACATGGGGTGCAACTTCTAAACAACTTTTTGGTGGTCCGGCGTTGTACAGAACAATCACGTTCGTATAAATGAAACGATATTCCCATGACGTTCCAATATTTTGGACTTCATATGGCTTAGGATCTTGAAATATAAACGTTCTAATCGTAAATCTCATCAATTTCCAAATGCGGCTTTTGCCCTCACTACGAGCTCTTTCAAAACTACCTACTTTTTAACATCTTCCGCCTGGAATAGGCCACACACGTTACATTCCTCTTCACCGCCGCCTAATGCCTGCTTTTATCAATGATGGGATAGCCAATTTTTCTCCAAAAGACCTTACTTCTTCAACATTCAAGACTGGGCCCTTGAGACCTGGTATAGATTTATTCCCGCTGCAAATGGCTGCTTCTTTCCGCTTTTAAGTTTTATCCCAAAAATATCTAAATGATGTAACTTAGGAGCCAATAAAAATAATACTTCTTTCTTTACAACGTCTAGCAAAAATCCGCATTTTCTGATAAAAAACTCTCCTGGTGTATCGCATCTGGCAATTCGAATCCTTTTGCAATACGAAATCATTATCTTCTATATTAAATAAGCTTCTATCGGTTTTTTTTTCCATCTCCTACTAAATAAACTTCATACCGCTTAAACGATGAACAGAACCTTCATCTTCTTGTGATAAACGGCACTGTTCCAATATGACGATTCTGTTACGCACGAATATTCGAATGGCTATTTCCTCCTCTATTAGCTTACTAATACTTTTTTCATCATTTCACTCCTAAGTAACTCAATATTTTAACTTCAATATTAATCAACTAATTCTATTTTTAAAAAAAGACTTCTTTTAATAGAAGTCCCCTTTTTTACTTGCAGTCCTTCTTTCATAAATATCATTAACTATTATTTCCCAAGTTCTTGTTTTTATTCATTGCACTACATCAAGACAATCTCTATTGAAATGGTACACTAGTGTGCTAAGAACCCCGGTAACTAATAAAAGGGAATGTTTACGCCCTTCCGTAAAATAGGCATGAGTCCCTAAGCACACCACCTAAATTGGATTGAACGCTTGAATTAGGCACATTGTAGCCATTCATACAAAGCAATGATCCAAAAAGGATCTTTTTCGTCCGAATAGCAAAATCAAATAAATTCTCAAAATCAAAAAAACAAAAAGGCTTAAAACAACTAATTACACCTAGCAGTCCCTAACTCTCTCGCCAAAATGGAGGACAATAAAGTCAGTATAGGGTTCGGCAAAATAGCCTGCTTTTTTGAACACTTTGTCCAATCCTACTCCAAAAACAACCACCTCTGCTCAGAGCGTAGTATGACTTTAACTAATTGAAGCCCGCACTTTCACGAAACTTTTAAATGGATCCCAAAAAGCCTAAAAAAAAACGATCGTATGATACGGTTGCAACAAAGGCAACTTTTGTACCAAAAATTCTTACCAACTCAACACACCAAAAATGATTGCAAAACAGTGCTCCATCGTGATACCCAGTTTACGTAGCACTCCGCTAGCAAATATCGATAATAATACCAATGAGGATAAAATGATTGCTGCTCCATCCCTAATAATCTGGTTGAATACGCAATTAACAAAGAATGAACTGCAAATAAACAAATGCGTGCGTGTTTCATCGAAGACCAAAGAATTCACGAATAATTTGTTTGTTGCCTGCGAGAATTATATATAAGGCAAAAATACCAAATAACCGATATTTTGTGCAATTCAGCTGGTGTACTCCTACTGGCCAATATCAAGCAGCCTTTTGCTCCGTTGATTTCTTTCCCAAAAACAGAAGATAAGCTAGCCAGCAATACTGTTAATATAATCGTGTACTTAATTAGTTTTTTTAATATTTTAAATGGCTATATTTAATTGAAAAGTAAACTACTAATAAAAAGACCTATACATACAAATTACAGCCTGTCTTAAAAAATAATATCTCCGGATTTTATCTGACCATTGCAACGTAACTGCTCGAACTATAAACCATTAAAGTACCGAATATATAGACAGAAATATACATAACGGGGATAAAATATATGATCTAAATGTTTCAAAACTTTTCATCATACTATCGCTTAAAAGAAGCCTTTGGCCCCCCTTTATTATTCTACTATTTTTTTTCCACATATAGCTTTTCG
>Ga0163217_1087726_pt1 | contig 19778 bp, 14 predicted proteins | sample SynspAceP_FD_185933 | JGI IMG/M metagenome (GOLD analysis project Ga0163217, IMG submission 185933) | Saline lake microbial communities from Ace Lake in Antarctica - Synechococcus sp. Ace-P (PacBio error correction) | ecosystem: Environmental > Aquatic > Non-marine Saline and Alkaline > Saline ...
GCCGGCCGGCCTCGCCTGCTGCATGTCTCCGTCCAATGACCAGTCTGCTGCACGAAGCTGCGGTCCACACCTGTAAAGGAATCTGAATCGTTTCGTGCTTTAAGGGGGCCTCAACCTCGCCGAGGGTGAGGGTGTCGCCAGATTCCTGCGCCTGGCTAAGGCCTCCACGCACACATGTGCTGATATTTGGCTCCTAACAGATATCGGCCCGAGCACCTGGGACGGACCCACCGGCGCCACCACCACCGGGCAGCCGGCACACATCCCCGGCTCAGGCCGGGCGCTTCGATGCCAAACTGCGGCTGCACCCGCCCGGTGAGCAACCTCGTCAGAACACCAGCCATGTCCGCACCGGAGAGGTCTTACCTCCACATCACGGCACCTTTGGAAAACACTTGCGCCACGTGGGGATGCAGGGAAGGCCACCCTTCATTGAGGTTTTCGTGTAGTTGGGTTGGCGAACACCGCCGGGCCCGCAAGCCTCAGCTCAGGTGTTTCGGCTCACCCCGCCCAGGCGACTCGAGAACGCACATCGAAGGTGGCGGTGCAAAAAACCCTTCACACGCGGCCTGATCTCAAAGTAAGCGGAGCACCTAGGGAAGGATCGGAAGAGTACGTGGGAGGCCAGGATGGTTTGGCTCCGTATCAGCCATTCCCACCATGAAGGTGGAACTGGCCCTGGCGGCTCCGCAGTGAGCAAAAAAATACAGAGAGCGGGCGACCCATCTCCGGGTGGAAGGATTCCGGTCCGCAAGAGACCCCAGCGGGCGGAGCGGGCCGAAGCCACAGCCTGCCGATCTGTGGGTCCTATCAAGCATGGCAGCAGGCCCGTCTGGCGCCTCAGGAGAGACAAGCGTCTTGACCAAAACTGAGGCGTTCGGCGCCGACCGTGAGCACCCAATCAGTCCGGTGCTGGCGGGCGTACCGAAGGATTGGAATGTAATCGAGTTGGCAGGCTGAGAACAGGCTCGGCCTACAGGGCAGCTGCCTCCACCATCCGGGTTGGCGACCGAACTCAATTGAACAGGCCAGCAGTCATATTTTCACTTTTTGAGGCTCGAGGGGCAGAGCAAGTATGCCGCCGAAGAGCCGCCCACCTGCCCGCCCACGTTTTGCAGGCGAGCGGCCCCCATAAAGATTTATATCCAGTAGGGGGAGGCCCCCCCCCCCCCCCCCCCCCCAACCGCGCACCTTAGCGGGCACAGGCTCCCGGATCCGGGAGGCAGGCCTGCATCGCACCACGGGAAGCTAGCGTGCCCAGCAATCTTGTGGCGGGTGAACAGCCTCGTATTCACGGCCGGCGGGCGCGGGCCGCGCAGCTTGCAGAGATCTTCGCTTCGCGGGCCTTGAGCTCGGGGCGTGATGAAAGCGCTCCTGCGTTGGCCCAGCGTCTGGCGCCGGATCCAGTGGCCGGGAACGGTGGCGGCCTTGGCCCCGGCTCACCGAAAGGAAACGTGCCTGAAGGTGGTCGGTGGAACTGCAGGCGGCAGTTAGGGAGGTGGATGCCTGCCATAGAGCACCAGGCGCTCACTAGGCCCTCCTGCTCAAGGATCCCTTCACGGCCATGAGTGATCGTCTCTGACGGAGCGGTTCGCGTTTCATTTGGCCACATCGAGCGTTCTGGACGACGCCGATCATTGGCACTCACTAGGCCAACCTGAACATCCGAGAGTGCTGTAAGCGGCCGCCGGATCCTGGAGGCTATGGCGCAGGCTGGGCGGCCAAGTTTCAGCCAGCCGGGGGCCCGCTTGTGGAGCGCCCGCAAGCGGGGGGCGTCCGCCGCTTTCCAGCAGCGTAAGCCCAGCTGGGCAGCCCGGCTCCAGGCCATCGGCCAGGGCCCACCGAAATCAGGCGGCCCCGGGCCCTTCCCACCGGGCCTGAAAAGCGCTGCCCGCCCCGGCAACGCGCACTTGCCAGCCGCTCCAGATCCCCAACGGTCGGCCCCTGCAGCAGGGCGGCGCAGGGCCTAAGGCAGGGGACCGGATGGGCCACACAGGGTCAGAGACCGGCCTTCCTGGCGGCAAACGGATCGGCCCTCCAAAGCCCGCAGCGAGGACATTAGCTCAGAATTCAAGGCGCGCGCAAGGGCCCGCCCGCCCTGGACGGTCCATTTCGGTGGGCGTAAATCCAACGACCAGCTATTTGCAGGGAGCTGCAATTTGCTGCCGTCCGCTGGGTGCTGGGAAGTGCAGCTTCCAAGGTTGTCGTGCGGGGTCTGGGCATGAGCACCAAGCTGATCGCCAGCAAACGCTGAAGCGTCAGGGGATCAAAGCGGCACCCCACGTGGCGCTGAAAACGAGGCCTAACACGGTCAACCATTACACGCTTTTTTAATCGCCGGCTTCGACACCCCACAATAGGCCCCTGGCTGAGACCTGTCAGTCGTAGGTATAAGCGAGAGCCAACTACACCCGGGATTGCACGGGTCCGCCGACTCAGTCAGACCAGAGATATAGGTGCGTCTCTCGCGTCTTCCAGGCATCTAGGCCCTCACACCAGCGGAGCGAGAGAGCCAGCTCTTCCACATAACACCGGCGCACCTATCCATAGGGTGCGGCACGGAGAGGCCTCTACGGGCCGCTTAAAACGGCGGGTTGAGCGGCAAGGCGGAAGCTTGTAGGTGGATGGAGCGGGGCAGAGAGCATCCCACAGCATTGGGAGGAGACTGGCTCCCGCCCTTCTCGGCCTATGGCCCAGAAATAGCCATCTACAGCGGCCTATCCAAGCTGCAGCAGCTCCTGGTAGAGGCCTGTCCGCGGCCCACCAGCAGGGACTGGGCACCAACAAAATCGCTGACCCTTGAATTCGCCGGTGCTGGACGGATCGGCATCCGCCAGGGCCCCGTGGCCTTCTTGCTTCCGACCACCAGCCTAGCCGCCATGGAAATTTGTTGCGACGGGGACGGAGACACGGAGTGCGAATGCCACCGTCATCCAGACGGTGCCAAAGGGGTTTTGATCACTCCCGGCATGATGCATCCCAGCATTGAGCAAGGCTGCCCATTGTCTGTCGGCCACCCGGGCTTCGAGTTTTGGGCTCGCCAAGAGGGCGATGCTCAGGGCTATGGCCGCACTTCAGCTTCGGTGCAATAGCGACTTCGGCGCGTGGTGAGGGATGCCGGCCCATTCGGCACGCGCGATCCCTTGCCGCGCCTCCAATGCGGTGAGGGTCGAGACTCCCAGCCCAAGTTGCGCGAGAGCATAGTCAGGGCGAACCCTCGAAAAGACAAAACTATCAAAGAAATCACCCGACGGCGGTAGAGCAGCAACCGATCGGGCTGGACCCGCCTGAGCGATACGTAGTTGGCGCAAGCAATCGGCGGCAGGGCGCCGGATTCCAAACCCAGGCTGTGGGTGGTGCCAACGGGGCAAGGTTTCTGGATCCATTCGGCGGCGCTGGTTTTCGCGTTGGGCTTCCGCCCTCGGGCCTGACCTGGCGCTGCCGGGGCCTGGCGGCAGCCCTGGGAGAAATCAGGGCTGTGTCGTCGAGCCCCGGTTTCAATCTTGGATCAGCTTTCGTCCTGGATCGGCCCCGGCAGGAGCTTGGGGTGAATCGATCCGTGGAGGCCATCGGCAGGGCGAACAGACATCCCTGCAAGCGTCCCCGCGGGCGGCCATCTTCAGAGAGAAAGCTGATTCCCTGGGCTTCCCCCGCCAAAACAGCCACTTCCCTGCAGCACGTTCTCCCATCGAGTAGGAAGGCTCAGCCCCGCGACCCTTAGGGCAGCCAGCGCCACCCCCGGCAAAGCCCCTGCATTATAATCCGAGTCTTGCGATGCATCATAGAAGGCGCCCAAAGCCTGTGCTGGTGGCAAGTCCACTGCAAGGCTTGTCGCCATGGCAACTTTGTGAAGCTCCAGGCTGCAGTTTGGGCCCCATGGGAGGCGATGTTCGGGGCTCAATTCTGTTCCTCACCAACCTCAGCCCTCCGTCGACATCATAACGCACTTGGAGCACTGCAGTTGGCTTGGCCCTTCGTCCAAATGCACCAACTGACAGGATCTAAATTGAACACGACATTCAAACAGTGATGAGAAATGGTCGGCGGACACCCACCCAACGCGCAATCCGGCTGCTCGGATAGGCTTCTGCGCAGAAGGAGGTTCAGCGTGGCCATCCGTGAAGAAGCTCGATCCACAGCCCTGAAGTCGAATTCACATCCACGAGGCACTTTTTACACATCCACACTAGCGAGTACAGGTGCCTCCCAGCGTCAAAAAGCTGTATTTTCGCGGGACCGCCTTGAGGATTATGCGCGCAGCGCCGAGGCCACCTGCAAGGGGCAAAGTGAAGCTCATGGGGCGATCGGGCGGGCAAGAATCAGATACTGAATGCACCTGGCCTGGTTCAAGTCGTAGAGCTGACGCACCCGCCTTGGCGCAACACCACCTGAACTTGAAGAGAAAACTGTCCGTTCAGAGTCGCCAATTCCGACCACACATATTATGTGATCAGATGAGGGAGCAATTCCAAGAGAGGGTCCCCCTCCCGACAAGTTGTGAAGGATGCCAAGTGGCGCCTTCCTTCAGGCGCCAGCCCAGAGACGCCGTGGGACAATCCACATTATACTGAGCCGTCGCGGCCATGGCTCGGCCGCAGAATGTCCATGCAGATTTCTCAACACACTCACTCGTTCGGCCTGGTGGTGATCGTCGATTTCGCCCCTGGGTGGTGGCCGTGCCCGTGCTCTACGCCAGCAACGCGACGACAGCGGCGCTCCAACCGCCTGATACCTGCCTTTTCACACAGGAGAGAGCGAGACTCGGACTGGTCCTCGTTTCCTGCTCAACTGGGGCAACTGTTAGTCTACTTATCCCGATTGGTCTTGGAGGGGTTCCAATATGGCGGTTTTTTTCCTGAACGGACGGTTCACCGACGAGTCCAAGTGACCTTCCAGATTGCCCGTGGTTGTTTGTCGTCTTCAAACGAACCCTGGTCACAGGCAAGGCTTTTTGATTGTTGACGCGCTGCCCTAGTGGTATGCTCCCTCCCCAGACATCAAGTCTTGACAACGGATCGATGTGAGCTTTACCCAGCAGCAGCCAGCGGCGACCTAGGCCTGGTACCCGGCAGCTTTGAGATTCCGCTGGTCGCTTCCAAGCGCCTCCCGCGTGAGCCACTAAGCCGCTATCAAGGTATGCATGATCTACCCCGGGTGCCCGTGGATTTTTCCGGAGGGGCGACACCCCCGCAACTTCGACTAACGTCCTGCGCGAGGTTGGAGCAAAGAGGAGTGGCGCAGCCCGTGGCCCCCGCGACATTAACGGAGAGCAGTGGGCCCGAGAGTGCACTTCCCGGCCCGTTATGACCACCGCGACACCTATTCGCAGCAGCGCACTGGGAGCGCCCGGCATCCGACAACCATGCGGCTTGGAGGCTTTACGCGACACTGCAGGCGCTGGAGATGGAGGGGAGTTTTAATGCGGGGTGTTTGCCGGGCTAACAGGCAGCCAGTGACCCATCACTTGGCTTTTAGTAAGACTTCAGTACCGATTCCAGGCGGTCGGGAGCCGATGGCGCCCATCGTCCCTGATCCCGCACGCTTGAGCAATCCAAGGTACTCTGAGGCTGTCGGCCTGGCGCGCCCTCGGTATTATTTGGCGTGATGCCATTAGCTACCGCCGACGACTCGGAGCGTTGGGACAATCCAGGCACACTGCTTCAAAGAAACTTTTGCCAGACATAACGGCCTTGTCTGGAGCAGAGTGGGTGGTCACCGTGAGCAATCGGCTGCGGCAGATGGCGCCGCTGGTCGACCTGACAACCCCGTGACTGAATTTTGCGCTGAATCACGCGACCTGGCGTAGGGCCCTTTCGGGCGGGCCGTTGTTGTGGTTCACGCCAAGGTGCTCCACCAGGAAGGTCCAGAGGGCATCGCTGCGTTGCACGGCCAAATTGCTGGCAGGTGCGACGGTTCCCCTGGGCCGCATTGGCGTTCGCGGTAATCCAATCCGGTTATCCGGCGGCCCGGCGGCGGTCGGTTAGTACCCTAGCCTCCATTCCAACGCTGGCTGCAGGAAGCGTGGCCCGTCAATGCCTGTCGATTGGGCCGGCGTTCTTTTCGGCGAGTTTGCCGCGCCCTAGAACGATTCGCTGGCGGGTTCACTATCCCAGCGGTGCCCACTGCCCAAAACAGCTGCTGCTGCATGGCTTAGCAGCATCCCTCTCGATCTCAACGCTGCAGCGCGCGACTGTGCGGGTTCGGGGACGCGATAAGCGAGGTGAGATCACGGATTGGTGCGCCCGCCGCTGGCGTTGCCCAGCCTTTTAGGCAGAGAACCGATTCATCACCACGAATCCGGGCCAAAAGCAGTCCCCCAACAGTCCGTGGCCCCGCTCCAGCCCCGAAGCGGCTCAGGCCGCGACCCGTTGCCACCCGGGGTGACCATAGCACCCACGGCGATACTGCGGCCATCGGGATTGCGGCCAACGTCGGCATTGCCTGGGGGGCGCCGAGGTTTCATCGACGTAGCGCGCACCGCCTGCTTGCAATGAGCAGCCTGCACAGACGCTTCTTGCACCGGTGGGCCAGGGTTGGGCTCGCCGCTGGCGGATCCCAGCAATCCCTGCGCTGGCTGAAATCACCCACCCCCAGCAGCTGATGGAGCCAGGCGCCTTGGGTCTATGCTGAAACTCAAACACGAGCGAGCCTGCGCACCAGCCCACACGCCAGCACTCAGCCCTTGCGACATACGGCTGCCTCTCAGACATGCGCGGACAGGGTGGCACAGGTGCTGCGTCGAGCCAGTAAAGGGGCCAGAACCCAGCCGGTGGCAAGCCGGTTTGCTCCGATCGACAGAGCGTTGTGGATGCGGCGGAGACTCAGATCTACTTGATGCGCACAGACGAGGAATCTGGACCCCACTTTTTAACCGCGTCCAGCCAGCCTGCCGCAACGGCGGGGCAGCCTGGGGTTGGCTACATATCCCCAGCCAAATTCAAAAATCCCAACCACGCTCGAAAATCTTTGCACGCATTGCAACCGGCCCGGAATGCACGGGATATGGCTCACGGCTGGTCGCCCGCTGACCGAGCCACTGCCTTTTAAACGAGACGTTCAGCACGGCTTAAAACCTAACCCGTCGCCCTGGAAGGGTGGGGTGTTGGAAGAGTTGCGAGACGTTCGCGCCGATCGGTCGGCGCAAGGCTGGCCAGTCCGTCCGCCAGGAGCGGTGAGTTCGCCTCGGAGCTTGTTTTCGTAACCATCACCTTGGGCACGCAGCAAACGCAACAACAGTCCTGCTGTTGATTGCATGGGCAATCAGAAAACGGGCAACTGGCCCCGCCATGCCAACCAGTCCGCTTCTGAAATCCCGGCAGGAGGGGCTTTCTCGTCTCAGGCAGTCCCTCCTAACATGAGACACAACCGGCAAATCAGGCCTTGCGTCAGGTCCAGCTCGCTCAGCGAGTTCACGCTGTCACGCCCACTGATATGACTACAGTCCCTACTTGACGGTCGCGTAAATTTGTAAATAATGGTTAATCTATTCTGGCTCTTCCCGGGTCTTGAATTGAAATGTCTGTCACACAAAGCGAGCTTTGGCGTTGCTAGCGAGCATTTGGGTTTTGGTCGGCGGGGGAGGAATGGAATCGCCTTCTTTGCCCAGAACCCTCCTCCTGCTAATGCACTGCGAACCTGCATCAGCTCTTTTCTCTGCAGCGTATTGCCCAGAGACGCGCAATAGCGTCGCGTAGGGGTGCGCTTCCCCAGTCGGGTTTCCTGCTCCTGGTGGCGGTCACTTGGGATCTTGAGTTTCTGGCTGTCCCAGAGCCCTGGCGCGGAATCTGGTAGTCTGCTTTGCCCCCCCATCCACGCTGCGCTGAACCAAGGAGTTGGGTCTTGAGACTACAGTGAGGCGCCTAAACACCCACTGATTCACACCTTCCGCCCTTATCTGTGTTCCCACTGAAGGTCGATGGTGGCCCGAGATCTGCCCGGCAGCTGCAGGGGTGATGCTCGCTCCAGATCCCAGGTGGGTGCGATGTGTCTTGAATCAGCTCGCCTCTGTACGAAAGCAAGACAGGACTCCGCGGCCTCGATTTGTCCCAGAACGCACGGTGGCGGCGGTGCGTGAATCAGGTTCTCAGGTGACGCTCTACTCCAAGACCCTGGGTGTGGCCATATGCGCCAGGCCATACAAAGGAACCTATCGACACACCGTGAATCTCTGACGATGCGTGCCGTACATGCGGGAGGAGCTGTCTGCACGATGGATCCCGGGACGGCGTCTTGAATCAGGCCGACGCGCTTCATACCCAGAAAACCGTTTTCGGCAGCTCACGGAAGGCAGGGGGCCGCACCTTCCTCCTCACAAGTGAAAGCAAACCATAATAGGAACCCTGCCAATCGCGCAGATCGGCGAAGCATTCCTCTACATCCACCGCAAGATCCCTCCTCACAGCAATGGTTTTCTGAACGCAGCTGGACCGCGACCCACCAACCTGGATACTCAGGGCCAAACAGGCTCCTGAACTTCAATCAAACGAGGCCTGGCCGGCCAGTTAAGCTGGATTGTTGAACGGTGTGTCGTCACAGTGGCCAAGCGCTCACATGGCAAGCCCTCCCTCAACACAGCGAGGTCAACCTTAGGTTATCGTGCACAACAGCACTGCGCACCCACGCCCATCCAAGCCCTGCCTGGCAACTGGTGAGGGACCGCTGGTGCAAATTGAAAGCTGGCCACTATCCGCGAGTACCCCGCTCCATGAAGGATGAAACAACCCGTTATGAGCGCCACCGCGGCTGCCAGTGCGGCCACGGCCTGAAGGAACCCTGGCCCTCACCTGCTCGGGCTGCACGGCCAATACTCGGTGAGCGAAGCTTGGAAGCCTGAGGTGGTTCTCAGCACAAGTCGACATCGCCCAAGCTGCCTCAACAGATGGCTGGGATCAGGCCAGGATGGGCGACTTGATCAGACCTTTCATCAAAGCCCTGGGCTCGTTCCGATCAGACCGAGCATGCAAGGCCTTATCGATTCACAAGGATGCTTCTTGGGTGACCTCGGGTGCCAGGGAGTTCATCCGGAGTATGATTTATAGGGTGTGTAGGATCAAAGAAACAAGTCCAATGTACTCACTAGATTGTCCGATACTGCCCTTCCCCCTATGCGAATGTTAGGTACCGCTCGCCCTTTTTTGCTTCTCAAATTAGTTGGCACTGCAAGCAACTGCATTCGTCCTTCGTAAACAATCGAAGACGATCCTTGCGACCGGATCAACTAACCCATGGTGCTATTCGAGGAGGTTTTTAGAACTGATGCTATTGATGCCGGAACATCTGGAACCTTTATCCGCGGATTTTGTCAATCCTCAGGCAGTGTGGAAGCGAGAGTTTTGAGACAACCTACAAGAAATTCCGATCTACTTTGGCTTATGCCGTGGAACGTGGGTCAATCCTTTGGCCACGGATGCCTTGTTTCTAACTATCTGTGATTTATTTTGACAAATCAATGGGCGTACACAGGCTCCCCAGGAGTTCCTGAAACAAATACATTTGGCTATAGCATCTTCCTTGCGCCGGGGCCTTCTCTCCTGGGTCTTGTGTCGAGCCGAGATCATCGAGCACCGGTCGACAACGATGTTTTCCCTCCGAACAATAGCGAATCTTCTGAAGAAGCCTGAGATTTTCCGCGCATCTGCTTTACCAGCCGTGGTGGTTTGCTAAATGCTTTGCTAAAATTTTAGCCATTATTTTTTCGTTGTTCACCGCGTAATTTTTCTGTAATCAGCCGGCAATGTTTTTCCTGGTCGGCCTACTTGGCATGTGTTTCCGCTGCAGGTTCTGGAACTTGCCGTGGTCGCATATATTTTCGACCCGCTATGGGCAAATGTGGCTGGGGGTGCATACAACCGTCCTTTTCCGGGATGTCGGCCAAGGACGCTTCGGTGATACGATTAAGCGTTCACGTTCTGGTTCTCTCGGCTGACGCCGAATCGTTTATTCCCCCCCCCCCCTCCCACCCATCTTTGCCCGCACCGTGGACGCAGTCATTTGATTGGCGTCATCCATTGGCCCCTTCATTGCGGCGCGGTTTCAGGGTCGTGAGGAATGGAGGGGAAACATGGCCCGGCGTTGGACGCAGCCTGCGACCCTATATGACGATTATTGTCGCGGATTTGCACTGCGTTGCAACAGGCTTACGACCTGTTTCCGGCGAGACACTTCGGGTGAAATTATGGGTAGGATGACTAGTAATGGGCCTATCGATCACAGTTGTCGATCCATATTAGTCCACAGGGCCTAACATTAGAAAGTATCTAACTAACTAACCTCCCAATCAGCCAAGCCGCTGAGGCTCTGCTGGCCGAGAGTGGGATCCAAGCTCTCAATTCCAATCAGCGGCGCGCTCCTTTTAGGGCTCTTGGCACTAGGGTGTTGGCAAGACATAATGAGACTGTCACACGAACTCGGCGAGGTCGGTGGGGTATCATCGGCATCAACACGCGCGGCAAAAAAGCCACACCCTGGCCTCAAGATGATCACTGGTACCTAACCCAGGCCCACCAACTGGCGGAGTGCCAGCATTACCGGAGATCGTGTTAGGCGAGAGCGAAAATGCTTGAGCCCTTCAGGCATGGGAGCTTTTATCCACATCTCTGAAATTTCAAACGGACGAAGCAGAATGCCTTCCTGGCCGGCCAGCTCCGTGGCTCCGGGGCGATGAATCAGACACCATCACTGATGACCCGGAAATTAGAGGTGCCACCTTTACCAGAATTATCGGAGAACACATCGAACCAGAAACCGCGTGCGACGTTTTACTTTATCCAGCGGTGGAATGGGGCAAAGTGCGCCTTGAGGCCTATAGTGTCGCCTAGCGAAGACCCCACTCCGCATTCTCGGTGTTCAGTGTTGATCCGTCGCGAAGCGCTTGTCAGTGGGAGATGCCTATTTCCAACATAAGAGTTTTGCCCGCATTCGTGGAGTTTTTCCCGTGAGCGGGCAACGAACCTTGTTCTTGTCAGTCACGATAAAGGGCTATTCAGGCCTATTTGTGACCGAGGCTATACTACTCAATTCTGGTAGATTGGTCAGGGAGGGGAAGCCGGAAGAAGTCAGGATTTACTATTAATGCCTTGCTGCTCAGCGTTGAAGTCAGCCGCCCAAAATTTCCAGCAGTCTGGGGAAAAGATAACAAGCATACAAACATTTCCCGGGGACCGCAAGGAGAAAATTACGGATTATTGGCATTGGGGTTTTCCGAATCAGTCGAAATAGCGAGTTGACCGTAAGTTTCGCGTCGACACCGGTCTTTACTTCGCAATTGCAGTGCCAGGTTCGGCAATAACCAATGAGCGCTTAGTTCTAGCTTTGTATCAAAGACAGACTCGGGCTAATGTCCTACGAACCACATTACTGAATTTACAAGGTCAAGCTGTAAGAAAGCATATATGCACATTCTAATAATCGATGGCAAAATCGTTGTAAACTTTCGAAATCATCGTTTATTAATATGTTTCGTTTGACCTGTAACTAAAAATATTACTCTATTCACACGGCGCCGCTTACCAAGAGTGGGTGCAGTGACACAACACTTTGGTGACAACCAATGAAATGGCGTGGGAGCAAGCATTGCACTTTAGTGTCAATTAATGTTGGGAGAACCCACATATTTTTTGCCAGGGTGTAACTATGCTAGATAGCCTAATTCGTATTTGTTGTTTTCCAATTTCACAGAATCATTAATTATTCAAAATCGCCAAGGCCATGGCAAGCAAGTGGAAAGACACGCCCGTCGGAACTTCTACAAAGTATTAAATAGAGCATATTAGGCACCCTACTAGGCAAGATGGAGTAATTGCGCCACTGCAACTTGGCTAATCATAAAAGATATAAATCAATTCCTCATAACTGCCTGTTTTGCGAGACATCCATTCGCTAGGCACTTCAGCGCGAGTTATGATAAAGCTGTTGCAAGGGGGAATTCCAGAGCACGCCTCCTACGCAAGTCAGATAGCTGCCAAGCTGGGAGTATGTTTTGTTCCCGTTTTTTTCCTAAGGAAGAAAACTTAAGAGAGATACAGTCAGACAAAGAGCCGTCCGGGAACTTGAGCGCGTTTTAAGGCGTCTAGACAACCAATTTAGCAAACTAAGGTCTCACTGTATCTTTTGGTCTGGTGACTTACTGAGACATATTGCCCACAGCATGACGAAGGCTATCTCTAATGGCCAGACAAGATGTATTGCTTTTAACTGAAAGCTGGGACTCGCCCGAGGACTCATGCAAATGGGCGGATTAAATCTAAGTACTATCAGAAGGAGACTACGAAATTGATAAGCCGTGAGCATACGGGCCGGTTTTTGCACTCAACATCCAACCAAACGCGGTGTTATCTAATTATGGGGCCAGGTCTCTTGGTCCCGCACTGATTCAGACGAATTACGAAGCTTCAAGGATGATTGTCTATGCCCTTTGAGCCCCATATCTCGCCACGCACAGCTAGCAAAGGATTGAGAATAGTGTTTTTTGCACTACTATCCAGAGTCAATATTAAGCAACTTAGTCCGCTTTTGACGGAATCTTTTCCGCAACAATGTCTTGGAGCACTTTAGGGCATTTCCTTTTGTTCAGGAGTTTGCAATCGAATGGAACGCTTGCCACATGAAGGGGGAGCATGGCCCACGCCACACCATGTCCTTTGAATACACAATCTATGATGTAGCGAAAAGGTTCACTGCACTTATACTTCACCGAAAATCAAGATCTCTTTGAATGCAAAGCCGGCTAAATCTTACAGCTTGTGGGAGGATATTTGTCTGAGGTGGAGACTTTATCAGATCCCGTGTCCAACGAAGTCGTCGCGACAGGGCGAGTGTCAATGCCAAGCACAATATTTCAGTTTACCTGTTTATTCGTTTCTAAATGTTATGCTGGCAAGAACATTCGCATCCTCTGGTACCAATTCTGGAGGCAACCGATATTGGCCCAAAGCGAGCACCCCGCTAACTAAGAGCTCGAGAGGAAAGCCAATTTATTGGAGGGCGTTGTAAATTGGAACGTATGGAAATAACGAGAGAACGAAATGCAGAAAAACCCGAGAAAGGAAACTCACTGGAATAGTGTGCCTATTGCCACAAGTGCTGGAAAGAAACGCGGCTGCTGTTCCGGATCATAAAGGCATTGGGTTTTTTGGGGATTAGGAAATGTGAGCCAATAATGGCCACAGCTCTTGCTTGCGAACGCGGTGGTTCCAAAATTGATCGCGTCAGATTTTACTGCGAAACTGATGATCATCCAGCTGGAAGGAAAACGGAGCTGCCCAGCTTGGGAACTCAACTCGCTAGTTATTCATGTTGGCCACGGCATTCTCCAGTTTTTTTGCGAACTTTGATGCCAGAGTAAGTTAATCAAAAACATCGACATGCGCGGATCTGAGTCGTATTCCAGTGAGATGGTATGATTTCAGTTGGAGCTCCTGCTCTTCGAACACTTTAGGCAGCTTGAAGCTGAGCTGCCGAGATTTCGAATAAATTCTTTTGGAGCTGCTTAAGCCCGAGGTAGGGAATAGCAGTCACACCTACAGAGTTTTACGTATCTTGCAAACCAAGGAGGAGCACCATAATGAGAAGTGGGCTGAAAAGCGAATGAAAATTATCGAGCAAGGGAAGATTATTGAAGGACTTTTATTGAATATCTGGCCTTACGGAAGACTTGCTCGTGCTAATCGACACACTGGATTTTGAGATGCAGTGGAAATCGAACAACATGAGAATAAACCTGCGTTTTTTGATTACCCTCCTATACTATACCATGGTCGCAGCAATGTAAAGTGCCTGATGAAGGATTGCGAGTATGTCAGTTAACCTAATTCCTAATGGGCACTGATATCATCATATCGAACAGAAATCATAAGGGTAATGAACTCGTCATATATGCTCAGACATTGAGGACGCTTAAATGCTTAGGACGTAGCGCACTTAAGCAATGTCGAGAAGATGGTAATTTTCTTATATGTGATATCGGTGCGCCCAAGACCCGCTTGTTGATTCTGTAAAGCCTTGCGACTTATGAGCAAAGGATATGGCTGGCGAGTGATATGTCGAGCCGACCGCAGCCAAATACTCAGAAGCTTTTTAAAGCTGGCTCGCACAGATGAAATTGTAATGCAGTTGGCGCATATTAGGCAAGCAATAGGCACCTTAAATTATTCGGAGAGTGAGTTTGCAGAACCGGTCTTTCTACCGCCGTCCACTGATCTCGCCTCTGAGGCACCAGAAGAAGGCTTTCGGCAATCATGAAAACATTGGGTCGCCAGTGATATCACTGAACATGTTGTTTTTGACGCGCGTACCTTGGTGTTCAGGATAATTTCCTTGGATGAAATTGATGTCCGAAGAGTCGATGGGCGACCTGTTTTTGGAGAGTTAGCAGAGCGAGTTTATGCTACCCTTGGTGTATAGTGGATTAGAGAGTACTGGCGCCTTTGACGCAAGAACAAAAAGACTTACGAGGGGAAGCATACTACATCCTACAAGCAAGGGCTATAAGTATTGGTATAATTTCTCGAGTATGGAGGTTAGAATCGTCTTCTAGTATTTTCCCCATAGACCAATTTTTGAAACTTTGATGAGTTGCAATTTAGTTCTCCGACCAAATGTATTTGAACCTGGTTTTGTCTTGAGAATGGGAGGCCTACGAGCCAACCTTCTGCAGGTTTGGTCGAGAGAACAAAAGTCCAGCAAGCCGAGAACCAAAGCACTCAGCGAGAGCTGAGACCAAAGCGCCCTGCGAGTTCTAGCGGGGCACTGCAGATCAATATACCATGCTCAACCTTGCTGCGTTCTTGGCGAAGCAACCTTACTTGGCACCGTAAACAAGCCCACTGAGAGCGTAGGTCGAAAATGGACTTCAAATTCCACAGAATGAGGAAACTTCGTGAATTCAGGCTAAAACGAGAAGAGGTTTCTAACCAGTATCGTTCCGGGCGATATCCGGGTTGTCAATAATAACACAACCACGTCTAAAACGAGCGCCTCATCACTTCAGGCCTTCAAGGCTTTGGCGAACTGCTAACCAAATTGGGGAGAGTTTGAGTAATTTCCGCTGCAAAAGGTTCACCCTGTATGGATTCCAGCAATTTTTTTACCTAAAGACGCCTGAAGGGATCTTACCAGTTAAGCCTCCGAGCTAGACAGATCTTTATGCCTGAATCTAAAGGGGCGCGAATTAAAGTTTTCGAATGCAGAGAAGATAAAGGCCAACACGCCGAAGCGAGAGAGATCGTTATCTGGTAAGCAAGGCGCTCACATCTATCAGCCTTCATGGTATTCGTAGGGATTTTGGATCGCTCACAATAATGTCACTTGCCTACTGCGAAAACGTTAGCTAACCGCAGGAATCTCATGAAAAGTTATTCTTGTATTGAAAGGTCGACAATTCCAGACTCTATTGCCCGTTGGAGCGAGCTCATTTCGTAAGTTTTATTAATAACAACGCGGAAATGTATCTCGTAATCTGGAATTCTTCCTAAGGTCTCGGCGAGAAAGAGAAATAGCTGCACAAAATATTGCGGTGTCTCCAAAGCCCAATTGAAAAGCTGGCAATCCGAGAGGCTTCTCGAAAAGCCTTAAACCAGATAATAGTTCATTGTCAGTAGCCCATATTCCGAAAGGTTGGTTGACGATGCTGTGACCAGCATCAAGCACTTCTCGACAGCTATTCATTATATATGTGGTTATCATAAATACGACCTTATCCCGCTTCGATACAATTAAAATCGTAATCTGAAAAATACCGCTAGCTAAAGGCTGGTACTATTGGAGAAGAAGGCCCAATAATCTTGCGTCGAGCTGATTATAATTGGTATAGCGATCTCTGAAGTCCTTCACGAACAAAAGCTAATCACGAAAATATCTAGAGGCCAGGCCGAATCGGAAGGTGCTGCAATACACCATATTTCAATCAGAACACGCGGACCAGTTGCTTCCAAGAAAATTACATATCTTCCTTGATGCTCAGAAAGTTTAACGATAAAGTATGGCCCTTACTACGCAAATTTGTGATGTATACCCACCCGGCGGTATATGATCCTCTCGACAAAGAAACATAGAAAGGCTTATTCCCAGACGCATTTGCTCGGCTGAAATACTACAAACTGAGAACAATCTCATTCTAATTGGCGCCATATGTGTGTTCAGCCTGCAACCGAAGAGCCCAGAAACGCCTCGTGGAAACTGTGGCGATGGAAGCAAAGGCTCAGAGCAGATGAACATATCTGACCAGGCTTACGTCCCTGAAACAAAATGACTCGATATCTCTCCTAGGCAACTTGAGGTGCATTATTTGTTCTGTCTCATCATTAGCAGAAGGTTTTGGGTTGACCATGCACTACGGAGGCCATGCGCGCTGCGGGCACCGGTGATTGCAGCGAATACACACAGTCACCTGCCGGAAATTGTTGATCTATCAGAAGCCGTGTTATGAATCATAATTCCGCATTTGCATTAAGCTAAACGACAATGGAACGTTGCCCCTGGGCCGATGCTCGCAAATTCCGCGAGACATCTTATCTATCGCGCATGGCACTCAGATCGCGCGGCCAAGAATTTCGTAGAGAACGAAACAGCGCAACGGCGTTCAATATCATGCATATGGACGTAAATTAAGCCTGAGCGCGAATGCAGAAACAAAAGCTTAATATTAGCGATCTTACCGGCTCTCCTTGCTTATCTTTTCTCCACTGCCGACCGAGAAGCGTCTCGGGATATTTTAATTCCGACACAAGCCACCTGCATGCTGCCTGCACGTCCCGAAAGGTAAATTATCGAGATGGAAGTTGGGTAGTTGCTCAAGTAGCGTAATGTTTTACGTGGGTTTGAGAGTCCTTGGAATATTGGCCTAACGCCCAATCCGCACTCCTTGAATGGTTTTGTCGCCAACGCTGCACCCGTTTTTCGACCGTGTTATTAACCACACTTTGGGTAACTCACATGTAATGAATCCAACGGGATGTCGGTATTTGAGCTAGAAAGTGGTTCCCAGGTGTTGTTTGTGTATTTTATTCTATTGACTTTTTTCTTTATCTGCATACTTCAATCCATATTAGATATGCATGGATTGCTATTTTGGGCTACTTAAAATCGAAGCAATTAATTCTGTTCTCAGGAACGGTAACCTTGGGCCTTTGTTGACAAAGCCCAATGCAAGATTGCTACAGAGAAGTAGTATTGAAGTAATCCGAGGTAGTAGGGCGGGTGATTGAGAATGGCTTGGGCCAGTTTGTTCACGTCAGATCAATGCGCCCTTCAAACGTCGCCGAGAAGTGGTAATGGGCTTGACGAGCAAGTTTGACGGTGATTCCACTTCTGCGGCGCACCGTATTGCAATTTGATAAGCCTGAGCCGCGGTATTGCGCTCGATGTCCCTCCTAACTGATTTTGGTGGTTTGCTTCCTTCGGGAACATTGCCACCACAAACTCACCACCGCTTGTTGCAAGCAATGGCAAAGTTCTGAATCTGGCGGCGGCAAAGTAGTTTGTCTCCGCTTAATGTTGTCCGTGAATGCTTACCTGGGACCTAACGATCACAAACTTCTCTCATCCATCACTCGCCACCTCGGCGGTTCAAGAGTCTGCATCCAAACTGCTATATGTATGCATGGCGGGAGGTTTATCGTCTATATCTGGAGCAGCTGCAAGAACTTGACGATTTCAGTATGCGATCACCACCGCGTGGTGAAACTGCGCGCGAGCGCGTTCTTGACTGCATGTAACTATGGCCACGCCACCGAGCGAGAGCCCACCGGAGCAGCACTGGCCGACTTGGCCACGATATGTTTTGAGAGTGTTGCAGCGAAACTGTATCTTTACTAGACCAAGATCGTATTGTAGCTTTTGGAGGCGCGCGTTGGCGGTGAGTTGCCGAAAGCAAGCGCCAACAACTTGGTAACTAATGGCCGTTGAACGAAATCAGCTACTACTCGTATCAACGCAAATGAAATACCTCTAGCTATAAACAATGGTGCTGAGCGCTATTACGATAATGCAGTTAAGCATTTTTTATTCTATACTAGAACGGGATATCATAGCCTAAAGACGGGCTTGATTCCCATCGTATTGACGGAACTTTCTTTCCGAAGAGCCATCTGATGAATGAATTTATTGTCGATTGCTCAGGCCGGATTGCCTTGAACCATTTCCCGCACAGCAGGCGCAATGCCATTACTCGTAGATGTTTCAGGCCTGATCAACAACCAAGTAGTTTACCGGGATTGCGCAAGAAACGTTAGGTAACAATATTGAGAGAGTGGTTTGTTAATTCCTCCTGTCGGCTGGCGCATTGAACCTGTTTACGCCACATTGGATCAAGTCAATACAGATATGCTCCGTAAAATTCACTACTACTTTTCCTTGATGTGCAGAATGAAGGGGTTGAATGATGATCCTATAGACTTCGCAATCAGGCGAATTTTTCTTGCTATGGATCTACGCCCTGATTTCAGTCTAATTATGCGGATTATATCGTATCTTCGCTGCCCGGGGCTTGAAAGGTGAAGTTTTTTATCCATGCTCTGCTTCTGGTTGAGCATTATTATCACTGCCCTCCTCCTTTTGGCCGATAGCTTTCGCGGAATGGCTTGAGGTAGTTGTTTAAAGACTATGGCGCGATATGCATTTCTAGAAAAGTAGCGGAATGGCTTTTGCTTGACTGATTTAAAGGCAGAAAAAGTATCCAGCTCATATCGCCTTATGAATCGAAAATATTGAATCTTGCATCTGACGACACTTCTTGTAGCCACCGTGAGTTGGACTTGTCTTCCTGCTCAAGAGCGGCTTCTTACTATGCTCCTTCAATGCGAGGAGTCTTTCCTTTCGACTCAACAAAGCCTGTCCCATTTTCTAGCCTAACCATTTCTGGAAGGTTACAATGGGTATGGTAGGTAGACGCCCTTTTTTTAGGAGTCCCTAGATATCTTGGCCATGCCGTTGAGTCTTTGGCATCCTACACTTGGGCTTGAGGAGGATATCACCTTGTTGCTTTTTCGTAATAGAAACTCAAAAGTCGCATAATACTTTGTTCCATTGGAAGCTGGTTGAAGCGTTTAGAGCTTCTTCCTTAAGGCTGATGCGCTTTCGTTCAAGACACCCACCGATTCCAAGAGCCGGAACCCCACCTCTCCAAATCATCTGGCAGGAGCAGGAATCCTGCAAATTCCTAACTATTTCTGGCAATGGGACCGTACTGTTAGAACAGAGCGTGCAAGCTCCAAAGCCATTCCCTCCAGAACGGGCAAACCAAACCCTTCAATAGTGACTGGGGTAGAGATTGACAAGACCAGTGCTGGTAAAAGCCAAAGCCAACTCACCATCGATGCTTTCACGTAAGCCCAATAATGAAAATGTCCGCTAGCCAGGGTGATGCCACAATCTTTTTTCTTCAAGTCAATCCATTAGCCATCCTTTTCTTGCCAGCCAGTACAAAGGGGAGTCGCTTCTCCACCTCGGTGCCGATAATTGATGGTAAACCGCCAGGGAGGAAAGGTCCTGATTTCTTCCTTGGCTCAATGGTTTCCTAATTGATAGGAAGAAAGGGTTTCCGATGTTGAAGATCCTCCTGTCTTGGGTCTTTTTTTGTGCTGCATTTGAAGCCAGGTTGACCAAAGCGAGAGGCTGAATAAATCACATGCACTTTCTCCTGGTGTGATCGTGTTGGAAAGTGCTTGAGAAAGAAAACTGCTTGGTTGCTTCTCGGAAATGGCCACGCCAATTTGTCGGCCAGCGTGACGGCCCGTTCAACGCCCTCCAGGCAGCCCCGTCGTTTCTTTCGGTTGTCCATTCGG
>Ga0163217_1097495_pt1 | contig 19752 bp, 18 predicted proteins | sample SynspAceP_FD_185933 | JGI IMG/M metagenome (GOLD analysis project Ga0163217, IMG submission 185933) | Saline lake microbial communities from Ace Lake in Antarctica - Synechococcus sp. Ace-P (PacBio error correction) | ecosystem: Environmental > Aquatic > Non-marine Saline and Alkaline > Saline ...
AGTGACGGACACACACTGAGAGTGAGTGAGTGTATTCGTTCGGCCACTTCGAACTGTATGGGGGGGGGGGGGGAAAATTTGAAAAACAAAGAAACCGTTTTTTTAAAAAAAAAAATGAAAAAAAATGGGGGGTCCCCCCCAACGGGCCAAATAACCTTTCCCCCCTGCCCTTCGATCTTGGGTCCCACCAATGTATTAAATCACCCCCCCTTTTTTTTGGGGGGGTAAAGCCCCCGAAAATGGGGGTAAGCGATCTTCGTCCGTAATCATGGAGCGGAATCAATATTTTGGCCCTGGCCCAGTTCCACACAGAGGCGTATTCCGGAAATTTTCTCAAAGCGCTTAGTCCGACCTGCGGTGGTGAAGGTTTGGTTTAAATCTCAGCGCAGCTGGCCACAGAAATTGGGTAAGCCGCAATCCTTTTTAATTGGCAAATAATGAATTGGGCGAAAGACGTCTAGATGGTTGATAGAAATTGCTGCTTAATCCTTTGAAGGTTTTGGAGCGAGATTTCCATGCAGTTTTCGATCAAGATCAAGGTTTATAGACACAACTGCCCGACCCGGCTTTTTAGGGCAAGTGGTTAGCCAATTCTGCCTAGATGGGGCGCTCTCATCGATTCAATGACGCTCATTGGTTGTCCGTACGTCGCGAACGGCCCATAGCTTTGCGTTGGCCATGACATTTAGATGCTGCGGTCGCAGCCGCATTAAGGGACATTCGTGCAGCGCGCAAGCATTTTCAGTCGACTTGAAAATTCCACAAGTCGCGGAACCGTTGCGACTTTCGCTGCAAGTGCGCCCAATGGCAGCTCTTGTGAAAATCGACTTAAAACGAGCCCGCCCAAAAATGGTGGTTCTTGCAGAGTGTAATGACCGCCACGGGAATCCTGTCCCCTTTAATAAAGTGCTCAGCAATGTGTCTCCGGCAAACCTTAATATGGCGTCCGATATGCGTTTTGGCGAAAGTCGTCACCGTCACCGGTAGACAATACACGGCAGAAGACTCTAGCTCTACGACCAATCAAAGCTTTTTTGGCTCTCCGGCCAACCATGAAAGGCCGTCCGCCCAAGCATCTGCTTCCATGCAGGTCTCGCGAGGACCGGTTTTCGAAGCAGGCGTGTCCCTTATGGGGCCTCTGCGGGCCGGTTCCATCGTATGTGAAAGCCGTTTCCCACCAGCCTCGACCCAGTGCCGTAGTCACCCGAGGTAGCCGAGACGCAGCCGTCGTCAACTCGATGATCGACCAGCGATGCCCGTGGTTTCATATCCTGGGCGCTCAATGGCGACGGTCATGCTTGGTTTTTCTGGCCTTGCGCAGAGGCGCGCAATTTCACCGTCCGAGGCCGCAACAAGCGCGTCGGTTGATCTCGAAAACGGCTCCAGAGCACTACCATCATACGTTCAACCGCATAGCCCTTTGGCGATGCCCTGCAGTCCAGCGTCAGCGAGCCAATTTACGGACCTGAAAGCGCATCGGATTAAGTTCGAAGAATCTTGTGCGGCCGCGGAATGCACCTTTGCCGAGTGTGGTCGTATCGCTTGTGTATCGCCTCTTGCGGGCCACAACCCCACGGGTGACGACATCCCCATGCCGATGTCGAACGCTACCCATCCGAGAGCCTCCCGAATTTCCAGCCCCTTTTTGCCAGCCTTTCATCAACCCGCAGGAACGGACACCGCATAGTTTTCCGACCCGCTGCGCGATGAGGCGCATTAGGTCGCTGTCAGGTTTCCATTGACATCTGGCGGTCCTACAGTATCCACGCTTTCAGGCAAGAGCAAGCGCGGATCGGTCAGGGTCAGCCTCGGGGCGGCATAAATAGCGCCGCCAGCGGGTCCCATTGTCGGACCATTCAGCGCATGGCGCACAAGATCAGTAGGTATCTTCGACATAAACGTCCCTCTGCTTTTCAAAGTGCAGGCGGTCAATCCGGCGGGTGGCCAAGAAATCGGCCAGCGCAATCTGTTACCACCAGCGGCCATGTCACGCCCGCCACATACCAGAACCTGCGCGCCCTCAAACTGATCAGTTTTGGCATCCGTTCAGCATCGCGTGCGCAAGAGCATACCTGCACATAAGTGCGAGCGCTGGTCCGCTAAAAGGCGTTGGCTGACGAAGGCAAGTTGTCCGGTTTTCTGCCACTCCCCTTCCATTTTCGTAAACTCATAGAAGAGTCGGCTGTCAGGATGCTTGCACCAAAATAAAGATGCCAATAGGACGGCCCGAATGGTTGCGCGTGCAAATCCTGCCAACGGGCCGATACCGGTTCCCGCACTATCAAAATGACCGGTTTCGCCTCCAGTGCGGGGCCGGAGTCTGGGTTGTGGTCTGATGAACCCTTGCCACGCTGGTCGCCAACGGCCAAATTCCATAAGCTGCCGGAGCACAGCCCACCGGGAAAATGACGACTGACGCAAAAATCTCGACAAAACCCATCCGCTTGTGGCACGATGCCAGAGAATAGAAATTCGCGCACGTGTAGATCGGAAGACAATTGCCCAGCGGGTCACCTGAAGAGAACCGCCGCAAAGCTACGCCCCGCCAGTCGTGCCAAAACCCACCTTCGGGACGGCGAGCGCAGAAGGCGGCGGGGGTTTGCATCTCCGGCACCTAATCACGGCGCGAGATCAGGGTCAGGGCATGGCTGCGCGGGAAAATCGCCGGACCTGTGCGAATAGCTCCAATTGCCTGACCAAGTGCGCGGCCCAGATCAACGTCCCCAACGGGCGAATTCCTGCGGGCGACTGCCGGTCAACCGTCGCCATCGGCAACATCTGCTTCCAGCCTTTTTCCTCGCCTATGCGGGTCACATCGGCAGCATAGGCGCAAAACCTGCGGGAAACTTCGTGTCGCCGAACCCAGCACGGCGAGCGGCATGCTCGGGGGCGATGGCAAAGCCGCCAGCCGGTCTAAAGGATCTTTGGCCGAGGCAGGTGGCTGCGCCCCTCGCCATGAAGTGGCAGCACAGCACTGATCACCGCTTGGCGCAGCTATATCGGTGCGGTGCAAAATTGCGACATCGTCCGCGTGAACCTTATGTCCCCGCCTGCGTCAGTGCATCAATGCAGGGTCGCGGTATAAGCCCATGGTGCTGCCCACTTCGCTAACCGATCAGTAGATTGGGTGTCGGCTTGTCCTAACGGACCATTGCCTGTGATCCGGGGCCGGCACGCGGGCTTGCACCCAGAAAAGTATCACTCCCGTTGCGGCATGAACGGCGCACCAAAGCGCCATCAGCCCAGAAATCACCCCCAAACCACCATGCCTGTCCGGTGTGGCCAGCATGTAATCGTCTCAACGAAGCGTTGCCATGTGCCTGCATCGGCCCCAGACCAAACATCGCCCCTGTTTTTCCCTGATCGAATATCCCTCGCCAGTATTTGTCTGAGCATGAACACATCCGGTGGGTTCGTTCGGATAGGAAAGGTCAATCGCGCAAGTAATCTACCGGCGTAATCGCGCAGCAAAGCCACGTGCCGGGGTGGCACCGCGGTCTGGCCAAACTGACTTCGGAGGGAAACGCGGGGGCCCGCTACCTGTGGGGAGCAAATCAAAAGTGCTGGCGGTCATGAAACAGCCGCAAAGTGGCTTGAAGACAGGAGAAGGCCCGACGACTGTTCACCCGTGCAACTTTGGAACATGTAAGCGTCCCATCAGCGGACCACCAGGCGTGAGAAAGAAAAAAAAAAAAAAACCGGAACCCGGGCCCCGCCCGCCCGCCAGCCCCACTGGTCCGCCGCGCTGTCAGCATCAGGCCGAGATGATAGCACCAAGAAGCGAGCCGCCCCCGCCGCTGCGGTCAGCCGCCCTGCATCGCCCCCAGAAAGCGACGGTGCAGGTTGTCACCCCGTTGAAAGGCAGTGGTTCATAGTTCCCCACGCCGACAACCTGTTGCGGGGTTCGATAAACCACCGCACCGGTTGTCCTACGTCAAAGTAAAAACGCGGTTATCCGCCAGATTGGAGCGCGGCGGATTCTGTTCAACACAGGGTAATGCGAGATGGCGATGCGATCCGCCAATGTGGCGACGGTTTTAAGCTCCGGTCCAGGTTGGTGCGGGGGCCTGCACAGCCCAGTGCGGGAAGAAAGCTCAACACCCGCGCGCTTGAGCGTCATAACGACAATCAGCGAGCCCGCGATCAGACCGGAAAATTTGTGCAGGGCGCGCCAGCAAATGGCAAAGCTCCTTTGAGCGGCTACATTGTCGTAAGTGAAAATCGCGATGTAGCGGCGTGCCGGTGACCGGCTGACCCGCACCCGTTGTGGTAGCGGCACGACCATTCGGAACGGGCTGTCGCGCAATGGTCTTCTACCCGAGGCGTCGAATATTAAATTCATAGCCTGCGTCAAACAGTGCGTCCCCGCCAGATCAGCGGTGATCTTCAACTGCGCCCTGCGCCAACACTGCCCCGGTGATGCCGTTGATACTCGGCCGTGTTGCCAGCTGTCGCACGATAACAGTCGAATCAAGATGTTCGGTAGTATTTTCGACTTGCCGCCCGCCATCCAAAGGCTGCCCATATAGGTGCCATTGCATTCAGTGACATAAAGCCCGCAAGGTAAGCGCATCGCCGCCATATTGGTTCATGTTGGCGGTCAGGGTGGACGGGTTTGGCAATTGCCAGCGCGGGAACAGTCAGGGCAGTGGTCAGCCGCGAGGGCGGAATAAAAAGTGTTTTCATCGGAAATCTTTCCAATATTTGGTTCGTTTCGAGCTTGGTATCGGGGCTCGCTGATCTGTTTCCTGACGGAAACAGAAAATCAACTTCAGCTTGGCGTCAGGTTTGGGCAGAAAAAGTCCGCCGCGCTTTGGGGTGGCGACCGGGTAGTTTGGCAAACCAATGGGAACGAACGGTTCGCAATAATTCATAACTGAGTCAGACGTTTTCAAACGAGGCCAGCGTCACCGCGAATAATTAGCGATAGGGAGGGCCCGGACCCACGAACTTCGGTCATTGTTCACAACGGGCGCTGTGCCGGTCGTAAACAACCCATTGAGGGTGGTTTCCACTGATCCGGCTGGTGCAAGCATTATCGCGAACCATCATAGCATCCATCGTCGAGCGTCAATCCTCAAATATTCAAACTCGACCTATGGCAGCGTCGCAGGAATCGACCTTGACCTCGATCTCACGACCAGTCGCATCCGCGGCCTTTGAATTTCATAACAGCCGTCATCCGTCTTGATACGGCGCACTGTCCAGCCTGCGCCTTCGGGCATCTGCTTGCACCGCTTCAACGCTGGTTGCCTAGTCGGCACATCGCACCGCGGCAAATCATCGTCATCGGCAAGGGCGGCCCCTGCCGCACGAGGCCAATCAAAAAGGGTCGTTGGCCATCAGATAACTTTTTCATTGTTCCATCTCCTAAAGCTCATGTTGATAACGCCTTTATCACCCAGCGACCTGACCGCTCCCTGAAGCGGGCTGGTTTTTGTGCTTCAGGTGCGCGTCAGCTTTGTCGGTGATAGAAGGACCGCAAAAAACGAACGGGAAAAACAGATATGCGTGTGCTGCTGATCGAGATGACAACGGTGCTGGGTGCTGCGGTGCGAAGAACAGATTGTCGCTGACGGCATTCCATCGACTGGCTACGCGGCTGGACGGCGCGGGCGAATATCTGGATGTAGCCGCTATGACCTGATCCTTCTGACCTGATGCTGCCGACGGACGCGGCCAGCCGTTCTTACCGCGGCTCCGAAGCGGGCGATGTAACGCCCGTGATTATTCTGACCCGCAATGGATTCAGATCAGCGACCGGAATCGAGGGGCTTAACGCGGGTGCCGATGATTACATGGTCAAACCCTCGATTCTGTCCGAACTGTCGGCGCGGGTTGGGTGCGGTGGCGCGGCGTTATCTGGCAACCCGAACCCATGGTTAACTCTGGGCGGATCTGGAGTTGAAATCTCGCGCGCGGTCTGTGTTTCGCAGTGGCAAATCGGTTGCGTGACTGCTCGCGAATGGGTGTTTGTTCGAGGGCTTCGTGCAAAAGACGCGGGGGCAGCTTTTGTCAAAGGCGCAGTTTGGAAGAGCGCTGTATTCCTTCGATACCGAGGTCGAGAAGCAACACGATTGAGTGCATGTCAGCAAGTTGCGTAAAAAACTGGGGCGCGAAACGGATCGAACAGTGCGGGGCCCTTGGCTATCGGCTGGGCGCGCCATGAGGGTGCCCCGCTTCCCTGCAAGGTCGTTTTGGCGCTGGGCGCTTGGAGTTGGGCCTTACGGTGGCTTTGGTTGGCCACCGCAAATGGCCACGCCCACCTTGCCTGCGCAGCGAAATGAACGAGTGTTTCGAATTCAACGCTCGAAGAAACGCGCACAGCGCATCCTGCCCTTGTGGCCTTAGATATCATCAGCCCGTGAGGAAGAGGGGAATCAGCCAGCGCAATCGCCACACTGCGCGAGCACGGAGGATTCTTTAACCTACACGTCCGTGATGATCAGGGGCGTGTCCTGATACGCTTCGCAACGCTGCTTGAGGACCGCGGATTTTCCTGAATACGAGGGCATGGGGTTCCGCTCAGACTGCCACCGATCACCAGACGTGGTTACTATGACGCGGCCCACTGACATATATGAGGATCACCATGCCGTGTGCCCGACCCACTTAGTCATCGCGACGTAGGTAGCGCGCGAAGTCCCTTGGGTCGGTACTCGCTCTTATTTACTGCTTATTGATGCGTCATGTGGCGCGCATTTTTCGCTTGTTTGGCGTTGTTCTTTGGATTTGTTTCATGACTTGAGCCTGCGTCCCGTGCGGGGCAATTTAGCGACTGCGCTGTCCGCAGTCGTGGCCGCACCGCCTGTCCCCTGCGGTGGGGTGACGGAACTTTGCCTAAGTGAAATCAAGCCTGTGCAAGAGGGCCGGGTGCGAGATGAATGCTTCCCTGGACCCGCCTTGGACGCACCCTTGAAGGCTGAGCGCAGTTTTAAACTGCCAACTTGCTGCAATAGAATTTTGCGGCATCTTTTATTCTCGTGCTGGCTTGGCAGCCTCTTTGCCAGACGCAACGCGCTGATTGGTGAAACTTCCCTGTTTACGCATTCGCACGCGCGCGGCAACACGAGATCGAAGTTTGCTCTTAGCGGCTAACCCCGCCTTGTCGAGAAAGCTGAATTGCAATGTTCGCGGCCGTATAGTGGGGGCGTTTGGCGTACTGTGACTATTCTGTGTCAGACTTGCGGCCTGTTGCTGAAATGGTGCTTTGGCGGAACTTTGTAACAGGGCTGCGGGAACAGCCGCGCATCTTCAATTCGCACGCCTTCCAAACGAACCCTGTGCTGTCGTGAACCTTAGATCCCGACGCCTTCGCGATCAATACGTGGCGAAACCTGATCCGAGAACAGCGCTGCGTCATCGGCAGGGATGGAACGCACTTGGTTTCAATGTGTTTGCTCTTATCTGGGGTGCGATTACTTTTTAGCGTGCCTGGTCAACGATGGCCCGCTGCTTGCAGCCGAAACTTTGGCTGGCCTACACCGCCCGCTTTTGAAAACGTGTGCAATCCTGGCAGCGGACGGCAGTGCGCGCTCGGCCTGTCTATTCGTGCAAGCAATTGCCGATAGTTGGAGCGCAGGTGGCGAGGTGGTGTGGGAGTGGCGATGTGCGGCCCGGCAACAGGGCGGACGGGACGGATGGGTCGGATGGTCGTGTTCAATTGCCTCGCCTGCTAAGGCCGGTTAACATTGCCCTTTTCGCCCTTGCCTGGCTTGCCCATGCTGCTTCCAAGCTACAAAGGATATGACTTGCTCTTTCGAAACGTCCTGTTCGTAGATCGATGGGCGCACCGACCGTCGCACCTTCGATAAAGCGCCACCCTCTTTGTCGTTCATATGTGTGATGTTCCCGAAGGCCTGACATCACAAGCAAACGTGCTGACAAGAAATACCTTCGATTGCATAGCTCTAACGGCTCGGTAGAGTTGGGCGCTAGCAAGATATTCTAGTGTATCCGAATTCTCTGCTATTACGATCATATGCGAACTTCCGCCTTAGAAGTTTGATACCATAGTCACGAAATGTGCACCGTGCTATTCCTCTTCCTTTTGTTATCGTGCAGTGCCGGGCCTCAACGTGCTGCTTTGAAAAGTGCGCGGCCACCGGACAAGAGGAGCCGGTTAACAGTCGAAAACAAATACCACACCGCTGGCAGATTTTCAGGCCGGCGATTTGCAGAATCGAGTTTGTGTGTCGGCGGTCATGTTCATCTCCTCGAGCGTTGAATGAATGCCCGATTATTACATGAATGCATTGGTTGTCTATTTTGACTTGCCGTCAACTGCCATAGGAACCCTCCTCAGCCAACGTGTAAACTTTGGAAATAGAATGGGATATTTATTTGGCAGTATCATCGATCATCCGCTTAGTCAAAGACACGGGCCGGGCACGGTGCTGGACAGCAGAGCGGTGAGACAGGGACGGCTGTGCGCGGGTCATTGTATTAAGCTTGAACAGTTATTCCAGCTATGTTCGGGAAATGATAATTCGGTTCGCATTTCCTCCGATCGATTGGAGACTTTCGTCATGCATCGGACACAATCCCTAGTTGGTGATATCCTTGCCGCGCGTTTCAAGCGGCTGATGGGAAATCGGGCAAACCGACGATTGCTCTCATGTATAAAAATTTCCTTATAACTGCTACGACAATTCCATGTTTGAACACGTTCTTTCTCAAATCCATTCGAAGGCTGACTGATCTGGCGCAACAAATGGACCACGCCGTCAGGCAGAAGGGCGCACATGTGCCGGTGATGATCCAATGGGTTTCTATCAATCCGCGCTCCGACGTCACTCATTTTGCGGCGGTTGGTAACAGCCCCTTGGCAATTTGACGAAGGGGCCGCATAGAATGAGCTGCAGAGACCCGGAACGGTAAAGCGGGACTAAGAACCAATCCCTGAACAAGCTGGAGTATATATTGTGCCGGCTTAAAGCAGCCGCCCTTCGAATGTCTGAACAGTTGGTTTATCGCCCATGCCGCCTCTTCCAGCGCCGCACGCCAGGACTGCGCAAAATCTGGAACAGTCGGTTGGAGTGTCGCCATGCAGGCAGAATTTCGTGTGAGTGGAAAACGGGGATGTGCTTGCCCGAAATTCCGTGATGAATGGCCCCCCGCCTGCACCATTCGCTGACCATGGGGCGCACCCCGCCCAACTTCGGGACTCATGGCCATCACGCGCACCGCAATGCCTGCCGATGGGCACAGCGTGCAATCGTCATTAATAGGCGCGGTCCGCGAACAATCCTCGCCATTCCATGCACAGGCCAATGCTGCAGGCCGCTTTGCTGGTGGGCGGTGGCGACAGAGATCATCACAACCATGATCGAAATTCGACAGACAGCGCCGCCTCATAGAAGAGATCACGACGCCAGAACGGGGTCTTCGGAGGCCCATGTTGGACAGCGCGCCCGTGCAGCTGTCAGATGCGCACCTCGCGCGCCGAGGCTGCGCGCCATACGATGGCCGGCCTGCAACCTGGATAGCGATGGCGTGGTGGTTGGTGCTAGCGCGTGGGGCCACGCGGCACCTGACATGCGGTTGCGGCCAAAAGCCTGCAGATCCATAAACACCGGATGTCGCGCCAATTAGCTCCACTTGCATTGCCGGTGCGGTCCAGTCGTAATGGTCGCTGTGTCATCACATCGGCATTCGCCCGCATGCCCACCACAAGTCGATATTGGCGGAAGCTGACCGTGGGCGGCAAGCAGGCGCGGCAATCATCGCCCATTTTCCAAGGGCCAAAGCCTTTCACCCATATCGGCATTCAGGTCTACGCGCATCGATTAATCTCCTTTGACAAGAAGGGGTTGGGATTTGCAGAATACTGCGCCGCTGATCAACTGATACGGACAAAAAAGAATTCGCGATCTAAGTGGCGGGTCACGTAAGCAGGCGGTCACAGTAGCGTGCCGAGGGCCGCGCGCTTGCACCAGCGCGGTTTTCAATGCTGCCGGGACTGCGTCCAGATCAATGAAGAGTTCGAGAGTGCTGAGTGCGGCCCTCCCGCAGTGCGTCTTGCGCTAATTCCCGCGCCAGATCGAGGGATCACAGTTCCTAATGCGGTGGATAGTCCGCCTCTGTGGTCTGGCATTCGCACATCACACAAAGTGGCGCGCCAATCTTTTGCCTTTGGTCGATCTGGATATCACCTGTAATCAATCTACATCCGATCAGGATGGTTCATTCTGGTGAGCGGCCAAGAAACGGTGCGCTTGTCCGTGTCCATTGTCGGAACACGCCATTTGCGGTGGCCCACGGCATCGCGGCGAAAGGTAGTACTGGCAACCGCGCCTGTGTTGCGTGTCAAAAGCGATCAGTTTGCATGGAGGTTGTGATCCGGATGCGGCCACCGTACAAGAACGTTCTCTACCGGCAGGGGTCGAGTGCAAGGCTGACGCCGCTTTGTCTTATCATCTCGCGGGTCATGGATGCTGCTTGGCGCTCAGCGCCTCTGCCCAGTCCCCCTTTGCGCTCAGATGTGCGGGACCTTGCGCCCATCATCATGGTGTGCTGTTTCTACCCCGCCGCCCATGTATTTTGCAGATGCCATTTATGGTTTCACATCTTGGTCGCGCGCTCTCTTCCGATTTTCAGGATGGCCCGCCGCAGGCAAGAGAGTGCTGTTGGTCGTTTTTCCATGCCAGTGGCCATCGTCCAGCGTCGTAGATGGATGTGCGGCAGCCTGTTAATGCGAATGTCGCATAATCTTTGAGTTTCACGAAGCTGCCCGCCATTGCGCCCATTTCCCATATGCTGTCCAAGTTCGCTGGGCAGAACTGAGCCCAGCAAGGGCGGCTGGCCTTCGTGCGCAGGGGCGAAAGGCGCACAGGTCTGCCTGTCCTTCCAACCGCGTGTCAGGCCTTGGGCCAGAAAGCGGCTGCGTGCGCGGATGGATCCGTGAAGGCGAGGTGGGACGGCAGGGCCGCAAGTAGGGTTTCCAAGCCGCGATCATGGCAGCACCGAGTCCGTGTGCGGCGTCTGCCATTTTTCTTCGCTGGTGTCGCCTTTGCTCTTAATTCGGTGGATATTACGGCGGTTGGTTTTGAACGGAAGGGAAGCACACTCGTCCCCGGGTCCTGAGGGCGATGGGCGTGGTCCACTGTCGGGTCGGAAGTGCGGTTAAGGGCCGTCTGCCCAAACATGGGCGCCAACCGGGGGCGGAGGCGGTTTGTGAAGATGATCCAGACGGCTGGGTGGATACGCCACACCACCATGCGTTCCGGCGCAGCGCGAGGGTGGTCAGGCGCCCTGCTGTCGGGAATGTTCCAATGCGGTGGCGATGTCGCGCGCCGTGGTGGGTGTGCCCGCGGGCAAACCGATGGTGCGCCAACGGGCGAGCGGGCGGCTTGATTGACCACTCCCGCGATAGCTGTGGTTTGCTGTGAATATGGCCTGCGCCTTGCGGCTTCCTCCAGCTGCGGTGCAGCGTCTGTGTGCTCAATATGGCGTGGGATTTCCCACAGCGTACCGGCCAGCAGGCGCACCGGCGGCGCTGTACCAGTTTTTCTTGTTTGTCCGCTGTTATTCAGGTGTCTTTTTTGCAGTTGTGTATCGACTCAGCTTCGGGTGCTGTAGCACACTGCAGACTCGGACACTGACAAGCGTAGAGACGCAGCGGAGGTAGAGGCGTTTTCTGCGCACCTTTTCGGCCAGTACTTGTTGCGTTTCGATTTGCGGTCGCGGCAGGGCAATGGCAAGCGCGTGTTTGGTAGCCGCTCATTTTTCGTCAGCAACTTTGACCATACAGACCAGTACTAGGCCGACGGCGCGGATGGGCGGGGATAGTCAGAGGCCATCAGCAAAGCGCCCTTTCGGTAGAGTAGTGGCAGCAGGACGGGTGTGAGGTACCATGGGCACCACTGCCAGCCAGCCGATCAAGAGCCAGACTGGGGGCGGAGGTGTTTACGGGCGGGAGAGGACCAGAAAGAGCGCGATACTGTGGCCGGTTTGCCTGCCGCGATTTGCCAGCGGCCCTGGGCAACGAGGCGGTAGATGCGCTGGCGCTCGGAGGATGGACAGGTGTGGGCTGGCTGTGTGCAAGACATAACTGATAATTGGTAAAGCCATGCACTGTCCCAGTAGGCCACTTGCGTTGGTGTGATGTACGCAAGGCTGTGTTTCACGGAAGCATAAGGCCGATTACGATGACCGCGAAGGCCAGAACCGATTGCACCGTCGAGAGTTTTTTTATTTCGATTGCGGTCGACGTCAGTGAAACAGAAGTGCGCGCAGGGCAAACCCTGCGACTGTGGCGCAAACAATCACCAAAGCACCAGCGCCGGTCAGAGGCCAGAATATCGCTGTGATTGCGTCCGATCTGCGGGAAAGCGCCAGATGGCAGTCACGGTCAGCGGAAATAGTGGCAGTGGCCGCACGCATAACCGCATCATGCGCCCTGCATCGAGCCCGAGCAAGCAGCGCCAGATTGGTGGCTGCTGAAATTTGCAAGGCGCCGCCGTGCCAACACCAGTGCCAGTGCAGACGGGTGTCTGGCCAGCCCCGCCAGATACAAACGCGCCAGGCAGGCAAAGCGGCAACGCCTAATTGCAGCAACAGTCACAGACGCCAAAGGCCGCAGCGTAAATCGCGCAGTGCGCACCCCGCACGGCTGTAAACATCGGTCCGTCCGGCAAAAGCTGTAATGCCAGCAAAAGCGGCTACCATCTGCGGCAGCCAAGGGTTGCAAAGCCCGTATGGCCAGCGTAGGGAGCAAGATGCCTGCGGCCACAGCCACGATCATCAGACAAACTGCGGCGCGATGGCCGCGAACAGATTGTAATTGTGTGCTTCCGTCATGGTGAGCGGGGTTAAACTCTGCATTTGGCTCCTTTTCTGCGTGTCAGACAGACCAGAGCAAGTGGCGCAAAGGCATAGCATATGAGCGTGCGTGATTTGGTTTGGCACCCTAGCCGTAAAGAAGTTTTTAAATGATATATATATGTAAGCAGCGTTATGCATTGTGGAATGCCAAGTTTCTGTGCGCCAGAATAGTCTGAAAGCCGCATCGTCGCTGTTGTTTGCGGAGAGTGTCTGTGGTGGAACAACCCGGGCGCTGTCTTGTTGCTCTGTGTACAGACTTGCCAGCGTCGGGGGGCATATCACGCCCGCCGCGTTAACCAAATTTCGGGCCTGCTAAAAATCTCTGTAGTACACTATGCACTCTCGTAATCACCTGCGAATGCATGATGACTGCTCGTGAGTCCATTGCCCAGCCCGTAGCCCGATCATAACCATAGTCGCACTCTTGATATGTGCGAGTCTCAGGGGTGGCTATTTTGCCACGGCCATACCGAGCTGAGGCCGAGACTTGTTTTTGAGCGAGAGAGCACAATAGAGCACAGCGGCTGGTCAGAGAACTGGTGAATCCAGTGACGGCGCGCTCAGTAACCCATCGCGAGAGGCGATTTGGCTCCACGGCGCAGCCTTGATGCGCGGTGTGAGCTCCGCCTGCCGGCGAGGTGTGCGTGGGCCCTTTGCCCATTGCATCAGCGCCGGAGTGATGTTTTCGCGCGGGCTCCTCTGACTCTGTGTTAGTCCGCAGCCACTATAGTGAACACACCTGTGCCTCTCTCGTGATTTTCGAGAGCACGCGCGACACGAGAGAGTATGTGCGCGTGAGCGAGAGCGGCGAGAGAAGCGTGTGTCACTGGTAAATAAGCTCATTACATATGCACGTTAGCAGACCTAGAAGGTACAATACCTCCGATCCACAGGTAAGTCCGAAAACCCCCAAGCAGAGTAGTATCTCTGGTCTGTGTGGTTCTCGGGTGCCACACTCTGCGTTGCGGCGCACTGCTATATATATATAAGAGCGCGTGTAGGACGCGCCTAGACGGACTGTACGAGGTCGGGCAATTTCTGTGTGCTCATCGAGTAATGCATGTGAGTCAAGAACCGGTTGCGCCAGTGCTCAAATAAGGACTGTGCTATCGAGACTGAGACACCACTCACAACGCACTGGTGAGTGTGTGTGTGAGTGATATCGCTGCATGAGAGTATTGTTTACCCTGTGCACAGTGTGCGCACACCACGTCAGCTGTTTCTGCGCTTTCTGCGGACGGAAAGTCTTATCATGCATCAGAATGGCTCAGCATCTCTCTGCGGACAAGGTGGCAAAGCCCAGTCCGGCCAGCGTGAGCCAGACACAGACACTCGACTCCGATTGTCCGCTCGTGTCGCGCAGCGGTTGGTCGGCTGCACACGAGCGCGCATCGCAGCGAGCCCGCGTTCTGTCAGTACCAATAGAATCCCTTGGACGAGGCGAATCGAAAACATGCGAAGAAGCGGTCCGCCCTCGTCGTGCCAAAGGAGTATTCACCAAGGCCGGTCTTGGAGGAGATGCTCCATGCCCGACCAGGAGCACGCGGGTCCGATCCGCGGCGGGTCTCGTCCTTGCCCACATCTGACGATCCACTGGCACGATGATCGCGGACACTCAGTCCAGCACGCCTTGCAGTTGCTGGCTTCAAACCGTCCCCGCCGCCAGCTGCGCATTGCCTTGGCGCAGCTTGGCCAGCATCGCGCGTCCGGCGCGAGCTGCCCACTTGCGGATAATACTCAGCAGCGGGATGCACGGGCGGGCGTCAATGGTCCAAAATGCTCGAACAGCCCCTTTCCCCGCTCGTAGAGATGCTTGAGATCTTCAGGGCGATAGCGCGGTTTGCGGGCGAGAGACAGAGGAGTCAAGAGTGAGGTCGCACGCGGGCGATGTGTTGATGCGTGTCGAGTTGCACAAACACTCAGCTGTTTGATTTAAATCCCGCAGGATTGCATCGTCCGCCATCTCTTCTGGGCGTGTCACCAGCGATGACGGTCCACCAAAAATGCGCCGTGCTGCCCTATTGTCCAGAGCGCGGCAGGGGTCATCCGTGCTTGCGGGCGGCGCCAGTTAAAATCACCGCGACAGAGGTCGGTTTTCAATAATCAAATGTTTTGTGCGGCCTGTCCGGAATCAGGCGCTGCGGATGGAAGCGTGGTGATGGAGTGATCTTTGGCGGCGCCACACCAATCGTCGCGGCGGCAGGCATCCTGTTTGGTGGCCTTAATGCGTGTGCAGGCCGGCCAACAACTCAATACCCCGTTGCATCCCCGCTAGATCCGATCTGGCCTGGCACGTTCGTTGTCCTTTGTTCCAAGCAGATTTCAGCAACGCCCCTGCTACCGATCATATCATTTGAATAAGATACAGGAAAGGATCCAGATCGGAGGCGTGCAAGCATCTCTGCCGTCAGTCGTCGCGGCCGTTTCAGCAAGGCAGAGGCCGCTGAGTAAAAGATGCGCGATCCTCGATCTCGATCTCCCTCTTTGGGCCTGCGCCCGGTGAAAGCCTTTTCGAACCGTTTTTGCGCGCTGGCTGGTGGTCCATCGGCATCTTTGTGCCTCATTAAATCTCGATCCGTCTTCTTTAGCCTTTCGCGCAGGAATTGCCTTTGCATGTCGCGCCCCGCCTGACGGTGCGAAAGTTCCTACATCGCGTCCACCGGATTGCCGTCCTACTGTCCATATCTTCGACCAACCGGGAATGCTCGCGTTTCATCAGCATCGCAACGGGTTGGCTTCAGAATGTTCCAGCCCGGCAATATGGCAGCACCCGAAGGCCCGGCCAGGACACGCATCTCGTAGAGCAACCTGCTCGTTCCTGGTGCTCGGGGACGGTAATCTGTCAACCGACGACGGCTGCAAAGGCGTGTCGGTCAAAGGCTTATTTATGCCGGTGTGGGAAGGCACCTCGGGAGGAGACCATAGGTTGCCGGTTCAGAGATTGGATATAAATTACCTTTTTTTGCACCAGATTGCACCCGCTGCGACGCCAGTGATCCCGCGATCTGTTGGCAGTAACATAACCCAGCTCTTCCTGCCGCAGAACACGCTCGCGCGTGTGGCGGAGACATCGCCGCTTTTTGCGCAACACGCGACTGACCGTCTCCTTCCGAGACGACGCGCAAGCCTCCGATACATCACGCAGGTAAGGGGGACGTTTTGTGGGGACTGTGACAAGGCGGGCCATCCTGCTTAGGCAATTGAAATTTCAGATAGAGTAGTGGGTGAACGCTGTGGACAGGCAATCAGCGATCTAAATGGCAATCGGGATTGCATGAGAACAATAGCAAACTGCTCGCCCCTAGAACTGGATTTTATTTAGGATAAGCCTGAGCCGTGGTCCCGTGGCTCAACTGATAGAGCAGTCCCCTCACTAAAGGGGCAGGTTATTGGTTCGAATCAATTCGTGGTCCCACATCTGCCCCAGTAATATCGGATATTTGCGATATTTGCCGCGATGAGCTTTTTTGCCCTCATGATGCAAGGATTTTACTGCTTCTGTCGGGAACAATGCAAAAGGAACAGCCGGTACAAACCCGAACAGTCCGATCCGTGGGCGGACGGATTCTGGCGACCCACGAAAATGAAAATCCCCCGTTTTCTGGCGTGCAACCGAGCCGGGGATCAAATCACTTGCAAAAAGCTTCCAGCTCTCTCGAAGCTGCATAACATCTCCGAGAGACGCTCTTCGTCCAGTGGCGAGGTGAACCAATGACACGGCACCTTACCTCACAACGGCTTGGGCCTGACGGCAAAATGAACCGCGGCAGTTCTTTGGATTGATTTGAGGCTGCACGTCGTCATTTTGCTTGGCCTGAGCAAGGGCGCATTGCCTATCTGAAAGTCGCAATTTCAAACACAATGGAAGGAAGGTTTTGTCGCTGTAGGAATCAAGCAGCTTTTGACATCGTAAAACGAAGAATCGTCTGTGGCGAGCGGTGGTTCCTGAGATCGTTCGGCAGGTCGCAGCGTATGAAAGCAAATGGCTTGTTTGAGAATGGGTTTCTCCACTAAGAATAGCCTGCAGACCTAAGCCGTCGTGGCGGATCGCGGCGAGTGTGGGGAAGATTGGGCATGAGTTCCGGATCAATCTCGCTCCGTTTGAATTCGCACGCGGCTGGCGGATTTCAGGATGCAGCCCGGAAAGCTAGCTTATGGGAGGCGGGAGGAGGAAAATGCTTGCGTTCCAGATTAAAGGTTGTTCGGTGACATTCGCCGGCTGCCGCTCCGACAGTCGCGAATAGAAGCTGCAAGAAGAAATTTTGCCGAACCGCCCCGCCCTGTCACGATCTCAAAATTTCGACCCCGTTTTGAAGCAAGTGCCGAGCCCTTAGAAGCGTTTGGGAAGAATTTTTCCCAATCGCAAAATAGTTAGAGGTGGAAATGTCCACAAGTGCGACAATTCACACGCACTTAATACAAGTAAATGAAAATATTAACAAAACTTGTAGGGCTGAAGAACAGCATGACGTTCAGCCGGTCCGCAACAACGCCTGCTCAGGTAGCGCTTCTGGCGAAGCGGAGTTCGCTGCGAGAGATCAATCGAGTTTATTGAGACCGGCTGGACAGCCGTGGCGCGCCTCAGTCCGCAAACGATCCAAGAAGCGCGAAGGAGCGGCTTACAGTCTCGGAAACTCCCAGCGTTCTGGGAGCGACCATGCCAGAGAGTTTGGGGGAGGAGCGGACGGTCGGCTTGTGCCTGCAATGATCGCGGATCGCACTCTGAACGTCTGGATGGCTACAGGGTGCGTGAACGCTGCCGCTTGCATTCAATCGGCATGGCAACGATAGAAAGCGGGTCAAGGGCACAAGTGATCAACCAGCCCGGACGCGCCAGATCGGCCCGCTCTCATTGATTGCTTTGCAATCAACTGCCGCGCAGTGGGTATCCGGCTCGTCCACTGACCGGCAGTCGCTGCTTGCAGCGATGAGGGGGAAGGATCACGAGATCAAGCTTTGGTCAGGCTTTCATGCGAGAATGTCCGGCCGCTTTGGGCCTTTTGCTTTTTCTCGCACTCAAGCGCATTGACCTAACCTCAAATGTCGAGAAAGAAGCGCACTTTCGACGGTCATGTTCCAACAGCCTGAAACCCCAGGGTCACGCCGAGGCGTGCTTCCAGCACGACGGCGCAGATGCGTTTTGCCTGTGCCAGGACCGCGCCCACCTCTGGGACATTTGGCTTCGGCATACCCTGTCCCGTTGCCCGGCAGGGTCCATCCAAGGGATGATCCGAGAGGGGGTCAGTGTGAGAGTCGGAGCACGGATGGCTGGCGGGAGGGCCGGCAGTGCGCATGGAACGTCGCAAGTTGGTGCACTGGGCGCAATGGGTGGCCTCATGTGAGTTCTCGCTGGCGGGGGCAAGAAGTCGTATTAGCCGAGAGATTCCTTTGTTAAGTTTTCAGGTTTGATAGCTTGTGCAGCTTTTTTCATTGTGATATGCCCTCTCGTGCTATGAATACAATGCCACTGCCAGGTTCTATGGGATCGTAGCGCACTTTTCCCCGCTCGTTGTCCAATTCGGCTTTAGTAATTGGGTATATATGGATGGCACTTTGGCTGCAATTCGAAGGCTCGTCGTCTTACCTGTTTGCCATCAAGGTCGGTAACGGTCGTTGCCCGAACGCATGGCTTGCATGCGTGAGAGGGGGCCTGAGCCATGCGTGTGCTGGATTAGCACGCCTTTGGCGTGACATACATTTGAGCTGCGGCAGCATGATGAATGCCCGTTTTTAAAGTCAGATTTGCACCGCTGGCGGGGCCATGACGCATGGCGGCCATCCCTGCGGTTGAGGTGCGCAGGCCCATCATAGCGCTCGACGGGTGGGTGGCCTTGGGTCACGCGGCAGGATGCAGAAGCTTGCGGCGTGTGGGCTTAAGATCGGGTCCCCCGAATAGCTTTTTGCCATGCGCACGCACCGATGCGAGCCAGGTTTTTCAGCACATGGGGTCTTGGGCGCGTAGCCCTCTGCCAATGCCATTTCTCCGGCAACCAGAAACACCTGCCGAGTGCCTGAAAGCTGCCTTTTGGCATTGACCAATGATGCATCACCAGTTGCCAGAATTACGACCAATACCACTGCCCGCAGGGCATCGCGCAGCGATGTCCGAAAGATGGGTCGCGATCAAACCACCCGGGCGCCGCAGCATCAGATCCTGCAGTTGTCTGAAGGCCAGTGGCATATTCCGTGCGAACGGTGGCCCACATTGCGCAATGCGCCTGGTTGCGCTGGAGCGATGCCATATCCGCCATTGGTTCCGTATGGAACATGGGCGAGCTGCCAAATAATGTCTCAAGTCCCATATAGATCGTGCGCGCAGTCGCTTTGTGTGAGCGATCAATGAAGCCGTGGATAGTTCACAAAGGATTTGGCCCCTCAGCGGGCGCCCATGCCGAGGCGTGCTTGCAGCACGACGATCAAAGACCGGTCAGGATAAACCCGCAACTGAAACTGGACGGTTCGCAATGACCCGGAAACGCTGTAGCGATTGCGGCTCGAAGTTAATCAACAGGTTGCGAGACGCGCTTTACTGTGTTCGAACAAAGCCGTTGCGAAGGCGCAGGCATCACGCCGAAGGCCGCGCCCCTCGCAGCACGACAGGCATCAGTGTAGCCTGCTTCCTGGTGTCCAGACATCGGCGATACACTTCCGGGGCAGTCCCCGATGCGGGATTCCTGCCATAGTCGCCTATAACAACGCTGCTCCAGCAATCATTTCAAGCGCTTGTAAGATCGCAAACTCCAGGCATGGGCTGCCAAAACCGGTGGCGGCGTCTTCGTGGACGTTCTTTTCTCAACTCTGGCCTTTTCTCCATCCCTGCAGCAGGGTATGCAGCAACTCCGGCACTGTATAACATATCGTAGTGGTTTTCGCCATTGTTCGAAGCGATCGGCTTATTTTATGTTGGAGTGGGGGCGGGGTGTGCGC